>Ga0187855_10002856_pt1 | contig 12917 bp, 8 predicted proteins | sample June2016WEW_8_10_2_FD_132969 | JGI IMG/M metagenome (GOLD analysis project Ga0187855, IMG submission 132969) | Peatland microbial communities from SPRUCE experiment site at the Marcell Experimental Forest, Minnesota, USA - June2016WEW_8_10 | ecosystem: Environmental > Terrestrial > Soil >...
ATCCCGTCATTACGATGGCCGTCAGCACCACATAGAAGAAGCGATTGATGGAAGCGTAATAGACCAGCAAGCCCATCAGCAGCGCCAGGTCCGAATAGCGGTCCAGCACCGAATCGAAGAATCCGCCGAAGCGGGTGACGCGATTGGTTTCGCGGGCCACGCGTCCGTCCACCATATCGAACAGCCCGGCGCCGATCACTACCGCTCCCGCCCAGCGAAAGCTGCCCGCCGCAAACAGGAACGCCGCCACGATGTTGATCACCAGGCCGAGAAATGTGAGGACGTTGGGGTGAATGCGGGAAAGCGCCAGCCACCGGACAATCCGGTCGATGGCGGCCCCAAAGACGACGCCGATGGCGCGCGTGTAAGTCATGGTTCAGTCCGCCGCCTCGTGAATGGTGGTTAGCTTCAGGATTTCCAGCTCCTTAAACCCGCCCGGCAGTTGCACGCGCACCGCATCACCCACTTCCTTGCCCAACAGCGCGCGCCCGATCGGGGAACTGGTCGAGATCTTGCCGTTGGGTGCGTCAGCTTCCTCCGTGGTTACCAGGAAGTAGGTGATCTCTTCTTCCTTCTTGGTGTCCAGGACCACGATGGTGGAACCCAGCCCCACTTTGCCGTGCGGAATCTTGGTGAAGTCCACCATGGACATCTCGGCCAGCCTATGCTTCAACTGGTTCAAGCGCGCGTTGACGAACCCCTGGCGGTCCTTGGCCGCGTGATACTCGGCGTTCTCGCTGAGGTCGCCGTGCAATCGGGCCTTGAGGATCTCCCTGGGCAATTCGTTTCGCAGTTCGTACTCGAGCAAGGTGATCTCGTCTTGCAGTTTCTTTTTTACTTCGTTCGCTCCCACAGGACAATTATAGGCCAATCGGCGGGCAAGGCAACCGGCGCCGCGCCCTTACTGGGCGGTAATGGTGACGGTCTGGGTCAGGCTGCCCGCTGCGATGGTGAACACGTTAGCGGCGCCCGACGTGGGTCCCATGCGGATGTTCACGCCCCACACGCCCGGATAGTAGGCATCCAACCAGTTCACCATTAATGCATTGCCGCCGCCCGATGAGACGGTTACCGTGGGATTGACGGCACTCACGACGATCCCGGCCGCGTCCGTGATGCGGAACAGAATGGCGTTATCCACCAAGCTGCCGGCCGCCGGCGGCGTGCCAGGAATATCAAGAATCGTGATATGCGCCGGCGTGGACGGCCCCACTCCGTACCAGTATGGGATGCGCGCCACGCTTCCCGAGATGGCGCCTTGAATTGCGATGAAGCCCTCATACTCGCCCGGCCCCAGTCCGGACGCTGTGAAGCTGAACGGAACATCGAAGTACGTGTCCGAATCGAGCTGCACGCTGTTGGTGGAAGGCACTGGCGCCGGAGCGCTGCCGGACGGCAACACGGAAATCTGAAACGTATCGCCGCTATAGCCGAGGTTGGACAGGCGCACCGTCGCGGAAAGCTGATCAGTGCCCGATCCCACGCCAAAACCGATGGACGCCGGGTACACCGCCAGCGGGGCCAGCATGGCTGCATTTAGATCCAGCACGCCCGCGCCGGCGTTCTCGACGGACTGCGCCTGGTCGGGAGCCGGAAATGCGGGAGCCGCGCTGTTCACCAGCAGCGACTTGTATTCGAGAGGCGTGAAACCCGGACACGCCGCCTTCAGCACGGCTGCCGCGCCGGACACCAGCGGCGCAGAATAACTGGTGCCTTGCGAGACGACGTAGCCTTGCGCGTTGTACAGCTCTCCGGTGGGGTCGTTCGTTTCGGCCGCCACGTAGATGTTCTCGCCGACCGCCAACAGGTCCGGCTTGATGGACAGGTCCACGCTGGGTCCCGACGAGGAGAAAGGCGCGATGCTGTTCGGGTCGATCGCGGTAGGCGTCAGGGTGAACGACATGGTGGCCTGAACCGGGGTGGCCGCGAGTTGCTTGATGCTGAGGCCATCCTGGCTGCTCGCCATCTCCGCCGGAAGCGTGGCGGCGCCGACAGCCATGGTAATGGCGTTGGGGCTGGATGGATACGTGTACACCAGGGCGGCGACGGCCCCAGCCTGCTGGGCGTTGTCCAACTTGACTTCAAAAGTACACGTGCCCCGGAGGATCAGCGCGATGGCGCCGCTCAAGCTGTTCGCGGGCAGCGCTGCGCAGGCCAGGCCAGTGGAATCCAGCTTCAGCGAGATGTCTACCAGCGGCGCCGTAATGGGGCTCGCGGGCAGCGTTTCGGCCGCCGGAACTTCAGCGAACGATCCCCCGCCCACCGCGAACGGCGGCGCAATGAAGCTCCGGTCGTTATTCATGGCGCCCATGGTAATGGCGTCGGGCGCCGTGCCGGGCGACGCGATGGTGTTCGGATCCGGGCCGCCATTACCGGCTGATATGACCACAATGACGTCCATGGCTACCGCGTTTTCCACCGCCGCCACCGTGTCATCGGCATCGGTCCGCGGCGCCGGGATGCTACCCAGGCTGAGATTGATCACATCCATGCCATCGTTCACCGCGTCATTAATCGCGGTGTCGATCGCTTGAGTGCAGCCTCCCAACGAGCCGAACACTTTGTAGTTGCCCAGATACGCCAGAGGCGCGACTCCGGTAATGGTCGCCAGCGGACCGGTGTTCTCGACGCCCGCGGCGGTCATGGCTGTCCCGGTCCCGTGGCCGATGTTGTCCTGGGCCGACAAATCCGGATCGGTTGGGTCGCACAGGCTGACGTAGCTGCGGGCCACAATCACCTTTTGATTGGTGAATGCCGCATCGCTGGCGGCGTTGACCAGCGGAAAGCCGGGCGGCGCCTGGAAACCGGTATCGTTGAAACCCGGATGCGTGATCTGGATGCCGGTATCGATCATGCCGATCTTCATGCCTTCGCCTTGCGGATAAGCGCCCCCCAGGCTCCACGCCTGCGGAACCTTGTGCAGCGGCAAGGCATGATCCAGTGTCAGTTGGTAGGTGCGCTCGGGTAGCACGCGCCGCACCCCGCGTACGGTCCGCAGGCCCGCCACGCGCGCGACCGGCATGTGCACGAACAGCGCATTCAGTACGGTATCCACGGAACCGGCGATGCGCGCGCCGCGCCGCTCCAAACGGACGCGCACGGCGGCCTGTTCCAGACGTACGCGGGCGCGGGCCTGCCTTCCCGGAGCCCCCGCGAGCGCTGCCCGCCGCTGGTTTGGCGGAAACGCCCGGGCGATCGATTGTGCCGCGGATTCGCCGGTGAGCTCCACGATGTAGCGGTCGGGAATGACCCCGGCGAACAGAGGTATCGAAAGAAGGTAAATCCAAAGACGTCTCACGCAGAGGCTCCCTCAAGGCGCCGGTATATATTGTAACTGTTACTGTATCGGCAGGTTGGCCGGCTGCGAGCTAACCCCACTTTGGGTAATGACCACCGGCTGCATACCCGCCGGAGCATTGGCGGGAACCTGTACGTCGATCTGATACAGGCCGATGCTGTCCGGCGTCAGTCCGCTAAACAACACGTTCGCCGCCACCCCGCCGATGGTCACCGTGGGCTGAACCAGGGTCGAGGCGAGTTGCTGCGAAGGCGTCGCCTCGCCCGAGAGCGGTGGATGGTCAACGGCCCCCAGCCCATTCGCGTAGAGGATGATGTATTGGCCCGGTTGCGCCGGATTGCTCGCGGTCACAAGCTGGTAACTGCTCTGATCCTGCGCGATCGCCAGGTGGTCGCCGTATGTGAACATGGCCGGCAAGTACGGCGAGATCGGAATGGTGTACGGCACGCTCACATCAGCCACGTTGACTGTTAGTTGCGCGGAGGTCAGCCCTTGCAGTTCCCACGGAATCTGCACGTTGATTTGCGAGGGGCTGACATACCACAGACGGCCGGGCCAGCCCTGGGTGCCATCCGGCGATTGGAAGCTCACGCTGACTCCGGACATGGAGAATGGCAGGAAGTTGGTGGAGAGGTCCTCGGTGGCGTCGCTTAGGGCGTTTCCGAAGATCGTAATATAAGAGCCCGGCGCGAGACCCTTGCCCACTTGATAACTGGCGGCATCCACCACGGCATTGGCGCCAATCGACGGCGCCGGACGCACGTTGGCATAGAAGGTAGTCGTGAGGCCGCCGGCCTGGACCTGAAAGGTCTCATCGCCGGGAGAAGGCCCCAGATCCACGTTGGTCCATGCAATACCGTAGCCGTTGGTCCCCGTGGCCGAGGAACAGGACGAAGACGTGGATTGCGATCCGCCCCCCGTCGCCCCGTTGAACGCAGCGGATTGACTAGGGACAGCGATGCCGAATTGGTCCACCACTTTGAATGCCAGATACCAACAGGTGTCGCCCACCGTGCCGAAGAAACTGCTGTCGTACACCGGCAGGATGTCGAAGGGTACGCCGTCGCTCTCCAGGTACCAATACGGCACACGCAAGTTAGTATTGGGGCCGCTGATGGTGAAGACGCCATCGTAGATACCCGGCACGGTGAAGCCACCGCGCAAGAACACATTGACCTGCCCTTGCGCCCCAGGTTCAAGCTGTAAGCTGCTGGGCGAGGCGCCGATTACATCGCTCGTATCCGGGTCGAGTGACGCGGCATCGGGCGTCCAGGAAAGAGTGAATGTGGCCGCGGTCTTGCCGGTATTGGTGACGGTGAGCGGCACGGTTTGCGCCGCCGAGCCCGGTCCCACCCAGCCGAAAGACACTGTTGACGGCACAACTGTAGCGCCGGGCGCCAGGGCCGCCGCCGCGTTCAGCTTTCCAGCCCCCACGGCGGTAATCAACGGTTCTCCGGAGCCGGAGTCGTCGCTGATATCATTGGCGTCGATGCTCGCGGTATTGACCAGCGCCGACTTGATCTGCGCGGCCGAGAAGCCCGGATTCGCCTGCTTCACCAGCGCCGCGGCGCCGGCTACCATGGCGGCCGCGAAACTGGACCCCTCCACCGTGGTGTAACCCGTCGGGTCGTACAGATCGCCGGTGGGATCGAGCGATTCGGTAGCGGTGTAAATGCCTTGCCCCACTGCCACCAGTTCCGGCTTGATCGAATAGTCGATGGATGGCCCTCGCGACGTAAAGTCCGTGACCAGGTTGGAGGAGGCGATTTCCACGTGCAGGACCGGCGTCAGTGTGGCTTGCACGTTTGAGTTGGCTGCCAGATAGGCCCCGAGCGCCTCGCCGTCCGCGTTGTCGATCATCATGGCGGGAATGCCGGTGTCTTCGGCTCCCAGATCGCTGAAGGGCGGATCGGTCGGGTGGCCTGGATCTTGATAGAGCGCCACCCCGATGGCGCCCGCCTGCTGGGCGTAGTTGATCTTGGTCGAGAAGTCGCAGTTACCGCGCTCGATGAGGGTGATCGCGCCCGCCAGCGAGCCACCGGGCAATGCGGAACAAGCCAGCCCCGTGGGGTCCGCCGCGGTAACGCTTTGCAGCGTGGCGGTCAGCGGGCCGGCCAGTTTAACGCCATCCCCGACGGCTGCGTCCAGCGTTTGCAGATTCGAGGGCACATTCGAGCCATTGACTGTCACGGCGGCATACAGGATATGCGCATTCGTGGATGCGCCGACCGTAATGGCCGAGGGTGCGGTACCCGGCGAATTGATGGAATTCAGGGCGGGCGCCTGATTGCTGGATAGCGCGTCGTTGCCCGCCGCCACCACTACCGTCATTCCCAGCGCCACGGCGTTCTCGACGGCTTGCGCGGGGATATCGCAATCGTCCTGGTAGGCGGAGGGGACGCCGCTTGTCGCGCAGGCGGGGTCCGTGTCCAGGGGCCCACTCGACGGCAGGCTGCCGAAAGCCACCACCGCGATATCCATGTGGTCCGCGACGGCGTCTTCCAGCGCCTGAATCGCCGCGGCGAAGGTGGTGGTGTCGTTGACGCCGGGAGTGCCGAAGATCTTGTAGTTGCCGAGCCAGGCCTTGGGCGCGACTCCTGTGATAGGGGCCAGCGGACCGGAATTGGTCTCGCCCGCGGCAATCATCGCCAGCGCGGTGCCATGGCCGGAGCGGTCGCGCGGCGTGGTGTCGTCCGGCAGGAAAAACATCGGTTCATAGCTGCGCGCCACGATGATCTTACCGTTGGTGTAGGCTATGTCGCCCAGCGGATATCCGGCCGGCGGCTGCAGCGACGCATCCTGAAACGCCGGATGCGTGCCGTCGATGCCGCTGTCGATGATGGCGATCTTGACTCCCGCGCCGGCATTCGCCATGCCGCCCGAGAGCGCGCTCCACGCGGCGGGCACGTTCACCAGGTTGACGGCCACGTTGAGCTTCCGCTTGAGGCGCGGCAGCCGGACCACATGTCTCACCCCGGCGAGCGAGCGCAGCTCCGCCACCCGGTCACGGGATACGTGCACGAAGACGGCGTTCAACAAGGTCTCGGCCGAGCCGCCGACCCGTATCTTGCGGCGCGCCAACTCGCCGCGAAGCTGCCGCTGCGCCGATTCGACGCGCGCGCGGGCCGCCGGTTGCCGCGCCAGCGGCGGATCCTGCAGGATCAGGGCGTATTCTTCCAGGCGGGTTCGCGCGAAGGACTGGAGGGTGAGAAAAGGAAGGGCGAAAAAGAGTAACAGACAAGTTTGTCGCCGCACGGCTTGTTGGACGCGGCTAGGTAAGGGGCGGTTACGCGGTGAAACTTGTGGGGCAGCTTGGCAAGCTCCGGCCGATTGTCAATCGGCCCGCTCGCGCTCGCACCGGACAGCCTGCCCCACATAAAATGGTTGCAACAGGCAGACCCCGGCTATAGACTGGAATAGGTCCGGGGTATACCGGAGGCCAAAGTCTGAAAGCCCGACTTGCGGCTCTAACGGTTCTGCCCCAGTCAGCCGATGAATGCTTTGGGTGTAATAGCTTGAAACCAGTTCGCGTGTTTAACGTGATACCGTCCCTGCCCGAGCCGTTGGAGCCGTTGCGGGAACTTGCCTATAATCTGCGCTGGGCGTGGGACCACGACAGCATCGAATTATTCCGTCGTTTGGATACCGACCTCTGGGAATCCACCGGCCACAATCCGGTCCTGATGCTGGGCAGTATCGATCAAATGCGGCTGGTGTCGGCCGCCGCGGACGATTCCTTCCTGGCGCACCTGGAGCGCGTGACGCGCGCCCTGGAGAGCCGCATGGGCCAGAATTCCTGGTTCCGGCGTGTGCATTCGCCCGCCGGCAAGCTGCTGGTCGCGTACTTCTCCGCCGAGTTCGGACTGACCGAATGCGTATCGATTTTCGCGGGTGGATTGGGTGTGCTGGCGGGCGATCACGTCAAGTCGGCCAGCGACCTGGGTGTGCCGCTGGTGGGCGTGGGCCTGCTCTATCAGCAGGGCTACTTCCGCCAGTATCTGAGCCAGGCCGGATGGCAGCAGGAAGAATACGTAACCAACGATTTCCACAATCTTCCGCTGCGGCCGCTGGTCCGGCCTGATGGCAAACCGTTGACCATCGAGGTGCAGTTTCCCGGCCGCGCGGTCACGGCGCGCATCTGGTGGGCGCAAGCCGGAAGGGTACCGGTCTATCTGCTGGACACCAATGTCGCCGCAAACAGCCAAGCGGACCGCGAGATCACCGGCGAACTCTACGGGGGCGATAACGAGATGCGCCTCAAGCAGGAGATCCTTCTGGGTATCGGCGGCTACCGGGCATTGGAGGCGGCCCACGTCCAGCCGGCCGTCTATCACATGAACGAGGGCCACTCGGCGTTCTTGTCTTTGGAACACGTGCGGCGGCTCATGGAGCGCTACCAGCTTTCGTTCCCGGAGGCGCGCGAACTGGCCTCCCCCAGCCTCATTTTCACCAGCCACACGCCCGTGGAGGCGGGGCACGATTACTTCGCACCGGACCTGATGGGCCACTACTTCACCGAGTACTACCGGGGCCTGGGACTCAGCCGCCACGACTTTTTGGCGTTGGGAAGGCGAAACGCGGGCGACCAGAACGAGCAGTTCTGCATGACCGTTCTGGCGCTGCATCTGGCGGCCTCCTCGAACGCCGTGAGCAAACTGCACGGCGAGGTGAGCCGGCGCATGTGGCAAGCGATCTGGCCCGGTGTGCCGGTGGACGAGGTCCCTATCGGGCATGTCACCAACGGCGTGCATTACCGCTCCTGGATTTCCAACGAGATGAACCAGTTGTACGACCGCTACCTGGGTCCGCAGTGGCGCGAAGCGGCCAACGGGGTTATCTGGAAGCGGGTGGAGACGATTCCCGCCGAAGAGCTCTGGCGCACGCACGAGCGGCGGCGGGAGAGGCTGGTAGCGTTCGCCCGCCGGAAACTTCGCGATCAATTGAAGCGCCGCGGCGCTCCGCAATCCGAAATCGAAGCCGCGGAAGAGGTGCTGGATGTGCAGGCGTTGACCATCGGCTTTGCGCGCCGGTTCGCCACGTACAAGCGGGCGACGCTTCTGCTAAGGGATACCGACCGGCTGAAGCGTATCCTTTGCGACGCCAAGCGGCCGGTGCAAATTATCTTTGCCGGCAAAGCGCACCCGCGCGACGGGGGCGGCAAGGAATTGATCCAACGAATTGTGGCTTTGGCGCGGGACCCGGAATTCCGACGCCACGTGGTCTTCCTGGAAGATCAGGATATGGCCATCAGCCGCTACCTGGTGCAGGGCTGCGACGTCTGGCTGAACACGCCCCTGCGGCCGCTCGAAGCCAGCGGCACCAGCGGCATGAAAGCCGCGGCCAATGGCGCGCTCAACCTGAGCACGCTGGACGGCTGGTGGGACGAAGCTTGGCGAACGCCCCGCCCGGACTCCGAGTTGATCGGCTGGGCCATCGGCAACGGCGAACCCTACAAGGATCCGCGCCAGCAGGATCAGGTGGAAGCGGAGGCGCTCTACGATCTGCTGGAGCGGGATGTCGTCCCCACCTTCTATGCGCTGGGACCGGACCGCTTGCCCCGCCGCTGGATCGCGCAGATGAAGGGATCCCTCAAGAATCTCTGCCACACCTTCAACACGCACCGCATGGTGCGGGAATACACCGAGCGATTCTATCTGCCGGCCTACGAACGGTTCGCCCGGATGGAGGCGGATTCCGCCGCGGCTGCGCGCGCGTTGGCGTCCTGGATGAGCCTGGTGCGGCAAGAATGGCCGCAAGTGCGGGTAGAGGCTCTGGAAGAGGGTCCCGCGGGACAGGCCAAGGTGGGCGACCTCGTCGGCGTGCGGGCGCGCCTGCGTCTGGGAGCGCTCGCCCCGGCGGACGTGATCGTGGAACTGTATTTAGGAGCGCTGGATGCCGCGGGCGAATTGGTACAGCCGGCCAGTTTCCCCATGCGCCACGCCGTCAGTCCGGGCTACGGCGAGCATGTTTTCGAAGCCACCGGCGTTCCCTGTTGCCGCAGCGGCTTGCAGGGTTACACCGTGCGCGTCCTGCCGCATCACCCGGATCTGGCCGCGCGCTTCGTGCCGGGTCTGATTACCTGGGCGCGTTAGGCGCGTTGCTTACTCCCTGACTATCTTCCAGCTCGTGTCCGGGTCGTATTCCGCCATCGCAGCCGCTACCTGCGCGGTCTTCGGACCCAGGTTCTTTTCATATAAACGACCCTGCTGGTTGACCATGAAGGTCATGATTCCGGAACTGCCCCACTTGTCGGGATAAGCGATCAGGGCGTAACCGGCGATCATGTTGCCATTGATCACATAGCCGAACTTTCCGCCCGGCGCATGCGGGCCTTGGCGTGTCAGGATCTTGAAGTAGTATCCGTGATACGGACGCTTGGGTGTTCCGCTGGGCCGCGTCTGCCCCACCGGATAACCCTCGGCTCGGGCCTGTGCGATCAGGCTTCCCAGCGGGCTGGGCTTGGCCCCCGGAGGCGTCTCCCAATAGAGCCCGTCCCGTTTGCCTGGTGTGCTGACGAACTTCTGCGCATAGACCGCCAACCCATCCTGGGAAGTGCCCGTGGCCTGAGTGAAATACTCCCACTGCGCCAGCACATAGGCGCGGCAGGTCAGGACCGCGGAAAGCTCGTCTTCACCGATGTGCCGGTTGAGGATCTCTTCCAGTCCCGCGGCGGTATCGAAGCGCCACTGGTTTCCGTCTTTAACGATGGGGATGGGAGAGGGCCAATGGTCGTCGCCCACCAGGAGGGTGAACTTGGTGTCACTCACCTTCTCGAGCTTGCGCGCCTTCTCAAGGTTGGCGGCAAAGCGCTCCAGAGCCTTGTTGTCCTCCACCGGATCGCCGGTCACGAGCTTGGCGCGTTCCGGACCGAAGATGGCCGTCAACTCAGTTTGATCCTTCGTTTGGGCCGCGTGCGCCAGAGCCTCGACGGCTTCTTCCGGAGTCGCAAAGCGGGTCTGCCCGGGCGCCGCGGCCTTCTGCGCTGCCAAACCTGGCGAGACGGAAAGCAGTGCCAACGCGGCTGCGAGGAACAGGCAGCGCCCTTTCGTCAGGGAATCTTGTCGGGGATTCATCAGTGCCTTCCTCCACCACCGCCGTGTGATCCGCCGCCGCCGCGTGTCCCCCCTCCACCCGAAGATCTGGCAGCGGGGGCGGGATGCGACGCTTCCGCGCGGCTGCTTTGCCCGCGCTGGCTGGAGGCCTTCGCGCTGAAGTTGCCGCGGTTGCCGCCAAACGCGGCATTGCCTGTCCCCTCCGTGGCTCGCGGCGGCGCCGCGGCCGGCGCGTTCTCCACGGCGCGATTCGGCTCGGCTTGGGCGGTCGCGGGCTGCTCGGGCTCGCGGCCCCGGTAGAGATCGATCCGCGCATCGTTGACGTTCCCATTGCGCTGAATGATCTTATTATTCACGTTGTTAGTTGGAGCGGCATTGCTTGCTACTACCTCGTTCCGCGAACTACCGTAAGTCACGTTTTGATGGACGCTGTTGTACCGAGTCAGATTGCCGTAATTTACCGCCCGGTTGATCACGCTCCGGTTCATAGTGACATTCTTGAGTGTCTTGTTCACATAGACGTTGTTGACATGGACGTAAGGACGGGACCGCCCAATCCATCCGCGTCCAGTAGACCAGCCATGATAGTAAATGTGGCGATGCCGCCAGTCGAAATCGATATTGAGCCATACGCCAACGGGGAAACCGGAGCTGAAGGTAACGACTGGTCCGCCGAAGACTCCCCCGGAACCAAAGAAGGCTAGACCCGGATCGTAGATGGGCAGGTAGCAGAACTGCGGCTGGGCGGGCCAGATCTCGATATTGCCATCGTTGACTTCGACGTCTTGCTGCGGCGTGGTGATCAGGTTCCCCGCGTCACGGGCTTCCTGCCGCAGGCGCTGCACCGAGACCATCACATCATCGGTCTGGTTGACGTAGGCTTGCCCCAGTGCGGTGGTCCAATCCAGGCTGTCCGCCATCATATAGAGGACCGTAGGGTAGTGCGCGACGGCTTTGACGCTGACATCCCATGGCTGCGTATCGATGTCGTTGGGATTGGCGCCGGCGCGGCAGAAGCGGGCCGCCTCATCAACTTGGTCGGGGAAAGTGGCGGCCAGCAGAATCTGGGCCAGCAAGGGGTCCGGATAGAGAGCCACGGGCGCCAGCAGGTTATCGATCTGGTCCGGAGAGAACGGCACCGCGGACGAAGTATCCTGAGCCCGGATCATCGGCGCGCAAGCCAGCAGTGAGAATACTAGAGAGACAGCCAGGGACTTTGACATGGAGTTCTTTCTCCTTACCGGTCGTTTCACATTTCATAATCAACTACCGATAACCTAGTCGCCATAATAGACGCCGGAAAATTTAACAAAGTTACGGCAGTCTATAGAGTGCCAGCGTAGTTCGGGTAGGTAAAGGCGGCGTTGCCAACCGGCAGTCTCACTGTGAGTAGACGACCACCAACACAGTCACCGGGTTCGTCCCGGGCAGGCTGCCGAGCGGATCGTGGCAAGCGCTGCGGCGAATCGTAATCGAGGCCGCCAGGATAAAACCAGTCCTCGGGGCCATCGGGCGTGACGTGGGACGAGTGGCTGGCGTCGCACCAGTTGCGCAGGCCGCCCGTTCACGGTAAATTGAAGAGGAACGCTCCCATGCGCCCGTAGCTCAGCTGGATAGAGCGTCTGGCTACGAACCAGAAGGTCAGGTGTTCGAATCACCTCGGGCGCACCATGAAACTAAAAGATTTACAGTTCCAGCGGTGTTAACGTCGAACAGTTTTGACAGCCATTTTGACAGCCACTAAATAAAAGGGTCTCGCCAAATCGAGTGGGAGGCGGGTGTCCTTGTGGCTGGACCGCCCCCCGTGTGCTAAGCTGTTATTAGTCACCGCAGTCTGCTTTAGGTTTTCCTACCTTTTAGGTTGTCCTCAGCACTCAGAAAAAGAAAGGACCCAAGATGTCTAAAAAACTTACGGCAGCGGTAGTGGCGTTGTGCGTGTTGCTTGGCGCGGCGTTCAGCAGCAAGCCGCCTCACGAGATCCACCAGGAGATTGTCCGCCATGAGCCGGTAGCAGACGTTTCCGAAGTCTCGATCACCGGTAGCATGTTTGCGGGACCGGGCGCGCCCATCCCCAATAACTTCTCTGCCTGGAATAGCGACTCCGATTTGCCGCCCTTCTTTGACATCGAGGACTAAGACTTATTTATTGAACCTTGGCGCCGGTGCTGTCGAGGGTTGTCGCGTCTGGTCTCGGACCGAACGCGGCGTCCGTCTGACGGGCGGTCTCCCGCTTCATCTCTTCGAGAACGTGGCCGTATGTGTTCATCGTGGTGGTGATGGAGGAGTGTCCCAAAAGCTCCATGATGGACCGTGGGTGAACCCCTTGCACAAGCAGCAGCGTCGCCGCGCTATGGCGTAGATCGTGGAAGCGGAGGCGTGGCAGCAGTCTGCGTTTCTTCTTGGGATCTGGCTCCGGGTCTTCCGAGTCCCGTGTGTTCATGATCGCGTAAAAGGACCGCAACAGGTTCCTCTGATCCAACATGGTGCCGATAGTCGTAGTGAAAACCATCCCGGTCTCATGCCAACGTGAGCCACACAGGCTACGCTCCTCCTCTTGCCGAAGGCGA
>Ga0187855_10002858_pt1 | contig 12911 bp, 10 predicted proteins | sample June2016WEW_8_10_2_FD_132969 | JGI IMG/M metagenome (GOLD analysis project Ga0187855, IMG submission 132969) | Peatland microbial communities from SPRUCE experiment site at the Marcell Experimental Forest, Minnesota, USA - June2016WEW_8_10 | ecosystem: Environmental > Terrestrial > Soil >...
CTCAGTCGGGCCCTTCTCTTGATCAGGTCACGCAGGCGAAGGCGATCTGCGCCGGCTGCCCGGTCCGGCAGCAGTGCCTGGCGTTCGCGCTGGACACCAGGCAGGACCACGGCGTCTGGGAGGCATGAGCGAGGAAGAGCGCCACCTACGGGCAGGGGAAACGTGTACCAGGACCTGATGCCCGCGCCCGACGTCGACGCGCATCGCCTGCCTGCGGCCCCCCATCTCAAGGCCATTAGCGGTGGTCGCTTCGGCGCTGGCCTTGGCGGTGTACCGGTACAGCGTGAGCAGGGCCCCGATCCGGTCCGGACGCGCCACGGCCAAGGGTCCCAGCATGTCCAGGGTGCCCGGCTTGGGACCGGCAGCCACCAGGAACTGCCCGGCAGTCGCCAGAGCGCGCACCTGCCGCCGGTCGGCGGAGGCGATCCGGCTCATCGCATCACACGCATCATGGACTGCGGCCAGGACCTCTGTCAGCTCACTGGGCTCGCGGGAATCCCCCTCCCCCGGCCTCGCAGCGGGAGCCGGCCCATTGGCCAGCGTCGAGACTGGGTTGGCTTAGGCGAGACGGCCGGTCCACGGCGCGAGGTCCCCGGCCGCAGCCGCCACGGGGACGGTGGCTCCTGGGTGCTGGTGGTGACCTGATCGAGGGCGTGCGCGATGCCCAGCCACCTGGTGCGCATCCGGCCGACACCGTCCGCGGCTGCACGCAAGGCGAGTCCTGGCTCTCCCGCCATGAGCCAGCGGGGACGGCCCGTATCAGGTCAAGGTCAGCCGCGGACAGGGGCCGATCGTGATGCGCCTGACGGACGGAGGTGCCCATGATGCCGAGCCAGTGGCACGCGTCGTCGATTAACGATCTTGCCCCCCAGTTTGCCCCCCAACGGCACTGGACGCCGGCTGGCGGCCGTTCACGAGTGAGGGCAAAAGAGCCGGTCAGGGAGACCATGGCCGGGAGCTTTCCGCTCAACTGGAACTAGGCCACACCTGCCAGGCAACGACACACCGGCTCTGACCTGGGATTTTGCTTACGAGTTGAACTCCAGACCTTCTCCCTGGATCGGAAGAGGTCCTCGGATTGGTAGGCGAAAAACGCGCTTGACCTGCGGAGCCCCCTTACGGAATCGAACCGTAGACCTTCTCCTTACCATGGAGACGCTCTGCCGACTGAGCTAAGGGGGCGAGTCTTAAGTTGTCTGACCTGGGCCTTCGCACCTCGGGGTAGTCGACTCAGGTCGTGCACAGCGGTTATACAGCCTCGAACCGAGCCTCATTGCCGAGGCCACGTTACCCGCTCCGGGCGTTGGAGAGCTTACCGCACTCCTGCCGTCGTGGCGTCTCCACTCGGAGCCCTCGAACCTCACGAACTGCCGGAGGCGAGACCCCGGCCCACCCACCCGCGTCAGACCCGTTAGCAGGCACTCGGGCCGAGGTTGACGTGGGCTCGTTGCAGGAGTCGTTTGGCTTCTCGGATGCCGCTGGCCATCGCTCCGTCGGTGTACACCAGACGTGCGCTCTGGGTGTGTTCTCCGGCGAACAGAAGGCGATCGTGCAACGGCTCGCCGAGCAGGTCTGGGTCGGCGGGGACTGCTCCGGCCATGCTCATCCGCTACACGGCTAACTTAGCGCAGCCGACGAATGCGCCCGCGGCGCCCATCGGCGCCTATCCCCTGGCGATCGCTTCTAAATTTTAGCTTTTCATATCTTCACCGGTGCCCTGGCCAGCAGGTTGCCATTCCAGTACAGCTCGACCTGATATTTGTCTCCTTTAGTAGCCGTCAGGGGAACGTACCAGGTAAATGAGCCGCTGACGCTATGCCAGGACCAGCCGTCCGTCCTCGTGGCCGACGATGCTTCGAGCAGTTCATACTGCCCATCATGGTCATTATACGTCCGCATGCTGAAGATGCCCTTCCGGAAGCCGGCGTACGAGAAATGAAGGCGGATGAGTCCCTGACTGCCGCTTGGGTCGATGTCGTAATACGTTACCTGCAGACCGCCGAGCGCCGCGGTGCCACGGAGGCTAGGCATTGGCTGGTACAGGGCGTCAAGGCTCGCCTCCATGCTTTCCGCGCGGGCGTAGAAGGGCCGCCAGCGAGCCCGCGGGAGTCCCTCCCTGGAGAAGTAAGCTTGGTCGTTACGCAAGCTGGCGAAGAAGTCTTCTATGGACTGCGTGTCAAGCTGGCTGGCTTTATTAACCGCGGCATCGAGGTCATTGAACGCGGCAGCCGAATCGCCGCTGACCATGTTGATTTCGGCGAGGGTACCTTCCGCATAGGACCAGTCGACGTCTTTCCGAGTCTGCAAGGCCAGGGCGATATTTCGCCGTGCGGCCCGAATCTGGCCTACGAGGAGTTCATCGAAGGCCAGGCCGTTTTCCACGTCCAAGGCGCCCTCGCCCTCCGCTATCACGCGACGATAGGCGACGACCGCGCGCCGCAGGCTCGGAGGGCTGGGGAACGCTTCGTCGCCGAGTGCGTTGGCCAGGCCGAGCCACGCTTCGGGAGTGACCGGCCGTTGCTTGACGACCTGCTCGAAAGACTTAGACGCAGTCTGATAGTCGCCTTCGCCGAGAGCCCGCTGGCCAGTGACGTATGCGGTGAGTGTGTGCGCGGCGATGTCGGGCACCCCCCGGGTATAGGTCTGGGTCACGCGGACGCTGGCGAACAGAGCGAGAAGTATGGCCGTGCCGACAAAAACCCGGCGGCTGGACCGTTGTTCGGTGGCCAGGACCAGCCCGACGAGAAACAGCGCTACCGCCAGGACAGCCGCGCCGGTGATGTATCCGTCTTCCTTGTCTCGCCACGCCGCCACGGCCTGGCCGTTCACGGTCGCTAGCTCCTCGCTGCGCTGGGCGGCGGCGTACATTGTCCAGTAACCCTTGTCCGCGCCCGAGACGGCCCCGTTCCAGGCTTGCGAACGAGCCAGCCACATCGTCCGCATGGTGTGCACCGCCTGGGCAGGCGCGCTTTTCCGATTGATCCACCAGGCGGCATCCCGCTCGAAGTCCAGCTGCGCCTGGTTGTTGTTATCGGTGTAGGCGAACAGATCGGCCGCCGTCGCGCCCTGATCCTGCTGGGCGCTCAGTGCCTGTACCTGTTGCTGCCGCTGAGTCGTGGCCGCTTGAACATCCGCCAGCGAAGCCATTACCGCTGCAACGGTGCCGAGAATGGTGATCGCCAGGATGAGGAGCGTGATCCACACCTTGGAAGTGCGCTCCGGAACCTCTTCGGCATCGCGCAGAGTGTCAACGGGGTCGCGAAGATCTTCCATGTCACACCTCAAGGACCAGGAACGCGGCGAGGGCGAGGGCGAGAATAGCGGTTCCCGCCGCGGCGCAGAACACTTGCAGGCGCCCGCGCCGCGCCAGCTGGTGGGCCACGGTGGCGCATGCCAGCCCGATGACCAGACCGATGTCCTGGAGCAGAAGATTGCGCCTGGTGTTCTGCTGGTTGCTGGCTTGGGCGAAGAAGGCCGCCGAGTTGGTCGGTATACGTGACTCTGCCACCAGGTTGGCAGTGCGGCGGGCAATATTGTAGTTTGGCGCGGTGCGGGCATTACTGAGATAGAAGTTGTCTGGCCAGTCGTTCCTCAATTGCCATTCGGCGACCCAGTAAGCGACACTGTAGTCGGTCTTGAGCTGGGCTTTCGCCGGTCCCGCGGGAGCTAGCGACAGTTCTTCACCGAGCAGGTTCCGTTCATCCAGAAGCTGCTGTACCCGCGTCACATCGGCCGCTTCACCCATGGCCTGATCGCGATCCTGGCTCTGCTCCGCGCCAAGGTTGATCGCGATGACGACACCGCGCTGGGTGAGCTCGGCCGCCTTGGTGGCGGCCACTTCGGCTCGCCAGGTCACTATCGCCCCCATCGCGGCGATGAGCGTGATCAGCAGGGCACTGTAGCCGCGCAGCCGATCGCGGGCAGCGTGCTCCGATTGCTGGCTCTTTCGCGCAGGCGGCTCTGGTGGAGTTGCGGCTGGCTGCGGTTGTGCGCTTGGCCGCTCCGGGTCCTCGCGTAGAGCTGACGCGGCGTGGTTGTCTTCAGGCTGATCGGGCGGTTCGGTGGTAACCATGGGACCTCCCCGGAGGATCCCATCCCGGCTCTGTCGATCAGCGGAGCCTGGTGACCCTTCCTCTTCGACAGAGTCCAGCCGGTCCGCGCTGATACACCGGCGGCTGCTCCCGGCTCGAGCCGCGGCAGGCCGTCCGGCGGCGCACCCCGGCCGCCCGGCATTCCTGAGCCGCGGGAAAAGGTCACGAGTTGCCATATCGGTGTTCTGGCGCAACGGCCGATAATTCGCGGCGTGTCTTTGCCTGCGTGTCATTGGCGCCGGACACCGATCGATCAAATATCGCTCATCTGTCTGGTAGTGGAGACCGTAGGGTCATAACCGGATGCGTGCTGGTCGTCGGCCAGAAGCGAGGGTCGGAGCACGGCGCGCGAGGGAGTTCCGCACGGCACCCGATCGAGCTCACGGCGGCCGGAGCGGCCGCGGTGACGTGGCTGCGGCCACCGAGCCGGACAGCATCGACGTACTCGACGAGAGCCGCGTCAAGGTCATCGGTACTGCAGTCGGCCGGACCGATGACGCACATGCTGACGTCGACGGCATGCTGATTGCATCGGGTGTTTGCAGTTCGCCATCCGGGGCGAGGCCCCAGCGGCTCGCGTCTGCTGCGTAGGCGAACTTTCGGAGATCCGGCACGGGTGGCCGACTGGCGTGACGAGGGGACGACTGATCGACATTCGCTGGCGCCCAGCCCGGCTCCGGAAGATTGACGAGCGCGGCTCTGCCGTTGGCGGGTACGGTCCGGGCATGGGGCTAAGGAACACCGAGGAGTGGCCCCGCGAAGGCGCAGACGTCTGGGCACTGGAGCTTACAGTGTGGGTCAGGCCTTGACACCGCCCCGCCACTCCGGTGTGACTTGTGTCAAATTTCTGGAGTGGTTTGGTAGGCGATTTTAAGAGCCTCTTACTACGCGCACAGCGCTCGCCTGCCACCTGCATACCTACAGGTCAGTACAGCGATTCGAACGGGATACTTACCATGGAGACGCTCTGCCGACTGAGCTAAGGGGGCGAGTCTTAAGTTGTCTGACCTGGGCTTTCACACCTCGCGGAGGTCGGCTCAGGTCCGCACAGCGGTACAGGCAAACCAAGTGACCCTCCGGGCGTTGGAGAGCTTACCGCACTCCTGCCGTCGTGGCGCCTTCGCCTGGAGACGTCCCACCTATCCCCCCGCACCATCCGCGCCTAGACGGATGACGGGGCTCTGCTGCCCGCGTTCCTGGCTGCAGCTTACGAGCCGCTGCTGCGTCTCAAGCCTCCCGGACCTCCCGCGATCCCTTCAGGCGTCAAGGCGCGCAAGAACGGACCAGTTGCCACGTCGTTCCTTGCCGTGGCAGTTGACGTGCGCGGCATAGCAAGATACGGATTGCGAAGTAACAGCTCTGTACATCTTATCGATACTATATTCTAATGGGGGCCATGAGCGCAGCTTGGGGTCGCTGGATGAGGCATCAGGGTCGGAGGAAGACGCTTGACCTTACCTTCCCGAACCTAGTATTGTTACGTTAGCGATATTTGGATCCTTTCCCCTTGCTGGGTCAAGCCAACAACCCGAGTCTCACCAAACGAGATTGGCGCCCATACTCAAGACTCACTTCAGCTTTTGCTCATCAAGCCCGTGCTTGGCAGGACACGTGAACCACGTTTGGGGATCATCCAGAAGGAGCAGTCGGTTAAGCAGATGAGCAGCTATTGTGGTCATCTCGGCGGCTTTCACAGGCAGACACTTGGCCCGCTCACCTCCCAGTACTCCTGGCCAGTGTTTTTCTTTACCGATGCGGTCGTGTTAACTAGACCAGCGGGAGCCAGCAGGGTTGCGTGGAACGTTTCGCAGGCAGCAAATACTGTTACAGGCGCAACGGGATTGGGCCTCCCGACAAGGCCACTGCTTCGCCATGATTTCGATAAAATCGTTGCGATCGTCGATGACCTGACGAGTAACGAAAAGGCTGACCTAACGAGCGGAAAAGCCGTCGTTGCCCTGCACAAGTACGCGCACGTGGTACCAAATTCAAAAGTATGGCACCTGGAGATTGCTCGCCTTAGGACGACCTGGGTGGGACGATTGTCCGGGCTAGAGGACGTCAACTATACTCGTCTGCGATTGTACTATCTCGTAAGAAAGGTCGAATTCGTCACGCCGAAGTCACCGAAAGACGTTATGGATATCTTGCGAAAAGCATTTGGTAGCCGGTTCGACGCCTTGCGGCGGCTTTAAGCAACTCGCTAGTGTCCTAAGTCGTTGATTCGTCCGCATAGGCGGCGAGGGTGTCGAGGGCTCGTCGGGTCTTGGTCCACACAAACGGCTTCGGGTCCCGGTCCCATTTCGTTGATCGGCCGCCGTCTTAGTCCCCACGCGGGCACGCGCGGCATGATCCTTTGCCGACCTTCTCAGGGACGAGGCTCGCACGCGCTCCAACGTGACTTGCGCCACATTTTCGGGGCAGTGACCGGTCGGCCTTTAGAGCGTCTAATTGCCCGCACAGCGCTCGACTGCCATCTGCATTCTCGCAGTTCAGCACAGCGATTCGAACGGGATACTTACCATGGAGACGCTCTGCCGACTGAGCTAAGGGGGCGAGTCTTAAATTGTCCGACCTGCGGTTTCGCGCCTCTCGGCAACCAACTAAGGTCGTGCACTCCGGTGATGCAGCCTCAAACGTGACTCTAAGCCTGAGGCCAAGTTACCCACCCCGAGCGTTGGAGAGCTTACCGCACTCGTGTCGTCGTGGCGTATTCACCCGGAGCCCTCGTACCTCACGGACTGCCGGAGGGCGAGACCCCGGCCCACCCACGTCAGACCTGTTAGCCCACCCTCGGGCCGAGGTTGACCTGGGCTCGTTGCAGGAGTCGTTTGGCTTCTCGGATGCCGCTGGCCATCGCTCCGTCGGTGTACACCAGACGTGCGCTCTGGGTGTGTCCTCCGGCGAACAGAAGGCGGCCGTGCAACGGCTCGCCGAGCAGGTCTGCGTCGGCGGGGGCTGCTCCGGGTGGAATGTGGCTGTAGGCGCCGAGGCTGTACGGGTCCGTAGCCCAGGAGGTCACCGCGACGGCGGTCGGCTCCGGGCACGTTGCGCCGATCGCTTCCGTGAGCAACCCGTAGACCCAGTCAGCTGCGTCGCCCGGAGTCGTATCGAGCACCCGGCCGGCCACGCCGTGGAAGATGAAGAAAACCAGGGTGGGACCGGCGCCGAAGGCGTCGTGTCCGATCACCCACATCGTCGACTCGTCCGGGTCACGCGGGAACAACATCAGGTGCGGCAGCCCTGCAGTGCGCCAGAACGCCTGGTCGAAGGTCAGCACCACCTTCTCGAAGCGGCCGAATCCCAGCCGGTCGATCGCGCCCAGTCGATCTGGCGGCAGCGCGGGTGAAAACTGTGGTCGCCGATCTTTGAGGACCCCGAGCGGCACGGTGACCACCACGTGTGAGCCGTCCTCAGCCGGGCCAGCGGCGCTCCGCACGTTCACACCGTCGGTCTCGACGGCAACCTGGGCGACGTCGAAGTTCAGCCGAACATCAGTGCCGTCGGCCACGGCCTGCACCAGGCTTCGGTAACCACCGCTCGGCAGGTCACCGAAAAAGCTGCCCTCGTACTCGAACTCGTTCCACATCCAGCGCAGCGACTGATGCTCAGATAGATCCGCGGACTCGCCCTCAATGAGCGCGCGCAACCCTTGGCGCGCGCGCCGCGCCACCGTCGGCGACAGATCAGCTCCTTCCACGAACGCGTCGATCCCCTCCGCCGCCGACGCATCGGGACCGAGTTCGCGCCGCAGACGATCGATCGCCGCCGGGAACGCCTCATGCAGCGTGCTCAGCTCCGCGCCAACCTCACCCCGGCGACAGGCGACGACTCTCACCGAAGTCAAAGGCCGCCATCTCCGGCAACGGGTCACCATCGCGGCAACCGACACCAACCTGGTCCGCGAAAGCGCGCATCGGGTTCCCGATCGGATGGTGGATCCACGACCCGCCCATATCAACCGGGCAACCCGCGAGGTCGATCGTATGCAGCCGGCCCCCGACCCGATCACGCGCCTCCACCACCACACACGCGACCCCGGCATGCGCCAGCGCGTTCGCGACAGTCAATCCCGCGATCCCCGCGCCGACCACCACCACCCGCTCTACCGGGCCAGTCACCCCACCCGGCACATCAGATCGACCATCGTCATACGTCCCGGCTATCAGCACGGCCACCCCCCTCCTCCTGCTGGCGGAGCTTGTGTCCGAGGACACAAGCTCCGCTAGGCCTTTCGCCAGGCACCGGGCAACGACAATTGAACAGGTGACCGCGCTGGCACCAGTCGCCCCACGCCGCTGACTACTCGTTCTCCGGCAGAGATCTGCCAGGACAGCCAGCCACAGACGGCGCCACCTGCGTTTCCGCACGTCATCGGAGCGATTCGAACGGGATACTTACCGCGGACGCTCGGCCGGCTGCGCTAAGGGGGCAGCGGCTGACCCGCAGACCTCTGGTCCACGTCCCTGGTGCCTCGGCTGAAGTGACCGGCCAGCCTCGAACCACTGCGCCACGAGATAAGTCCACCACGGTGGAACCGAATTCGTCAGCCAGCCGTCCAAGTCCCCGTGGACGATACACACGCGCCGCGAAACCTTCAGCCGCCCGGCCTCCTCACCACCGCGTCCTCAGTAAGGAAATCCACAGGTCCGCTGCCCCCGCCGGCCCAGCGCACAGTGGGCCGTCAACCAGCAAAGAGCCAGGTAGCGAGCCAGCCCGGCCGATCGCAGGATAAGTCATGACATCGCCGAGATCGGGACTTGCCCTACCTAATATTCTGGCCATGAGGCAGGCCGGCCGCGATGTTCACAGCCGGTCCACCTGAGTGCAGGTGTTGAACTCCGACGGCAGGGAATGGTTTCCGCGCACGGGCGATCTGACTAGTCAGAGGACACGCGAGGTCTCAACGAAGATGACCATGGCGACGAAGGCGCGGCCATGAGATCTGCCCGATCTGGATCTTCAGCGTTCGGCATCGTGGCGGGCGCGGCCATCGTTTCTTCTAGCATCGGCCTTCTCGGCGTTAGCACGGCGGCCGAGGCGAGCACGCTGAACACCGCCGACGTCACCACGGCGAGCGCCGCCGCTGCCAGCGTGTGCGGCCAGCCCCCCGCCACCACATCCGCAGCCCGCAGCGTCCCGGTTGGCCGGTCAGTCCTCGTCCTCGACGCGGTCTCGCTCTCCTCGTCCAGGGGCCCCAAGTCCAAGCCCACCGCGACCGCCACCGCCAAATCCACGGCCACCGCCAAAGCGACCGCCACCGCCACCGCAAAAGCCACCGCCACCGCCACCGCCACCGCCACCGCCACCGCCACCGCCACCGCGAAGGCCACCAGCAGCGCCACCCCCAGCAGCACTCCCAAAGCCACCAGCAGCGCCACGGCCACCCCCAAGGCCACGAACAGCGCCACGGCCACTCCCAGCAGCTCGGCCAGCCCCAGCACCAGCTCTTCGACCTCCGCCTCCCCTTCCCCCAGCCCCACGAGTTCCGGCTCTAAGAGCCCCTCCCCAAGCCCCAGCCCCACCAGCAGCAGCCCTTCGGTCCAGCTGTGCCTCGAGGTGCAGGCCATCACAACCAAGTCCGGCGTGCACCCGGGCGGGACGGCCAGCTACGCGATCTGGGTGTGGCCCGCGGGCGGCGCGGCGAGCGGCGTCACCGTGACCATCAGCAGCAAAGCGGCCAGCAAGGACGTGACGCCCAAGTTCACGGTCTGCCCTACGGCCAGCGGGCGCACCTGCACGGTGGGCGGGATCGCCAAGAGCACCTCTGACGAGCTGCAGGCGACCGCTGCCGTGCCCAGCAGCATCGCCGCGGGCAAGGACATAACCCTCACCGCCACGGCCAAGGCGGGCGGCGCTACCGCGCCGCCCGCCGCGGACGCAGGCATCAAGATCACCGCGAAACCGTCGCCGAAGCACTCGTCGTCCCCGTCGCCGACGCCCACACCCTCCTCCAGCTCGACGGGCTCGGGCCTCGGTGCCACGCTGCCCGCGGGGATCCTGCCCACCGTTCCCCTGACCACCACCGAGGGCCCCTCGCTGGGCGAGCTGCCCGGACCGACGACGTCCGCGGGCTCGCCCGGCGGCCTCTTCCCCACGGTGTCGCCGCAACCGGCCGCCAGCCCGAGCCCCTATTCAGCCGTGCTGCCTAAGGCCCGCGACGTTCGGGTCACCGACGCGGCGGCGACCTTCCCGTTCAGCACCCGCCTGGTCGGCGGCGAACTCGTCGGCCTGGCCGTGCTCGCCGCGGCCCTGGCCATCGCGATCGTCCGGTTCTCGCTGCGCAGGCCCCGGCCCCAGCACGGCAAGGACGCGGCCAGCTGACCCGCGGCCCCGCCTTCTGTAAGCCCCGCTCATGCCGAGCCCGCGCCCCCGCAAGCCCAGCTCGCGCTGAGCCGCCGGTCCACCCCCGCGCAAGCCGAACCCGCGCCCAGTCCACCGGGGCGTCCGCCTGCAAGGCCTACCTGACGACGTGCTCGACCATCGGCCGGATGGCCCGCAAATGCGTCGCCAGCTTGGTGGCGCTCATCGTGGGCGACGCGACCACGCCGAAGGTGTCGTTGTCGGCCCAGGTGCAGAGCGCGACGCTGCCCGGCACGCTGGCCTGGGCGTTGACGCACGCCGCCGCCCCGCCGAGTGATCCCGCGCTGGTCACGAACGCGCCCTTGGACTGCTGGGTGAAGCTCGCGATGAAGCCGCCCGCCGAGACCCCGGTGAGGTTGCCGCCGATGAACAGGATCATCTGCGGTGGCTGGGTGCTGGTAGCGGTGGTGCCGTCCTCGTAGACCGCCGAGACGACGTGACTGGCCTGACCCGCACTCTTGGTGACGACTTCCCGCTGCAGCTCCGCGGCGTTCATCTGCTTCTCGAGCTGCGGCCGCCGGACGTAGGCCCCCAGCTTGTCCGGCGTGGTCAGGACGTGCGCAGGCCCGTTGCCGCCGAGCATCCCCGTCCCGACAACGACCGCCGCGCCGGCCATCACCACCGCCAGCCCGGTCCCGATCATCAGCTTCCGGCGGTTACCGCGCCGGCCTGAACGGCGCGCAGAGCGCGCCGCACGGGGCGACCGCGACCGCCGGCCGGCTCCCGGCGCGACCTGGTCCTCCCCCGGAGGCGGCTCCCGCAGGGCAGCCCGGCCGCGGGACCGGCGGCTGGTGGCCACGTCGTCCCCGGCCGGGGGATCCGCGGGGGGCTGCGTAGCGGACCGCCCGGACGCCCGACCGCCGGCGGTCCAGCCCGTAGGCTCCCGGCCTGCGGCACGCCGGTCAGCAAGGTCAAATTCAGGATCCGCAACGAAGCCCGCTACGGCGCCACGACCCGCCCGGGCGGGCTCGGGGGGTGTCCGCCCGGACGGGAGGGGACCGGAGCCGGTCCAGCCGGACGCGGTCTGGGCGGATGTGGCGCGTGCCCCGGCCGCGGGGGCGACGGCGGGGGGCTGGCCTGGCTCGGCCGGCGGGGGCCTGTCCCAGCCAGGGACGGAGTCGCCGGCCGCCGGGTCGGCGGCTCGCCTGCCGTGGCGCCTCGGGCCGGTCCGCTCCGGCGGGCGGTCCCTGACCGCCGCTTCCGGGGCGGCCTCGGCCACGGATTCGGGACGATGACGACGCCCGCGCCGTGGCGCCGATGACCAGCCGGTCTCAGGCGCCTCCTCCGTGCCCAGGCCGGGCCCGCCGGAGTGGGTGGCCGCGCGTGAGCTAGCCGGGCGCGGCCGCTCCGGCGGGGCGGTCAGATAGGCGTCCGGGTCCTGCTGCTGGGTGGGAACGGAACGATCAGCGGGCACCGCTCGGCCACGCGGCGCCGAACGCCCCGGCGCAACCGGACCGCCCGGCGCAACCGGACCCCCGGGTGGAACCGGACGCCCCGGCGCAACCGGACCCCCGGGTGGAACCGAACGCCCTGGCGGGACGGCGGTTCCCGGAACCACACGGCCTTCCACGACCTGGTCTGCCTCACGCCGCGCACGGACAGCACGGTGTCCCCGGCCACGGTCCGCCTCCACAGGCGCGACCGCCTCGCCCTGCCGGTCAGAACGCCGTGCCGCCTCGCGACCGCGGCCGGCCTGGGCACCACGGTCGGGGTAAAGATCGAGTGCCCCGCCAGGCTCGTCACCGGGGGCGCCGGCGAGCCCAGCCCGGTCAGCGTCAGGCGGTGGCCAGGCCTGACCCGGATGGCTGTCGTCCCGCCTGCGTCCAGGCTCCCGCCCAGGCTCGTCCCATCCGCGCTCCGGCTCCCGCCCAGGCTCCTCCCGCCCGTGCCCCGGACTCCGCCCGGGCTCGTCCCATGCGCGGCCGTCCTCCTGCCGGAACCCACGTGTCCCCTCACCCGGAGCAGGCGCCCGCCTTCGGCCGCGAGCCGGCTCGCCCGGGGCGGCGGGACGGTCATACCCAGTCTCCTCGCCGGGCGCGACAGGCCGGTCGTAGACGGCCGTCCGACCCGGGACAGCAGGACGCCGTGAACTGGGTGCATCTCGTGGTGCTGCGCGCGCCCGCCGGCGGCCGCGGGCCGGCTCGTCCGCGTCGGCTGGCCAGCCGACGCCAGGTGCCTCGCCCGGTGGAACGGGCCGGGCGTACCCGGTCGCCTCGCTGGAGGCGGCGGCGGGCCCGTAGCCCCATGCCCCGTTTCCCGGGGAATCGCCACGCCCATCACCGCGCGGCGCCTCACCCGATACGCCGGGCCAGCCATTGCCGGGTGACGACTCCTCCGTGAATCCTGGCCGCCCGTAACCGGGTGACGACTCCCCCGGGGACGGGCGGGGACCATAACCGGACGCTGGCCCAGCTGGGGGCGCGGACCACCCAGTGCCGCGCGCGGAGTCTCCAGAAG
>Ga0187855_10002861_pt1 | contig 12903 bp, 11 predicted proteins | sample June2016WEW_8_10_2_FD_132969 | JGI IMG/M metagenome (GOLD analysis project Ga0187855, IMG submission 132969) | Peatland microbial communities from SPRUCE experiment site at the Marcell Experimental Forest, Minnesota, USA - June2016WEW_8_10 | ecosystem: Environmental > Terrestrial > Soil >...
CGGGATTCGCGCGGCAGCCCGCGCCACACGCCCGGCACCGGCGTGCCGCAATCCGGACAACGCCCTTCCTCCGTCAGCCGGTTCCGCAATACCTGAAATCCCCTGCGTTCCACTACGGCCGCGCGGCATTGGGGGCAATGCGTATCTTCCAACGTGCGCAATTGCCCCGGCAGGTTGCCGGCGTACACGTAGCGTAAGCCCGCGGCCCGGCCGATCTCCGCTGCCCGCTCCAGCGCGGCCGCTCGGGTATCGCCCTGACCGAACATTTTGTAGTCCTCGTGAAACGCTGTCACGTGCCACGGGATGTCCGGCGAGATCTCCGCGAGAAATTGCGCGACGGCCCGCAGCTCCGCTTCAGAATCGTTGAAGCCGGGCACCACCAGGGTCACGACTTCCAGCCAAAAGCCCATCTCGTGAATGCGGCGTATGGAGTCCAGGATGGGCGCCAGCCTGCCGCCCAGCTCGTGATAATGCAAGTCGTCGAAGCTCTTCAAGTCCACTTTGTACAGGTCGACCCACGGACGCAAATACTCGAGCACCTGCGGCGTGGCGTTGCCATTGGACACGTATCCGGTGACCAGGCCGGCGGCGCGCGCTTCGCGGAACACCGCCACCGCCCATTCGCTCGTAATCAGGGGCTCGTTGTAAGTGCTCACGACGCTGCGGGCGCCGGTAGCAAGCGCGGCTTCTACGATCTCGCGCGGCGTGATGCGGCGGAAATCCAGCGAAGAACGGTAGTCGCGCAGAGCTTGCGAGGTTACCCAGTTCTGGCAGTATCCGCAGTGCAGGTCGCAGCCCAACATGCCGAAGCTGAGCGCGCGGGTTCCCGGCAGCGCGTGAAAGAACGGCTTCTTCTCGATGGGATCCGCGTGCAGCGCGCTTACATACCCGTACGGCACGTAAAGCGCGCCGGCCCGGTTGTAGCGCACCTTGCACACGCCCGCAAAGCCATCTGGAATGGGACAGCAGTGCCCGCAGGCGTAACAGCGCACCCGGTTGCGATCCAGCTTTTCGTAGAGTTCCCCTTCGCGGACCTGCTCGGAGAGTTGTTCAGCCACGGTCTTCATAATCAGACCTTCGACTGCTAAACAACATTTTAGCGCGTGGCGGGTGAGGCAGGCGCAACGCCGCAGGAGGGGGCTTCCGCCTGCCTCGAAGATTTGCGATTTTGCCACTCAACATGAGGCGGCCCGAAAACGGATCGCCGTGTCGCCGCGTCGCCCACTCGCCCGCTCGTAACATCGACGCTCTTTGTCGATGTTGGCGAGCCATGCTCGCCTCCGCCTGCCAACCCTCAATATCCCGGTCCCCGCCGGTCTCCGTCGGGGTGTACCCGCAAGCCGGGATTGGCGGAAGCCACTCGGCTGGCCCAGCCAAGTTGTGCGGCCCGTTGCATGTCTTGCCTTCCGCCCGGTTCGTCTTTCGAGAGACGGCGCGCGACACCTCTGTTCCAATACGCATTGGCGTATGCGGAGTTCAAGCTGATGGCCATCGAGAAATCCCGAATAGCCGCCTCGTAGTCGCGCGTTCTCAGATAGGCATAGCCCCGCGTGTTGAAGATGAGCGCCGACTTTGGATCGAGTTCAGCCGCCTTGGCCAGCGTCTCAATGGCGTCTCCAAAAGCCCCTTGTTGGACGTAAGCCCGGCCGAGCCGCAGCAATGCGAGGGTCTGCCGGCCATTCGAGCCCGCCGCCGGTGCCGGAGTGGAGCGTGCCGCGCGTTCCGCCCTGACCGCGGACTTTGCTTCCACCGCTTTCTGTGTTTGGGCGGGTGGTGCAGGCGGGGTATTCACAGCCGGAGCCGTGTTCGCCGCTACGCTCGTGGCGGGAGCCGCATGCACCAGGCGCGCCGCCGTTTCGTTGAGGTCGAGCAGTTGCCGTACCGACGAAAGCAAGTTGCCGAAACCCGGATAATCCGGCTTATACCGCACCACCTGGTTCAAATCCGCCAGTGCGCTCGAAAGTTGGCCCGCCCGCACGTAAGAGTCGGCCCGGCAAGCGTAACCTGCCGCATCGTCCGGCTGTACTGCGATGGCCGCCGCGCATTGCGCCAGCGCTTGATCCAACTCACCCACTTCCTTGAGCGCGGTAGCGCGCTTCACATGGATGGAGCTGGACTGCGGCGCCACCACCGACGCCTTCCCGTACAGCTCGGACGCCCTTCTGAAGTCGCCGCGATCTTCTTCGAGAGCGGCCTCGGAAAGCAGATACTCCGCATTTGCCGGATCTCGCTGCAACGCTTCTTCGAGATCGCTGAACGCGCGATCGTAGTCTCGCTGTTGTCGATAAATCGTGGAACGCAACGCATAGGCGCGCGCATTCCAGGGTTGTATCGCAAGCGACCGGTTGACGTCCGCTACCGCCTGGTCCAGCCGACCCAGCCGTTCGTTCACAATAGCCCGGTGCAAGAAAGCCGAATCGTTCCCCGGATCCAGTTCGATTGCGGTGGTGTAGAGTTGCAACGCCTTGTCAAACTGCTGCCGTTCCTCTTGAACTGTTCCCAGGCGGTACGCATTCTGCCCATCGGCAATCTTGGAGCCGGCGTCGTTGGGCGCGGGGGCGCTCTCCGGCCCGGTCCCGACAGCGGCGCCGCTCGCTGTTTTGGAGGAGTGTTTGGCCGGGCGCGAAACTTCTTTGACACGTTTTTCCAACTGGTGCAGGCGCTCGTCGAGATCCTTGATCGTCTTGCGCAGCTCGCGCACAACGGAAGCGAGATCGGAGGAGGTTTCCTGAGGGCGCACGACAAATACGGCGCCAAACCCCGCAGCGAGCAGGGCTAAGGCCAAAATGCGCCTACGCCTCGACATGACCTGTCCGCGATCTCCATTCCCGAGACGCCACGTTCTTCGTGCCGGGAGCCGCGACACCGACAGCTTCGGACACCACTTGCATTCTCAACTTAAGTCTCGGGGGAGGTGTCACGATTATACACCGTGTCAGTGCCACATGAAAACAAAATAAGCCAGCAGGTACCCTCTAAGGATTATCCTAATGGATATAGCTTAAACATTCAGTGACATCCTACGGCTATGTAGGCCAATCCCTATTTAGGCAAACTAATCCTCTAGGATATGTTATCTAACTGACAGACTCTGTTGACCTGCTCTAGATTTCGACGGGCCGCTGCGATCGAGACGTGGCGTGCTAAGGCCAGCGCCTAACTCCTCAATGGCTCAAGCACTCGCTATTGCCGTCCACTTGGGCTTCTTTCTCCACCCTTACGGCTACGTCGTCCGCCTTAGCGCCGGTCCGTATTCAAGCGATGGTCAACTTCCTGCGACGGTGCTTGGATCGAGCAGGCGCTCGTATACTTCGCGCGCGGCTTTTTGCGCGGCGCTTTTTTTGGTGTGGCCGTCGGCTTGGCTCGCCCACTCACGCCCGACTCGGACCTCCACCGTGAAGGTCTTGGAGTGCTCGGGCCCGCGTTCCCGCACGATGATGTACCGGGGTTGCGGCAACCGCCGCGCCTGGGCTAGTTCCTGAAGCGCGCTCTTGTAGTCGGTGAGGTTCTGGGCCATCTGCTCCTCCGCAGGGCTGGCCGTGGCGACCGGCGCCACCACGAAGCGAGAGACGAACTGGCGGGCCGCCTCTATGCCACCATCCAGGAAAATGGCGGCGATCAACGCCTCCAGCGCGTCCACCAGCAGGGTCTTCTTCGTGCGTCCGCCGCTCATCTCCTCACCGCGGCCCAGTTGCAGATAGTCTCCGATCCCCAGCCGTTGGGCAGCCTCGTGCAGCCAGGCCGCGCTTACCAGATGCGCTTTCATCTTCGACAAGCGCCCTTCGGGAGCTTCCGGATGGCGCTTCACCAGATCGTCGCTGATCAGGAAACCCAACACGGCGTCGCCCAGAAACTCGAGTTGCTCGTTGTCGCGCGACGTATCCGGGCCGCTTGTTAATGTCTGTTCGTGGACGTGGGAACTATGCGTCAGCGCGCGGCGTAAGATCTCCCGGTCGGAGAACGGGCGGCCGATAGCGGCCTCCAGGGCGTCCAGGTCCGCGCGCATGACGTGGATCTACGGCTTCTTGACTTCGACTTGCGGCGGCGCCGGATTGGCCGGGGCTGCGGGGCTGTCCGGTTTGGACGCGGCGCCCTTCTTCTGGATCGCGCGCACCCGCTCGGCCTGTGCAATCTGCTTGATCTGGGCATTGATATCCGCCATGGCCATCACCTTGTCGAACTGCGCAATCGCATCGTCGTACTTGCCATCCAAGGTATAGGCCGAACCCAGCCGCACCATGGTGGCCGGGTCCGCTTTGTTCTCTATGGCGCTTTTGAACTCGGCTTCCGCCACGTCATACTTCTTGCGTGCCATGGCGGCTACCCCCAACGCGACGTGTGCCTGGGCCGTGAAGTCCTTCTTGGCCCCGCCCCACTGATCGTCGGTGAGAGTCGGATTCGGCTTGGGGGCGTTTGGGATCAAAATCAGGGCGCCCTTGGCGTACTTTTCCACTTTCGCCAGCTTCTCCTCGCGATCCAGATCGAATTCCTTGGTGTGTTGCGCGATGTTCTGCGCCAGCATCAACATGGCTTGGTAGTGGTTCGGGTCCGCCTCGATAGTCCGCTCGCAGAACACCACGGTCTGTTCATAGTCTCCTTTTTGTTCATAAGAGGCGGCTTCGAAATAGAGGGCTACCGCCTTGAAGTCCGTGTCCGCGTACTTGGTCAGCACATTCTCGGCTGCCGCGATGCGCGCATCCGCAGTCGTTGCGGCAAACATGGCCTTGAGTGCGTCCACTTCCGCCTGAGATTTGGGCTTTGGCTGCGCCATTAGACCCGGTGCGGCGAGCGCCAGCGTTAGCACGCCGTTCAAGATAGTTTGCTTCATAAAGAACTCCTTTAATTTGATTTCCGAAAACTCCGCCGCACGCCCTGCTCGGCCGCCTCGTGCGCCGCCGGTGATGCGCCTTCCACCGCCAAGGCTTGCTGATAATGCCGCGTGGCCTGTTCGCGATCGCCGGCCGCGTCCGAGAGCCGGCCGAGGTATACCAGCGTCCACGCCCGTACCGGAGGCTCCGGTCCGCATTCCAGCGTTTTTTGAAACATCCGCTCGGCCAGTTCTGGATTCTTTTCGTGCAGCGCGATGCGCGCCAGCCCGTAATAGGCTTTGGCGTGCGCCGGCTTGTCCCCGGTTTCCTCCAGAGCCTTCAAGAAAAGTTGACGGGCCGCCTCCAGCTCGTGATCGGTATAGAGCTGCTCCGCCTGCTGCAACGTCTTGTCGGCGCCTCTCAACTCCGGCAGCTTCTGCGGCGGAGCAGCCTTAGCCTGCCGTTCCGGCGCCTGCGATACAAACTCGATTTGCGAGAGCCGCGCTTCTTCCCGCTTGAGATCGAGGGCCGTGATCATCTCCGGATAGTAGAACCGCATGGCCTGTTCCTGTTTCTCGTAGGCCTGCAATTGCTCGGTGAAGTACGCCGTCAGAATGTAGCCTTCCCGCATCGCTTCCTGCGCCATGGCCGGCTTCTTGTCGAGCCGGCTCTCGATGGCCTTGATGAGCGATTCGGTGGTCAGCAGCAGGTAATCCGACTTGAAGGATTGGTCGAGTGCCGGGGCGCGTTGCGCGTGGTCCGCCAGTCCGCGCTTGCGCATGATGATCTCCTCGTGGCGGGTCGCCAACGGATCCAGCAGAAAGTGCAAATATGCGTGCCGCAGATCGTGGATGCGCGGCTCGGCCGAGGGTGTCACCACCACATAGTAATCGTTGCTATAGCTGCGCGTCTGGATCTGATTGGGGCTGCCCAGCAGGTCGATGTAGATCTGGAACCATCGGCCCGCCATTCCGGACGTCTCGTTGCGCAGATAGCCGTTCACTTGCAACACCGCACCAGCCACCGGCTCGTGGTAACGTTCCAGAGCCTGCTCGAAGACCGGCTGCGAACGATTCCAGAGATCCTCGATGTGGGCTTCCTCATAGAACTTCGCCAGTAGCGGGCTGAGGCCATCCAGCGACTCTACATCTGGAGGCGTTTCCGCCGGGCGGTGCTTCAGCGTGAATGCGGGAGGGCCGTCCACCGAGAGCGCGAACGAGATGTACTGGCTGAGGTCCGCCGTGGCATTGTCCTGCCGGTGCACCGCATAGAACTCTTTGAGCGCCTTCAGGCTCGGAATATTCGCGCCCGCCAGTTCCTTGCGGATGGTCTCGCGCAGCGGGCTGTTGTTGGGTGAGGACACGTCCGCGTCGTAGCCGGCCGCGTTGATGGCCGCCATCACGGCGAAAAGATTGGGATTGGCGTCGAGCTGGCCGTGTTCCGCCGCGCTAGCGCCGGTGCTCAGGGCCACCAGGAGTATCCCCGGTAAAACGAATCTGTTCAGAACAAGCCTAGTTTATCCTATTTGCGTAGGGCGGGGCATGTCCGGCCCTACATCGTCAGGGTCACTTTGGTGATGGTGCGCGGCTTGTCCGGATTGAGACCCTTCTCGTCAGCCAAACACGCTGCAAACATTTGCGCTGGGATGATGTACGGAATCGGCGTGTATAGTTCCGGGAGCTTGCGTGGCAAACGGATCAGACGCGTGCCCTGGGTCGCGGCTTCGGCATTGCTGCTATCGGTAATGACCACAGTCTCCGCCTTGAGCTGCTGCAGTTTGTCCAGCGTTTCCTGGATGGAGCTCCACGTCGCCCCGGATGGCGCGAAGATGAAGACCGGGAAGTCAGGCTCGACCATGGCAATGGGGCCGTGCAGAAAGTCCGCCGAAGAGAAGCGCTCGGCGACCACGTAGCAGGTCTCCATCATCTTTAAAGCGAATTCGAAAGCATTGGAATAATTGAGGCCTCGGCCTACCACCACGGCATGATCCATAAAGCGGTAGCGTTCGGAAACCTCGGCGATATCGGGCTCCAGCGCGAGCGCCATTTGCGCGCGCTCTGGTAAGCGCTTCAAGTCATCGACGCGAATGCGCCCGCCAAGCGCGTAGGCCAGCAGATACAACAGCAGCACCTGGCCCGTATAGGTCTTGGTGGCGGCGACGCTCCTCTCGTGGCCGGCGCGCACCAGAAAGACGTGCTCGGCCAAGCCGGCCAGAGTGCTGGATGGCTCGTTGGTGATGCCGATGGTGAGCGCGCCCTGTTCGCGCGCACGCTCGAGCACCAGGTTGGTGTCGGTCGATTCGCCGGACTGCGATATGGCTACCACCAGCGCGTCGCGAAAATCCACCCGCGCATTGTAGAGCGTGTAGATCGCGGGCGCGGCCAGCGATACCGGAATGCCGGTTGTGACTTCCAGCAGGTAGCGCCCGAACTGCGCGGCGTTGTCCGAGGTGCCGCGCGCCGCCAGCACAATCAGGCGGGGCCGCTGTTTGGCGACGCGCTGCTTGAAGCGCTCGATGCGGCGCAGTTGGCTCGCCAGGGTGCGCTCCAGCGCGTCGGGCTGTTGGCGGATCTCTTCAAGCATGCGGGACATGGTTGATGGATAAGCGTGGCTCGGATGTGGGCGGGCTACAGGCTATTCACGACTTCAATGGCCTTGTTGATTTTCTCACCACCATGAACGGCTTGCCATCTTGCGGTCTCGTACAGCTCCCGCATCGCGCCCGGACGGATCCCTTCGTTGCCTTCGTCCCTGTCTGTGACGGTGGTGATGATGCCATGCATATCGCGCAATATCAGGGCGTACTTATCCAGGGCCCGGTAGAATGCTGGCGGCTTGAGCGCGGAGGTATCCTCCGCCGGTGCAGAGATTGAGAGTGTGAATTGCCCACCGACAGCAGCAATGAAGTTGGATTCTTGCGCCGTAGGCTCCCATGGGATTTTGCCCTGTTTCGTCTTCGACAAGACACCTTCAAAGAACTTGATGAGTTTCTCGTCTACCATTACCTGTCCCCCGCTTCTGCAGCCCTGGTAGCCGCACCTTGTTCTCCGCTAAAAATCTCGCTGACTTCTTGGCCAGATCGGGCCAGACGAGCCTTGTCCTCCACGCTTAGGACTCTGGTGGAACTCAGGAGTTCGTGCATCGATCGCAACTGTTCCTGGGCGCGAAAGAGGTTATCTTTGGACCTCTTTGGTAGCCGATCTTCCCATCGCCTGCCTAGATAACCAGCTTGATTCAAAAGGTCCTCGATTCGGAGAAGGGCCATCTCAGCTTCTGTCAGCCTTCAGATACATGATGATTTCACCAGCCATTCTCGCAGCGCCGTTCATGGATTCGCCTAGCGACTGGCGCAATGCGGCGTCGCGCGCTTCTCGTGCAGCCGTCGACGCGCGCTTGGCGAAGACGAACGCCAGAATGCTGAAAACCAAGCCTGCGACCGAGGCCAGGTTCCCCCAGTTCCGAGCAAAGAAGTCGAACATCTGCCACTGCAAAGATTATGGCACGTCAACGCAGCGACTTCTGTACCTGCTCCCGATACTCCCGCGCCTTCGCTTCAATCTGTGCGGAGTTCAATGTCAGCGCCTGCGCATCCTTCACCAGCAGTTTGCCGTTCACCATCACATCCTCGACATCGTCGCCCTTCAGTGCGTACACCATCTGCGAGTAGACATTGTATAGCGGCACCGCATTCGGCCGATCCAGCCGTATGGAAATCAAGTCCGCCCGCTTGCCCGGCTCGAGCGAGCCGATCTCTTTCTCCATGCCCAGCGCGCGTGCGCCGCGGATGGTCGCCATTTCGACCGCTGCCGTGGCTGGCAGGCTGCGTGGGTCGCCAGTGAACACCTTCTGCAGCTTCGCGGCCAGATCCATCTCTTCAAACATGTTGAAATCGTTGTTGCTGCCCGCCGGCCCGTCCGGGCCAAGCCCCACCGGCAGATCGAGCGCCAGCATGCGCGTGACCGGCGCCACCCCGCTCGCCAGTTTCATGTTGCTCGATGGACAGTGCGCAATTCCGACGCCGCGCGCTTTGAGGATCGCCAGATCCGCCTCATCCACCCACACTGCGTGCGCCACGATAGTGCGGCCGTTGAAAAAGCCCAGCGCGTCGAGCGCTTGCGTCGGCGTCGCCTTGCGTTTGGCGAGCGATTCTTCGTTTTCGCGTTTGGTTTCCGAGAGATGAATCTCGAGCGGCGCACCGTGTCGGTTGGCGAGCGCGCGGCAGGCCTTCAGCGTTTCGTCCGAGTTGGTGTAAATGGCGTGCGGCGCAACGGCGGGCACAATCAGCGGGTCGTCGTGAAAACGGCTGAGGAACCCTTCGGTGAAAGCCAGCGCGTCGGCGGGAGTTTTGGCATCGGGGGAAGGGAAGCCGATAATCGTTTCCCCCAGCACGCCGCGCATGCCGGCTTCTTTCGTCGCTTCCGCTACCACATCCTCGAAATAATACATGTCGGTGAACGTGGTGGTCCCGGAGAGCAGCATTTCCAAACACCCGAGCCGCGTTCCCCAGCGCACGAAATCGGGATTCACGTTGCGCGCCTCCGCGGGGAAGATGTAATGCTCCAGCCAGTCCTGCAGCCGCAGGTCGTCAGCGATGCCGCGAAACAGCGACATGGCCGCGTGCGTGTGGGTGCTGATCAGACCGGGCGCCAAAATTGCATCGGGCCGGTCCAGGCGCTGGCGCGCTTGATAGCGCTTCTCGATTTCGGCCCTCACGCCCGCGGCCAGGATGCGTTCGCCGCGTATGGCAACCGCGCCGTTTTCGATCACCTGCCGCTGTGCATCCATGGTGACGACATAGCGGCCGGTCCAGATCCAATCGGCGGTCTCGGCGGTGAGCGCCGAAACCAGCAGGAGAAAGCTACAAAAAAGACGCATCGAAGGGCCTTGGGAAGAGATCTTTGAGGCGGAAGGTTTCCGTCTTGCCGTTGAGGTTGGCGAGCACCAGTTCCACATCGCCGCAGAATTCCCAAAGGATCTGGCGGCAAGCGCCGCAGGGGGGCGTCGGCGTGTCCGTATCCGCCACTACAGCCACGCGCCGGAACTCGCGTGCGCCTTCCGAAATGGCCTTGAACACCGCTACGCGCTCCGCGCAGAGCGTGAGACCGTAGGTGGCGTTCTCCACGTTGCAGCCGGTATGTATGCGGCCCGCCGCGTCTTCCAGGGCCGCGCCCACTTTGAAATTGGAAAACGGCGCGTGGGCATTTTGCCGGGCATTGAGAGCGGCTGTTACAAGCGAATCCATCATGGGGCCTCGTGGCGCAAGCGTTGCAACCCGCGCGCATGAAAATTCAGCGGCGCACTTCGCTTGCGTGCGCCGGCAGGAGTGCCGGCGCGGCAGGCTGAGAGCCTGCGCCACGGGCCGCTGTCTACGAGGACTGGCAGGACGGTCTGCGCCAGTATATCCATTAACCCTCCAGCCTCGGCAGCAGCGCCTTCAGAAACCTCACCAGCGTCCCGCGCACCATCTCGCCGGTTTCGAGTACCTCGGCGTGGCTGATCTTCTGCGGCAGAATGCCGGCCGCCATGTTGGTGACGCACGAGATGCCGACTACCTCCATACCCATATGGTTCGCCACGATCACTTCCGGCGCCGTGGACATCCCCACCACATCCGCCCCGATCGTCCGCAGGTAGCGGATCTCGGCCGGAGTTTCGTAGCTGGGGCCCAGCACGGCCGCGTCGACACCCTCCGCCAGGCGAATGCCGAGAGCGCTCCCCACCTCGTGCGCCGTCGTGCGCAGGCGCCGCGAATAGGCTTCCGACATGTCCGGAAACCGCGGCCCCAACGCATCGTCATTAGGACCCGCCAGCGGATTGCATCCTTGCAGATTGATGTGATCCGAGATCAGCACCAGGCCGCCGCGCTCCAGCTCCAGGTTGATTCCACCCGCCGCATTCGTGAACACGATAAATCGCACGCCGAGCAATCCCAACACACGCACACCGAAGGTGACCTGGGCCGGCGTGTAGCCCTCATACAGGTGTACGCGGCCCGCCATCGCCGCCACATCGAGCGCGCCAAGCCTTCCGAGCACAAGTTTGCCCGCATGCCCGATCGCCGTCGAGCACGGCCAACCCGGAATCTCCGCATAAGGGATCTGGATCGTGTCTGAAAGCTCGTCCGCGAAGGCGCCCAATCCGCTGCCCAGCACTACCGCGACGCGTGGCCGCCGTGCGGTGCGGGATTCCAGGAACTGGACCGCTTCTCGCATTACAGCAGCATCCCCGCGATGCACGCCGACATGAAATTCGCCATGCTGCCCGCGGCCACCGCCTTCAGCCCCAGACGCGCCAGGTCGGATTTCCGATTGGGAGCGATGGCGCCGATTCCACCGATCTGTATGGCGATCGAGCTGAAATTGGCGAAGCCGCACAGCGCGTATGTGGCAATCGTGAAAGAACGCGGATCGAGCTGCGCCTTGAGCGGCCCGAGCTGCAGAAACGCCACGAATTCGTTCAGCACCAGCCGCGTGCCCAGCAGGTTGCCTATGGTGGGCGCGTCTTTCCACGAGACGCCCATCAGCCAGGCCAGGGGGGCGAAGATCACGGCAAAGATTTGCTGCATGGTCGCCGGCAGCCATCCCATTCCGGGTAGCGTGTGTACCCATCCCAGGATGCCGTTCAGCATCGCGATCAGCGCCAGGAACGCGATGAGCATGGCGCCGATATTCAAGGCCAGGTGCAGGCCGTCGCCGGCGCCCTGCGCGGCGGCATCGATCACGTTAACGGCGGTCTTCTCGATCTTGATTTCCACCTTGCCCGCGGTGGCCGGCTTGTCCACTTCCGGATAGAAGATCTTGGCCAGCATGATGGTGGCGGGCGCGGTCATGATCACGGCGGTCAACAGGTGTTCGATGCTAACGCCGGCGATTTTCACGTAGGCGGCCATCACAGCCCCCGAAACGTGCGCCATGCCGCTGGTCATGATGGTGAACAACTCGGATTGAGTCATGCCGGCGATAAAAGGCTTGATGGTCAACGGCGCTTCGGTCTGGCCCATGAAGATGCTCGCGGCCACATTAAGCGATTCGGCGCCGCTCACCCCCATGACCTTCTGCATCACGATGGCCATGCCCTTCACCACGAATTGCATGATGCCCAGGTAATAGAGAATGGCGAAGAACGAGGCGATGAAGATCACGATCGGCAGCACTTGGAAGGCGAAGACCACGCCGAAAGGTCCGGACTTGATGCCCAACGGTCCGAAGACGAAGTTGCTCCCCGCTTCGGCGTAATTCAACATGGCGTTGACGCCTGCGCCGATGCCCTGGAAGATCTTGCCGAAATCGGTTTTGAGCACCAGCACGGCGAAGGCGAATTGCAGGCCCATGCCCCAGGCCAGAATGCGCAGTTTGATGGCTCGTTTGTGGGCGGAGAACAGCCAGGCCACCACGAGAATTACGACCAGGCCGAGCAACCCGGTGAAGCGACCCATTTAGCCCCGTGGCGCAGGCACTCCTGCCTGCCCGCCGGCACTCTTGCCAGCGCCTGCTGTGCGCGGTGCGCCGGCCATCAACTCACGACTTCCAGGATCAGTTCCCGGTCATCCGGCCGCTGGCCCGAAATGCGGAAGGCGTCCTCCACCATTTCCGCCGCCTCCTCCACGTGGTCTTCTTTGGTGTAGTAGAGCCGGCAAAGCACCGACCCCGCCTCCACCTTCTCGCCGACTTTGACTTCGAGGATCACCCCCACAGCCGGATCGACAGTGTCTTCCTTGCGCTCGCGGCCCGCCCCGATCATGTTCGACGCCTGCCCGATATCTTGCGCGTTAATGACGCTCACATACCCGGCGCGCGGCGACGTCACCTCGCGCATGCCCGTAGCATTCGGCAGCAGCTCGAACTTGTCCAGCGCCTGCGGATTGCCGCCTTGCGCCTGGACCGCCTGCTTGAGCTTCTGATAGCCCGAGCCATCCACCAGTGTCTTTTCCGCCAGCCGCCTGGCATCCTCCAGCGATGGCGACTGCTTGCCCACGAAGATCATGCGCGCGGCGAGCTCGATGCACAACCGGGTCAGGTCGGCGGGACCGGCGTTCTGCAGGGTCTGGGATGCCTCCATCACTTCCAGCGCGTTGCCCACCGCGTAGCCCAGCGGC
>Ga0187855_10002862_pt1 | contig 12901 bp, 9 predicted proteins | sample June2016WEW_8_10_2_FD_132969 | JGI IMG/M metagenome (GOLD analysis project Ga0187855, IMG submission 132969) | Peatland microbial communities from SPRUCE experiment site at the Marcell Experimental Forest, Minnesota, USA - June2016WEW_8_10 | ecosystem: Environmental > Terrestrial > Soil >...
ATCTCGTTCCTGATCGTCGAGCGCGGCGAGGGTGTTCGCTCCGCGAAGCTCAAGAAGCTCGGCTGGGCCGCCTCCGACACTGCGAGCGTCGCGTTCGAGGACGTGTTCGTGCCCACCGAGAACCTGCTGGGCCCGGAGCACGAGGGCTTCAAGCTGATCATGGCCAACTTCCAGTGGGAGCGCTTGGCGATGGCGCTCGGCGCGTGCGCCGCGATGGGCTTTGCGTGGGAGCGCACCGCGCAGTTCGCGCGCGAGCGGATCGTTTTCGGGCGGCCGCTGGCCGGGCACCAGGTGACCCGCCATAAGCTCGCCGAGCTGGCCACCTCGGTGTACACCTGCCGCTGCGTCACCTACGACGCGCTGCGCCGCTTCATGGCCGGCGAGGAGCCGTTGCGGGAGGTCACGATGGCGAAGCTCCTCACCCAGCGCGCCTCCTACGAGCTGATGGACGCCTGCCTGCAGATCCATGGCGGGGCGGGATACATGCGCGAGGGCTGGGTCGAGCGCGCCGCCCGCGACGCCCGGCTCGGGCCGATCGGCGGCGGCAGCGACGAGATCATGCGCGAGATCCTCGGGCGCGTGCTGGCGCTCTGACGAAGGTGTCCAAACCTCTCTCTCATGACTCAGGTACGCGCGCGCGTGGGCCGATGCGTGGGGGATGGCACGTGCCCGTTCCAAGACGCTGCTCGCATTCACAGCCTGCCTGTGCGCGATCGCCGCGATCGCACTCGCGCTCGGGGGAGCGATCGTGGGCACAACCCCGGCATTCGCCGATGGCTCCTGCGCAAACGCCAACCTGACGCCCACCTCCGGCAACGTCGAACAGGTGCGCGCGGCGGTGCTGTGCCTGATCAATCAGGAACGCGAACACCACGGCGAGGGCGCGCTCACGCCCAACGCGAAGCTCACGCGCGCCGCGCAGGCCCACAGCCGCGACATGGCCAACGAGGACTACTTCTCGCACACGGCACCCAACGGCGAAACGCCACTGCAGCGGGTGCGCGCCAGCGGCTACCTCCCCAACTCGCAGGACGGGTACGTCGTTGGTGAGAACATCGCCTGGGGCACGATGTGGCTGGCCACGCCGCAGTCGATCGTGAGCGCCTGGATGGCCTCCCCCGGGCACCGCGCCAACATCCTCGACGGCGCCTACCGCGAAACGGGGATCGGCGTGGAGCCGCGGCCGCCCGCCTCGCTCGCCGAAGGGCAGCCCGGGGCGCTGTACACCCAGGACTTCGGCACGATCATCCCCGCCGGGCACTCCTCACGCCACGTCGCCGGCGGGTCCGCCGGAAGCAGTTCGGCCAGTGGTGATGGGCACACGCATCGCGCCCACCATCGACATAAGCATCGGCACCACCGCCACCGTCGCAGGCACCACAGGCACCGCCGGCACAAACGCTCCAGGCATCGCTCCTAGCCGCGCCGCTCCCCCGGGGACCCGGGACGGATAACCTCCGGCACCCGAACCACTGAAAGGAGCAACACACACCATGGGAGTTCTCGACGGCAAAGCCGCCATCGTCACAGGGTCCGCGCGCGGCATCGGGCGCGCCACCGCAGAGCTGCTCGCCGCAAACGGCGCGCGCGTGCTGATCAACGATCTCGACGGCGACGTCGCCAAGCAGGCCGCTGAGGAGATCGCGGGCGAGACGGCGGTGTTCGCCGGCGACCTCACCAAGCCCGGCGTGCCCGACCAGCTCGTGCAGAGTGCTGTCGACGCGTTTGGCAAGATCGACATCATCGTCAACAACGCCGGCTACACGATCGACGCGCCGATCCACAAGATGTCCGACGAGCAGTACCAGGCGATGCTCGACATCCATCTTGTCGCCCCCTTCCGCATCATCCGCGCCGCCGCGCCGCACCTGCGCGAGCCGGCGAAGAAGGAGCGCGAGGAAGGCAACGAGGTGTTCCGCAAGATCGTCAACATCTCCTCGATCTCCGGCACGATGGGCAACGCGGGGCAGGCCAACTACTCCTCCGCAAAGGCCGGCATCACCGGCCTGACGAAGACGCTGGCGAAGGAGTGGGGCCAGTTCAAGGTCAACGTCAACGCCGTGGCGTTCGGCTTCATCGACACGCGCCTGACGGCCGCCAAGGTCGAGGACAACACGATGGAGATCGGCGGCGAGAAAGTGCAGCTCGGGATCCCCGAGCAGATGCGCCAGATGGCCTCGATGCTGATCCCGCTGGGGCGCCCCGGCACCCCGGAGGAGGCGGCGGGAGGCGTCTTCTTCCTCTGCTCGCCGTGGTCCAACTACGTCCACGGCCAGGTGCTCAACGTGACTGGCGGGCAGTTCGTGGGGATGACCAGCTAGAGCCTCACCTCTCCAGCCAGAGCAGTGCCGAGGGGCCCGGGCGACCGGGCCTCTTCCGGTTAAGGCGCCGCGGGCGGGAACCCACCCGTCTGGAACCCGGGGAGCTGCGGCTCCTCGGGCGGCGCACCGCCCCCCTGCGCTTTGCTTAGCTCGAAGTACAGCACCGCGGCGGCGAGCGCCGAGATCGGGGCGGTGAGGATGCCGACGATCACGCGCACCACCAGGCCCACTGCCGTGCCGGCGGCGTCGCCGCCGGCCTCGAGCAGGGCGGCGACAACGCCCACGAGGATCACCAGCAGCAGGATCACCGCGAACACGCTCCAGCCGTTGCCGCGCACCAGCTCGCGGCTGCGCCCCAGCGCGCGCAGGCCATTGGGCCGCTCGAGCACCACCACGGGCGCCGCCACCGACCAGATCGTGGCGAGGATCAGGCCGGGGATGATGATCAGGACGAAGCCGATCGCGATGCCGATGCCGGCGACGATCCCCACAAGGATCAGTTTGCCGAGCACCGGCGTGACCGCGCGCAGCAGCTGCCCGGCGCCGGCGTCGCGCTTGCCGTCCTGTACATCCGACACCAGCTCTACCACCATTCCGGTGAACAGCGTGGTCGCCACGAGGCTGACGACCAGCGCGACGAGCGCCAGCCCCGCCGAGGCCGCGATCAACAGCACGCCGAACACCGCGCTGATCGCGAACACCACCGCGGCCGCCGGCATCAGCACGGGGGCCTGGTCGACGTAGATCTGGAAGGTGCGGCGGATGATCTCGCCGACATCGATCGAGCCTGTATTCATGCGCTCCTCCTCATAGTGCCCCCGCAACGGCCGGTGGTTACCGGAGCCCGCCCTGGACCCTCAGCTGACCTGGCCCACTGTACGGGATGCCCCCGACGCCTTGGCGGCGCGGCGCTGCTCGCGCACCCGGCGCAGCACGCCCTTGCGCCCGTGCTGCTCGAGGCCGGCGTACAGCTGCTTGATCTCGACGAGCACCTCGTCGGCGACGGCCTGCTGCTGCGCGGCCGTGGGGTCCGGCATCTGCTCCCAGCGCAGCGCCTCCCCGTACTGCACCGTGATCGAGGGCAGCCGCAGGCGCTTCCAGTTGCGGATCTTCGAGGAGCCGTGGATCGCGATCGGCACGATCGGCGCGCCGGATTCGAGCGCCAGGCGCCCGATCCCGCGCTTGGCCTGCTGCGCGAGATTGCCGTCGCGCGAGCGCCCCCCCTCGCAGTACATCGTGATCGCCCCACCGCGCGCGAGAATCTCGTTGGCGGTGGTGAACACCTCTTCGTCGCGCGCCCCCCGGCGCACCGGGAAGACGCCGCCGTGGGTGTAGATGAACTGCATCGGCCCTTTGAAGAGCTGCGACTTGGCCATGAAGCGCACCTTGCGGCGGATATAGCAGCCCATCAGGAAGTGGTCCATGAACGAGAAGTGGTTGGGGGCGAGGATCACCGCGCCGCTGCCCGGCACGTTGTCGGTGGCGATCGCGCGCGTGCGCAGCCCCGCGTACGCGTACAGCGAGGTGAGCAGCCGCGTCAGCTCGTAGCACCAGTCCGGTTCGCGCGTGCGCGCGCGCTCGTGGAAGCGGTCGAAGTGCTCCTTCGGCCGCGGGTCGGTGTACACCTGTTCGCGCATCGGCGCCAGCTCGCTCATCTGTCTGTCTCTTCCCTGCCTGGTGGTGTGCCGGTGATGGTCTGCGCAAGACACTACCGTGCGGTGGGCCTGGGGTTACGCGGTAAGCTGAGGTCACCGTGTCGGCGACAGTGGACATCCCCGCGGTGGACATCTCGGAGTTCCACCGGCTCACGCGCGACGAGTACCACCAGATGATCGAGTCCGGCGGGTTCGGCGAGCAGACGCGCGTCGAGCTGATCGATGGCATCCTCTGCGACATGAGTCCGCAATCGCCCGAGCACGCCGAGATCGTCACCTATCTGACCAGGGTGCTGGCGGCGGCACTCGACCACAGCCGCTTCTCGCTGCGTCCCGCCCTGCCCCTGAGCCTTGGCGACTCCGAGCCCGAGCCCGATCTCGCGGTCGTGGCGCTTGGAACCCCCCGGCCCTACCACCCGGCAAGCGCCGCGCTGGTGATCGAGGTGGCGCTCTCCTCGCGCCAGCGCGACCTCGCCGTCAAGCCACGGCTGTACGCCCGCGCGGACGTCACCGAGTACTGGGCCATCGACCTTGAGCAGAACGCCGTAGTCGTGCACCGCAACCCCGGCGCGAAGGGGTACGGCTCACGCTCGGAGATCGGCCCCGACGGCGTCCTCGACGGAGCGGTGGTGGGGATTGGCGAGCTGAGCGTCGCCGAAGTGCTCGCCGCGGCCCGCGTGAAGTAGCGGGAGCGCAGGCCGCGTGCCGGCCTCATGGCCGGCTTGCCAAGCCTCTCCTCACTCGCGGCTGCGAGCCCGCCCCAGCGCCCCGTGCCACCCGGCGAGCAGACAGGCCCGCTCGCCCTCCGGCATGACGGGCTCGTACTCGGCCCCGGCGCGCCAACCGTCGCGCACGTCGGCGAGCGTCCACAGCCCCGCGCCGACGCCCGCGAGCAGCGCGGCGCCGAGCGCCGTGGTCTCCGGAACCTCGGGCACGAGCACCGGCACGCCGAGGATGTCGGCCTGGAACTGCATCAGCCAGCGGTTGGCGGTCGCGCCGCCGTCGGCCCGCAGCGCCGTGAGCCGCACGCCCGCGCCGGCCTCCATCGCGCGCACGGCGTCCACGGTCTGATAGCCGATCGCCTCCAGGGCCGCGCGCGCGAGGTGGGCCCGCGTGGAGCCGCGCGTCAGGCCGACGATCGTCCCCCGCGCGTCCGGGTCCCAGTGGGGCGAGCCGAGCCCGGTGAGCGCCGGCACGAAGTAGACCTGCTCGTTGGAGGGAAGCGAGGCGGCGAGCGCCTCGGACTCTGACGCGTCGGCGATGATCCCCAAGCCGTCGCGCAGCCACTGCACGGCGGCGCCGGTGACGAAGATCGAGGCCTCCAGCGCGTAGGTGAGTGCGGCGCCGACCCCCCACGCGACCGTGCTCAGCAACCCGGGCGGCGGCGGGGGCGCGGCGAACCCGGCGTTGAGCAAAACGAACGAGCCGGTGCCGTAGGTGTTCTTGCCCATCCCGGGGTCGACGCAGGCCTGCCCGAAGAGCGCCGCCTGCTGGTCGCCGGCGACGCCCGACACCGGCACCGCGTGCCCGCAGAGCGCCTCGGGCAGCGTGACCCCGAACGCCCCGGCGCTCGGACGCACCTCGGGCAGCGAGCGCTCCGGCACCCCGAACAGCTCCAGCAGCTCCGGATCCCAGCGCCCGGCCGCAATGTCGTAAAGCATCGTGCGCGAAGCGTTGGAGGCATCGGTGAGATGCAGCCCCGTGAGCTTGAACAGCAGCCACGAGTCGACCGTCCCAAAGACAGCCCGGCCGGAAAGCGCGTGCTCGCGCAGCCCCTCGACGTGCTCGAGCAGCCACTCGATCTTGGTCGCCGAGAAGTAGGGGTCGAGCACCAGGCCGGTGCGCGCCCGTACCAGCTCCTCGAGCCCCTCCTCGCGCAGCCGCGAACAGCGCTCGGCCGTGCGCCGGTCCTGCCAGACGATCGCCCGATGGAGCGGCAGCCCCGTGGCGGGATCCCAAACGCAAACGGTCTCGCGCTGGTTGGTGATCCCCACGGCGACAAGCTCGCCCGTCCGAACCCCAGCATCGGCCAGCGCCTCACCCGCAACGGCCCGCGTCAGCTCCCAGATCTCCCCCGCATCGTGCTCGACCCACCCCGGCCGGGGAAAGTGCTGCGCAAGCTCACCGTAAGCCCGCCCGACCGGCTCGGTGCGCTCGTCGAAGACGATGCAGGTGCAGCCTGTCGTACCGGAGTCGATCGCGAGAACCATCGACGCGGAGGGTACGGCAGTCATAGGGTGCGCATCCGCGCGCGCGACCGCAGGCCCCAGCCGCCAGGGCGCGGGGCGTCCCTGCCCCGCGACCGCGAGCCAATTGACCTACCACGGGAGTTCCTACCGTGGTATGTTAGATCGGTGAAGGTCGACAAGCTCAGCATCTCCTTCGACCCGGACCTCGGCGACGCGGTCCGTGGCGCCGCTCGCCGGCGGGGCTCGAGCCTCTCTGGCTGGCTGGCCGAGGCGGCCGCCGCCAAGCTGCGCGCGGAGGCGCTCGCCGACTACCTCGAAACATGGGAGGCAGAGCACGGCCCGCTCACCGCCGAGGAGCTCGCCTCCGCAGCCGCTGAGCTCGGCCTCACACCGCCTCTCGCCTCACAGGCCGCGTGAGCGCGCTGGTGCTCGACACGGGAGCGCTCGTCGCCGTCGACCGCGGCGACCGGTCGATCGCCGCGAAGCTGAGGATCGCCGAACGCAGCGGACTGGAGCTGCGCAGCACCGGCGTGGTGATCGCCGAGGTATGGCGAGACGCACGCGGGCGGCAGGCAAGCCTCGCGCGCCTGCTGAAGTCCGTCGAAGTCAGACCCGTCGACCAGCGCCTCGGACGGGAAGCCGGAGTGCTCCTCGGCAAAGCCAAAGCAAAAGACGCCACCGACGCCACCGTCGTCGCGATCGCCGCCACAGGAGACCTCATCCTGACGAGCGACCCCAACGACATCCGCAAACTCACCACCGCGGCAGGACGCTCGATCCGCGTCGTTGCCTGCTGAGCGTCAGAGGGTTTTTGCGGTGCGCTTTGCGCTTCGGGTGCTTTGTCTTCTTCTTCGAGGCCTTCTTGTGCGCCGACTTCGGGCACCCGGTGACGGAGATCTTCGTGCTCTGGCTGATCACGAGCCCGTTCTGCCCGACCATTTCGGTGGGCATCAGGAGCTTCCCGGCGGCCTGTGCCTGGCAGAGGTTGCCGTTCGCCGACAGCGCCGGGTATTCCCGCTCGGGGAGGTTGAGTTCGAACGTCGAGAACGGCACGTCGGGGACCGTCGCGAATGTCGCGGTGGTGATGCCCGCTTTGCTGATGAACGTTTCGCCATGCACCTGCACGGTCACGCCGTCCTCGCCGGTGAGGACCATGATCAGTTCCGGGTACTTCGCGCCACCATGGGAGACGAAGTACGCCGGGCCGGTCAGACCACCTTCGAGGACCGGGGTGCTGACGTTCGCCTCCCCGACGTTCGATGCCTTCGGGCAGTTCGCGGGGTTTTCCGCGAAGACCTTTTCGGTGCAGGCCTTCTGCAGCGTTTTCAACGGCGAGGGCAGCTGTTTCGGGAGGCTGACCTTGACCTTCGCGACGTTCGCCGCGGTACCCCGCGGGGTGCTCGGCAGCGTCAGGGTCACGTGCAGGCTGGCGCCTTCGGTTCTTGAGGTCTTCGCGGCCGTTGAGACCTTGAATTCCGGTTTGAACGAGAGCGCCGCGCAGTTGGTGACCTGGAACGGCGAGGCGACGTTCGCGGTTGCGCCTTCGCTGCTTTCAAGCTCCCCGGTGAGCTTCATCGGTTCGCAGCTGGTTGGGTTGAACACGAACCCGGGACGGTTGACCGTCACGTTGATGTGCTGCAGCTGCAACGGGATCCCATCCAGGATCGTCGGGAACGGGTCGCTGACGACCGTCAGCTGCGCGGTCGTCGGGTCCACATCGACCTTCGAGCGGACCACCTCGGTCCCCAGGTTGAATGGGCCCGCGACGGCCGGCACGACGACATCCACGCCGAACGGCGCGCCCTTATAGGGGCCGGTGATGTATGCCTTGCCGTCTTCCACTGAGTAGGGGTCGTTGCCGAGGCCGGCGCTTGCGATTACCTGTCCGATCTGGCTCGCGGCCGGGCATTCCCCGTTCGCGGCCTGCGGTTCCTCACACAGCTTCACGCCCTGCAACCCCGCCGAGATCCCCGGCGGGAACACCACATCGAGTTTCCCGAGGGTCTGGTCGGCGTCCGGGCGGGTCATCGTCATCGTCAGCGTGCTGTACGCACCGGCCTGGATGTTTGTGGTGCCGGCCTCGAACCCGGGCTGGAACGGCCGCGGGCTCGCACACGACGTTTCGTCCGGCCCACTGGTGATCTGGAAGTGCGAGGTCGGAGCGACCGCCGGGGTACCCGACCACGGTTCAAACGACGTTGTCGTGGTATACGTGCCGCAGAGAGCCGGTGTGCTCAGCGGTGCGCGGTCTGTGCCGAAGAAGTCGAGCTTAAAGTCGCTGTACGGCAGCTGCGGGGTGTTTTCGAATGTCGTCACGAGTTGCCCCGTGACCGGATCGAGAGAGACCTGCCCCGCGACCTTGATCCGGACCCCCGCGACCGGGTCTTCCGCAAAGACGTACAGCGCGATCAGAGATCCGAACGGGTTTTCATCCTGCGTGGCCAGATACACCGCGCCCTTCAACGGTTCCGGCAGCAGCGGCGTAAGCGCTTCGACGGTGCCAACCTTCGACGCTTCCGGACACGACGGCACTTCATCGTTGTGCAGCCCAATCTGCGCCTGCGAGCACGCCTGCAACCCATCCGCAGCCGCCGGGCTGATCTGCACCCCTACCGGCAACGCAACCTCCGTGTTCTTCACATCGGCCTCCGCCAGCCCAACCGGGTTTTCCGTGGTTTCCTGCGGCACGTGCACGTCGACGTTCAACCCCGTCGGGGTACTCCCCCCGGTACCGTCCGGGCTTACGGCGATCGTGGGGCTGAAGTCGAGTTTTTCGCACCCGACCAGTTCCGGCAGCGACGCGGTCTTCGAGTCGAAGGTTCCCGGTTCCTCCCACGAATCCACGCTGAACGTCGCTGTCCGCGGCGCCCCGCACGACGTCGGGTTCGTCAACAGCGGCATCTTCGGAGAACTCACTGGACATTCCCCCTTCGATTCGAACGGGCCTTCCTGTTCGTCTTCGCCTTCGCCATAACCAGTGCCGTAGTTTCCCTGGAATGTTTGTCGTAGGCAGCTTCCGCGGAACGGGTTGTGGCTTGAGTCCGAAGGCACACCCCAGATCGTCACCTTGGTTCCATACAGCGACACGGCCTGGCTGGTATCAGTCGAGCGGACCGTCAAACCGTAGTCCCCCCCGGTCCGTACCGACACATCCAAGAAGACGGGCGTAGTTTTGGCGACAAGGAAGCCGAACTCGGCCACGACACCCGGCGACGGTTCCAGATTATAAACCGGGGAGGAAAATTCCCACACCCTAAAGTTTCGCACGTACACCAGCGCGTAGACGGTCGCCGCCCCAACCGCCGTTTCGTTCGGACATTCCCCCGCCACAAACGCCTGATAGCTGCACCTCGGTGTGGCATCCGGATCCCCGACAAAACCCGGCGGCATTTCGAGCCCCGCATCCTTGAGATTGCCTTCCGGAAGAAATCTTCCTTCTATTTCTTTGGGTGCGTTCAATACGAAGGTGGTCGTAAGCGCGTATGGGTGAGACCCGGCCTGCACGTCAAGCGACCCATCCTGGTTCCTCGCCGTGATCGCGAATCGCTGTACCCCAAAACTCGCCGCAGCCGGACCGGCGAATGCGAGCAGGCCAAGTACCCCCACGGATACAACCAACAGAAGGAGCTTCACTGGAATACGCATGTCCTACCTGCTCCCCTTACCGTGGGTTGACTTTTTAGACCTCCTGGGCTTAAGCCGCTTGACGCACCTACCGCCCTTCTTCACCAGGCCCTTCTTCCTACATCTTGTGGGCTTGGCCCTTGATTTTACTGTCAGCCCTACCGCCCCCGGCGCCGGGCTCCCGGCGCCTGAAAACGTCGCGCTCGCGGGCGCACCAAAGACTGCGGACTGCGACGACGCAGGCGGTTTGCACGAATCGCCGTTATCGCATGGTGGCACAGATACTAATTCCGGGAATCCGCCACCCACCCTCGCATCGTACACATCGATACGATTATCACGATCATGAGCGACGAGCCGATCCGCAGTCGCGATGAAAACGTCGTTCCCGCTCACGCTCGCATCCATGAAGAACGAGTTCTGATTGCCAGCTACATCAGAGATCGGGTAGACACTACCATCCTCGTACTCGTACACATTCTGCCGGCCATCGCTTGCACGTGGCACCAGTGCGTCGGAACTCTGGAAAAGCAGACCGTGATCTTCAGTGAAATTATGCACCCGGTACAGGCCGATGTCTCCTGCCGTAACCGTGTTGAGGCTCGACGGGCCTATCGGCCGTGCCCCGCTCGGGTTGCACGATACACACACGAGCCGATCCGTAACAGCATCATACTCGAAGACCTCATCACACGCCGGAGGTTCCTCCAAACGAGTGGCTGCATGGATTCCACAACCCGCCCCGTCGCTCATTACGTTGTCATAGCTAGTCAGGCTCCGGTGCGAAATGAACGCTAGACGCGTCCCATCCGGCGACACCACGGCACTACTATCGAGCGGGCCACCAACTTCCCCGGTAGGAAAAGTGGCCCAATCTTCGGCGTCGGCGCTCCCTTCGGCGAGCGTCGCGATGAACGTCGGGGCGCCGCCTTCATGAGAGACATAGAGGTTCGGCTGGCCCGCAACCGGCTGCTGCTCTTCAGCGTTCTTCCCCGAGAGCACACCCTTGGCGACAAAGTACACATACGAGCCATCTTCTGAGATCTGCGCCACGCCCTGCACCGCGGCGCCTTCCGCTACATCGGCAGTGTCGACCGTCAAGTCGGTCAGCCTGCGGCTTTCCAGATCGTATTCGTACATGTTCGCCGCGTTATCCGCCGGGCCAGTGTACGCATTGTCGGTCAACTCCTCGCTGCTGGTGAAAAACACCTTCGAGCCATCCGCGCTTGCACCCCAATACCGCGCCAGCTGAGGCCCATTGGGATCAGGCACCCCACGCTGCGACGCCGAGACCTCTACCGTACAAGCACCTGTAGGCACCGTGCAATTTCCTTCTCGGTTAAGTGGGCTCTGTTCCTGTCCAGCGTTCTCACGCACATACAACCCCCCGTTGCTGAAGAAGACACGCGAACCATCGGAAGACACCGCGTGCCAGAGGTTTCCAAGAGTTGCTCCAACAAAGCCGACCTCGCCCGCCAATTCGCCGTTGTTGTTAACGTTCACCGGCGTCGGCGTGCCTTTGCCTTCTACCCACTCATAGACTGGGGCGCCACGCGGGTTCGATGTGAAGACGACGTGGCTGAGATCGATGGATGCTCCCTGTACAAAGAGCGCTTCATCAGTATACGGTCTTTGTTCTGTGGGTGCATTTGACAGCAACTGGTAGGCACCATTGGCGAAATTGGCCAGGTACAGTTCCCAAAACCCTGCGGTAGCTTCGCTGCTCAGCGGAGCATCGGTTTCCGCGACACCCTTCGAGAGTTCCGGCGTGAAGACCATACTTTGGTAGGCGCTATCCAGACGAAGTTCGTACGCCTCGAGCGGTGGTGTGATCGATTCTGTCGACCAGCCGACCGGCCCACGCCGAGAGATGTATTCATTTTCAATTTTAGAGCCTGCGGGATCCGCGAATGAACCAGGAGACTGAAACTCAATCGCTTCACCAGACACCGCGGCACGACTGACGAACCCATTATAAGCGGAACTAAGGATTTCGCCCTCAGTGGCGTCATTGTTGTTCTTTTCCACCGGCGAGACCATCTCATACGCCCGGCAGTCGGGCAGCTCCAGACCATAGGGCTGTTCAGCGCGCAACTGTTCGTTCGGACAACCCCCCGAGGCCCCCGACCCCGGGGTGGGCGACGTGGTCAACGCTTTCCCGAGGCCATCGAACGTTTCGCTTTCATCGACCGCGACCACCCGGTAGTAGTACGTCGTGCCCGGCTGCAACCCCGTCACCCGCACACTCACAAATACCCGGCTCGTGCCCGCGCCGATCGCTTCGCTCGGGACCGGCAGGCTCGTGCCATGCGCAGCGCTCGAGGTGTACGGGGTCGTGTCGTATTCGAAGTGGTAGCTCGTGCTCGATTCGTTGGGGTCGATCTCCGCCTGCAACGTCGCCGCGGTCGCTTCGACGCTCGTCACCTGCTCTTCGCTGATCCCAACCCCGTGGGTCGTGAACGTCACCGCCGGCCCGACAGCGGTTTCGTTCGCCGTGTTGCGCTCGAGCAGACAGAACGAGTACTGCGTCCCCGGAGAAAGCCCCGTCACCGGTGCCGCCGCTTCCTGCCTACTCCCAGACGCCCCCGTCGCGGGCGTGGCTTTGTCTTCTTCCGGTTCACCACCCTGGCATTCCGTCGCGGACTGCCGGTAGCGGAATTCATAGCTGGCCGGTTCGCCCGCGACCGTCGCATTCGGGCTCAAGACGCCCCTCAGCGTCGCCGTCGTGATCCCGATGGGTTCCGCCGCGAGCGTTTCCGGAGCTTCTAACCCCGTGACGAAATGAGCCGGTGTACTCACCGCTTCTTCGGTTTTGGCCGCATTCTCAACCTGCAGGCAGACCGTGTACCCGGTGTTCGGCGTGAGACCCGACACCGATTCGGAGACCCCTTCGCCTGGCCTGCCCAGCGACATGCCGGACGGTTCGGGCGCCTTGCTTTCGCCTTTGCATTCCGTTTTGGAGACTCTGTAAAGGAACTGGTAGGTGCTACCCAGTTCCCCCGGGGATTTCGGACTCAGCACACCATTGAACGTCGCCGTGCTCGCCGTGACCGCTTCCACCGTCAGTTCCGGGGTTTCCGGAGCGGCGGCCAGCGCCGTGACGCTCCCCACC
>Ga0187855_10002863_pt1 | contig 12900 bp, 10 predicted proteins | sample June2016WEW_8_10_2_FD_132969 | JGI IMG/M metagenome (GOLD analysis project Ga0187855, IMG submission 132969) | Peatland microbial communities from SPRUCE experiment site at the Marcell Experimental Forest, Minnesota, USA - June2016WEW_8_10 | ecosystem: Environmental > Terrestrial > Soil >...
ATGCTGACCCCCATCCTTAGCTTGCCCCTTTCAGCACGCCGCGCGTGGTCACGTACCGCACCAGTGACACCGAAACCACAATCAACACGATCAGCACCAGGGATCCTGCCCATGCCAAACGGTGCCACTCGTCATAGGGGGAGAGCGCATACACGTAAATCTGCAGCGGCAATGCCGCAATCGGCTGGTTCAGCGCCGTGCTCCAGAACTGGTTACCGAATGCCGTGAAGATCAGCGGCGCCGTTTCCCCGGCTACTCGCGCAAACGCCAGCATGCACCCCGTGATCACGCCCGGCATCGCCGTCTTCAGCGTAATCGAGATCATCGACCGCCAGTTCGGAACCCCCAGCCCCAGCGCCGCCTCGCGAATCGAGTGCGGTACCATCAGCAGCATCTCCTCGGTTGTCCGCGCCACCGTCGGAATCATCATGATCCCCAGAGCCACGCCCCCGGCTAATGCGGAATATCCCTTCGTCGGGACCACGATCAGGGCATACACCGCAACCCCCATCACGATCGACGGTACGCCGTTCAGCACATCCGCCGTGAATCGCACCACAGTCGACAGCTTGCTCCCGCGCCCGTACTCGGACAGGTAAATTCCCGCCGCAATGCCTACCGGAATTCCCAGCGCGCTTGCCACTCCCAGCAGTACCGCGGAGCCGACGATGGCGTTCGCCATGCCTCCGCCCTCTTCCCCTACCGGCGCCGGAATCTTCGTGAAGAAATTCAGGTTCAGCGAGCTCGCGCCCTTGTACACCAGGTCGATGAAGATAGCTACCAGAGGGGCGATGACCAGAATCGTGCTCAGCACCGCCAATCCCGATGCCGCATGGTTCGTAAACCATCGCCAGCGGCGATTCGCAGCGCTCGACTTGAGTTGGTTCGCCATATTGCTCAGGCTGCCCTCGCCGGTGCGCCCCTGGTCACCGCCCACACCAGCAGCCGCGCCAGAATGTTCACCACGATCGTTACCAGAAACAGCGCCAGCCCAATCTCGATCAGCGCGCTCCGATAAGTATCATCGGACGCCTCGGCGAACTCATTCGCGATCACGCTCGCCATCGTCGCAGCCGGCGCCAGCAGCGACCTGGAGATCGTCGGGCTGCTGCCGATCACCATCGCCACCGCCATCGTCTCGCCCAGTGCCCGCCCCAGCCCCAAAATGATCGATCCCACGATCCCGATGCGCGCGTTGCGCAGCACCCCCATACGGATCATCTCCCACCGTGTCGCTCCCAGCGCCAGCACCGCCTCCCGCTGCGTGTGCGGCACGGCCGTCATCACTTCCCGCGTCAGCGACGAGATAATCGGCAGAATCATGATCGCCAGAATCACCCCCGCCGCGAACATCCCGATTCCGAAATCCGGCTGCACGAATAGTCCCGTCCAACCCAGCAACTTGATCAGCACCGGATCCACATAGACCCGCAACAGCGGCACCAGCACAAAAATCGCCCATAGCCCGTAAACCACGCTCGGAATTGCTGCCAGCAACTCAGTCAGAAACGACAAAATCCCGCGCAGCGCCTGCGGGCACATCTCCGTCAGAAAGACGGCCACTCCCACCGCCAGGGGCACAGCCAGAACCAGCGACACGATCGACGAAACCAGCGTCCCGTACATGAAAGGCAGCGCTCCGAAGTTCTCATTCACCGGGTCCCAGGCACTGCCCACGAAAAACTTCATCCCGAACTTTGCCAGCGTCAGCTTGGAATTCACCACCAGTTCGTTGGCAATCAGCGCCACGATTGCGAAGATGCTCAGCGCGCACAGCAGCATAAGCCATCGAAACGTCGCGTCCGCGACCCTTGAGTTCCCCCGCTCCCGCAGAAAAGTTCGAATCGCCGAGGCGGGCGGTGGGGACGGCACAGCCACCGGCACAAGACCGCCTCCCAGCGCGGCCGCGTCCGGTGCTTTCGGTGCGCGGGGTTCCTGAATACGCAGATTCACGACTCGTTTACCCTAATCCGGCTTTTTGAACGCCACGTTAAACGCCATGAAAAACAAGGAAATAAACCATCCAAAAGGGGCTTCTTTCCTGGTTCAAACCGTCCTCGCCGTCCTTCCCGACTCGCCTCAGCGGCTGAGACGCTCCGGCTCTGCCCCACGCCCTGACCCAAGTAAAAGGGCGCACCCAAAGTGCGCCCCCCTGACTTCCGACCAACTGGGATTCCTCCCTACTGCAGCTTGTCTACCGTGGCCTTCACCTTTTCCGCCACCGACTGCGGCAGCGGTGCGTAGTCCAGAGTCGCCACCTGGCCCTCTCCCTGGTTCAGCATCCAGTTCAGGAAATCCTTGATTACCTTCCCCTTGGTCGCGTCCTGCGCTTTGGTCGGAATCAGCAGATAGGTGAAGCTCGAGATCGGATAGGCGTCCTTTCCCGGTGCGTTCGTAATCGATACCCGGAAGTCCGCTGGCATCGTCTTCACCCCCGCTGCTGCATCTGTCACACCCTCGATACTCGCCTTCAGCCATGTCCCCGACTGGTTGCGGACGTAGCCATAGGGAATCTTGTTCTGCAGCGCGTAAATCAGCTCCACATACCCGATCGCTCCAGGCATCTGCCGCACCAGCCCGGCCACTCCTTCGTTCTGCTTGCCGCCAATGCCCTTCGGCCAAGCCACCGCCGAATTGCTGCCGACGTTGCTCTTCCAATCCGGGCTCACTTTGGAGAGGTAATCGGTGAAGATAAAGGTCGTCCCGCTGCCGTCCGACCGGTGTACCACGAAAATCTCCTGGTTCGGCAGCTTCGCCCCTGGATTATCCTTCGCAATACGCGGGTCGCTCCAGTTGCTGATTTTGCCCAGATAGATGTCCGCCAGTACGTCCGGCGCAAACTTCAGGTCGTTGCCCAGGCCCGGCAGGTTATATACCGGTACGACCGCCCCCAGTACCGTCGGAATATGCACCAGCTTGATTTTCGACTGCGCCAGCATCCCGTCCGTCATCGGCATGTCGCTGGCCCCGAAATCCACCGTTCCCTTCGTCACCTGGTTGATGCCGCCACCCGATCCAATCGACTGATAGTTAATCTCCACCCCCGGATGCTGCTGGCTGTATTCGCTGAACCATTTCGAATAAATCGGATACGGAAATGAGGCTCCCGCTCCATTGATCTTTTGCGCCCCGGCGGTGCAGGCTGCGGACACAACCAGCGCAGCCGTTAGAATCAAGCTCTTTCTCACGGACTTCCCCCTCGGATACCCTGAGCCGATTCTTGTTCCCGATTGTTACAGCCCGTTTACAAGGCCGTAAAAAGCGGAACAATGCCCGGTTTGCGCATCCGCTGCTCGAAGGGTCTCTTGCGACGAAGCTGCCTCGCCTGGACGGGCGGCTTCTAGTTCGCTGGCAGCACCAGGTATTGCTCCAGCTTCCCATCCGGCATCGTGTATGTCGTGATCGTCAGCCGCTGGGCACTGTTCGGAAACTCCACGCGAAAAACTCGAAACGTCATCCCGCCGCGCAGCTCGTCCGCAATCTGCCTGACGCTTGACGGCTTCCCCAGCGGAGCCAGGCTCGACTGGAAATCCCCAATCGCCTGCTCGCTGAAATACGCGTTACACCATGGCGTGAACGACGCACGGTCGATCTTTCCCTGCTGGAAGTTCTCGAACAGCTCCCGCGCCTGTGCCTCCGCCGCGCTCGCGCCTGGCGTCGTCACTCCCAGCAACAGCGGAGCCACCCCGCGAGCGATCACCCCCGCCGCCCTCGCCGCATCCTGATTGGTCAGCACCGCGATGGCCAGCTTTTCCTTCGGGAACACCATGTTCTCCGACGTAAATCCCATCACTTCGCCTGAATGTTCCAGGTACCCGTGCCCGCTCAACTCTCCCACCGCCAGTCCCAGCGCGTAATGCGAATCGCTCCCGTCCCTGAGCCTCACCGAAGCAAACATCTCGTCGTACGACTTCGCCTCCAGCAGTGACCGGTTCATCACGCTGATGTCCCACTGCCCCAGGTCGTAGGCGGGCATCGCCAACTCGCCCGCCGCAAACATCCACCCCGCTCCCTCTTTCTGAGAAGGCCGCAGCGGCCCCAGCGCATACCGGCTGTAACCCTGGGCGTCGGTGTCCCCCAGCTTCTTCACATCGGAGTTCCATACCTCCTTCATCCCCAGCGGATGAAAAACGTGCCCCTCCAGAAACTGCATCAGCGGCTCCCCGCTGACCATCTCCACTATCTGCCCGGCAATCACGTAGTTCGTGTTCGAGTACTGCCACTTCGTTCCCGGATCGAAATCCAGCGCCTTCTTTCCCCAAACATCCATGATGTGCTGGCTGGTCGTCCCTTCCAGCATCGGCGGCATCAGGTAGTCTTCCGGCCAGTAATCCTGGTAGCCCGACGTGTGCGACAGCAGCATCCGGATCGTCACTTCGTTTGCCCGCGTCAGGTCCGGCAGGTACTTCCCCACCTGCTCGTCGAGTGACAATTTCCCCTGCTGCTCCAGCAGCAGAACCGCCGCCGCCGTGAACTGCTTCGAAATCGATCCAATCGAGTACCGCATGCCCGGCTCAGCCGCCTCGGGAGGATCCAGCCGCGCCTTCCCATACCCCTTCGTGTATGCAATTTCTCCATCGCGCACGATGGCCAACGACGCGCTCGGAACCCCCGTCTGCTGGAGCGCCTGCTCCGCCACCTGATCCACTTTCTGCGCAACATCGGGCGGCAGCATATTCACGGTTAACTGCGCCTCGGATGCAGCGCTCGCCACCACGAAACACAACAACAGAAGGCCTCTCCGAACCATCACGGGCATTCCTCCAAAACAGCAAGATTAGCATTGCGTGGGCGCAATACTGCAACCCGGGGCCTCCGGTGGTCACGAAAGAACCCCCGGTTGCACGATTCTTCGCGGTTTCAGGCAGACAAACGTACTACCACCAGTGCTATGCTGTTTGTCCTGGAGCGCTTCCAATGCCTCTACGGGCCGCCACCCCACTGGTTGTCCTTCTCCTCGCGTCTCCAGCTCTCCTGTGTCAATCGGCGCCCGTCTCATCCACCCAGGTCGCTGCCTCCTCTCCGCACAGCGCAACACCCGCTGCGGGCCCGGCTGCCCCCGTCGACACCCCTCCCGCAGGCTCAGACTCGTCCATCGCCCCCGCAAAGGAATCCTCCGCCCTCTCCCGCGTCCTCTTCTATTACCCTGCCGCGCGCGAGACCGTCGAGAAAGAGGTGCACGCTGTTCCTTCCACTGACGCCGCCCGTCTTGACCGCCTCCGTTCCGCCTTCCGCACGGCCGGTTGCGACGGCAGCCGGATGAGCGAAGAACCCGTCACTGACAAGCACGGGGCTGCTGGCGCCGACCTCATCTGCACCTGGCCGGGCGGGGAGGGAACGGGAACCGTCGTCATCGCCGCCCACTATGAGCACGGCGGCAAAGGCCAGGGGGCAATCGCCGGCTGGAGCGGCGCAGCTCTTTTGCCCTTCCTCTATAAGGCCATTCAGGGCCAGCCGCGAAGACACACCTATATCTTTCTTGAAACCTGGAAAAGCGAGGGCGCCGCCGCGTGGATCAAATCGCTCTCCCGTGACGAGAAGCGCCGCATACGGGCCATGATTGACCTCGATGCTCTCGGTCTCGGCGTCACTCGCTACTTCACCACCTTCAGCCCCTTCGAAGATCCTGTGCTCGGCTCGTCCCATCTGCAAATCGAACTGATCTGGGCCGCCATCGATGACGGTTTGACCCAGGCTCCGCTGGAAACCAGCCCGCATCGCTGGCTCTCCGTCGATGCCACCGATCCCTTCCGCGCCCTCATGATCCCGACCATCGTCATCCACTCGGTTCCGCCGGAATCCGATCGATTGCCGGGCTCGGCTGCGGATATTGCTGCGGCCGTCGACGGTGACGCCTACTTTAAGAGCTACCACCTGATGTGCACCTTTCTGACCTCTCTCGATCGGGTCGCAACCAAACTGAGCCAGGACGATCCTGCCTGGAGTCTCGGCACCAGGGCCGGCGATCGTCCGGACGACGGCAATCCCCGCGTCACCTTCCGCGATCTCGGCGGTGTCAAGAAGGTGCACTAGTCGGATTCTGTTGCTTCACCCTTCTTCCAGCCCCACGACACTTATTCCTGATGCCCTCGAAAGACCCGTGGCCTGAACGTCATCCTTTGTTAACATGCCCTGCATGACCACACGGCGCCATTTTCTGTCGCTCGGCGCGCTCACCACCGCGAGCCTCACCATCCCCGACGCCTTCTCGCAAACCGCCGATTCCGTAAAACAGCTCCAGCCCCCCGCGAAACCGGTCATCGTCACCCGCGTCACCGGTGACAACGCCATCCAGGAGGCCTGGCAGATGCTCCTCGATGGCCAGGACACTCTCGACGCCGTCCACCACGTCTGCCTGGGCCGCGAAAACGACCCCAAAGATCACAGCGTCGGCCTCGGCGGCCTGCCTAATGAAGAAGGCGTAGTCGAGCTCGACTCCTGCTGCATGCACGGGCCCTCCCGTTCCGCTGGCTCCGTAGGCGGCGTCCGCGACATCAAAAACGTCTGCCTCGTCGCCCGCAACGTCTATGAGCACACCGGCCACGTCATGCTCGTCGCCGAGGGCGCCCAGCGCTTCGCCCTCGACCTCGGCTTCCCCAAAGAAAACCTCCTCACCGACGACGCTCGCAGAATCTGGATGCTCTGGAAGGAAAACAACTCCCAAATGGACTGGTGGGGCCCCAGCATGACCCAGCCCACGTGGAAGGACCCCTACGCCGGCCGTCCCGCGCCGAAACCCACCATGGACCTCCACGGCCTCTCGTCCCTGCGCCAGGACTCGCCCATTCAGACCGCCGCTCAACCCAGCGTCCCACAACTCCTGCCGGGCGTTGTTCCTCGTCACCCCACTCCCGAATGGGCAGAGACCATCCGTCTCCGCGCCCAAAAACTCGTCCAGATGGCTGCCGATCTCGGCATCGCTCCCGATGATCGCCTCTATGCCGCCGAACAAGTCCTCTGGCCCACCACCGGCACCATCCACGTCTCCGTCGTCAACACCAAAGGAGAAATCTCCGGCGCCACCACCACCTCCGGCCTCGCCTGGAAGCTCCCCGGCCGCCTCGGCGACTCGCCCATCCTCGGGGCCGGAAGCTATACCGATCAGGACGTCGGCTCCGCCGGAGCCACCGGCTCCGGTGAAGAAAACATCAAAGTCGCCGGCGCGCACACCATCGTCGAGCTCATGCGCCAGGGACGCACACCCCAGCAAGCCGGTATGGAAACCCTCCATCGCATCGTGCGCAACTACGACGGCGATATGACCAAAATCCGCCTTCTCGACATGGAGTACTACATCGTCCGCAAAGACGGCGCTTACGCTGGCTGTTCTCTTTGGAGCACCGGCCCCACGGGCCGACCTCGCGTCTTCGCGGTCCACGACGGCGCGGGCTACCGCGTCGAAAAATGCGCTGCCTTACTCGAAGGCGGCTCTCTGGAGTGGCCGCCATTCTGAGGACTCGCTGGCGAGGAGCCGCGATTCTGCAATCTTCTGTATCCCAGATCCCCCAGGCTGAATCCATTCATCTGACTTCAGCGGAAGGACTTCAGCCGGAGAACGCATGCCTTTCAACCTCGACACCACGACCGCTCTTCTCGCCCGCACCCCCGCCGCCCTCGACGCACTGCTCCGCGACCTGCCAGACTCCTGGACACTCCGCAATGAAGGCGAAAATACTTGGACGGCACTCGACGTGGTCGGCCACCTGAATCACGGCGAACGCACCGACTGGATTCCGCGGGTGAAGCGAATCCTCGAATCCGGAGAGAATCGGCCTTTCGATCCCTTCGACCGCTTCGCTCAGTTCCGCGAATCGGAAGGCCAGACACTCGCACAGCGGCTGGATGAATTTGCCCGCCTGCGCGCCGCGAATCTCGTTCAGCTCCGGGCGCTCGATCTGCAGCCTGCGGATTTCACTCTCCGCGGCCGCCATCCGGCCCTGGGCCCGGTCACGCTGTCGGAGTTACTCGCCACCTGGGCCGCGCATGACCTGACCCACCTGCATCAGATCTCGCGGATCATGGCGCACCAATACCGCGACGCGGTCGGCCCCTGGAGCAAATTCCTCGGCGTCCTCCAATGCTCCGGCCACAGCGCCTCCGCGTGAACGTTGCCTTTGAGCCCCGCGCCCTCCCAAATAGGCGGACGCTTGACCCGCTCCGGTTGGGAGAAGTCTGCTATTCGCCGCCAGCAGCGCGTCAAGCACATCGGCTGCGCCGTAGCTCGAGCTGCCTGCGGGAAGAAAACGCCCAATCTCCGTCAGATCGTCCCCCGCCGTTACCAGCGGCGGCTCCACGTGATGCCCACACCGCACCTGCTGATGACCGATGTTGGCCATCAGCGCGTTGCACAGGCACTTGCGGCCCTCCACATCCTCGGCCTTTCCGCCTTTTGCCAGATAGACCGACCGAGGCTCGGCCGGACAGCGATACGCGATCCGCCCATCTTCGCCGCGATACATTTCGCGCAGAAATCCGAGGTCGCAGATGCGCGGTCTCGCCGCGGCTACCGCCTCTTCCGAACACGTCCCTTCGAGGCACGCCACTTTGAACGGAAATCCCGCCGGCGAAGCCAGTGGATCGGTGAACACCTGCGCCTCGCCCCGCTGCGCCTTCTCGAGCAGAGCCTGCTTCAGATCCTCGCGTAGTCCGGATTCGCGCGTGAAGGCGAACGCCGTTCCCACCTGGACGCCGGCCGCTCCCAGTTCCAGAGCCTCGCGGAGTTTTGCCGCCGAACCATAGCCGCCCGCCAGCCAGAAAGGCGATCCCAGTTCCCGAATCTTCTCGATGTCGATGGCATCCCGCTCACCGTAAACCGGCTCACCCCGGGGGTTGAGCTGCGGCTTGCCCCGCGGCGGCGCATTGTGCCCACCCGCGGTTCGCGTTTCGATCACCAGCCCATCCACTCTGCCGTTGGCCTTGCGCAGCATCGTCGCCGCCAGCGTGTTCGACGACACGATGGCCAGAAACGCCGGCCGCCGCAGTGGCGCCAGATCGCGCTCCATAAAGTCGCGCGGATCGAAGCGCATGGTCACATCGTCGCCCTCACACGAGCCGATCACGTGCAGCGTGTATTCCGCATCGCGGTGGCCGGCCAGCCGATCCAGCACACCCGGGACGTGCAGTGGAATCCCAGCCCCCATCAGTACGTACCCAACCCCCGCCAGCATCGCCCCATACATCGAAGGCAAATGCGGAATCTGAACCTTCTCCAGGTAATTGATGCCCACCGGGTTCCTGTGTCCCTCGCGCGCCAGAAACACTTCGACGAAGTTGCTCATGATGCACAGTTCGGTCAGCTCGCGCGGTTCTTCCTGCTCGTGGTTTGGCAGCGTCCGATACGCACCCGCGGCGGCTTTCCCGCCGGGAATGTGATACGTGCGCCAAATACGCTCCGCCATGGCAGGAAAGGGAAAAGCATCCAGCCCGCGCCGCATGTGCCCGCCGGGGTCGCCGTCCTGCAGTCGCCGCACCAGGATCTCATCCAGCGCCGTCCCCGAAACCACGCCCAGCTGCCCCAGCCGCGAAACCGCCTGCGCCAGCCGCCAGCTGGACACTCCCGCGCCCATGCCACCCTGAATAATCACCGGATGTTGCTGCATGAGTCAATGGTTTCACTGCCGCCCAGCTCGCACTGTCGCAGATTTGTAATTTCGATCCTCTGCGTCGGATTCCGCAAACTTTAGTACCGTGAAGGGCTTCCGCGGTGCCGTGCCGGCTCCAGCCATCGACCTTCCGGCTTCCGCTTCTACTTCAGATACGCCCGCACCAGCTCAATCAGATCCTCTGCCAGCTCGGTCGTCGGCATCGAGTCCTTCTCCGGCGACATCATGTGCAGACGGATGTGATCCTCCAGCACCTCCGCCATCAAGCTGTTGATGCCGCCACGCACGTTGGCCAGCAGCATCAGCAGCGCGGCGCAATCGTCTTCCGTCGTCAATGACCGTTCAATGGCGTCCACCTGCCCGCGAATGCGATGGATCCGCGCCACCAACTTTTGCTTTTCCCGTTCGGTATGGTTCATGTTCTTCCTATATGGTAGGGAGGTATGTTATAAAAACTCAGGGCCAGTGTACTCCGATTCTCCCGCCGCGTGCTTCGCTGCGAACCCAGACTCCTCTTCTGTAACAAAATTGCAAACTTCTGCGGCGAAGATCATCCCTGTGACTCAAAGCCCTGCAAGGAGGGGCGTTGCTGCGTCGTTGCCTCATCATTCCCCTGCTGCTGTGCGCTCCGCTCGCGAGCGCGCAGTCGCTCCGTCCTCCGGCCACCCTTCCTGATGTCCCCGTTCCGCACCTCGACGCAGCGATCCCCTCATCCGGAGATCCGGCCCTGCCCGCACTCCTGCAATTCGGCGCTCCCCAGCAACCGCCGCAAGCGCCCACACCTCAGCCTGCCGCCGCAGCCGGCGAAGATCCCGGCCTCGCCATGTTCCCCCACAGCCAGACAGCGCGCTGGTGGATTTCCGGCCAGACCAACACCATCTTCCAGGCGAAGCCCGGCTTCCACTCGCCCTACCAGGGACCCAACAGCCTCGACAACGCCGGAGAATACAAGACCTCCCTCGTCGAAACCCTCTATCTCGGCTATCAGCCCCACCACAGCCTCCGCTACAACACCGACCTCCTCCTCGACTTCGAGAGTGCAGGCGGCCGCGGCCTCGGCGAAGCCCTGGGTCTGGCCGGATTCACCAACCTCGACGTCGTTCGCAATCCCAATCTCGGCACCGCGCCCTATCTCTCACGCGGCGGAATCCACCAGACCTTCGGCCTCACCAGCGAAATGACCGAAGCCGATCGCGACCAGTTCTCTCTCGCCACCGAGGTACCAGTCCGCCGCTTCGAAACCCGCATCGGCAAGATGGGTGCAAACGACTTCATGGACGTCAACGACGTCGCCACCGACAGCCATCTCCAGTTTCTCAACTGGACCATCGACGACAACGGCGCCTGGGACTACGCGGCCGATACCCGCGGCTATACTGTCGGCGGCCTGCTCGAATATGACGACCGCAACTGGAGCGCCCGCTACGGCTTCTTCGCCATGCCCATCGTCGCCAACGGCATCGCGCTTGATTGGGCCTTCTCCCGCGCGCACGGCCAGAACTGGGAATACGAGCTGCGCCACTCCTTCAATCACGGCCGCAAGGGCACAACGCGCGTTCTCGCCTTCGCCAACACCGCGCACATGGGCAACTACCACGAGGCCGTGCAGGATTACTTCACCGGCAAGACGCCGACGCCTGACATCGTCTCCGTCGAGCGCTTCGGCACCGTGAAGTACGGCTTCAGCTGGAACAACGAGCAGGACATCACCGAAAATTTCCGCATCGGCACGCGCTTCGGCTGGAACGACGACAAGGAGGAATCCTACGCCTACACCGAAGACGCGCAGTCCGTGGTCATTGCTGGCGACTACGCCGGCGCCCGCTGGCATCGCCCTGCCGACAAAATCGGGACCGCCTTCGTCAGCAATGCCATCAAGAAAGATCACCAGAATTATCTGAAATATGGCGGCCTCGGTTTTATCCTCGGCGACGGCCGCCTCAACTACGGCCGCGAAAATATCGTCGAAAGCTACTACACGTGGCACGCCTGGAAGGGGCTCTTCTTCGCCCTCGACGTGCAGCATATCGACGATCCCGGTTATAACCGCGACCGCGGCCCCGTTTGGGTCGAAGCCGTCCGCGGGCACATGGACTTCTGATCTCTTCGCGCCAAATCAGTCGACCGAGCAGCCTGACTCGGCGCCCCCAAGCCAGTGCGCCGCAGCCCTACTCAGTTCGCAGCGCCTGCATCGGCTGAATCCGCGTCGCGCGGCGGGCCGGAATCAGCGTCGCGACGGTTGCTACCGCGCACAACAGAATCCCCGCGCTCAGCAACGCCCCGGCACTGGTTCCCGTCGCTCCCATGAGCGAATCGATCCAGGCCCGCATCGCGAATACCAGGCCGGTGCCGAGCATCACCCCGATGATCATCAGCTTCAGCGCGCCCGAGAACAGAAGCGACATGATCGCCCCGCGATCGGCGCCCAGCGCCATGCGGATCCCGAACTCCCGCTCACGCCGGCTCACCGAGTACGCAATCACACCGTAGACTCCCACGCTGGCCAGCAACAGCGCCAATGCGCCGAGAATGCCAGTCACCATGGTCGAGGTTCGCTGGCCGGCGATCGACGCCTGCGCCAGCGCCTCCAGCGACGTGATATTCGAAACCGCCTGTCCCGGGTCGATCGAAGCCACTGCCCGACGTGCGCTTTCCGCCAGCACCAGCGGGTCGGCGCAGGAGCGCAGGAGAAAACCCAGAAAGGGCGCGGGACCCTGCTGCACATTGGTGTAGATCTCGAAGCCCACCGCCGCGGCTGGACCCGCGTAACGCACGTCCCCCACCACCCCGACAATCACGTAATTCCCATTGCTCGAGCAGCAGTGAAGATGTTTGCCGATGGCGCTCTGACCCGGCCACAGTTTCTGTTCCATTCCACGGTTGATGATGGCCACCTTCGGCGCGCTGGCCGTGTCCTGCGGGCTAAAATCGCGCCCCTCCAAAAACGGCGCCTGCACGGTGGCGAAAAAGCCCGGCGTCACCGAGTGCTGATCCGCAAATGGATTGCGGTCCGCGGTTCCACCAGGTTGCCCCTCATAGCTGAAGTCTCCGTTGGCGTTGGCCCCGTTGAACGGCATATCCACCGAACCAGCGACATAGCTCACCCCAGGCAGCGCCGCGAGTTTCTCCACAACCCCGTCATAGAAGCGCCCCATTTGCGCAGGATCTGTATACCGGGCCGGAGAAAGCGTAATGCCCATCGTAAGCACGTTCTGCGCATTCACCCCGGGGTCTACGCGCAGCAATCGCAGAAAATAGAACGCCATATTCAAAGAGCCGGCCACCAGAAGCATTGAGA
>Ga0187855_10002864_pt1 | contig 12899 bp, 9 predicted proteins | sample June2016WEW_8_10_2_FD_132969 | JGI IMG/M metagenome (GOLD analysis project Ga0187855, IMG submission 132969) | Peatland microbial communities from SPRUCE experiment site at the Marcell Experimental Forest, Minnesota, USA - June2016WEW_8_10 | ecosystem: Environmental > Terrestrial > Soil >...
CCCGGTATCTACATAGGCGCGTGCTTCAAACGTGCCGAATTCCTGATGCAGCCGCGCTTCAAGTGCCTGCAGCCGCTTCTTCAGCACTTTGTGATAATCCGCCGGACGGCGCACGCCGTTATCATCCAGGCGGCTGGACCAGGCATAGCGCGCGATCCAGCCGGATTCCGGGTCGGCAGGCGCAATCGAGCGCGGCGGAGTCGAGTTATAGTTCGCCAGGCAAACAATTACTGAGCGCGCCCAAGGGAATGGAGTACCAACCTTCGCACGAACAAAATGTTTCCCGGCCTCGTCCCTGCGAGTCAAATAAGACATGGAACCTGAACGTCCAGCCTTCACCCACTCCGCGAATCGTATGGCGTCGCGGGCTTCATCGGCATATGGAAGCGCGACTAAGCCGGCCTCGCTGAACCCTGCTTCGAGCGCGAATGCGCGCGCCTGGTCAGTTGTGAGACCAGTAACCGTTTTCTCAACCCCGGTGCCTGAGTTGTTAACATCCACGGGAACTTCTCCGTTTTATCTGCGTACCTGTCTGCAGCATGTTCGATAGCGGACGCCAGGGCCAAATCCGGACACCCAGAACGCTAAGCCAGCCGGGATGCATCGCTCGCATCCACTGTGATTTCAGCATATTCCGCCGCAGGGTCAGTTTGGCAGACCGGGTGCAAACTAAAGGCTAGGTAAGAGCCGATTTCGGCAGCTCTCTCCCCCTTCAGACTCGGAGGCTGCTGGTATCCTGAGGAGAATATATGAATAACATTCTTTCCCATACCGATGACACACTGCTCATCCCGCCCGGCGACCTGCACGAGCTGGTACGCGGCCAGGAGCAGGAACTCGTCACCCGGCTGACCCCGCTGGTGCGCCGGCAGAGCGTCATCCTTGACCTGACTCACGTCGAGCGCATCGATGCCGCGGGCATCGCCGCGCTTATCTCACTCTACGGATGCGCCCATACCGCAGGGAACGATTTCGCCGTTGTGAATGCATCTGCGCGTGTGGCGGAAATTCTTGCTCTGGTAGGACTGGACCGCATTCTGATTTCCCACAATGCGGTTCCCTGCCCTCAACCTGAACCCTGCTTCGCCCAGCCCGCCGCGTAAGTTCGCCCATTGTGCGAATCTGCGCGGCGGTGCGAGTCGTGCAGAATTGTCCTCGTGTTCGCGAAGTTGAGAAACACACACATTTACAACTCATCCCAGTTTTCCGATCGAACGCCCGCGTAGAATCGCTTCTGATCTTTTCTGCTCGTCCTTGAAAGTGAGCGTTCTTCGTGCGCGTTTTCTCTCGATTTTCATTGGTCGATTCGCCGCTGCTGATTGTCCTGGCTGCAGCTTTGTCGGCCATCCCTGCCTCGGGGCAGAATGCGGATTCGGCGAAGCAGTTTCTCACCTCTGTCTATGAGCATTATGCGAATCACGGTAAGGGCATCGATTTTACTGGACCCAAGGCCCGAGACGTCTTCGATTCCTCGCTGATCGCACTACTGCACGCGGACCAGAAGGCCATAGGTCCGGACGAGGTGGGAGTGCTGGACGGCGACCCGATCTGCAGCTGTCAGGATTGGGATGGAATCTGGGATCTGAAGATCGCCATTCAACCGCTGGGTGATGGACGCGCGAAGGCTGCGGTCTCGTTTGCGCTGTTTGCACCGAAGGCAAACACCGACCGGGATCGTCGCTCGCTCGAAATGACGCTGGTGTCTGTAGGTGGCCAATGGCGCATCTGGGACATTCTCGACAAATCCGATCCGAAGGCTCCGTTCGATCTGCGGGTCGAACTGGAAAAGGAAATCCGTGCGTCGAAGCGCGGTCCGAAAACTAAGAGCCATGGGTAGGCATCGGCTTGCAGATTTCGAAGCGACGCTGTGGCTTTTCCGCGCCCGGCGCTTGAAAAACCACCAGGATTCAATGCTCTTTAGCAAGGGCTGTGATGTAAGGCACAGGCAAGTGTATACTTGCCGCGCTATTTGTTAATGCGAATCGCGTGACTCCGCAAGGCGCAGTCAACGTGTTTGAGTGCCTGCACGCGCTTGGTTTTTTACCCGATCTTCCCGCGAATGAACCGAGCTGACGTACCGCCACCCTTTCATGGGCGCCGCCTTTGCGGAATACCGGGCCCTTGCGACACTTTTCGTCGCCCGGGTTGAACATCCTACATCGGAGGCTTCATTCCATGGCTCAGGCAGTACTGGATCCGCAACTTGCCGACAAGGCAGGTTCAACCTCAAAGGCAGCAACAACCAAATATGTTTACTTCTTTGGCGATGGCAAAGCGGACGGCAACGGCCGCATGAAGGACGTGCTGGGCGGCAAGGGCGCCGGCCTCGCTGAAATGACCAATGCGGGTCTGCCCGTACCTCCGGGATTCACGATCCAGACCGAAGCCTGTCGCGAATACATGCGCGGCGCGCTCAGTCCCGCCATCGATAAAGAAATGTATGCCGCTTTGGAACGACTCGAGAAATTGCAGGGCCAGAAGCTCGGCGCGGGTGAAAACCCACTGCTCGTTTCCGTCCGCTCCGGCGCCAAGTTTTCCATGCCGGGCATGATGGACACCATCCTGAATCTGGGTTTGAATGACGAAGCCGTGGAAGCGCTCGCGGAGCGTAGCAAGAATCCCCGGTTCGCGTATGATTCCTATCGCCGCCTGATCCAGATGTTTGGCGACGTGGTTCTCGATGTTCCCAAGAAGAAGTTCGAGCACATCTTCGACAGCATCAAACATCGCGAGAAGGTCAAGTTCGATTACGAACTCACACCGGCAGCTTTGCAAAGCATCATCGTCGAATACAAAAAGCTGGTGAAAAAGGAAACGGGCAAGGAATTTCCGCAGAAACCGCTCGAGCAGCTCGTTGCTGCCCGCGATGCCGTGTTCCGTAGCTGGCAGAACGATCGCGCCAAGACCTACCGCCGCATCAACCACATCGACGACTGGTTAGGTACAGCCGTCAACGTGCAAGCCATGGTCTTCGGCAACCTCGGTGAGAACTCCGGCACCGGCGTCGGCTTCACGCGCAATCCCGCCACCGGCGAGCACGTATTCTTCGGCGAGTACCTGATGAACGCGCAGGGCGAGGATGTCGTCTCCGGCGTGCGCACGCCGCTCTCGATCAGCGAGCTCGAACGCGCGATGCCCAAGGTCTACGACCATCTCAAGGCCATCACCTGGAAGATGGAAAAGCACTATCGCGACATGCAGGATTTCGAGTTCACCATCCAGGATGGCAAGCTCTACATGCTGCAGACCCGCAACGGCAAGCGCACTGGCTTAGCCGCCGTGCGCGTCGCCATTGACATGGTGCGCGAAGGCCTGATCACCCAGGAAGAAGCCATCTTCCGCGTCGAGCCCAACCAGTTGTACGACTTCCTGGTTCCGCGCCTTGTTGAAAAGGGCGAGAAGATCGAAGTCCTCGCTACCGGTTTGCCGGCTTCTCCCGGAGCGGCTGTAGGCCAGATCGTTTTCACCGCGGAAGACGCGGTGAAATACCACACCAACGGCTCCTTCAAATCCGTCATCCTTGTACGCGGTGAGACCACACCTGAGGACATCGCCGGCATGGAAGTTGCGTCCGGCATTCTGACCTCGCGCGGCGGCATGACCTCGCACGCGGCCGTTGTCACCCGCGGCATGGGCAAGTGCTGCGTGGCCGGCGCAGGCGACTGCACGGTCGACGAAGCCAAGAGGGAACTCCGCGTCAAAGGACACACCTACAAGCACGGCGACTGGATCTCACTCGACGGCACAACGGGCCGTGTCATCGCAGGCAAGCTCAAAACCCTCGATGCACAGCCCGACGATCCCGATCTCGTGAAATTCATGAGCTGGGTGGACCCGGTCCGTCGGCTCAAGATTCGCGCCAATGCCGACATCCCGCGCGATGCCAAACAGGCTCGCACATTCGGCGCAGAAGGCATCGGCCTTTGCCGCACCGAGCATATGTTCTTTGCTGAAGATCGCATCGAGCACATGCGCACCATGATCCTGGCCGACAATGAAAAGGATCGTCGTGCGGCACTGAAGAAGCTCCTGCCCATGCAGCGCGCCGACTTCGTCGGCCTCTTCAAGAGCATGGAGTCTTTGCCGGTGACCATTCGCCTGCTCGATCCGCCGCTGCATGAGTTCCTGCCCAAGCGGGAAGATCTACTTGTCGAGATCAAGCACCTCGAAGACACCAAGCCCCGCTCGCCCAAGCTCAAAGAGCTGCGTCCGCTGCTGGCGCGGGTCGAAGAGCTGCATGAACAGAACCCCATGCTCGGTCTGCGCGGCTGCCGTCTCGGCATCGCGTTCCCCGAGATCACAGAAATGCAGGTGCGCGCCATCTTTGAGGCTGCGGTCATCGTCAAGAAAAAGGGCGGCGATCCGCATCTCGAAATCATGGTCCCGCTCATCGGCTCCATCGAGGAGATGCGCAATCAGTCCGCCATCATCCGCCGTGTCGCCGAGGAAGTCTTCGCCGAGAAGAGCACCAAGGTCGATTACATGGTGGGCACCATGATCGAGCTGCCGCGCGCGGCCCTCACTGCGGATCAAATCGCGGAAGATGCTGAGTTCTTCAGCTTCGGCACCAACGATCTGACGCAGACGACATTCGGCATCTCGCGTGACGACATCAACAACTTCCTGCCGGCCTACTTGAAGTACGGCATCTTCAAACAAGATCCTTTCGCCACTCTCGACCAGGCAGGCGTTGGACAGCTGGTGAAGATGGCCACGGCCAAGGGACGCAACACGCGCCCAACCCTCAAGGTGGGCATCTGCGGCGAACATGGCGGCGATCCTGAATCCGTCAAGTTCTGCCACAAAATCGGGCTCAACTATGTATCCTGCTCGCCCTTCCGGTTGTTGACGGCGAGGCTTGCGGCTGCGCAGGCGGCACTCCAGGAACAGCAAACGGGGCCAGACTTGCACAGCGGCACCAACTGATCAAGCAACCGGTGTAACAGCGAGGGCGCGGCCAACTGGCTGCGCCCTCGCTGTATTCTCACCCCAAAAAGCGCAGAATCAAGCCCAGACCGCGATTGCAGACGCCAAACTCAGCGACCCGGCCAATTCCTCATTCACGATCCGAAATCCTGCATCCAATAAAAGGGCCGCGATGTTCGGCAAGGGGTTCTTGTCCCGTTGAATCGGCCGAAGGCCAGATTTCTTCGCGTCTGAGGTTTACAAAAAACATGCTGATCCGCGTCGGATACGATATCGAATTCAACCTGCCCGCCGAAGTGGCCATGCTTGCCATGCTCAACGTGCACCCCTCTCGCTCATTCGACCTGCTGGAGCCTGACGATGTACGCACCGAGCCCGAGTTGCTCGTATCCTATTACTTCGATTCTTTTGGAAACCGCTGCACGCGATTTGTTGCCCCCGCCGGCAGGCTGCGCCTGACCGGTTCCACGCTCGTCCTCGATACCGGGCAGCCCGATCCCGTCAAGTGGTCTGCCCGCGAATGCCCGATCGGCGACCTTCCCGACGAGGTACTGATGTATCTGCTGAACAGCCGGTACTGCGAAGTGGACCGCTTTTCAAACACGGCCTTCGAGCTTTTCGGAAGCACGCAGCCAGGGTGGCCGCGGGTGAAGGCGATCTGCGACTGGGTTCACCGGAAGATCAGGTTCGACTACGCATCAGCGCGTCCCACCAAGACCGCCCTCGATGTCTTTACAGAACGCGTCGGCGTCTGCCGCGACTTCCAGCATCTGGCCGTCACCTTCTGCCGCGCCCTCAATATTCCTGCGCGCTACGCGACTGGCTACCTGGGCGACATCGGCGTGCCCCCGGGGGGCCCCATGGATTTCAGCGCCTGGTTCGAGGTGTTCCTCGAGAACCGCTGGTGGACGTTTGACGCTCGCCACAACACCCCGCGCATCGGCCGTGTCCTGATGGCTACCGGCCGGGATGCCTCCGATGTTGCCCTCACCACTTCGTTTGGCCAGGCAGATTTGTGCCGTTTCTCTGTCGTCACCGAAGAGGAAGGGCAGAAGCCGGCGGTCGCGAATGCGCCGGTGACGGATTCCGTCGCAGCCGAGTCGTCGAAACCGGAATCGCGGGTAGCGGAACCGAAAGAGCTGCTGCCAATAGCTAGTTAAAAACAGCGCGCCGAGGTCTACTTTGAGGTGTCCCCGCCCGGCGCGTAGTACCCTTCACGCGTCTGCACAGTCAGGTCATCCTTGTTGGCCTTAAGCGTCACCTTGTGGTAGCCCCCGTCGGTGTCCACCTTGTCAGGCGTGTATGTCAGCAAGTACTGGCCGCGTAGCTCCTCGGCAATCTGACTGTAAATCTCTTCCAGGTTGTCTTTCTTCTTTGCCTCAAAATACCGGCCGCCGGTCTGCGTGGCGATCTTTTCCATAATCTTCTTACCATCGACCTGGGGTTCGCTGGAGCCGCCCCGGCGCCCACCGCCGGGATAACCGCCGCCGCCCCCGGGATAGCCACCGCCGCCGCCGCCGGGAAAGCCTATGCCACCGCGCCGCCCGCCGCCCGGGAAGCCGCTATTCTCCCCGCGCTCCTGTTCGCCTTTGAAATAGATGGTGTAGACGGTCACATCCGCGCGCTCCGCCGCATCGAGGGACTCGTTCAGCGACTCCTTGCTCCCGCGATCTACGCCGTCAGAAAAAACGACCAGCGCCTTCCGGCCATCCTTCGGCTTCATCAGTTCGTCCGACGCGAGAAAGATGGCATCGTAGAGTTGCGTTCCACCGCGCCCACTGCTCCTCTGCCGGTCGCGATCGTCTCCGGTGGTCTCTGGGCCCTGGCTGTCGTTCTGGGAACGCGAGGACGGACCCATCTCGTCAATTTCATGGTGAAGCTTTTCTCGCGACGCGGTGAAGTCCTGCAGCAGTTCGACCTCGCGATCGAAGTGGATCAGGAACGCCTGGTCTTTGGCCGAAGCCATGTTCGGAACGGCCCCAGTAGCAGACGCAGCTGTTCCAGAATCACCGGCACCCGGAGGATCGGCGCTCGCCTTGTCCCCAGGGAGCATCTGGTCCACAAACTTGTCCGCGGCCTTGCGCTCGTCTTCCATCGCTCCCGAGACGCTACGGCTGGTGTCAACGAGCAGGCCTAACCGAGAGGGCAGGTCCGTCTCGTGCATCAGGCTCTTGATCACCTGCGGACGACCGTCTTCGGTGAGCGTGAAGTCGCTCTTTTGCAGCGTGGTCACCAGCGCGCCATGCTTGTCGCGCACTGTGACCGGGAGCAGCACCTCACGCGCCTGCACATGCAGGGTGGTCACCGGCTGGTCATTCGCCGGCTGCTGCGACGCGGATTGCTGGGCAATACTTGCCAGCGGCCAAGAGACAAGACCAAATGCCACCACAAGATGGGGAAACCTATGATTTTGCATTTTTATCAGGCACACTTTCAGTTCATTAGACGGGGCATCGTTGCAACCGTTGACCGCTGACTCCGAGGAACGCACTTCTGGATAAGTCCCAGTAGAACGCAAACCCGTCTTCTGCACGAGGAAAAACCGAAGAGGCATGGGTTGTTGGAGTGTAGGAAGACGAAAGATGTCGCGAATCCTTATTCCGCCCTAGGTTCCGCGGAATGCTCCGAGTTCCATCGGCGCACGCGCTCCTGCGTTTGCGCCAGCACGGTCTCCGGCAGATTGGAAGCGGCGGCATCGCGCTGCGCGACAATCTCTTCCTGACGGACCGGCTCCTTCTCTGCGGCAGCCGCCAGATTGAACCAGAAATACGCTTCGGCATAATCCTGCGCAACACCTTCTCCTGCCTGGTACATCGACCCGAGTTGGTATTGGGCAGCGACGGCACCCTGCGCCGCCGCCTTGCGCAGCCACGCGGCCGCCAGTGCATTGTCCTGCGGAACACCCATGCCAAGAAGGTAGGCCGCGCCGAGTCTGCATTGGGCCGCGGCGTTTCCGTTTTCTCCAGCTTTGCGGTACCACCGCATCGCCTCAAGGGCATCTTTCGGAACGCCGTCTCCATACCCGTAAATCTCGCCGAGACGATACTCCGCTGCCGGATTCGCGCTGCCTTCGTCGGACCTGGTGTACCAAAGAACCGCTTTTGTTTTGTCCTTTGCTGTTCCTAATCCGGTATCGTAAGCCCGTCCCACGAGGAATTCCGCATCGGCATTTCCCTGATCGGCCGCCTTACGAAGCCAGCGCACAGATTCCGCATCGTCTCGCGCAACGCCCAAGCCATTGTGGTAGGCGATGCCGAGGTTATATTGCGCAAGTGGATTTCCGTGGCCGGCAGCTTTGCGGTACCAACGAGCTGCCCGCTCTAAATCCAGCGGTATCCTTTGGCCGACCGCATATTCAAGCCCCATGCGAAATTCAGCGTCCGAATTCCCCCTGTCTGCTCGCCGTTCCAACTCGGCGAAGTCTTCGCCCCATGCGACTGCGGTGATTGACAGGAAGAGGCACAGTGCCATCGTCGAATTGCGCGTACAAGGGTAAAGAATCGGCATAACACCACCTTGCGCAACCAGCATCCAGCCCGCGCAGGCAGGCGCATCGGCACAGACCTTCAGCGCCACACGCTGTGGTTTTGCTATAGGCACAGTCCGCCGTTTCGAACGGACGATACATCCGGCAACCCGCGAGTGATTGCGAATTATTCCGACATCCTACTGCGAAATTGAGCGCGCCGCGACTTTTTCTTTTCTGAAATTTGGAAATCGCCGCGGTCGCTGAATATGCCGGAGATGGCTGGGCGCAGCTCTTCATCGATGAACATCAGGCGAGCCAATGGCCTAGGCAGCTCCACGAATCCCCTGGCAGCGCGCATACATTTGCAGGCCAAGGTGAGTCGGCTTGGCTTTGCCCGTATCAGGATTTGCAGACGATGAGATTCTTGGACCCTTTTCAAGCAATCCAAGCTCCGACAACTCGGCAATCGACCGGTAAATCTTGGCAAGGTTGGTGGAACGTGTAATCTTAGCCATCTCTTCCGCGGAAAAGGCGAGCAGATACGGAGAGACCGGTGCACTCTCTGCAATCGCCTGAGTCGCCTTCGCACAAGCTGCAGTCAGGATCTGCGTAGGAAGCGGCGCCATCCGGCTGAGCAAATTGATGAATACCAGATTCGATTCGTCCTGCCCTTCGAAGGTGCACGACGAGGCCAGGAGACCCGCCCAGAGTTCCTGAATCCACTCCATGTCAACCCACGTGCCATGCTCGAGAATGCGCACCATCAGGTCGGGGTGCGCCACCATGCTATAGGCATTTGGTTGATTCACCAGGAGCCGTTCGGCTTTGAACGCGATCTCCACGCCGTTCGCGACTCTCACGCTGCTGAGAGAGTTGTGCAGCATCTCTTTAATCTGTTCCGCCGCAGGAGGGCAGATACGCCGCAGGAACGCAATCGCCCTCGCCATGCGCAGCTCGCGCACCACACTATCGGGCTCGGCTTCGTAGATTCCTGTTCTTTCCGGGCTCTCCCACAGCCTCAAATCCATGCCTTCCGGCAGAACGAACGTCAATCCCACGCCATCATCACCCGCACGAACAGCGCCAGCTTCAAATGCGATCCGCTGCTGCGGATTTTCTTCCGGCGGCCCGTTCCTTTGCAGAGTGAGCGAAACCCTTGCACCGGGTTCCCATCTACCGCTTGTCCGAAGATAGATGCCAGTGGAGCTGATATTGTCCACTTCGTGCATTTGCGTCGTGTTTCCGGAAAGCTCGTAGGCCACCAGTCCCGGTGAAGGTCGCCGCTCTGCACCGCGGCGATTCTGGTCGTAGAGGGATGGATAGAGCCACCGAAAGAATCTGTCGACGATCGGTTTCTTTTCCTGCAGATCGGAGGAAGCCGACACTTCCTCGAGCCGTGGCCTCGCCGGTTCGAGATGAATGACGTGACTGTTCTTCGGAGGCACCGCCGAGACGGGATCAGTTTTTGGGCCAATCGGAAAATCTTCCGGAGCGTACTCAACTGGAGCGAAGAATGGGGCTTCCTGAATGTGGGGGGTCTCAGTGCTGCTCAGGCCGGAGGTCTCGGCAACGGACGATTCCGGAGCCCCCGTTAATTTCATCCAGTGCACCATCTCTCGAGGCTCATCCGGCAACGGAACGATTGCGTTCTCCTCCGCGCCAACCTTCGATTCTGATGCCTCGATCGGAATCGGTTGTTGCTCGAGTTGCGGCTGCCGTTGTTGTTCCGCCTCCCGCTCCATGCGGAACCAGGAGCCGAAGATCGGCGTTACAACCTCGGCAACGGTGCTCTGCACTTCCGCGGGAGATTCGGCGTCTTCGTCGTGCGCAACAGGATCGCCACCTGCAAATAATGAGGCCACTGTTGCGGTCTCGTCCTCTGCTGCGGCCTCGGCCTCTACCCCAGCCTCAATTGTGAAAGGGGCCTGCTTGACGGGCTGAACCTTCGCAAGATAAACCGGAACCGGATCATCCGCCACAGCGGATGCCGAAGGTTCATTCTCGTTTTCGGTCTTATCCGCTGCTTGAACTTCCTCTTGAGGAATCTCGCTAAAGGCCAACTGGTCGCCGGGCTCGATCTTCGCTGACGATATCGTTCGGAACGGTAGAACCAGCGCGCTTGCCGACGGTTTCTTGAATCGCGGAATCTCACTGGCCGGGAGTAGCTCAACCCGTTCCACGACTCGATCTTCTTTGTCGAGATAAACCAGGTCAAACGGAGAAATTCTTGGCACCATTGGGATGACGGTGACATGCGTCAACCAAAGGCCCGCTTCATTGTCGGATTCAAGCCCCTCCACCATGACGCGCAGTGCCGCCAAGGGCTCAAGCGTGGAGTTGATCGCCGTGACGCCGGTGCTGACCGGAGTTTCTCGTGCCTGGTTTTGTATGGTGTATTGTTTTGCTTCCATACACGATCATTCCGCGGACACTTTCAGGGGTCAGAAGATGCTCAAATTGCTTGTAATCCGTTCCTTTTATTCCCTGCACTCAATAGTCACGAAATGATGCCAGCCCGCTTGTAAAGTAGGGGTGATTCATGCACCGTCCACACATGCTACCATCCCTCCGCACCGCAAATTCAGCAGGGTTTTGCAACTTTTGTGGAATCGCGCATGGGGCGCTTTTGAGAACAGAAACGCCTTGATCCTCATCCAACGCCGGTGCCGGCGAAGAGGAACTTCCACGAGGTGTCGAGATACATCCATCGCTGGGTGCCAAACCAGCTTGTCGGCAGGCCGGGCACGTGGAGCAGCGTATGGCCGCTGGTGCAGATCAGCTCGGTCCCATTCCAGGCAAGGAATGTGCGCGAGGCCTGTCCGACCTGGGCCGGATGAGTCACGCGCCTGAGGCAGACGGGACAGCGTTCGCGTTGATCAAGCAACACCCATCGCATGCCGAACAGGCAGATGAGGAAGGACGATGCGAGCTGGGCATATTCCGAGAGCTCCGAATACCCGGTTGCATTCCAGTACGAGAGATCGAGCGAGGCAAAATAAGCGATGGAAAGAAGCAGCGCGATTTTCGTGCCGAGGAAAATCCAGCGATACAGGTTTCTCATCAGCGACGGCCTATGCGAGCTGAAGCAGGATTCTCCCAAAGACACGGACGTGATGGCGGGCAATGCAAGAAAGGCGAGAAAGATCGCGAATCTGAAGATTGTCCACGGACCACGCGTGCGCTCGCCGAAAGACACACCCCAAAGATCCTCGTCCGGGTCGTCCGGAACGAAGCCGTTGATATGCACGCGGTCGTCGTAGATCTCCGATCGACCGAGACGCGTCAGGTGAGCTACGACATATCCGACCGCACCTCGCGGGATCTGCGTGTCCGGCTGGAGGAGCCACGCATCCGCTCTGCCGGGCAACCGCCATGATCCTCGTGGCAGCACCCCGACAACCTTTGCGGCGCTTCGACCAACGAGCACCACACTTCCAATCACCTTCGGATTCCCGCTGAATTGCCGCCTCCACAATTCATCGCTCAGGACAACCGCCGGCAAGTCTCCAGCAGGCTCGCTCGACACCACGGAGAAAGCGGCTGGCGCGCCAAGCAAAGCAAACAGACTCAAACTCGCGTGAGCTATGCGCCACTTCGGTTTGGCATCGACGCCGGTCGACACCGATTCCTTCGCCATCCGATAAAACGCCAGCCCGTCGATGCCCCTCTGCCGCGACGCCTTCAGGTCGAGAAACTGTTGCCCATGGATGGTTGCCGCGGAACTGTCGGTGAAGAGTTCGCTCTGCAGCAACACCAGCCCTGGGTTGAGCTGATAATGCGCTGGGTGGCTCTCCATGGAGACACCAGGCAGGACGCAGGTGAGGATGTAACTCACAGCCAGAAGACCGCCAAGCCAAAGCAAACACTCTCCGGCGGAGCCGTGTTGCGAAGAGGCCGCCACTGATGCTTCACGGCAGAGATGCCGGACGCAGAACGCGTCCTGAAATGCCCCGAGACAGAAGGCTGCTGCCACTCCCTCGGACTTCCAGCTGAAACCGTCCACAGGAGGGCATGATCGCCTCATGTGCCACAGTTCCGCACTCCATTCGCGTAACCAATCGGCGCGCTGCTCTCGTGGCACCAGCCTGGAGGCGCAATGCAGAATGCCTCGATTCATCCCGCCGAGTGCCAACCGAAGCGCGGAGCTCATAGAGACCGGGCCTCCTCAGACGGAATCATCCGTTCGAGCAAGGGATATCGTTTGCGCGACGCTTCAAGCGTCGTCCGGCCTTGCGAAGTCAGTTTGTAATATTTTCGAGCCGGCCTTTGCTCAGCGTCGGCGATGGACTGCCGTTCCCAGCGCGAGCTGATCAGCTGATCGCGTTCCAGGCGCCGCATCGCCGGATACACGGTGCCGCTGGGCAGCCCCGTCATCTCCATGATGCTGAATCCGTAAACACAACCGCTGGCGATCGCTTGCAGGATCATCGCAGCTGTGTGCGAAAGCTTCGCCTCTGAGGCCATGCCGCATTCTATCTATGTAGTAATCTGACTGGCAAGTGCC
>Ga0187855_10002871_pt1 | contig 12886 bp, 13 predicted proteins | sample June2016WEW_8_10_2_FD_132969 | JGI IMG/M metagenome (GOLD analysis project Ga0187855, IMG submission 132969) | Peatland microbial communities from SPRUCE experiment site at the Marcell Experimental Forest, Minnesota, USA - June2016WEW_8_10 | ecosystem: Environmental > Terrestrial > Soil >...
CACGATCTGCTCCACACTGAATCGCTTCTTCTTCATCAGCAAAAATCCTCCGCCCTCTTTAGGCTAGGTTCTCGCCGATGACTAACATTCAAGCTGGCTCAGAAATACCGGGGCCGATCAAGCTGACTGCGCGAACACTTCCTCTGCACCACAACTTCACCTTGCGCATTTAGCCCAACCAAGTGAAAGACCGTCTTAGCCAGATCGATGCCAATCGTATGAATCTTCATGGGGACGCCTCCTGTTCACCCCTTATACCTCCGCTGAGGTTCAGGCGGCGGACCATTCCATTAGTTACTGCTTGGGCAATGACTCGGGACTGGCCAGCCTCGTTTGGAAAGATCGGTACCAACAAGTCGGCATGGCGACTGGAATCTTGTGCGCTGCCGCCCGGTTGGGATCCGAAGATGCTCCCGGAGCCTGCGGCGTTTTCCAGGACCTATGCTCTAATCGGCAGGTAATCCGGGATCACCGTGCGGCTTGGAGACTCTCCGGATATTCCGCGAACTCCGCACGTCGGAGTCTTGCCAGGCTCCAGACTCCGCTTTCGACGTCATCAGGTAACACATCGCGAGGACGAGTTCACGGTGTTCGACTCGAAAGCCAAAGAGCACAAATTTGAGTTGATCCATCTGGAGATAATTAATGCCAAGTAGTACCACGCCGGAGCTCACCGAGGTTGGCGAAGACGTCTAGAATTGCTGCGACGGGCGTCTGCGTCGTGATCGGAAGCTCTGGTTGTGAACTAGATGTATTTGCCAAAGGCCTCGATCTGTCTAGCACGGTATTCCCGCCGCTGAACTGGCGAAGATAGAACCGTCGAAGTTGAAGTGGCTCCGAGCGCTGACAATTGGTCAATGAGAGCTTCCATGTGGCGGATGGAGACGACGTTGGCCTCGATGACAAAGGATTCGTCGCCGGTTATGCGATAGCACCTGCAAATCTCGGCCAGCTCCTTGATAGCGGCCACCGAGCGGCGCACCTGCAAATCGCCTCCGGGAATGGTGAGGCGCACCAGGACGCGGATGGGAAGGCCGAGTTTGGCTATGTCTAAAGCGACATGGTAGCCGGTGATGACGCCCGCTTCCTCAAGCCGATGGACGCGCTCGGCGACCGCGGGCGTAGAGAGGCCAACTTGCCTGGCGATCTCCGCAAAGGACTGTCGGGCATTCTGTTGGAGCGCTTCCAGGATCTTCCACGCCACAGCATCAAGTTCGAAGTTATTGGGGACGGTCCTGTGCGCCATGTGCCTGCAATCCTTAAGCAACAAGTCTATTATGCTTAATCCTGTTAAGCCGCGATAGGCTTTTGTCGATACAATAGCCATTTTCTGATTTGGTGACCGGACCTATGCTGATGAATGGCCGGAGCGTGCGGGCTGTGGGCCTTTGGCGCGCTCTGTTGCCAAGAAGGTGGCTATGAACGCATTCCCCCGTTCAGCCTCTGGGCAGGTCATGACCCTACCCACCGCACCCCATCTTGCCGGTGCGGATTTTCTGCCCCTCAAGGGTACCGACCACGTGGAGTTCTACGTGGGCAACGCGCGCCAGGCGGCCTACTTCTACCGAGCGGCATTTGGAATGAGTCTTGTCGCGTACGCAGGTCCGGAAACGGGTCAACGGGATCGTGCCTCTTACGTTGTGAAGCAAGGCAAGATTCGCTTCGTGCTCACCACGCCGCTGCGCAGCGAGCACCCCATTGCCCAACACATTAACCTGCACGGAGACGCGGTACGGGTGATTGCCCTGTGGGTGGACGATGCGCGTCACGCGTGGCACGAAACCACCAGTCGCGGCGCGGCCAGCGTGGAAGAGCCGCATATCATTTCGGACGAGCAAGGTACCGCCGTTCTCGCCAGCATTCGCACCTATGGTGACACGATTCACACCTTCGTAGAGCGCAGCGGCTACGTCGGGCCATTTCTTCCCGGCTTCCGCTCCGTTGAACACGACCCGATCGCACGCCCGGTCGGTCTTCTCCACATCGACCACATGGTTGGCAACGTCGGCTGGCATGAGATGAATCAATGGGTCGACTTCTACGCGAGCGTCATGGGGTTTTCGCTTTATCAGCACTTCGATGACAAAGACATCTCCACTGAGTACTCCGCGCTCATGTCAAAGGTGATGGCGAATGGCAACGGTTGCGTGAAATTCCCCATCAATGAACCAGCAGAGGGTAAAAAGAAGTCGCAGGTGGAGGAGTACATTGATTTTTATCCCGGTCCCGGCGTACAGCACATTGCCCTGGCCACCAACGACATCCTGCACACGGTGAACAAGCTGCGCGAACAGGGCATCGAGTTCCTCCGCGTCCCGCATAGCTACTACACCGAGTTGCAGAGCCGCGTGGGGAAAATCGATGAGCCGGTTGGTGAATTGGAGGAGCTAGGCATCCTGGCTGACCGCGACGATGAAGGTTACATGTTGCAGATCTTCACGCGGCCCGTCGAAGACCGGCCGACGCTGTTCTACGAGATCATTCAGCGCAAGGGCAGCCGAAGCTTCGGCAAGGGGAATTTCAAGGCGCTGTTTGAGGCCATTGAGCGCGAGCAGCGGGAGCGCGGCAATCTGTAGCGGGAGGGCAATCCATGAGTACCCAAGTGCTTTCAGCCGCTGCACCCTACATCATCCAGCAGGATTACGCGGCTTATTCGGAAGAGCAGCATGCGGTATGGGCGGACCTAGTAGAGCGGGCGCTGCCGGAGCTGGAGAAACACGCGGCGCGCGAGTATCTTGACGGCTTCGAGATCATCGGGCTTAAACGGGACAGGCTTCCGAATCTGGCCGCGATCAGCGCGAGGCTGGCGCCGAGGACGGGATGGAGCTCGACGCCGGTGAGTGGATTCTTGCCTGCGGCGGCGTTTTTCGAGATGCTTGCGACGCGCAATTTTCCGACGACGACATGGCTACGCAGCCGCGAGTCGTTCGAATACACGCCAGAGCCCGACATCTTTCATGATGTCTTTGGACATGTGCCCATGCACGCGCACAAGGTGTTCGCAGACTTCCTGGAGCATTACGGACGGGTGTGCGCGGCGAAGGACGATGCGGCGGCGCTGGAAAAACTGGGGCGTCTCTTTTGGTACACGGTGGAGTTCGGGGTGATCCGGCAGGGCGGCACGATCAAGGTATACGGGAGTGGATTGATCAGTTCCCACGGCGAGTGCAAGAACGTGATCGACGGCCATTGCGCCATCCACGATTTCACGTTCGACGAGGTGCTATCCACCAAGGTAAAGGTCGACGAGCTGCACAAGATGTTGTTCGCCGTCAACAGTTTCGACGAAGTGTTTGAAGCAATGCACGAGGCAGAGCGGCGCGCCCTGAGCGGCCGCCTTTGAGAGGTTCATCATGAAAGGTGAGATTCGCTACCAGAGTGGTTTCGGTAATGAGTTCGCGTCAGAGGCAGTTGCGGGCGCGCTGCCAGTAGGCCAGAATGCGCCGCAGATGCATCCGCTGGGGCTATATACGGAACAGTTCAGCGGAACGCCGTTTACCGCGCCGCGGGCCGTGAACCGTCGCACCTGGACCTATCGCATTCGTCCGTCGGTGACGCACCGGCCGTACGAAGAAGCGCCGCAGGGATTGGTGCGTAGCGGACCGTTCAACGAGACGCCTACGACGCCGAACCAGTTGCGCTGGGACCCGCTGCCGCTGCCGGAGAAAGAGACGGATTTTCTGGACGGGATCGTGACCCTGGGCGGCAACGGCGACCCGGCGATGCAGACGGGAGTGGCGATTCATCTATATGGAGCGAACGCCTCAATGCACGACCGGTTCTTTTCGAATGCCGATGGAGAGATGCTGGTGGTTCCGCAGATGGGCACGGTGCGCTTTCATACCGAGCTAGGGATTGTGGAGGCGGCGCCGGGGGAGATCTGCGTCATCCCGCGCGGCGTGAAGTTTCGCGTGGAACTCAAGGAGGATCAGGCGCGCGGTTACATTTGCGAGAACTACGGGCTGAGTTTCCGCCTGCCTGAACTGGGGCCGATCGGCGCCAACGGGCTGGCGAATCCGCGGGACTTCATAGCTCCGGTGGCGGCGTTTGAGGACCGCGACGGCGAGTTTCAGATTTTCACCAAGTTTCTGGGGCGGATGTGGCGGGCGGCCATCGATCACTCACCGCTTGACGTAGTGGCTTGGCACGGGAACTACGCGCCGTACAAGTACGACCTCTCGCGGTTCAACTGCATCAACACTGTCTCGTTCGACCATCCCGATCCCTCGATTTACACGGTCTTGAGCGCGCCCTCGGCCACTGCGGGAACAGCCAACTGCGACTTTGCGATTTTTCCACCGCGATGGCTCGTAGCCGAGCACAGCTTCAGGCCGCCGTGGTTTCACCGCAACCTGATGAATGAGTTCATGGGCCTGGTGTTTGGCGCGTATGACGCGAAGGCGGAGGGATTTTTGCCCGGCGGAGCGAGCCTGCACAACTGCATGGCCGGACATGGGCCGGACGCGGAGACGTTTGAGCGCGCCAGCGGCGCCGAACTGAAACCGCAGTATCTCGACAACACGCTGGCCTTCATGTTCGAGACGCAACTTGCCGTGCGGCCCACCGAGTTTGCCATGAACACCCGCATCCTCCAGCACGAGTACTTCGAGTGCTGGCAGGGATTGAGAAAGCGTTTCGTCGCGCCTGATCGCATCGAAGAGCCGGCCAGAGCATGAACTCTACTGACTGGAAGGAGCTGGGATGGGGCTGAAAAGCTGGCTCGCATCGGCGAATGATCCTGGCTCTGATTTTCCGATTCAGAACCTGCCCTACGGAGTCTTCCGTTCAGCGGAAGGGTTCCATATTGGCGTCGCCATCGGCGATCATATTCTCGATCTGCACGCCTGCGCGAATCACGGCCTGCTCGGGGGACTCTCAGAGGAGATCACAGCCGCCTGCCAGGCGGAACGCCTTAATGATCTGATGCGGCTCGATCCGGCAGTATGGCGAGCCCTGCGGCGCCGTCTCGCCCTGATGCTCGATGCAAACGAGGCCAGCCACGAAACGCAGGACCGCGTGGGGTCGTTACTGGTGCCCATGGGGGAAGTTGAAATGGAACTCCCCGCGGAGATTGGCGATTACACCGACTTTTACGCCTCGATCGATCACGCCACGCGGGTGGGCAAGCTGTTCCGCCCCGAGAACCCCCTGCTGCCAAACTACAAATACTTTCCTATCGGCTACCACGGCCGCGCATCATCCATCGTGCCGAGTGGAAAGCAGATCCGCAGGCCGTGCGGACAGACGAAGCCCGTTGAAAGCGAGCCGGTCTTCGGGCCAACACGGGACCTTGATTACGAGCTGGAGGTTGGCATCCTTGTAGGTCCGGGCAATCCGATTGGGCAAAGCATCCCCATTGCTGAGGCCGAGGACCACATCTTCGGCCTGTGCCTGGTGAACGACTGGTCGGCGCGCGATATGCAGACCTGGGAGTATCAGCCGCTGGGCCCGTTCCTCGGGAAGAGCTTCGCGACGACGATCTCGGCGTGGGTGGTCCCGATGGAGGCACTAGAGCCGTATCGCGTACAGGCAGAGAAACGGCCGGCGGGCGATCCGGAGCTGCTCGAGTATTTGCACGAGCCCGAGGGGCAACGAGGTGCGATTGATCTGACCCTTGAGGTGTATCTCGAAACGCGGCTGATGCGGAAGACGGGCGCAGCGGCGATGCGGCTGAGCAAGGTGAATCTGCGCGAACTGTATTGGACGCCGGCGCAGTTAGTGGCGCACCACACGAGCAACGGCTGCAACCTGCGCCCTGGTGACTTGCTGGCCACAGGCACGGTGTCAGGCCGTGAAGGAGGATCGGAGGGCTGCCTGCTGGAGAAGCGGCACAACCCCGAGCCAATCCGCCTGACGAGCGGGGAGGTCCGCACCTTTCTGGAAGACGGAGACTGCGTGACGATGCGCGGTTATTGCCAGAAGGAGGGGCTGCCGCGGATTGGATTCGGCGAGTGCTCGGGCATGGTGGTGGGCGCGGCGCAGTGATCGATGGGCTCTGGGATTAAACTTGCGCTGTGCGGCGCGTGAGTGGAGCAGGCGCGAAGGTCGGGCCGCGGCGAGTAGACGAATGGCTGAAAATGTGACCCTGGATAACCGGTTGGGATCGGCGCTCGATCCCGAACATGCGCGCATGAAGGCGAACCGCGCGGCACTAACGGCGCTGCTGGGCAAGATGCGCGCCGAGGAAGAGACGATGAAGCAGGGCGGCGGTGCGAAGGCCGCCGAGGCGCAGCACGCCAAAGGCCGGCTGACGGTGCGCGAGCGGCTGATGCTGCTGTTGGACGTGGACGCGGAGTTCGTGGAGTTGGGGCTGTGGGCGGCGCATGGCATGTATGCAGAGCACGGCGGCGCGCCCGCCGCGGGCGTCGTTACAGGACTGGGAAAAGTGAGCGGGCGGCTATGCATGATTGTGGCCAACGACGCCACCGTAAAAGCCGGCGCGTTTTTCCCGATGACGGCGAAGAAGGTGCTGCGCGCACAGACCATCGCCATGGAAAATCGTATTCCGACGATCTACCTGGTGGATTCGTCGGGTGTGTTTCTGCCGTTGCAAGAAGATGTATTCCCGGATACCGACGATTTCGGACGCATCTTCCGCAACAACGCGGTGATGAGCTCACTCGGAATCCCGCAAATCACTGCCATCATGGGTATGTGCGTCGCGGGCGGCGCGTATCTACCCGTGATGACGGATACAGTGCTGATGACCGAGGGGTCGGGGTTGTTTCTTGCGGGGCCATCCTTGGTGCAAGCGGCGATCGGGCAGAAGACTGACCCGGAGGAGCTTGGCGGCGCGGCGATGCACGCGGCGATTTCAGGGACAGTTGACTTCAAGGAGCCGAACGACCAAGTTTGCCTGGCGCGGCTGCGGTCGTTGGTGGCGAGGATGGGCGAACGCAAGGCAGCGGCTCCTGACGCAGAAGTCTTTCGGCGCCGTGAGTTCGATGCGCTCGAGGATGCTCCAAAGTTTGCTGCTGACGACGTGTATGGATTACTGAACCCGGAACCAGGGTCGAGCAACGTTTACGATATGCGCGAGGTGATCGCGCGCATTGTGGACCGCAGCGAGTTCGACGAGTACAAGGCGGAGTTTGGACGCACAGTGCTGTGCGGGTACGCGTGGATCGGCGGGCGGGCCGTGGGAATTGTGGCTAACCAGAAAATCAACCAGAACCAGACAGTGGCCATGGGGCCTTCAGCAGGGATGACGCAGATGGAGGTCGGCGGCGTTATCTACACCGAGGGTGCACAGAAGGCCGCGCGCTTCATCATGGATTGCAATCAGAATCTGGTGCCGCTGGTCTTTCTTCACGATGTGAACGGGTTCATGGTGGGCAAGGAAGCGGAGTGGTCGGGAATCATTCGCGCCGGCGCGAAGATGGTTTCGGCTGTAAGTACAAGCGTGGTGCCGAAAATTACCGTGATCGTAGGCGGGAGCTTTGGCGCCGGGCACTATGCGATGTGCGGCAAGGCCTACGATCCGCGATTCCTGTTTGCGTGGCCCACGGCGCGCTATGCGGTGATGAGCGGAGCCTCGGCCGCAGCGACTCTGGCTGAGGTACGGGCCCGGCAGATGGAGCGCGGCGGCAAGGCGCTATCGGAGGCGGAAAAGACCGCGCTCTACGACGAGATTCGCGCAACATACGATGCGCAGGTCGATCCGCGCTATGGCGCGGCGCGGCTTTGGATCGACGCGTTGATCGATCCAGCCCAAACCAGAAACGTGCTGATCCACGCGCTTGAGGCTTGCGCGACGAATCCTGATATTCCCCGTTTCAATCCTGGAGTCCTGCAAACCTGAGCACGTTTTTCGTAAGGCGCTGTGCGGTCCACGCCGTAGGCAGAGGCATCATACCGTGAGGCAAGAGAACTGGGCACTCGAAATCCCCGCGAAGGAGCCTGACCATGCAACTTGAGTTGGAGCAAGTCCAGAGCTTGTATCCGTTCGTCCTTACCGAACAGCAGGAACATCTGCGCCGCGAGATACGCGAGTTTGCTGCGCGAGAGATAGCACCCCACGTGGCGGCGTGGGACGAGACCAGCGAGTTCCCCATAGATGTGGTGAAGAAGCTCGGAGCCATGGGATTGCTGGGCGTGATTGTTCCCGCAGAGTTCGGCGGCGCAGGATTGGGCTACGTGGACTACGTGCTCGCCATCGAGGAACTCTCGGCCGTTGATGGGTCGCTGGGCCTCACCGTTGCGGCTCACAATTCGTTGGGGACAAATCATATCTTCCTAACCGGTAACGAGACTCAGAAGAGAAAATATGTACCGCGGCTGGCGAGCGGCGAATGGCTGGCGGCGTGGGCGATCACCGAACCCGGCTCCGGCTCGGATGCGAGCAATGCGCGCACCACGGCGGTAAAGCACGGCGACCGCTACGTGTTGAATGGCAACAAAACTTTCATCACGAACGGTCGCTATGCCGATCTCGCGGTCGTGATTGCGGTGACTGACAAAAACAAAGGGACGCATGGGTTATCGGCCTTTGTGGTGGAAAAAGGAACGAAAGGATTCCGGCCCGGCAAGAAGGAAAACAAGCTGGGACTGCGGGCCAGCGATACCAGCGAGCTGATCTTCGAGGATTGTGAGATTCCGGGGGAGAACCTGCTCGGTACGGAAGGCGAGGGATTCATCGATGCCATGCGCGTCCTGGACGGCGGTAGAATCTCCATTGCCGCGCTGTCGTTGGGCATTGCGCGCGGCGCGCTGGATGCAGCGCTGAAGTACGTGAAAGAGCGCCGCCAGTTCGGAAAAGCGATCGCCGAATTCCAAGGCATTCAATGGAAGCTGGCCGATATGGCGACGGAGCTGGATGCGGCGCGGCTGCTCACACAGCGGGCCGCGGTGCTCAAGGACGCCGGTCGCAAGGTAACGCGCGAGTCGTCAATGGCCAAGTTGTTCGCAAGTGAAGTCGCAGTACGCATTTGCGACGAGGCTGTGCAACTGTTCGGCGGCTACGGCTTCATCAAGGACTATCCGGTGGAGAAGTTTTATCGCGACGTGAAGCTGTGTACCATCGGCGAAGGCACCAGCGAAATTCAGCGTATGGTGATTGCTAGGGAGATCCTCAAGGTCTACCCCTCGCGGGGATGATGGCTTGGTCTGGAAACGGGACGCCGAAAGGAAACCGGCCGCCAGATCGATAGGCGAAATGAGTGAAGCGGTCAAAATCGTCGAGTGTCCGCGGGATGCCTGGCAGGGGCTTCCGGGAAAGATCCCGCCCGAAGAGAAAGCAGCGTATCTGCGCAACCTGATCGACGCGGGCTTCACGCATATTGACGCGGTGAGCTTTGTCTCGCCCCTGGCCGTTCCGCAGATGGCGGATTCCGAGCGCGTGCTCCAAATGCTGAATCCCCCTGAGGGTGTTGAGATCATCGGGATCGTGGTGAACGAAAAGGGCGCGGAAAGGGCCGTCCGCACCGGCGCGGTCGAGACATTGGGTTTTCCATACTCGATCTCCTCCGAATTTCTTCACCGCAATCAGCATCAGACGCCGGAGGAATCGCTGGCTGCACTACGAGCGGTCGTCGCCAGGGCCGGTGGCGCTGGCCTCGATGTTGTGGCATATATCTCGATGGCCTTCGGAAATCCTTACGGTGAAGCCTGGAGCGTCAAGATGGTCATGGAAGCGTGTAACTTGCTGGTCGACGCAGGCGTGAGACAGATTTCACTTGCGGATACTGTGGGGCTTGCGTCGCCGGAACAAATCGCGGATACAGTGGCAGCGGTGGTTGAGGCGCATGGCGAGGTCGAGGTCGGAGTTCATTTACATGTGCGTCGAGATGAAGCGGCTACCCGCGTTCGCGCTGCATACGATGCCGGATGCCGCAGGTTTGACGCGGCCATCGGTGGGCTGGGGGGATGCCCGTTTGCTCAGGATGCTCTGGTGGGGAACTTGCCCACGGGATTCTTGATTGAAGTGTTATCGGAGCGCGGTGCGACACTGCCAAAGCTGGGCCAAATTGACGGCTTGATCCGCGCCAGCGCGGAGATTGCTATGAACAGCGAGACTTCGATGTAAAGGCAAGCGAACTTAGTGAGTCGAGTGCGCGGACGGGCCGGACGTGAAGGAGGATCGATTGAGCCACAAGACGATTCTGGTTGAAGAAAGCGCGTCGATCAGGACGATTACGCTCAATCGACCCGAGCGGCGCAACGCGATGACGCCCGAGATGCAGACGGAGCTGATTTCTGCGCTGGAAGATGCCGCCTCAAGCAGTTGCCATGTGCTCGTGCTGGCCGGTTCCGGCGAGGCGTTCTGCTCCGGCCTGGATTTATCGGCGATGCAAGCCATGCAGGACAAGAGCACGGCCGATCACCGCGCAGATGCTGAGCGAATCGCCCGGCTCTTCATTTCTTTATACGAACTCCCCGTCCCGACCATTGCCGCTGTGCACGGCGCAGCCATCGCTGGCGGAGCGGGCTTAGCATTCCTGTGTGACTTTACTCTTGCGGCCCGCAAAGCGAAGTTTGGATTCACCGAAGTTCGCATTGGCTTTGTGCCCGCGCTGGTGTCGGCCTTTCTCTCCCTTCAGATTGGGGATAAATGGAGCCGCGATCTGCTCTTGACCGGTCGGCTCTTCGATGCCGAAGAGGCTTATCGCCTCGGCCTCGTCAATGAGATCGTGGCGCCGGAAGAGCTCATGCGGCGCGTGCATGCGCTGGCGGATGTGCTGATCGCAAATAGCCCCGAATCGTTGAAAGCGACCAAGCTGCTCATGGCGCAGCAGAACAAAGCGTGGCTCGATGCCGCGGTCGCTGCAGCACTGGAGGCCAACGCTCTCTCTCGGGAAACGGGGGATTTTCGCGAAGGGATCACCGCGTTCCTTGAAAAGCGGAAGCCCGTTTGGGGGAAGGGAAGCACGAACTAGGCAGCTGCGTCCTTGAAGCGTACGAACGCCTCGGTTCGCTGTTCAACCTCTTTACGAGTAGCACCGGCGGCAAGCTCGACGACTTCAAAACCTGAAGGCGTGACATCGAGCACGCAAAGATCGGTAATGACGCGATGGACAACGCCAGTTCCAGTCAAAGGCAATGTGCAGTTGCGCAGCAGCTTGGCACTACCATCCGGAGTGTTATGTTCCATGAGAACAATCACACGTCGCACGCCGGAGACAAGGTCCATTGCGCCGCCCATACCTTTCACGCGCTTGCCTGGAATCATCCAATTTGCCAGGTCGCCGCGCTCTGACACTTGCATTGCGCCCAGAATTGCAAGGTCAATGTGTCCGCCGCGAATCATGGCAAACGAGTCGGCGCTTGAGAACGTGGCCGCACCTGGAACATAGGTCACGGTCTCCTTTCCCGCGTTGATCAGATCGGCGTCAACCTCCGATGCGCGGGGAAACGGTCCCATGCCCAGCAGGCCGTTTTCTGACTGCAGGGTTACGGTTATTCCCGAGGGAATGTAGTTCGCAACCAGAGTGGGAATTCCGATCCCGAGGTTTACATAAAAACCGTCCTTGAGTTCCCCCGCGGCGCGCACGGCCATCTGTTGACGAGTCCATGCCACTGGCTTATCCCTCGCGAGTCGTCATCTTCTCAATGCGCTTTTCCGGATTGGGATTATGCACGAGACGGTGAACATAAATTCCGGGCGTATGGATTTCGTCCGGGTCGAGTTCGCCCGGCTCGACAATGATTTCAGCTTCGGCGACAGTAATCTTGCCGCACGTGGCCGCATGGGGATTGAAGTTTCGGGCCGTGCGGCGATAGATGAGGTTGCCGTGCAAGTCAGCTTTCCAAGCCTTTACCAAGGCCACATCGGCCGTGATCCCTCTTTCAAGAAGGTAAGTAATTCCGTCGAACTCCTTATGCTCTTTTCCTTCGGCAACCAGTGTGCCGGCGCCTGTCCGCGTGTAGAAGCCAGGAATACCTGCGCCTCCTGCTCTCATACGTTCGGCGAGCGTGCCCTGTGGGCAGAACTCGACCTCCAGCTCTCCCGCCAGGAATTGGCGTTCGAACTCGATGTTTTCGCCTACATAACTGGAGATCATCTTTTTCACTTGATGGCTTTCGAGCAGTAGCCCCAGCCCCCAGCCATCAACACCTGCGTTGTTGCTTGCGATCGTTAGATTGCGTGCACCTGTGTTACGTAAGGCAAGAATCAGAGCTTCGGGGATGCCGCACAGTCCGAACCCGCCAATCGCTAGCAGCATCCCGTCCTGTACGATTCCGTCCAATGCAACTTGTGCATCTGGCAGTAATTTGTTCATAGTAACGGGCAGCAGGAAATGCCGCACCTAAATTGTAACGACGGCGCCCATTTTCCGCGGAGGCCATCTCCAGAAACGCCTTCGCAGAAGCGTCGTGTTTCAGGTAGGCATCCAGAAAGTTCAGAGTGTAGAGCGCAACTCAGGCAAAACTCGTATTGGCGTCCTCCCGGTCGTAGTCGGCTACCTGGTTCTCCGCAAAGCGTTGCGCACTCTCCCTGCGTTGAAACATGGAACTGAACTCCGGGTGTGCCATACCAAGCATGTTCACGGTGAGGAGATCACCCTGCATCCAGGCGTTAAGGACGTTTGGACCAACTTTGTCTGCTGGGGGAGCGCCGTCGTTTTCGAGATCTTCAAGACTCACATTTCGAGTAAAGCAAAGAAGCGGTAGATCAGTCCCCAGAAACGCCCTAGGATCTCTCATTTTCTAGTCTCTACTTCGCCACGAGATCGCAGGACGGTGGCCGATTTTGTCGGTATTAATCTTTCCAAACGAGGCTGGCCAGTCCCGAGTTGTTACCCAACTGGTAACTTCCGGATTGCCCGTTGTCGTTAGCACATAATATGTCCGGTGTTTTTAGCAAGTGAAGTGTCCGCATAACGGGCGGCGAGGATGGAGCCATGCGCGAGAGCATGGAGATCTATCCGAGGACCGCGGCGGAGCGGGC
>Ga0187855_10002872_pt1 | contig 12886 bp, 11 predicted proteins | sample June2016WEW_8_10_2_FD_132969 | JGI IMG/M metagenome (GOLD analysis project Ga0187855, IMG submission 132969) | Peatland microbial communities from SPRUCE experiment site at the Marcell Experimental Forest, Minnesota, USA - June2016WEW_8_10 | ecosystem: Environmental > Terrestrial > Soil >...
CTTCGGCATCCTGCCGGAGGCGAAATACGAATCCGCCACGGTCACGCTCGCGCCGGGCGACTGGCTGGTGATTTTCACCGATGGAGTAGTGGAAGCCGAGAACTTTCGCCAGGAGGAATTCGGCGAAGTCCGCCTCCTGACCGCGATTGAAGCGGGAAAATCCACGGCGCCCGCTGAAATGCTCAAGCGCCTCATGGCCGAGCTCGACTTGTTCGTCGGCAACACTCCCCAGCACGACGACGTCACCTGCATGCTGCTCAAAGCCGAGAGCTTCTAGCGGAGCTCGTGCGCTACCGTAAACCAGCTTGTCACCGTAAACAGCTTGTCATTCCGACCGGAGCCGGAGCGCACGCGACGGCGTAGTGGAGGAACCTGCTGTTCATTCCATCCAAGAAAAACGAGCGCCAAAAGCAGGGCGCGCAGAATGACACGTCTGGACGGGAGAGCGCCCCATCACTCGCGCATGAACTCCGCATACATCCGGTGAAACGCGTGCACGCCTTTTTCCTGCTTCACGCTAAAGCGTCCGCGCGAATAGCTTCGGGACCGCAGATTTTTCTGCACGGTCTCGCAGATGCCGACGTCCTCGATCTGAATCTGATCGCTGAACTCCACCGACGCCTTCGCCGCCGGAGCGCCATGATCTTTCTCTGGCAGGTACCACTCGAAAATCGCCAGCGACCGCTCGGCCTCGACCGGCAACACAATGTTGAGCGAAACGTTGTCGGGATAGCAGTTCAGCATCCAGTTGGGGAAAATCCAGAAGTAATCTGTAGTCAAATCTTCTCGCGCGTCCTGGTAGCGGCGCGGCGTGGCATCGCCCGGTTGCGCTCCCCGAATCGGACTGAATTGCCGCACATATCCGTCTCGACCCCGCGCGTGAGGCTCAACCACGTAAGCGCTGAAATCTAATTCGCGGTTCAGCCCCGGGTGCACGCTGGGCAGGTGGTAGCCCTCCAGATAGTTATCCACATACGTCTTCCAGTTGCACTTCATGTCGTAGGTGCGGCGCTCGAACAACTTCATTCCGGCAAACGGAAACTTCTCCGCCTGCTCGGGCAGCTCGCCCAAGCTCTCGCGCAGCGACCGCGCCGCAGGGTCGAGATTCGCAAACACCAGGTTGAACCATTCCTCGGTCAGGACGGGCCTGAGTGCAAACTCCTCGGGATGAAATCCTTCAACGCCTTCGATCTCGGTTGCGCTGAGCAACGCGCCGTCCAGACCATACGTCCATCCGTGATATCCGCAGCGAAACAGCTTGCGCGAGCCGCAGCCTTCCGCGGGAGGCCCGGCCCGGTGCCGGCAGACGTTATAAAAACCTCGCAACCGTCCATCGAGGCCGCGCACGAAGACAAGCGGTTCGCCGATCAGATCGGTGGTGAAATAATCGCCGGGATGCGCAACCTGGCTGGCGTGACCGACGACCTGCCAGGTTCGCGCGAAAATCTTTTCTCGCTCGGCAGCCAGAATGCTGGCGTCTGTGTAGAAACTCGCGGGCAGCGTCCAGGCGCGTGAGATCTGAGCTTCAATCTGAAATGCGTCTTTGGGAGAATCCATGCGGGTGGCCGCGATCTTCGCCGCAACATTCTACTGCACGTCCGGCGACCACAACGGTCTGGCGAGCGTCGGCGCTCTTTCCCCTTACTGTCTTGTGATTCTTGTTCGGCTAAGCGGTGGCCGCAACAGCTTTAACTTTCGCCTGCGATGCAACGCGACTCTGCATTTCTGGAATCAGCGCAGGAAGCCGAAAGGCCCAGACGATCGAAATGGCCGAGGATGCAAGCGCCAGCGACCAGGGCAGAAACGGGCTCTGCAACAGCAGAGGAAGACCGAAGCGGCAGAGCGCCAACCATCCCAGGAACATCGACCCGCCGCACAGCACAGGCAGCCAGCGTTCGCGGTTTCGAAACGCGACGGTCCGGATCATGCTGGCCTGCATGCACAGCGCAAACGGAAGCGCGGCAATCAGATCGAACACGTAGTGTTCTCCGGTTGCCATGGTATCGAAGGCCGTAGCCAAGACAAATGCGGTTGCGGTCACCCGGCCCCATCGAGGCAGGCTTCGAGTGTTCCACCAGATCAGCAAGGCCCAGGTGAAATGCAGCGATGGCACTCCGTTGCGCGGAATCAGCCAATCCACCGGAATCCTTTGCAGGTTCAAACCCGCCAGCCGCGAATAGGGAAAATCTGCTCCGGGAAACGAAGCCGGGAAACCATACCTTGGACCGCACACCGGAAACACACTGAAGAACAGGTATCCCACCATCGCCGCGGCGAACAGCAGTTCGATCAACTCCCAGATGGGTTTCTGCCGGCGCGCCATGAACGCCGCGTAGAACGCGGCCATGGCCAGCACAATCCCTTCGTAGGTCAGCCTGACCAGGGGAATCATCCATGAATTGGCGGCTAACGCCCGGCCACACGCAAAACTCGGCTGAAAGCCCAAACTGCCATCGAAGACAAACGTGTAAAGATCAAAAGTCTTGGCGTGCAAATACGACGCCATGTTCAGCGAATAGACCGACCCAAATATCATGAAGGTCAGCACGCTCGACGGCAGAAGGATGCGAAACGTGGCGCTCCGGGCTTCACGCGGTTCCCATACCACTTTGCAACACAGAAACAGCAGCGTCGCAAGGCCTAATGATCCGGTCAGCTGAATCACCAGCGTGACTGCGTCCTCGATGCGACGGACCACAAAGAAGGCGATCATCGCCCCGGCGACAATGACGATCACTACCTGCCGCCAGCTCGGCCGAGAGGCCAATAGCAGCAAGCACGCACCGCCGATTCCGTATCCGACGAAGGGCTGACGAAAATCCAAGTGCAGTGCCGCAACGTCAGCCAGCACGACCAGGCAGGCAATCACCGCAGTTCGGATCGCGATTGGCAACGCAGATGCAGGATTTTCGGCAGCAGCCATGGCTAAGAACTCCAACGTAACACAGATGGTCTGAAGCGAGAGGGTTAGGCCCGATAGGCGTGTTACCTATGTCACCCATGGCTCGACGAAACAGCGAAATGCGGCAGCATGCGCAACAATGATCAGTGCTCCGAAATGCAAAGAGGTCCCTTCGAAGACGTTGATTATCCGTTCCCAAATGGAACCCAAATGCGGTTTCAGACTGACACGAATTGTCAGGACGGCCGACGAATTTTGCCAGCATGACAAGGTCGGACCAGGTCGCGAAGGGGACTGAAGTTTACCTCTCCACTGAAAATAAGGCCCTTCCCGAACTTCCGCCCCGAACTAACGTAACTAACGACTTTGGCGAGGCAAGTGCAAATATCGTTACGACTGCGTCATCCGTGACCAGCAGTTAAAACAGACCAAACGAGAGGAAAACTAGAGATGCGGAAACAGAAGGGTTTCTCACTGATTGAGCTGCTGATCGTGGTGGCAATCATCCTGATCATCGCAGCTATCGCTATTCCGAACTTGCTGCGCGCCCGCATGGCGGCTAACGAGTCGTCTGCTGTCGCTTCCATTCGTACCGTTACCACGGGCGAAGTCACCTATCAAACCGCGTATCCGACCGTCGGATATGCTACGAACCTGTTGCAGCTCGGCGGTGCGTTGGGTGCAGCTTGCACACCATCCTCGGCCTCGGCTTGCTTGATTGACTCCGTGCTCGCCAACAACGGCAACCCCGCTGGCGGCGGCAAGAGCGGCTGCTCGTTCACCACGGGCGCTGGCACGGTTGTGGGCGGCGTTAACTCTGGTTACACGGTCGTAGCGATTCCGCTCTCGATCAACCAGACCGGTATTCGCGCGTTCTGCGCTGAGGAAGATGCAGTAGTTCGCGTCGACCCGGCCGGAGCTTGCTCGAACGCCGAAGCGACCATCCTCACCTTCAACCCGTTGAACCAGTAATTCAGTCTGGCGAATACCTGGGGGAGGGTATAAGCCAAAAAGGCAGCGAGCTCACGCTCGCTGCCTTTTGTTTTTTCCTGGCTTCTTACATCCTCCAATTTCATTCCTGTTTGAGAAGAAGGTTCGTCAGGACATGCCTTCAGGCATGTCACTCCGGCATAGAGCTCACACCAGGCTTTAGCCGCTGTGGCGGCATTCGCTAAAGCGATGCCCTGATACGGATCGCTCTGCTCTCACAATCGCACCACTACCCTTGGTACGGCCGAAAGCACGGCAGCCTCTCGCCCGGCGATCGTCTTCTGGATGAGCAGGATAGGACTGAGCATCGTGCTCCGGAAGTACTTTATTACGCTGACATTAATTGTCAGTCGAGCCACCACTCTTTGGCAGCACAGGTTACTTCGGACCCCTTGAAGACAGCACGAATGTTCACTGGACGCTGAGAACACAGGGTTTTCCCCATGCCCGTAAGGGATTGGCGTCATTGGAGCTTTGGCGGGGCAAGTGCAACAACAATCGCGACTGAGTCATTCGTGATCAGATTAAAAATTCAAAATCAAAATAAAGCTCGGGAGAAAAAAGAGATGCGGAAACAACAGAAAGGTTTTTCACTGATCGAACTGCTGATCGTGGTGGCAATCATCCTGATCATCGCAGCTATCGCGATTCCTAACTTACTGCGCGCTCGCATGGCGGCCAACGAGTCGTCTGCTGTCGCTTCCATTCGTACCGTTACCACGGGCGAAGTCACCTATCAGACCGCGTATCCGACCGTTGGATATGCTACGAACCTGTTGCAGCTCGGCGGCGCGTTGGGTGCAGCTTGCACTCCATCCTCGGCCTCGGCTTGCTTGATTGACTCCGTGCTCGCCAACAACGGCAACCCCGCTGGCGGCGGCAAGAGCGGCTACTCGTTCACCACTGGTACCGGCACGGTTGTGGGCGGCACCAACGTGGGTTACACGATCAAGGCGATTCCGCTCTCGATCAACCAGACTGGCATCCGCGGCTTCTGCGCTGAGGAAGATGCAGTGGTTCGCGTCGACCCGGCTGGAGCCTGCTCGAGCGCCGAAGCGACCCTTCTGACCTTCAACCCGTTGAACCAGTAAGACTACTTTGGCCAATACCACGGGGCGGGTATAAGCCAGGGGCAGCGAGTTCACACTCGCTGCCCTTTTATTTTGGTCAGGAGCTGAGAGTCTCACCCTGCGCCGTCCCATCTGCGCAAATACAGTAAAGGCGCAAGCCCGGCCGTCTGCCGCGTTCTACTTACAGACTGACGCGAATTGTCCGTCCAATGCCACTTTTGGCGGCACGCGGCGGGGGAAAGGGGTAGAATTAAGGTGGATTTCCTGTCCGACGGTGACAACAAAGCTCTTGTCTCATGCCGCCGGAACCATTGTCAGTCGCGGCCTTCGGCCAGGCACGTGCAACACTGATCCCGACTGAGTCATTCGTGACGAACCAAATCTTAGTTACAAAGTTGGGGGAAAAGATGCGGAAGCAAAGAGGTTTTTCACTGATCGAGCTCCTTATTGTGGTAGCCATCATCCTGATCATTGCAGCGATCGCGATTCCGAACTTGCTGCGCGCCCGCATGGCGGCCAATGAGTCGTCGGCTGTAGCATCCGTTCGCACCGTCACCACGGGCGAGATCACGTACCAGACGGCGTATCCGACCGTTGGATATGCTACGAATCTACTGCAGCTCGGCGGTGCGTTGGGTGCAGCTTGCGTCCCATCCTCGGCCTCGGCTTGCTTGATTGACTCCGTGCTCGCCAACAACGGCAACCCCGCTGGCGGCGGCAAGAGCGGCTACTCGTTCACCACCGGCACCGGAGCCGTCGCGGGCGGCACCAACATAGGCTATACCATCAAGGGGATTCCGCTTTCGATCAACCAGACCGGGATCCGCGCTTTCTGCGCCGAAGAAGATGCAGTCATTCGCGTTGATCCCGCCGGAGTTTGCTCGGCCACCGAAGCCGGCATTCAAGGCTTCAATCCGCTGAACCAGTAACGCGCATCATACCCGTTGGGTTGAATCGCGCGGTCCCTGCAGAGACATGCCCAAGAGCAGCGAATCCACTTCGCTGCTCTTTTTGTTGCAAAGGGTCTGGTGGCCACCGAGGTTTCTGCGTTTTAGCAAGGAGCATGACACTTTGTGTCAAAACCGGCCAGCCAGGCTGCCACGTCCACCGTTCCCGATGGTGGTTCCCTGCTGCTAACCCATTGATTTGCCGGAAGTCTTAGGGATTACTAAGGTTCGGGCCCCTCGATCCGATTTGGCGTTCAAACTGCAATTATTTCTGCGGAACTAATCACCCAAAAGTTAGCCTGAATTCAAAGGGAAGATCGGATGCGTCACACAAAGGGATTCTCACTGATCGAGTTGCTGATTGTGGTGGCGATTATTCTTATTATTGCCGCCATCGCGATCCCCAACCTCCTGCAGGCGCGGGTCTCTGCCAACGAGGCCTCCGCCGTCGGGTCCATCAGCGCCATCAAGAGTTCCGAGGTCACCTACACCACCGCTTATCCTACGATTGGGTATGCCTCCAACATTGGAGAGCTGGGTGGGGCGTCGCCATGCACTCCGTCTTCCACGACGGCATGCCTGCTCGACAGCTTTCTGTCCTCTTCTACCCCCGGCAGCGGCGGTAAGAGCGGCTATGTTTTTCTGGCCACCGGCATTGTGAGCGGCGGCGCCGTCAACAACACCGCCTTTGTGGGTGCGGCCGCGCCGGTGTTGATGAATTCCACCGGAAACCACGATTACTGCTCCACCAACGATGGCGTGCTGCGCTCACAAATGGGCAGCGTCGGCGACCTTCCGGTCAATGCCATCGCGCCGTGTCTGGCGTTCCCGGTGACGCAGTAGCGCACCAGAATCTCATCGCAAGTTGAGAATCGCTCGGCGGCTTGGATGGTTTCGTTTCTGCGCAAGGTTGGCCTGCGCCCGCCCAGTGACCCTCGTAACCGTCACGGGGATGCTCTACTGCGCTCCGGTGCTTATAATATTTTCGAAACCTTCTACCGGAAGTCTGATACACAATGGCCGCAATTGAAATCCTTGGACTGGAAAAGACCTACATGGTGGGCTTCTGGCGCAAGCGCCCCAAGCGGGCCTTGCAGCCGCTGCATCTCACCGTGGAAGAGGGAGAGATTTTCGGCTTCCTCGGCCCCAACGGCGCAGGCAAGACCACGACTCTGAAAATGCTGATGGGCTTGGTGTTCCCGACCGCCGGAACCGCCCGTATTCTGGGCCACGATTGGACCGATCCCGAAGTCAAAGCGCAGATCGGCTTTCTTCCCGAGCAGCCCTACTTCTACGATTACCTGACCGCGCACGAATTGCTCGATTACTATGGCCAGCTCTCGGGAGTTCCCGGCAAAGACCGCAAGCGCCGCATCGAAGAGGTGCTGCAGCGCGTGGGCCTGACCGACATTAAGGGCGTGCAACTGCGCAAGTTCTCGAAAGGCATGCTGCAGCGCGCCGGAATCGCGCAGGCGATCTTGCACAACCCGAAGTTAGTTTTCTTCGACGAACCCATGTCAGGTCTCGATCCGCTGGGCCGCCGCGAAGTTCGCGACCTGATGGAGCAACTGAAGCAGGAAGGCAAGACCGTATTTTTCTCGACCCACATTCTGTCCGACGCCGAGGCGCTCTGCGACCGCGTCGCCATCATTCACCAAGGCGAATTGCGGGGCGTGGGTGCCGTTGCAGACTTGACCGCGACGGTTCAGGGCAAAGTGGAAGTCGTCTGGCAAGGCACGCAGGTTCCGGCTTCAATGAAAGCTCTGGGCGCGGAATGCCACGTCACCGGCGACACCGTCCGCGCTGTGATCCCTGAAGGCCAGCAGGACGCCGCCATCGATGTCCTGCGCCGCGAACGCATCCGCCTGATCGCCCTCACTCCGCTGCGCACTTCGCTGGAAGCGTATTTCGTCGAGAAACTGCAGCATTCGCAAAGTGCCGCAGAAAAAACTCTGGGAACCGCCGTATGAGCCCACGCATCGCCTACATTGCCGCCAACACTTTTCGCGAAGCGGTCCGCGACCGCGTGCTCTACAACCTGATTGCCTTCACCCTGTTGCTTTCGGGCGCGGCCATTTTCGTCGGCCAGATTTCCATCGACATCGAGCGCCTGGTAGTTATCAACCTCGGCCTCACCGCCGTATCGCTTTTCGGCGTGGTCATCGCCATCTTCATCGGCATCGGGCTGGTCTCGAAGGAAATCGAGAAGCGCACTCTCTACACCGTGCTGTCGCGTCCCGTCCGCCGCTGGGAGTTTATTGTCGGCAAATTTTTTGGCCTGGCCGGAACGCTGGTAGTCAACACGTTCTTCATGGCTATCGGAGTGTTCGGCGCTTTGCTCTACGTGACTCATAAGTTCTCCAAGCCCGACGCGCTGATCCTGGTGGCGCTCTATTTCATCATCCTCGAATTTCTGGTCATCTGTTCGCTGGCGTTGTTGTTTTCATCGTTCTCTTCGCCGCTGCTGTCGGCGGTTTTCGCGTTCTCTCTGTTCGTGATCGGTAGTTTCGCCGACGACCTGCGCGGATTCGCCGGCATGGCTCACGGCATCACGCGCTGGGTGGCCACCGGCGCGGCTTACCTGGTACCAAATTTCTCGGCGCTCAACGTGATCAGCGCGGTTGCGCACCAGCAGCCCATGAGTTCGCAACTCATCCTGCAAAACACGCTCTACGCCTTGTTTTATAGCGCGATGGCCTTGAGCGGTGCGGTGCTGATCTTCGAGCGCAGGAATTTGAAATGAGGACGGCACGGCAGCGTACCACCATCATCGCCGCCGTGAGCCTGGCGGTTTCGATGGCCGCCAGTGTTCTGCTATTGCGGCACATTGACCGGCTTCGTCCCCAGGCCAGCATCGAAGACGTGCTCTACATCAACTCTCCGAAAATGATCAAGCGCGCCAGCCTGGGCTTCGATGGCCTGATGGCCTGCATCTACTGGACGCGCACGGTGCAGTATTTTGGCCACCGCCATTTCGACTACGCCCACAGTTACAACGAACTGGCGCCACTGCTCGAAATCACGACCACGCTCGATCCGCATCTGCTGCCCGCCTACCAGTTCGGCGCCAGTTTTCTGGCTCCGCGGCCGCCCGGCGGAGCCGGCCAACCGGAGCGCGCCATTCGCCTCATGGAGTATGGCATCCAGAACAATCCCGACAACTGGCAGCTCTACTACAATCTCGGCTTTGTCTACTACACCGAACTCAAGGACTACCGCAAAGCTGCCGAGGTTTTTGAGCGCGGCTCGAACGTTCCCAACGCGCATCCGTTCATGAAGATCCTGGCCGCGCAGATGGCCATGCACGCCGGCGACTTCACGACGGCCCGCATGCTGTGGAGCGCCACCTACGAAACCGCCCGCGAGTCCACCATCCGGCAGAATGCAGTCGAACACCTGCGCGCGGTCCAGGTAGATGAAGACGTCACCCACCTCGAAGCCCTGGTCACTGAGTTCGCCCAGCGCAACGGACGTGCTCCCACCAGCATGACGGAACTGGTCGCGGCCGCGCATTTGAAAGGCATCCCCGTCGATCCCGATGGCGACGCCTACAAAATAACGTCCGACGGCCGCGTACTGGTGGAGACCCCCGACGATTTCCCTTTCATCACGAAAGGTCTGCCTCCGGGATATAAACCCGGCCCGCCGAAGTTCCACAGCCACAGCTAGCGGGATCAGTGACCGCCGTTTCCCCGTATCATGTCTAGGCGTTCCCACTTCGTATGGACTCGCCTCCACAAATCAGTGTCCTCAAAACTGCCTGGCAGTGGTGGACCTACGCCGCCGCGTACGAGGGCTTCTTCGCTGCCACGCGCCGCCTCGCCGGAGTGCTGTGGGAGTTCGCGCGTGATTCCACCCCAGAGCGTCTGCGCCAACGCTTCGGAGACGCCGACTACGACTGGGATTATCGCGTGAACACAACCAGTGGAGCCGTCGGCTGGCGCGACCGGTTGCTGGGCATGTTTCATTCCGCGTACCAGCCCACCGATCCGGCGGCGTTTCATGAAATGCTGGACGCATTACAGCAAACGCCGAGTTCCAACCACACCACTCTCGGCGCTACTCTAAACTTCCGCGACTTCACCTTTCTCGATCTCGGCTCCGGCAAGGGGCGCACGCTGCTCATGGCCTCGGACTATCCCTTCCGCCGCATCGTGGGCGTGGAACTTCTCCCCGCTCTGCACGCAATCGCAGTCGAGAACTTGCGCCAGTACAAAAGCGAGTCCCAGAAGTGTTTCGCCATCGAAACCATCTGCGCCGACGCGACCACTTTCCCTCTTCCCGAAGGCCCGTTGGTGATCTACCTGTTCAACCCCTTCCCGGAATCGGGCATGCGCCAGGTGGCGGCAAATCTTGAGCAAACTCTGCGCGAAAATCCCAGGCCGGCATATGTGCTCTATCACAATCCACTGCTCGAGCACGTGCTGATTGAGAACGAGCGCCTGAAAAAAATCTTTGGGGCGCAGCAATACTCAATGTTCAGCGGTACTTAAAGTCGACCAGGGCATCGCGATAGTCGATCTTGATGTCGAGGAGGCGAAGCGTTGTGAAACCCAGGAAGCCGGAGATTTCCGTTCCGATGTCGTCGCTGAGGTTCTTGGTGTCGAACGCAGTCATGTCCTGGTTCTCTTGGCGCAGGCGACCGAACACGAGTACTGCTTTGTTCGCAGAAAAGACGTTGTTCACTTCGCCGCTGATACCTTTGACAATCATGTCGGAATCGCCTTGGACTTTTGTCACCTCCCGCGCCGCCGCCGGCGAGATGACATTCATTGTGGCTCCAGTGTCCATGAGGAACAGCTTGTAGGGCACGTTACCAATGCCGGTTGGAACCAACAGATCGTGGCCAAAGCGGAAGACGTGAGTAAAGGACTGCATCTCAGGAGCGATGTAGCGGTCCTGTGGGCCCGAGGCAGGCGCTGGAGTCTTCGCGTCGGCGGTCTTGCCCTCGCCGGGTCTGGCGTCGGCCGTCGATTCTGCAGTGCCTGAATCGCCGGAATCGTCGTCTTCACTGTTGAGAGCCAGCTCTTGATCGACTTCGCCAGGGCGCTTTGGGAGTTGGCTCAGTTTGAGCTTTTCGTCGGGGAAGTCGATTTCCACGAGAAAATCTTGGAACACGTCGGCGCCGATCAGCCCATCATCTCCGACAACCGAGCGCTCCTCGATGACTTCCACGGAGCAGTTCTGGAATTCGAGGTCGCCGACCTTGATGGAATCGGCAATGCCGAAGTACCCGTTGCGGCGCCCCTTGTCGCCGATGCCTCCCACTTTGGTCTGGCTGATCTTGGAAATGCCGGCACGTTCCGCGATGGAACGCGTGACCAGAATCCCGCTGGCTCCGGTGTCCAGCAGCAGCTTAGTCTTGTGACCATTCAGAGCCACCGGCAGTCCATAACCATGAAGATGAGTCGGATCGATGAGAAGTCGAGCCAAAGTTGTCTCGGTGGCAGTCACTTTGCTGACCAGGCGACAAGATCCCTTGTGCTGGTTTGCACGCTCTTTCAGATACGCCAGATAGTCTTTCACCCCCTCGTGCTCTTCTGCGTCCCAATTATTTTCGCCAGCAAGTGAGTCTTCGAGGTACTTGATACGCTGGGCGCGTGAGAGCGTGCCGATCCACTCTTCCTGGATATCGCTATCGTTGGGATCCAGATCGTGCGCTTTGTCGATCATGGCCTTCGCGGTCTTGTGCATGGCGATGGCGTCTCGTATACGCGCCAACCCGAGATAGGCCCGGGCCTCGGGATATCCGGAGTTGGCAACCCCGACCCATTCTTTCTCCGCCTCTTGGATCTTGCCCTGGCGGAACCAGACTTCTGCGCGCGCAGAGCGCATGCGGGGACTATTCGACTGAGCAATCCCCCGATCCGCCGCCCGGATAGCCTGTTCCACATCTCTTTGCTTGAGATAGACGCGCACCAGTCCGGCGTAGCCATCTGGCAACTGCGGGTGCTGCTGCACGTATTGTTCGTACTTGGCAATGGCGCCGGGGAAATTACCCTGGCGGTAAAGGATTCTGGCTTCGCCCAGAGGATTATCGACCGAGGTAGCCGGCGATGCGGCTGACTGCGACGAAGCAGGGTCTTTGGCGCCCGCAGGCTGGCTGGTAGATTGGGCAAAGCCAAGAACGGAAATCACTGCGCACGGCAAGGCAAGGCGCAGGACTCGGAGCATATACGATCCTCTGCCCCGGCCGGAAATTGGGGAAGATCGGCTCGGAGGATCGATTTTCACATAATGCGCACAGCCGGGCAACGGAAAACCTGACGCCTGGCTTAGCGCGCTGGCCGCATATGCAGAGTGGGTGAAAAATAGCTACAATCAACTCAGAGTCTGTTCCCCAACCCTGCTTCCGGAAGCAACGGGCGCATTCGTTTCGCGCGTGGTTGCCGGAAACTAGGTTCCCGTCGACAAAAGAGACCAAGGTGCGATCTTTCAGGTTTACCCTCATGCTGTCGCAGTTGGCTCTTTCGGTTGCCGGTCTGGCCGTGGGGCCGACGGCAGACGTCAAAACCCTGGCTGCCGCAGTGGATGCCCATTACAACCACCTACGCTCTCTGCAGGCAGAGTTTACCGAGATCTACCGCGGTTCGGGGATGGAGCGCACTGAGAGTGGAACCCTCTGGCTGAAAAAACCTGGCAAGATGCGCTGGGAGTACCGTTCTCCCATAGAGAAGCTGTTTATCAGCGATGGGAGAGATGCGTGGTTTTACGTCCCCGACGACCGGCAGGCGCGGAAAACGGCGGCCAAGAAGCTTGAGGACGTTCGATCTCCGCTGGCCTTCTTGTTGGGTAAGGCCAAGCTGGAGAGAGAGTTGCAAGCATTATCTCTAGCTCCGGATGTGGAGCCGCTAACGCCGGGAAATGTGGTTCTGCGGGGTGTACCACAGGCCCTGGCTGACCGGGTGAGCGAGATTGTACTGGAGATCACGCCCGACCACCAGATCGTCCGCATTGTCATCCAGGAAGTGGATGGA
>Ga0187855_10002875_pt1 | contig 12876 bp, 7 predicted proteins | sample June2016WEW_8_10_2_FD_132969 | JGI IMG/M metagenome (GOLD analysis project Ga0187855, IMG submission 132969) | Peatland microbial communities from SPRUCE experiment site at the Marcell Experimental Forest, Minnesota, USA - June2016WEW_8_10 | ecosystem: Environmental > Terrestrial > Soil >...
GCAAGTTCAGGATTATCGTCGCGGGTGCGCAGGGCTTCGCTGGCATTGGGAGGGGCGGCCATGGCGTCGACGTCGGGGTCGTCGGCGAAACCGGGGTGGGCGTGATGGTCGAAGGCGGGAATTTTTTCGATCTGCGGCAGCAGGCGCTGGTAGATTTGCTGCACGTCGGGGCCTGGCAAGGGACGAGCCTGGGCCGCCGCGAAACCGCCGAGGGTGATCACGATAAAGAGAGATAGTCCATGATTCGCAAATCGCATGCAGATTTCCTCAGGGGCTAAAGCCCACAATCATCGGTGACTGTTATCGCAGCGCTGAAGCGCTGCGCCACCCAAAAGCCGGACTGCACAAAGTCGCGAACTTAGCCGCGCGTTCAGCGAGCGACGGCGCTGCCCTGCCATGCCGACGAGACTTTCACGATGCGCTCGACGGCCTCTTGCAGAGTCGCGGTTGACGACGCGAAAGAAAAACGGATGAAATCTCTGCCCGCCCGGCCAAAACCGGCGCCGGGGATGGCAGCAACGCCGGCGTCTTCCAACAGGACGCGGCACAGGTCTTCGGCGGTCATGCCGGTGCCGGTGATGTCGACCCAGGCGTAGAAGGCACCTTCCGGTGGATGGCAGCGAAAACCGGGCACGCGATTCAGGTCGCGCACAAATTGTTCGCGGCGACCGGCGAATTCGCCGACCATGTGCGCCGTGTTGCTCTCGCGGTCGCGCAGCGCATCGATGGCGGCATACTGCGTGAACTCGGCGACACAGGTGTAGGTGTTTACCGCCATCATTAGCAATGCGGCAGCCACCTCGGGCGGAGCGACCGTGTATCCCAGGCGCCATCCGGTCATGGCGAAGCTCTTGGAGAATCCGTCGATGATGAGCGTGCGCTCCGGCATGCCGGGGTAGCGCAGCATGGAAAGATATTCAGTGCCATAAAGAATGCGCGCGTAGATTTCGTCGGAGAGCACCCACAGGTCGTGCTTGACGGCGAGTGAGGCGAGGGCGCGCTGCACCGCGTCGATGTAGACGGTTCCGGTTGGATTGCCCGGCGAATTCGTGATCAGCATGCGGGTGCGGGGAGTAATTTTGGACGCAACTTCGGCCGGGTCGGGCTGAAACTGATTCCGCGCCGAGAGCGTGAAAGGCACGGGAACCGCACCCAATCCGAGGGTGATCGAGGAATATGCGGGGAAGCCGGGGTCGGGATAAAGGACCTCGTCGCCGGGTTCAAGCAGCGCCATCATGGCGAGGAAAAGCGCGATCTTGCAACCGGGTGCGAGGACGATATTGGCGGGCGGAACCTCGAGGTTGCGAGTGCGCGCGAGATACGCGGCGATTTCTTCGCGTAGCGCAGGCACGCCGGCGACGGCACAGTAGCGGTCTTTGCCGTCGGCCAGCGCTTTCGTTGCCGATGCGATGACCGATGCGCCGGGATGAAAGTCGGGCTCGCCGAGTTCCAGGTGGATGATGGAGCGGCCCTGGGATTCCAGTTCCTTGGCGCGGGCGAAGACCGCGAGAGCGCCTTCGCCACTCATAACCGATATTCTTGAAGCTATACTTCGCATGAGTTAGTCCTGAGCTGCGAGCTATGAGCCACAACCGAATCTTCTGGTCTCGAAGCTCGTAGCTCGCGGCTCGAAGCTTTCTTTCTCACAATCCTTTATACATCCCGCCGTCGACCAGGACAGTCTGGCCGGTTACGTAGGACGCGCGTTCCGACGCCAGCCAGACTACCGTTTCGGCGAGTTCGCGCGGCTCTCCCAGACGCTTGAGCGGAGCGTCGGCTGCCCAGGCATCGAAAATCTCCTGCTCATTTTTCCCAGTGGCGGAGGAGCGGGCTTTGGCCAATTCCTTCAGACGATCGGTCGCGGTAAAACCGGGGCCAACGTTGTTGACCAGGATTCCATCTTTACCAAACTCGTTCGCCAGACTCTTGACTAATCCCACGACAGCGGCTCGGACTGCGTTCGAAAGCACCAGGTCGGCCACAGGCTGTTTGGTGGTGATGGAAGTGATGGTGACGATGCGGCCCCACTGCTTGCGCTGCATGTGGGGGATGACTTCGCGCGCGAAGTAGACCGTGCTCAGGAAATTTAACTCGAGAGCGCGCTGCCAGTCGTCGAGCGTGGTAGCGAGGAATCCTTTGGCGGGCGGGCCGCCGGCGTTGGTGACGCAAATGTCGACGCTGCCGAATTTGTTGGCAACCGCGGCGACGAACTCGGCGACCGCGGCGGAGTCGGCAACGTCGAGGGCCTCCGCGAATACTTCCGCGTTGTGCTGCTTTCTGATTTTCGCGGCGGCGGCCGCGAGCGTCTGCTGGTTGCGCGCGCACATGGCGACGCGGCAGCCCTCGGCGGCGAAAGCTTCGGCGGTGGCGAGGCCGAGTCCCTGACTGGACGCGGCTATCAAGGCGACGCGATTTTTGAGACCCAGGTCCATGGCGGTGCGATTTTAGGGGACGCGAATCGAAGTGGGCATTATAAATGGTTGCGGCACGCGGGTTGAGTGGTATGACGGGATTCAGAAAAATCCCCACTTCTCGCCAAGGGCGCGAGAAATTGGGCACCTGGACTGATCGTGATTCACTTCCGTCGAAAAATCCCCACTCTAACGTCGCAAAGAACGCGACGTTAGAATGGGGCACCCATCTTCGCTCCCGTGAGTACCCCTGCGTTCCTGTGGGTACCCATGTATGAACAGTCCGCTTTTGCTTGCTCGGGGTGAATCGGCGCAATTACTCTTGGGATGAGGCAATCATGAAACGGAAGAGTTATCGCCCTGAAACCGCGGCTGTGCATGGAGCGGCGGATCTCGAAAAGAAAAACGGCCCGGTAGGCACGCCGATCTATCAGACCTCGACATTTGAAGTCACCGACAACGACGAACAGCAGCGCGTAACCACGACCGACCGCTACTACACGCGTTGGGGGAATCCGACGATCACGGTGGCGGAGCAGGCGGTGGCGGCGATTGAAGGCGTGGAAGCGGCGCGGACGTTCGCGTCGGGCATGGGCGCGATCACGACGACGATCCTGGCGTTGCTGAAAGCTGGCGACCATATTGTGGCGCAGCGCGATATTTATGGCGGGGTGACGAAGTTCTTTTCCCAGTGGCTGCCTCGGGTGGGAATTGAGACGACCTTTGTCGATACCCACGACTACGGGCAGCACGAGCGGGCGATCCGGCCGAACACGCGGATGCTGTATCTGGAGTCGCCGACGAATCCGTCGTTGCGCGTGGTCGACCTGAAGAAGGCGGCGGCGCTGGCCCGGGAGCGCGGGCTTCTGAGTATGATCGACAGCACGTTCGCCACCCCCATCAACCAGCATCCGGCAGAGTACGGTATCGACCTGGTGATGCACTCGGGCACGAAGTATTTAAGCGGGCATGCGGATTTGACTTGCGGCGTAGTCTGCGGGCGGCAGGAACTGATGGATCAGCTGTGGGAGACGCGGACGACGCTGGGAAACTGCATGGACCCGCATGCCGCGTGGATGCTGATCCGCGGGCTGAAGACGCTGGCGGTGCGGGTGGCGCGGCAGAATGAGAACGCGTTGCGGGTCGCGGAGTTCTTGGGGCAGCATGGAAAAGTCCGGCGGGTGCATTATCCGTTTCTGAAAAGCCATCCGCAGCACGTGATCGCACGGGCGCAGATGAGCGGCGGCGGCGGCGTGGTGACGTTTGAAGTAGAGGGCACGGGCGAAGACGCGCGCCGCGTCAGCGAGGCGATGCGGCTGTTCACCCTGGCAACAAGCCTGGGTAGCGTGGAGTCGCTGGTGTCGATTCCGGTGCTGACGTCGCATGCCATGATCTCGGCGGAACAGCGTGAGAGCATGGGCGTGAACGAGCAGATGGTAAGGCTGTCGGTGGGGATTGAAAGCTGCGAAGATCTGATCGCGGACCTGGAGCGGGCGCTGGAGGCGGTGGGCGGGCGGGAGACGGTGGGGAGCAGGGTATAGCTTTGAGCTTTGAGCTTTGAGCTTTGAGCTTCTAGTTTCTGGCCTATAGGTTTCGGCTTTCGTGGCGCTTTGCTGCCGCGCTTCGCGCTGGCGGGACGGACGAGGCGTCCGTCACCACACGAGCAATTCCGCTGCAAACAAAAACCCGGCCTCTTTCGAGGCCGGGTCAGTTTCTGGCGTGCCTGCGCTAGAAGATGATCTTCCCTCCCAGTTGCAGTACGCGGGCCAGGTGGGCCGAGGAGATCTCCAAGAATCCTCCGCCACCCAGAGCGCCCGAAGAGCCACCCCATTCGGTATGGTTGAAGACATTGAAGGCTTCGGCACGGAACTCGAAAGCCAGGCTCTCCCGAACGGCGAAGTGCTTAAACAGGCCCATGTCGAAGTTGGTGCGGTTGGGATTGCGCAGGGAGTTACGACCTGTGTCCCCGAACGTCAGCCCGGTTGGAGCAACAAAAGCGGCCGGATTAAAGAAGTAACCCGCGTAGTTGTTACCGGTGACTTGGCTTGGAGGCGGCACATTGGAGTGAGGATCGGAAATCTGATCGGGATAGGAGCCGGTCCCGACTGCGTTGCCGACGCCGCCATTATCCCCGTAGGTTGTGCCGTTGGTTACGTTCAGTGGAGTACCGGTCGAGAATGCGAAGATGCCTGACCATTCCCACCCGCCGAGGAGGGAGTGCGTCATGCCCGCCTTCCGGAAGAAGGGGAAATCGTAGACATAGCCGAGGTTGAGCATATGCCGCTGATCGAAATTGGAACTCGCGCGGTTGGCAGACGGATCGTAGGCGTTGACGAAACTCCCGTCGTAGCGATCGGACGAATCGTCGATGGAGTGGCTGTACGTATAAGCGCCGGTCAGGTTCAGAGCGCCAACACTCTTACGCAAGGAAACCTGAAGAGCGTTGTACGTCGACGACGCTTTGCTTTCAAGACGCGTGATCGTTCCAATGCCGACGAACGGACGATACGGGTTCGCGTCATTGCCGCAGGCTACATTCAGGTTTGTTGCCCAGCCGCCAGTTATGCCGGTCGTGTAGGTCGTGTTGCCCGGCACATTGTTAACGGTGTAGGTGCCCGGAGTGGCAACGGCAACACCACTCGGAGTAGTGGGGGTGACCCCAGTGACGCTGACTCCAGCGCAGTCGTACGCGGTAATCTGTTGGCCGCTTTGATACGGATTCTGTGATGCAGGCGTCGGGTACAACTGGTTGAGGTCATTCTGGCGTCCCAAGTGCGTACCCTTGCTGCCCACGTAGGAAACCGTGACCACCGAGTGGGCGGGCAATTCATTCTGGAGATCGAGGTGCCACTGCTGCATGTAGGGCCACACCACCGTCTTTGGAATGGAATAGAAGCTGGAGGGGAACGTCGGAGCGACTGCTCCTTGCCCAATGTTCTGATAGCCGGCAATGTTGTTTTGGCTCTGGCTCTGCAACAGGGGTGAAGTCTGACCTTCCATTCCCTCAGTGTTGGCCTCGTTGCCGTTGGCATGTTCGAAGAAGATACCGTACCCGCCGCGAATCGCGGTCTTACCGTGACCGAAGGGATCCCAGGCGAAACCGATACGAGGGGCAGGGTTGAACAGATGGCCTTTCAAACATCCGGGGTTCGAGTTCCCAGCGATGTTGCTGGTGAATCCAGAAAACGTGACAGTACCTCCCGGACCGCCGCACTGCTCGAGACCGAGCAGCGGGTCGCCCACACCTGGAATGAGCGTACCTTCGGTTCCGGTGATTGATCCGTCACCGTCGACCTGAGGCGCATTGGCGATGTTCGCCGTGTAAATAGTGGGGTCCCAATTGTAGGCGTGGTGATAGCGATCGCGGTAGGTTCCCTCGAGGCTGATGCGCAGGCCTAAGTTCAGGGTGAGGCGGTCAGTCGCGCGCCAGTCATCCTGGAAATAGGGTTCAACAATCTTGTAGCGATTGTAGAACTTCAACTGATTACTGCCCTGGTTGAAACTGGCGATGTTGCCCAGCAGCAGATCAGCGAACGCGTTGCCGGAACTCAAAGGGGAAGAGGTCGAGAACGTGAGAGCGCCATTCACCTGGACGCTGCTCAGTTCGTTTTTCTGGGCGGCGACCACATAGGCCCCGAACGTCAGATTGTGGCGCCCTACGATCTTGGTCAAGTTATCGCGATAGGTATAAGTCGGATTTGAGTTGTAGGGTCCTTCTGGCCAGATGCCGTCCGGATCCATGGCGATGCCGTCGTAGATTCCGCCAGCCATCGAAAATGCGGGCAACTTTCCGGCGCCGCCGTTGGGGTACAGGTAGGGCATTTGAAATCCCGGGGCCTGCGAAAGCTGCCAGTAACCCAGGGAGTGGAAGGCAATGTGATCGGTGGTGTAGCTAGCGACGAATTCGTTGAGCAGCGTGGGCGAAATATTGCTGGTCAATCGCGCAACCATGCTGACTCCCGGTCCGTTGAAACCGGTTTGCGTGGTGGGGAACGAGGCGGAATCCCAGATGGGCCCGGGCTCCACGGTGTTCCAGGAGTCGTGAATGTAGCGGAAGGTGGCGCGATTGTGCTCGTTGATATTGTGGTCGATCCGAACCAGCTCTTCGCGCCAGCTCGTCGGCAAAGTGATGTTGGTGTTATACGCCGACACACCCGGTTGGTCGATGGTGCCGACCGGGATTAATGGCAGCAGGAATTTCGCCACATTTTGGTCGACTGGAAGGGGACCTTGGCTGCCGTCATAGTAGGCATTAGTTCTAGGATCGATCGGGCAGTCGGACCAAGGGTTCGCGCCCGCGCTGGTGCTCACGTTCGGACACAAGTCGCTGAAATCGCCCCCGCGCTCGGCGCTGTACGGGACGACCTGGTTGAAACTGGCGGGAACTCGCTCGCGGCGCCATTCCTCAGACCAGAAGAAGAATGTCTTCTCCTTTTTCTGGTTGTACACGCCGGGAATATAAACCGGGCCGCCGACGGTATAACCGAAATCATTCTTCTTGTAGGCCGGAACAATGCCGTTACCGCCGAGGGCTACGCTGTTGAAATAGTTGTTGGCGTTGAAGGCGTTATTGCGCACAAACTCATAGGCATCGCCGTGAAATGCTTTTGTTCCGCCCTTGGTGTCGACCTCGACTGTACCGGAACCATTACGACCATATTGCGCTCCGTAATTTGAAGTCAAAACGGTGAACTCGGCGATGGCATCAACGCTGGGATAGACGTTCAGCGTTCCGTTGCTGCCGTTGTCCATGTTGTCGCCACCATCCAGTTCCCAGTTGTTGTACTCGGTGCGGCCGCCGTTCATGCTGAAGGCAACGCTGCCATTGATGCCAACCTGCGGCTCATCCATTCCAGTCTGGTTGCTTACGCCCGGCACCAGGGTCACGAGCGTCGTAAAGTTTCGACCATTGAGTTCGAGCTGCGTGATTTCTTTTCCCGTGACGGTGCCGGCGAGTTCTGAGGACTGGGTCTCCACCTGCGCCACATTCTCGCCCTGCACAATAACCTCAGTGCTGATGGAACCGACTTCGAGGGACACGTCGACTCGCGCTTTCTCGGCGACGTCGAGCACCACACCTTTAGCCTGGTATTTCTTGAAGCCGGTCGCGCTCACGAGGATGTTGTAGCTGCCCGGAGGCAACGCGGCCTCGGTGTACTCGCCGGTGGAGTTGGTGGCCATCTGGCGGGTGATACCGCGCTCGGGACTAGTGATGACGACGGTGGCGCCGGCGACCGCGGCTCCGGAGGAATCTTTCACCGTGCCGGTAATCGACCCGTTTTGGGCCCATGCGGCTCCACAGAACGTTGCAAACAATACCATCCCTAGCAGCACACGATACAATTTCATGGTCACGCTCTCCCATGGCGCGGGCCTGGCCCGGCGCGAGTTCAGTCGGCTTTGCTCTGTTCATTCCGAGCCTCACGGCTCGGGGCTTGTCGTACAGTTTGAGACTGTGCACTGCGACCCGTTGGTTTGAGACCCAAGGCGGGTTATTAAAACGTATGAATAGTGCGTTTGTGTAATAGCGTCTGTCAAGAAAAAAGCGAACTCTCGACCGGCCCGGTCGTTCTTTTTCCTTCTTCGTAGAAAATCGACCCCATACCCGCTGCGAAACCCTACAACAGGCTTCGGGTCGACTCTCGTACCACTAATTCCGGCGCCACCTTGCGGTGAGTAGCGCCGATTTCGCGTTTTTCCAGGACCGCGTTGATGCCGTCGACCACAATGCCCACCGACGACGCTCCCATGGCCTCCATGGGCTGGCGGATGGTGGTGAGCGAAGGCGTATAGAGCGCTGACGTGGCCACGTCGTCGAAACCGATCACCGAGCATTGCTCGGGCACGCGCACGCCCGCCCGGTTGAGCGCCCGGATCGCGCCGAAGGCACTCATGTCATCGAAAGCCAGCAGCGCCGTAAAGGGGCGCTTCTGCCGGATGAGTTCCTCAGTGAGTTTGAATCCTGCCTCGAAGCTCGACATGGGATCGCGCGATTCGGGCAGTTCAAGGATGAGGCGCGCATCGAGTTCCAATCCGCATTCTTTGGCGCAGGTGCGAATCCCGCGCCAGCGCGGTGCACTGTCGGTGAGCGATTTGGGTCCGCGGATGAAGGCGATTTTTCGATGGCCCAGGGAGTGCAGGTGCTCGAACGCCATGCGCCCGCCGATCTCGTTGTCGACGATGATCGAGCTGATGGTGTCGGTCTCCAGTTCGCAGCCGATCATCGCGGTGGGGATGCTGCTTTTTTCCAGATCGCCGAGCAGGTTGATATCGAGAAACAGCCAGTTGGCAAGAACAATCAGCGCTTCGATGCGGCGGTCGAGCAGCATCTCGAGATAACGCTCGAAGCGGCTGCGCTCGTTGTGCACGTCGGTGAGAATGGGCAGATACGACGACTGGTAAAGCGTGTTCTCAATGCCCCGCAACACCAGCGTGCAGTAAGGATCGGTCATGTCGAACACCATCACGCCGACGGTGTGGCTGCGCTTGCTGCGCAGGGAGCGGGCGAACTGGTTAGGACGGTATCCGAGTTTCTGGGCCGCACCCTCGATGCGCTTTTTGGTCGCGGCCGGGATGTAGCGGGCCAACGGCGCGTTGTTGAGCACGATCGACACCGTGGTCGAGGAGAATCCGCTTTCCTTCGCCACGTCACGAATGGTGACCATCACAGCCCTTGCGCCGGAACGGAGAGAAACCGCAGTTCCGGAAAAAATGGTTCCGACAAAAACAAAAATAGTTCCAAAGAAAATCGTTCCGAGATTAGTTCCGAAGAAACTTTCTGTGCGCCTCCAGCACCCGCGTTGCCGCTTGTATTAAAAGCGTGCACTGGCGGACACTACAGCAGAGAGTGCTACCAGTGTCAAGCGCGCGAATCACGCTCGGATGCTTTGTTGTGCTTCTGCTGGCGGCGATGGCCGTGGCCACGCCGCCTCGGCAAGCCTCGTCTGCGCCTGCAGGAAATGGCCACAGCGAGGCTTCTGCATCCTCCCCGGCCCGCGCTGCGCGGCCTGCGGATCCGGCGAAACTTTTTCAAATGGGCCAAGACGCGCTCGCCCACGGGCAACTGGATGAAGCGGAGCGCGATTTCCGCCAGGTGCTGCAACTGGACCCGCAGTCGGGCGCGGCCTACGCCAATCTCGGCGTGGTCTGCATGCGGCGCAAACAGTGGTCGAAGGCTATCGAGATGCTGAACGAGGCGGAGCATCTGATGCCCGGGGCTCCAGGGATCAGGCTCAACATTGGGTTGGCCTATTACCGGCAGAGTGAATTCCTGCAGGCGATTCCAGAGTTCGAGTCGGTGGTACACGATCAGCCGGACGCGCTGCAGCCCCGTTATCTTTTGGGGCTCTGTTATTTTTTTGCGGAGCGCTACGCCGATGCCGCTGCGACCCTGGAACCGCTGTGGGATCAGGAATCGAGCCAATTGCCGTACCTGTACGTACTCTCAAACGCCGCCCACCGGGCTGGCCGCAAGGAACTCGACGATCGCGCCACTACTCAACTCATCAAGCTCGGCGACGGCTCGCCCGCCTATCGACTGTTCGTCGGCAAATATCATCTGAATCTGGACCACTACGATGCGGCGCTGACGGAATTTCAAGCAGCCGCTGCCGCCGATCCCAAGCTTCCTTTCGTGCACTTCAATCTGGGGCTGACCTATCTGAAGCAGCAGGATTACGAGCACGCGCGCGATGAATTCCTGAAGGACGCCGCCGTCGAGCCTGATCTTGCCCTGGACTATGACGAACTGGGCGACGTGTATGTGCTGATGCAGGACGACAAGAACGCCGAAAAGAATTATCGCGAGGCGCTGCGCCGGGACCCCCGGCTGGCGAATTCCCACGTGGGGCTGGCGAAGATTTTCGAGCGTCAGGAAAAGTTTGCAGCCGCGCTGGTCGAGATTGAATCGGCGGTCAAGCTCGATCCGGAACGCACCGACCTCCACTACGTCTACGGCCAGGTGCTGCTCCACCTGGGACGCAAGGACGACGCCAAGAAGGAACTGGATGCCGCCGTGCGCATGGACAACGAGCGGCGCGCAGCGCGCGAGAAGCAGATGGATAGTGGCACGGTCCCGTCTCCCGAGCTCTTGCAGGACCCGCAGTGATACACTTTTCGGCACAGCAACTTCCCTTCAGTTGAAACCGCAAGCTTACCGTTCAGGAGGTAGAACATGAATCGCACCCTGAAAATCCTGGCCATTATCGTGGCCGTGCTGATTGTGATTGTTGTGGCCATTCCGTTCTTCGTTGACGCCAACACGTTTCGTCCCAAGCTCGAAACGGAACTTACGGGCGCGTTGGGACGAGAGGTGAAGCTGGGAAATCTTTCGCTCTCGATTCTCTCCGGCAGTGTGTCGGCGGACGATATTTTGATTGCCGACGACCCGCAATTCAGCAAATCCGCGTTCGTGCAGGCCAAGTCGCTGAAGGTGGGCGTGGAACTGATGCCGCTGATTTTTTCGAAGACGCTGAACGTGACCGAACTCACGCTGAAGCAACCGGAGATCAGCCTGGTGAAATCGGAGGACGGCGCGAAGTGGAATTTTTCCAGCCTGGGCGGAAATAACACATCGGCGCCGAAACCTGCGACAAATGCGCCGGCCAGCGGGAATCCAAACCTTTCCGTGGCCAAGCTGAATATCAGTGACGGGCGTCTGACAGTGTCGCGGGCAAGATCGGCGGAGAAGCCTCGTGTTTACGATAAGGTTGATATCGAAGTAACACACTTCTCCTTCACTTCATCTTTCCCTTTCAAAATGACGGCGCAACTTCCGGCCGACGGAAGTCTGAAACTTGAAGGCAATGCCGGTCCCATTAACGCCGACAACGCCGCACTTTCTCCGCTCGAGGCCAACGTCACAGTGCAAAAGATGAATCTGGCAGCATCGGGATTTATCGATCCTGCGGCGGGGATTGCGGGCATCGCGAATTTCGATGGCAAGGTCACCTCCGACGGACATCAGGCCAAAACCAGCGGCACGCTCAAAGTCTCGAATTTACAGGTGGTGCAGAAGGGATCGCCCGCGGGCAGGCCAGTCGAAGTTACCTACACGGTCGTGCACGACATCATAAAGCAGACCGGGAGCATTCCGCAGTGCGACATCGCCATGGGCAAGGCAGTCGCCCACGTGACCGGCACTTATGACGCTCACGGCCAAGTGACTTCGGTCGATATGAAACTGAACGCGCAAGCCATGCCGGTCGATGATCTCGAGGCCATGCTTCCGGCGATGGGAGTGGTGTTGCCTTCGAAGTCAACCTTGAAAGGCGGGGACCTCACCGCGACCATGGCGATCGCCGGTCCAGTTAACAAGTTGGTCACTACGGGAACGATCCACCTGGAAAATTCTTCGCTGGCGAACTTCGATCTCGGCTCGAAACTCTCCGCCATTTCCGCGCTCTCGGGCAAGAAAACGGGCAACGACATGGTCATTCAGAATTTCAGTTCTGATGTGCGCGTCGCTCCCGAGGGCACGAAGGCCGACAACATCAATCTCAGTGTGCCCTCAATCGGAGTGCTCACTGGCGCTGGCACGGTGAGTCCGGCCAACGAACTCGCGTTCAAAATGAACGCCGCACTCGCCGGCATGGGCATTCCGTTCTCCGTGGAAGGGACCACCGCCGACCCGAAATTCGTGCCCGACGTAAAGGGAATGGCGAAGGGCATGTTAAAGGGTCTGGGCAGCGCGGGCGAGAAGCCGGCCAGCAGCCTAACGGGGCTGTTCAAGAAGAAACCGCAGTAAGAAGCGTCCCCAAAATCCATCGTAGAGACGTAGCTTGCTACGTCTCTCCAGCCATCATAGCGTCTCTCGCCCTGGCTTTCCGAACGTCGCCAGCAAGAGACGTTGCCAGCAACGTCTCTACGATGGATTTACCAGAGCGAACAATTATTTTATTATTGAGAAATGACGACCGGCATGACCGATGCGATCTCCGAGGGCCTCGGGCGCTACTCCATCGGCGAAAAACTGCGCTCCCTGCGCCTGCGCAAGAGCATGGGCCTGGTGGAATTAGGCAAGCACACGGGGCTTTCCGCGGCTCTTTTGTCGAAGCTGGAGAGGGGAAAGTTGTTTCCCACACTGCCCACACTCTTGCGCATCGCCATGGTGTTCGGCGTAGGGCTGGATTACTTTTTTACCGACGAACGCAAGCGCCGGGTGGTCGGGGTGGTGCGGCGCGAGGAGCGGGTACGTTTCCCCGAGAAGCCGGGCGCGCAGGACGTACCGTATTACTTCGAATGCCTGGATTACCGCGCGACCGAGCGCAAGTTGAGCGCGTTTCTGGCCGATTTTCAGGACCTTCCGGCAGAGAAACTGAAGCCCCATCAGCATGCTGGAGTGGAGTTTCTGTATGTTTTGAAGGGGTCCCTGGCCATCAAAATTGGCAGCGAAGAATTTCTACTGGAGGCCGAGGACGCGATCTATTTCGACGCGGCCGCGCCGCACAGCTACCGCAGGCGCGGA
>Ga0187855_10002878_pt1 | contig 12868 bp, 8 predicted proteins | sample June2016WEW_8_10_2_FD_132969 | JGI IMG/M metagenome (GOLD analysis project Ga0187855, IMG submission 132969) | Peatland microbial communities from SPRUCE experiment site at the Marcell Experimental Forest, Minnesota, USA - June2016WEW_8_10 | ecosystem: Environmental > Terrestrial > Soil >...
CGGCCCACAGACTCATGCTGATGGCCGGCACTAAGAAGATCAGCAGATAGGGGAAGAAGAGGTTGAGCTGATCGAGGTTAGCCATGTTCGTCGCAAAGAAGCGCTCCTGCCAGAAGGCCGCCATGGCGCTCAAGAAAACGAACAGCGTGATGAAGACGTAGCCGGTGGGGGTGCCGAAGTAAGCGGCCAGCTCGCGCACCAGGATGGCGCGGATCACACGTTTGCGGCGCATGGTCCTCCTTCCTGCAACGCGGCCCCGGTGAGCGAACGAAACGCATCGTCGAGCGAGGCGTATCCGGACTGCATTTCGGCGGGCGTGCCATCGAAGACCACGCGGCCGCGATTGATGAAGATGACGCGGCCGGCCATGGCCTCGACTTCCTGCAGGATGTGCGTGGAAAGCAGGATGGTCTTATTGCGGCCGAGCTCGCGGATGGTCTGGCGGACCTCGCGGGTCTGGTTGGGATCGAGGCCGCTGGTGGGCTCGTCCATGATGAGGACGTCGGGCTCGTGGAGCAGCACCTGGGCCATGCCGACGCGCTGGCGGTATCCGCGGGAGAGCTTGTGAATGGGCTTTTCGATGACGGCTTCCAGGGCGCAGCGGGCGACGACGGAATCGATGCGCTGGCGGAGGTGGGGGCCGGTGAGCCCACGCGCGTGGCCGAAGAATTTGAGCAGGCCGAGGGGGGTCATGTCGGCATAGAGCGGACCGTTTTCGGGCAGGTAGCCGAGGCGTTCGGCGGCGGCGATGCGGTGGGCGTTGACGTCGAGGCCGGCGATGCGCGCGGCGCCGCCGCTGGGGGCGAGGTAGCCGGTGAGGATCTTCATAGTGGTGGACTTGCCGGCGCCGTTGGGACCGAGGAAGGCGGCCACCTGGCCTTGGGGGATGGAGAAGCTGACGTCGCGGATGGCGGCGAAGTCTCCGTAGAATTTGCTGAGGCCGGCGGCCTCAATCATGGGGGCGCTACTTGATTCCGGCATGCTTGGAGGAGCCCTGCGAGGACATCGATACTACTGATTTACCACGATGGACGGGCGGGCTGCAAAGTTGGGGTACGGGGGCTTGGGGTTGGGGGCTGGGGGCTAGGGGCTGGGGAAGCGCCATGTGCTGTGATACCCTCATTTGGGGGTGATAGGCTACCCACATATTTTGGCTTTGAATGGTAACTTTAATGTTTGGGGGGCTGAGGGGGCTGGAAAAAGGGGGTTGAGGGCGGGTGGCTGGCTGGAGGGATCTGGTTTTTTCGGATTTCAAAGAGCTTGGGTGGCAGCGGCCGGTGGGTTGCTGCTTCACCCGAAATTAGAGTAGCACGGGGGCGGGTGGGATTTGGGGACAACGGCTTGGGATGGTTTTTGTTTTGTGTGGCTTGGGGGAGTTGGCAGGCGGTGATTCAGCGTGACGATTCTTGGTTAGGGACGTAAAAGCCTCCATTAACTGATAATGGTTTCGTGCCCTCGCAGTATACGCGATCCGGTGTGCGCCGCGCCGGCGACGACTATCAGGATATCGTCGCGCTGGAGTTGCTCATCGAGTGGCTGGAGCATCCCGAACGTTACCAGTGGGTGCGGGTGGAGGCGGACGACGCGGGATTTCTCGATGACGTGGTTGCATTGCGCTCGGACGACGTAGTAGTTGCGAAGCAGGTCAAGTTTTCGGCCCATCCGGATGATGCTGCGGATCCATATACGTGGGATAACTTCCTAAAACAGAGGACCTCCGCGAAGGGGAAGGCGCTGCCCTCGCTTCTGACGAAATGGGGCAAAAGCTTCCAGGACCTCAAGGGCGCTCACACCAGCGTCGAGGCTAGCCTTGTCTCGAACAGGAGACCCGCGGACGATCTGCGGAGTTCGTTTGGGGCGCCCGGCATTGTAGATCTTGCGCGGATAGCTGATGCAGCCGTGCGGGACGCGGTCGTAGCACAGCTTGGCGGAGAGCAAAGCGCAAGTGATTTCTCTGATTCCTTCAGATTTGAACTCGACCAGCCCGGCCTGGACATTCTAGAGGACGCAGTATCGGGTCGTTTTTTGAGGCTGCACGGGGATCTTCGCGGCTGGAAGAGTCTGAAAGACGAGCTCCGGAAGTGGGTTAGGGAGCGGAATTCTCCCCCTCCAGATGGCCGGATCACACTCGCGGCGGTCAAGGGGGCGGCAGAGTGGCAGCGCCTGGAAGCACTTCCGGAGGAGTTTGCGGTACCCCCGGACTTCGTGCTCCCCGACGATCAGTTTCATGAAAGCCTGATGCGCTCGCTGGGGACAACCGATGGCGGCTGTGTAGTCCTGACTGGGCCTCCCGGCATCGGGAAGAGCACTTATATCAGCAACCTGTATCAAGAAGTCCTGAAGGCCGGTATACACGTTGCAAGACATCACTTCTTTCTCTCGCGCGATGACCCAAGTCCATTTCGCTACAACCACCTTAAGGTTGCTGGCTCGCTGATGTCAGACCTACAAGCGCTATACGCGGGCCTGGGCATGGAGCCGCCTCGCGGGAATCCACGTCCCGAGGACCTACTCGGCTGGCTTTCAGACTGCGGGAGCCGGTTGTCTGGGCGAGGCGAGAAGCTGGTTGTCATTCTGGATGGGCTTGACCACGTGTGGAGCGATTCTGGCTCGGTCGAGGAGCTGAACGAGCTATTCCAACTTCTTACACCTATTCCGCAAGGGGTCACTCTGCTGATTGGCACACAGCCAGTGGATAATTCGCGGCTGCCCAGACGCCTTTCCGACGTTGCACCGAGGGACACTTGGCGGGATCTTCCGGCCCTGGAGTACCCGGCGGCCCGGCGTTGGGCGGAGTTTCACGCGGACGACCTTGGCGCCGTGCGGAACGGCGACGTAGAGTCACACGTGTTGGACGACCTCGCCGGAGCGCTTTGGAGGAAGAGCGAAGGACACCCGCTGCACCTGCGATACCTGCTTAAATCCCTGGAGGGGGTTGGGGACTACATCACCGCCCGCGATATTGAGCGCTTGCCGGAGATTCCTCACAGGGACATAGCTCAGTACTACTCGCGTTTCTGGGAGGATCTCCCGGACGAGTCGAAGCAGGTGCTCTCACTTCTCGCCACCTGCGACTTCCCGTGGTCACGCGCGGCGATCGCCGAGTGCCTGGACCCAGAGAGCCGAAACCTCACAATTGACGGGGCCATTCGTCGGGTTACACACCTCACATCTGAGGGACCCCTTGGGCTACAGTTCGTGCACACCAGTCTGGAGTTCTTTGTCCGGCACCACCGCGATTACCAGAGCTACGCTGCGCGAGTTCGTGGGCTGGCTCTTGGATGGCTGAGAACGCGCGCGCCGGACGCCCTTCGCTGGTCGTACGAGTGGCTACTTGCCGCTGAGGGCGGAGACGAGGAACCCCTCCTGCAAGGCCCGAGCCGTGCGTGGTTAATCGAGGGCATGGCACGACGGTATCCGGTGCACATTGCTGACCGAATACTGACACGCTGTGCCTGGATTGCGCTACAGCGGGGCCAGTTGGACCGTTTCGTCGAGGTCGGTTTGTTGTCTGACTACGTCTCCGAAGCGACGGACTCCCGCGACTACGTCGTGGAGCCGCTGCTCGCGCCCCAGCTTGCCATCCGGGAGGACCCGACCATTCTGGAGCGATCATTAGGCGAGCTGAGGAGCCTTGGGAATATGGAATTGCAGAGCCTAGCCGAGCGTTGCGAACAGGCCGGGATGACCGCCGCGGTCGGAGAATGTTTTGATCGGCTGAACGCGCGGATACGGACTGGGCAGGCGGGTCGGCATGACGATTATCCGCGGATGGATGCTGGTCGGTGCCTCGCCCGGATTGCAGCGTTTGCCTCAGAAGTCGAGCCGACCAGGGTGCTGGATTGGATCCGGGGTCAGGGGGAAACCAAATTCGGCACGGCACTGTGGCGAGACTACGCCGATTCGCTGAGAGCCCACAGACGCGCGGAACGGCTACGCGCTGTGATCAGTGGCACCGCCGACCTACCCACCGAGAGAGCGCGGGGACTTGCGCACTTGGTGCTGCTCGCGTGCGAGGACGGCTTCGATCCGCTGGCAGGGAGCCTCGGCAGCGGCGACTCGGTGGACCCATTTGTTGTACTGGCGAGGGCTCTCCGAGGAGAGCCGAATGGCGCGGATGTACCGGTTGAGGCGCCGGAGCCGTGGGTACTGCGGCTGCACGAGTATGAGTTTTACCAGCACTATGACGAAATGGTGGAATATCTCTGGGGGGTGTTCTTCGTGTTCACCGCCAATTGCTTACTCGGCAGGGAAGACGAGAACGTTCGCCTGACTGAACCTTTCGCGGATAAGGGATGGATCAGCAGCTTTCTTGACTGCAGTGCCTCAGCCGCCGGCAAATTCGCACAGCATCTCAGGTCGAGGGAATTCGTTAGATATTCCTGGATACTCGCTCAATTTTCTGAGATTCGGCGCCCCGACTCCATTGGTGACCGGGCCGGGCACGGATTCGCGAAAGCTGCCCGAATGGCGATCTTTCGGTTGGCGATGGACCTGCAAGCGCTCCAGGCCAGCATTCATTCGCCGACAATCGACGCCGAAGATATTGAGGTCGTTCGCCGCATTCCGCTGTTTGTGCTGTCGGTCTGGCTGGAGATAACTGCTGCCTATCGGAGGGCGTGGTTCACGGCGGACGGGCTGGCGGGCACGCTGGCGATGATCGGGTCGCAGCTCGGTTCGACCATTGACGATTTCGGCTCCCGCGCCGAGTTGTGTGGACAGGCGGCGGATCTAGCGGCCTGGCACGATGACCGAGGAGCCGCTGCCAAATGGGTCCGGGAATGCTGGTCGAATCTCATTGCTTACGGTTACCACAAGGACATGCTCCTCAGCCAGTGCCTTGATGCCGCTGAGCACCTCCAGGGCGCGGGATGGGGTGCCGCCGCACTAGATCTCCTGGCGCGACTCGCCCCGGCCGTTTCCGCTGTCGGAGAGTACACCGACGGAGACGAGACCCGTCATCTGCCAGCTGAGCTGGGCAGGCTTTTATTCGAGGGCAATCTCCAGTGGTTCGTCAGGTACCACGAATGGCTGTGCGCCTGCAACGAGTACTGGGACGCTCATTCGATCTTCAAGACATTCGTGGCGAAGGCGGACCTCGCCAACAGGGTGTTTCGGGCGGTTGCCGAGACCGCGGTAGAGCGCGAAAATCTTTTGGCGTTGGCTGAACGCTCCGAACGTGGCGACGCGAACGCGGCCGAGTGTCTGGATCGGATGTTCTTGTTCTACGTGCCCTCGGGCGGGTCGAAGACGGAGAGCCCCTCGCCCGCGGAGCGGACCCGTCTCGTCGAGAGTGGACCAATGCCAGACCCTTGTGATTTCCCCCCGGGGAATTTTGCAGCGTATCTGGAGGCGGCCCGGGCTGCCAGGAGCTACCGCGAAGATGAGGATGTAGATCGGTGGGCGAGAGTCTGGAGCGACCGCGGCCACAAAAGGGCTGTGCTCGGGGTGCTAGATGCGTATGACAGCGGTAGGTTCTTTCTTTCCGGAGACTCGAAGGTGCGCTTTGAGTTGACGTTGGAGATCAAGGGTAGACAGGCGGCCTACGAGGCCCTGGTAACAGCGCAACGGAGGAGATACAGCTGGAACCGATACTTCTCACGGTCCGAGGACGTACGGTATGTATGGGCAAAGCTAAAAGATATCCATCCGGAGAGGTGGATGGCCTTCCTGCAAGCAACGCTAATGTCCGACCCCGAGCACCTCAATCGATCAGGTGTCACTGTACGCACCTACATCTCGCGCCTGGTGGAATTTCTACTGTTCATGGAGCAGCCGGAAATAGCGAAGGCGGTCGCGCGGGCCGCAACTGAGGCCACGCTACAACTTGTACCGCTGAGCCTGCCGGCTCCGACGTGGATTCCGGGAGGAACGCCGTGACGAGCACCGAGGCCTCTGCGCTCGATCTACTTTTCCAACGGCTCACTTGGCCGTCTGGGCTAGTGCGGGAGAGAGCGTGTGTCTCAATCGGCTCACTGATGGCCGACGCCGAACTCGGGGCGGAGGTGTCTACTGCGGTCCTGACTTGGATGGCCACGCAGGAGCTGGAGAGCGTGGCGGTGTTTGGGTTACTTGCCTTCTTTCAGGCGAAAACCCGTGGCGTTTCCGTTCCACCGTGGGACGCGGTCTCCCAACGACTCTCAAAGCCTTCGCTTCTCTCATGGCTGGTTGCCAGAAGCCTCTACGAAGAATACCCCGGCGACCCAGCGGTACGCGAGATGCACTCCGGAACGGCGCCGCCTGGATTCGAAGCAGATCCCTTCTTTCTGCGGTACGCTGAGAGTTTTTTGCCGCCGGTGTATCTGGAGCGCGCTAGGCACGTCGACAGCAAATACTGTGCTGCATTCCTGACGCAGTGGATGTTTGAATGGACAAGACTCGTCGAAGTGGCGGGGCTCAAGCTGCGCAAGCCCTACATTGATTTTTGGACCCGCCGGGATGACGATCACCTACTATGCCTGGATCTTCCACTGAGCGAAGTTTACCGCTCTGCGTTCCTGCGGGCCCTGTCCTGGGCGGCGGATGGGGAGGCGCTGTCCCGTAGTGAGGCCGTTTGGCTAGCAGGGCAAACTTGTCCGATCGATCTAGGGCTGTGGCAGGTCCTTCCAGGGAAACAACCGGACGATTGGCCCAAGGGTGGCGTGGTCCGCGAATCCGTTGACACTCTGCCCGGGGAGGTAGCTGCGGAACTCGCTTGCATGTGGCAGCGCCAATTGGGACAGGAGTGGCTAGTTTCGGGGGCCAGTGGGCGCATCCACGAGAGCGGCGACTCGGCTTACGATCTCGAAATTATCGGCGTCATTCAGGCTTGCAATGGACCTAGCGCACCTGAAATAGACGCCGTTTGCGCCGAGGGCGCAGGACGCGCCATCACCAATGAGGCAGATGACCTGCTCGTCTTTGCCGGCCGCTATAAACGCCAACGCGCGGACGATTGGCAGGAACGTTGCGCTGACTGGTCTATCTGGAGGCTGGCTGCTCTTGCGAGTCCAAACGCTGTACCGAGATGGCAGTGGTGGCGATTTATGCGTGGGGTCTGGCTGCCGTCGCCCTTTCTCGCGCGGAAAAGCTTTGAGTTCCGATGCACCCAGGAGGCGGTGGTCGTCGACGAGGACGGCACCGAAATCGCGCGTTGGACTGATTGGACGCACAGGTTGCGGGAAATGACGACTGCGAACCTCACCCCGTCAACCGGCCAAATGTCGGTTATTCGCCGCTCACTTGTCGAGCGTGAGGCAGCCAAACTCGGAGGCGTCTACGCCTGGATCTGCAAGATCACCACCCACCATCGCAAACACCGCTTCGGCGAGTTCACTGAGGCGCATTTCAAGCTCGACTTCGGATTCACGAGAATAGTACGCGACAGCTCATGAGGCCCTGCATTGCGCCGCACACGCCGCCGCGCCGTAACGGTGCATACGTGGATCGTGTAGATACCATGTTGGAGGAAGTATGCCGGGTTAGCGAGCTACGGCTGTCCTCGGCAGCCGAATTGTCAGACCACTATGCGCAGGCCGAGGTACTTGGCGAACGGATCGAATTCCCGGTCGCTGTTCAGCAGGCGATAGCCGCTCTCGATGCAGCGGGTGGCAATCACCGTATCGATGATCTTGCTAACGGTCACGCCGAGCCTACGCAGCGCGCGGAAATCCCTGGCTGCTTGAATCGCGATTTGCTGTCCGCCCAACTCCACCACCGTCAACGAGGTCAGCATTCTCCGGGCGGCATTGAAGCTTCGGTCGTTATCGAAGCCTTCGAGCACCTCGGTTAGAATCAAGTCACCGATGGCCAAAGGCTCGTGGCCTAGCAGCCCGTCGAGTTTCTCGGTTTGCTCCGTGATTGCACCTTTGAAGTAATCGATCCACGCGCTGGAGTTGACGAGGATCAACGGTCGCTCCGCATCGCATTCAGATCGCCGCGCCAGTCCAATTTTCCGCGGAGCCGGCGGATCTCCGCCTGTCTTGTCAGCCGCAGCAGGGTTCGGAGCCCTTCTTCGACGGCCTCGCGCTTGGTCTTCGGACCCCTGACGCGCAGCGTGTCCCGCATCAGCTTATCGTCTTATCGTCGATCACTATGTTCGTGCGCATCGCCACTCCGCCTCGATGGCTTGCAGCATCTGCTCCCGATACCGCTCCAGACTGAACTCTCCGCGCGTCTTCGCGAGCGCCCGTTCGGCAATCTCGCGCATGCGGCGCGGCTCGCCAAGCAAACCCTGTATCGCCGAGGCCAGCGCGTGGGGCGAGCGCTCTTCGACAAGGAAGCCGGTCACATCGTGCGCGACGATTTCCGGAATTCCGCCCGAGGCGAAGGCCAGCACCGGCACGCCGGCGGCGAAGGCTTCCAGGATCACGCGCGGCGTCGCATCCACCGGCGCCGATGGAACCACCAGCAAGTCCAGCGTCGCGAGCACGCCATCCACATTCTCCTGCCACCCGGCGAATTCCACGGGCAGACCTTCAGCCAGCGCTTCCAGTTCTGCTCGATACCGCATGGCTGCCGGGTCGGAAAATAGCGGCGCGCCGTAGATCAGAAACCGGCAGTGCGGGAAATCGTGGTGAAGAATGCGAGCCGCGCGCAGGAAATCCGCTTGGCCCTTTTCCGGCGAGATGCGGCCGATGACGCCGATACGGAACTCCGCTTCCGGATCGAGCGCCGTCCGGGCCCGGCTCGCCGGCGCCATCTGCCGCACACCGTTATACACCACACGCATGCCGCGATCCCCGCAGTAGGGCAGCAGCGGCAAGGCGACAAAGCGGCAGGAGGCCACCAGCGCCGCGCGCGCCATGCTCAGGGAGCGTCCCGCCAGCCGCCGCGCGTATCCATCCAGCAAACTGTGAGAGTGAAACAGGACCGCCGGACCATGGCGCGCCGCCAGCGCCACGGAGGGCAGCAGGCGCGGGCCATTCACATAGATCAGGTCCGCATCGTAACGCCTTACGAGCGTGCGAATCTCACGGGCCAGGCGCGGCGCTTCCCACGCGAAACGCGACATATCCGCGAGACTCTTCCGTCCGGAGGAATACGGCCCGCACGGGATACGATCCGTGGTGGCGTGCAAGGCGGCGGCCTGCAGTAGTAGCTCGCCCTCTCCCGGCGCGGCCAGGTGCGCGCTCCATCCCCGGTTCGCGAACGCCGGCAGCAGCTCGAGCAGACAGCGCTGCGCGCCGCCTAACTCGCTGAACTGATCAAGACACAGGATGTTCATGGCGAACCGCTACAGCGAGCACCCATAGGTACAGCGGCATCACCCGCCAGTAAGTCAGTAAGTCGCCCGAGAACATCTGGACAATCTCGCCGGCCCAAAACGCAAAAATCCAACTGCCGAAGAAGCTGTGCCGCGGATCGGGCGAACGCGCCGCGCGGTGCGCCGACCGCAGGATCTCCACGCTGAGCCACAACATCGCGCCCAAGCCCACGATGCCGGTTTCCGCCAGCAGGCTGAGGTACATATTATCGGTGATCACCGTGCGCCCCAGGTAATCGGAGTAGGGCAACGTTTTATAACCTATGCCGAACAGCGCGTGCCACGGATGGTCCACCAGGAATCCGAGCACGGTGCGCCAGCTCGCGACGCGTCCGGAAAGCAATCCCTCGGTCGCGGTGAAGAGATAGGCGACCGAGTTCGAGAGACGCATCCAGTAGGCTTCCGTGAAAGCGGGCAGCAGCGCACGCAGCACGATAATGCCGGCAAGCCCGGCGCCCGCCGCGAGCGCGAAGAATCTTGCCAGGCGAATGCGCGGCCGGTGCAGGTAGATCAGGACCGTGGTGGCTACCAGCACGTTGAGCACGGAGGCGCGCGAGAAGGAGAGCACCAGCGCGGAAGCGAAAATCATCCCGCCGAATAGTAAGCCGCGGCGGGAAACGGGCGCACGCTTACCGGGCGCCAACAGCGCCGCCGCGATCATCACCAGGAAGAATGCGCAAAAGTTGCCCAGCGTACTGGCTTCGTAGAACAGGCCCTGCGCGCGCCGGTAGACGCCGGAGCGGAGCCAGATGAACTGCGGCCCAAAGCCGGCCGGCGCCGGAAACTGGAAATAGAAATCGACGCAGGCGAATATCGCGGAGGCCACCGCGATCCAATACAAGAGGCGCGTCTGCGCGAAGGGATCGCCGACGCGATCGGCGCCCGGGCCGTAAGCCACGTAGAAGAACACATACACGGAAATGCCGAACAACAGGACTCGCGCCAGGCTGCCCAGGCCGACAACCAGGCCCGAGTAGAGCATAGCTTCCGCCACGCTGGCCAGCAGAACGAAGAAGAAAACCGCCAGCGCGCGATTGAGCGGCGAGGCAGGCACGCGCCATTCTCCGAGATTCCATACGCCGGCGAGCAGCCCGAGCAAAACGAACACAACCGAAGGGTGCGGCCCGGAGTCTCCGGCGCCCAAGGGCAGAGGCGGAAGCAGCAGCGCCGCGGCGAAGAAGAGCGCCACCCAGCGATCGCGCTTCAGCATCGTCCAGTAAGCGATCGGGATGGCAGCCAGCGGCGCGGCCAGCACGAGTGCGCCGGCCGGCTTCGGCGCCAGCGCTATGGCCGCGGCATAGACGCCCAGCGCCGCCGGCCCGAGGAGCCGCCAAGGACGGGCCAGCGCCCGCGCCTCACTCATCGCGTCCCGTCCCAGTCACTCGCAATGTGCTGCGGCGCGCATTTGAGCGTTGGGCCTGGTAACTCAATTCCAGCGTGAGATAGACGATTGGCGCGACGATACCCAGCAACAGGGCCGCGAACAGGTTGAGCGGCACGTTGGGAGAGGACGGCCGCTCCGGAACGATGCCGGGGTCGATAATCTTCAACCGTTCGCTGCGATACGCCAGATCGCTGCGCATCTGGCTCAGGCGGGTGCCGATGGCGCTGAACGCCGTCTGGCTGGCGGTGCGCTCGGCGTCCAGGCGATCGCGCTCGGCCAGACGCGCCGACAGCAGTTTCTCCTGGGAGCTCAAGTCGCTTTTCACTTCAGCAAGCTGTTTGCGCAGAGTCTCGGCGCGCGCCCGGACGGCGGCGGCATCGCCCGGCTGGGCTTCGGCGGCGTCCTGGCCGGCCCGCATGAGTTGCCGCTCCAGGCTGGCCTCCAGTTCGCTGCCGTTCTGTATCTCTTCCTGTAACTTCCCGATCGGCCGCTGCGAGAGCATACGGGTCCAGGCCGCTTCACTTTGGTCCAGGCGCGCGTGGGCGTCCGCCTCCTGCTTCTCGATCTCTTCCGTCAATTCGCGGTTGCCTTCCTGGTCAACGGTGTGGCTGAGTCTTACCGTCTCCTCGCCCAGATACTGCGCCAGCGCCTGCGCGGTCTTCGGATCCGGCAGCGTGACCTTGATCTCCAGAATCTTGGTGTCGCGCACCATTGCGACTTTCAGCATGCCTGTCTTGAGCGACTCGACGGGCCGGTCCGGGAAACGTTGCCGCAAGTGGAACTGGTCCAGTGCGCGGAGAAACAGGCTGTCGCTCGCCGCGAAATGTTCATAAGTCTTAAGCGACTCGAAGTACATGGGACTGACCGCGCGAAGATCGGCGCCCGCCGGCGGCTCGATCAGAATGCGGCAAGTGGCGGTGTATTTCTTGGGAAGCGTCAGGCTGACTGCCAGCGCCAGGCTCCCCGCAATGGCGCAGGATGCCGCGATGAACCACCACCGCGAACGCAGAAAGCTCAGATAGCGATACGCATCTACCGACTCCGGCATGGCCTGTGAGATAGTGTAGCCTATATGGCGCTGCTGCTGGCCCTGATACAGGCGTTAATTCCGCTGGCGATCGCGCCGGATCTGCTTTTTTACTTCGATGTTACACCTAAGATAGTGCTGCTCCTGCTAGGGACCGCCGCGGCGATCGTTTGGTGGGCGGCAGCGGGTGGCGCAACCGGATTTCATCGCGCTTCGCGCCAGGCGCGCTGGCTGGTGCTAGCGATGTGCGGGATGGCCGCATCGCTGGCAGCCTCGACGCTGGCTTCGGTGAATCCGGCGCTGTCACTGGGCGGAAGCGCGTGGCGATCCTGGGGTCTGGTGACGCAGCTTGCGGCGCTGGCGCTGGCTTACCTGGTGGCCGCGTGTTGCGCCGGGCGGCCCGAACGGCTGTGCGTGATGCTGCGCGGGCTCGCGGCTAGCGGGTTGATCGCGGCGGTCTATGGCGCGGCGCAATACTTCGGATGGGATCCGCTGCAGCCCTCCCAGAGCTACCACGCTGGGGAAGGCATCTTCACCATCGTGCGACCGCCATCCACACTAGGCCACGCGGATTACTTCGCAAACTGGCTATTGTGCGCGGTGTTCGCCGGCGCCGCGCTGGCGTTGACTGAGACGTCGCGTTTCTGGAAGTGGCTGGCGCGGATCTCAGTCGCGGCCGGTTGCATGGCTATCGTTTTGAGCGGAACACGGGCCGCTCTGGCCGGTCTGCTCGCCGGCGCGGTCTTCCTGACGCTCTGGCGGGGTCTGCGCGTCACCCGCGGCAAAGTTTTGGCGGCAGGCCTGGTGGTGGTTGCGCTCACGGCCTTCTACGTGTCTCCCGCCGGCGGAAAGTTAAGGGCGCGCGTGCATTGGTCGCTCGAAGACCCGGCGGGTGGAGCGCGATTCTGGCTCTGGCGCGACAGCCTGCGCATGGCGACAGCGCGCTGGCCGCTGGGCTACGGGCCGGAGACCTTTATCGCCAGCTTCGCGCGCTGGCAATCGGCCGATCTCGCCAGGGCGTATCCGGATTTCTACCACGAGTCGCCGCACAACATCTTTCTCGATGTGCTGGTCGCACAGGGCTTGCCGGGATTGCTGTTTTTCGCGGCGTTCTCGATCTTGGGATTCGCCGCGGCGTGGGCTGTACGCCGGAATCAGCCGCCGGGCGGCGCACGCGACACGGCAGGCGCGCTGGCGGCTGCGCTGGCTGCCA
>Ga0187855_10002880_pt1 | contig 12866 bp, 11 predicted proteins | sample June2016WEW_8_10_2_FD_132969 | JGI IMG/M metagenome (GOLD analysis project Ga0187855, IMG submission 132969) | Peatland microbial communities from SPRUCE experiment site at the Marcell Experimental Forest, Minnesota, USA - June2016WEW_8_10 | ecosystem: Environmental > Terrestrial > Soil >...
CAACTCTTCCACACCGCCCGCTCATAACCATGGTCACTCGTCACAGACGCCGCACCGCCCAATGTGGACAATCCACTCATGACCCCAGACGCCCTCACCCGCACCGTGCAGGACTTCCTCAGCGAGGCTGTCGGAGCCGTCGTGCTCGAAGACGGCGCCGTGGCCTTCGACCTGGCCCAGGCCAAATACTCCATTTCCGTCGACTACAACAAGTGCCTGCTGCACCTCTGGTCGCCCGAGCGCAACACGGTTCGCCGCGTGCTCGACGCCGAAGTGAAAAGCGGAACGCTGCGACTGTTCGTGCAGCGCCTCGGCCAGTCGCGCCCTAGCAAACTCGAAATCTGCCGCGAGCGCGACCGCCGCTCGCCCTCTGCAAAAAAACTTGCCCGCGCCAGCTACGAACAAAAGCTCCGCCACACGCTCGATCGTCACTTTCCCGGCTTGACCGTCACCCGCCTGACCACAGCCGTCGACCTCGAAAAATCCTTCGGCCCCATCTATACCCGCGGACTTCTTCGCCAGGGTCAGTCGGCCTACGCCGTTCTCGGCGTCAACGCCTCCGAAACTCAGTCCTCCATCGACGCTTCCCTGACTTTCGGCATTCTCTGGCTCGAAGCCTGTCGCCACTCTTCAGCAGGGAAGTTTCTCGTCGAGGGCCTGCACTTATTCGTCCCGCAAGGCTGTTCCGCGCTCGTCCGAGAGCGCATGGCCAACCTGAACCGCCCCGCCGCCAAGTGGAGCTTGTTTGAACTGGACGGGCGCCACGATGCCCTGGTGGAAATCGATTGCAGCGACCGGGGCAACGTCGCCACCCGCCTGGTCCACGCCGCCAACGAATCCGCCGCGCTCGAACGTTTCGCCGACTCCATAGCCCGCATCAACTCGATTCTGCCCAACTGCGAGGTCGCCGTGCTCTCTGCCGCCGAACTCGCCTTCCGCTGGCGCGGCCTCGAGTTTGCACGCGCCCGCATGGGCGCCGAAGCGGCCACGTTCCGCAGCAAGCAGGAAATCGTTTTCGGCGTCGGCGCTGAAGAGCGCGTGCTCGATGGTCAGAACGGCGACTCCAACTTCCCGTTCTTCCTGCAACTTCTCACCGCCATCCGCGACACCCGCCATCCCTACGGCCCGCGCCAGCACCCGCTGTTTCGCCTGCGCCCCGAGCGCTGGCTCGAATCCCTGGTCGTCGCCGACGTCAGCGTCATCGACGAGCGCCTGCAACCGCAGCAACTCTATTCGCAGGTTCCCGCATTCTCCGCCTCCGACCGCGCCATGCTCGACGTGTTGACCACCACCCGCGACGGCCGCCTCGCCGTCGTCGAACTCAAAGCCGACGAAGACATCCACCTGCCCCTGCAGGGCCTCGATTACTGGTCGAGAGTCGAGTGGCACAACGCCCGCGCAGAATTTCCGCGCTTCGGATATTTCCCTGATCGAGAGCTGTCGCCGCAAAAGCCGCTGCTCTACTTGGTCGCGCCAGCATTCCACGTCCATCCCCAAACCGATGTCTTGCTGCGCTACCTCTCCCCCGAAATCGAATGGGAATTCGTCGGCATTGACGAGCACTGGCGCGAGGGAGTAAAAGTCGTTTTCCGGAAACGTCCCGAGGTTAAGCGTGGAGTCGACTTGGCCGCCCGCATCGCAAGCTGAAGCTGAGGCCCCGCCTCGCCCCCGATTTCTTCTGCAGCAAGTCCACCTTCTCTACAGAAAGCAGTTCTGGACGTGGTTTGGCATTATGGCGCCGACCTCAGTGTTCGCGGGCGTTGTCCTGTTGTGGGCCGAGAGACAAGCCAAAGCCATACTCAGAGCTGTTCCGCTCCCCGAGATTTCTCATCATTGGGACACGGTCGTTGAAGTAACGGGGTTACGTTTCGGCAGCTACTTCGCGATCTGGTTTCTCGGCTGCGTTGCCTTGGCCACCGTCGCTTCGGTAGTGAACAGGGTCGAAGAAGAAGGCGACGACACGGCCTGGATTCCCGACCGGCATCAACGGGCACGGGAACATTTAGGGCCGGTGTTTGTAGCCGCTTTAATCACCTTCTGCGCGTTCCTGGCGGGGATGGCGATATCGCAGTTTGTTCTGATGGCTGCTTACCGCGTGATAGGCTGGCATCGAGTTTCCCGATTTACATACGTCGTCGAACTGCTCGTAATCATCACGGTTGCAAGCTTGGTTAGTTGGCTGGGGGCATCGATTCCGTTAGTTCTTCGCGGCACGAAGCTTTGGGCAGCGCTCAAGCGAAGTGTGGAACTCAGCAGCGGCTACGAAGGCGCTCTGTTGCTGCTGGTCGTGGAATCCGTGGCAGGAAGTTTTGTCGCTGGCTACCTAACCTTTTATACCCTGCATTTCTTGGTACCGAGCGATTTGAGGCACACGCCTTGGTACGGCCGGGTTCTAGCTCTAGTTGCGGCGCTTGTGAGTGCTACTGTCGAAGCCCCGCTCTTCATCGGCTTCTCCCTTCTGGCCGATCCCGAACAACTCGAGGCATCGTCATTTCCAGTTTCCCAGCAGACGCCGTAAATCCAACATTTGGCCCAGGTGATACGCGTTATGATCGGCCAGCAGCAATGCCTCCCGTAGAATCGTCTGCCCATCGCCCCACGGAATCCGCGCGAACAAATCTGTCTTCTCGTTCGCGACCAGCTTCTGCATCGCCATCAAATCCCGCCGAAATTGCTCGACGCTCTTGTTCCATGCCGTCGCACTCGGAGGGCCTTCTGTCTTCGGCCAATAACCGCTCGGCCACGGCGGAGAAACATGCTTCGCATTGCGGCTGAACTCGAGAATGTCTCGCTGCGCCAGGCGCATGTGCTCCAGCAGCATCCACGGAGAATGCGGAAACTGCCCCGGCTTCGCCCCCCGCAGCTTCGCCGGAAGATTTTTTATGACATCGTCGAACTTGGCATGAGCGCTCCCACCCTCGAGCAACTCCAAAAGGTGTTCCCGCAGCGACTTCTCGTGATCCTTGGTCATCGTTCCTCCGGTGCGGCACGCACATAAAAGTGTAACGCCGCACACGCAAAGCCAAGGTTTCAGAGTTGGGAGGTCTCACTTGAGCTGCGCACGACCGTGGAAGAGCGGCGCTTCAGCGCCGCGTAAAGCGTCAGAATAGATGTGGGCTTCAGCCCCGGTGAATTGTTTGTTAATCCGAGCCGGAACACCGCTTTCGCTTACTTATTCCGCGCAGTCGCCGTCGGCGAAGACGTCGTTTCGTCGTTCGCGCCGCCAATCGCGTCTCCGGAAAGCACCAGCTCAACCCGCCGGTTCTGCTGACGCCCTTCCGCGGTATCATTGGACGCAATCGGCTCGCTCTTGCCAAACCCGCGCGCTTCGACCGCACTGGCCGAAATTCCCTGCTGCACAAAATAATCCCGCACTGCCTCGGCCCGATGCTCCGACAGATCCTGGTTGTACTGATCGCTGCCCACGCTGTCGGTATGCCCTTCGATGGCAACGTGCAAGCTCGGATACGCCAGCACAATCCCGGAAACCTTGGCCAGCCGCTCGCGCGCTCCCGGCAGCAACTCAAAACTTCCGCTGCGGAACAGCACGTCCGACATATTCGCGATCAGCCCGCGCGCCGAGTCGCGCGTGGCCAGAATCGAATTCAGCTGCTGCAGCAGCCGCGCGCGCAGTTCCTGTTTCTCTTTTTCCGCCTGCTGCCGCAAATTTTCCGATTGCGCCGCGGCGGCGCGAGCCTTGTCGGTTTCAGCTGCCAGCACCTGCTGTTGCGCTACTGCTTCTGCCTTGGCCTTTTCAGCCTCTTCTTTCTGGCGCGCTGCTTCCTGCGCCGCCGCCACAGCTTCTTCCTTCATCCGCTCGGCTTCGGCTTTCGCCTGTTCGGCTTGGGCGCGCGCTTGTTCCGCCTGCGCCTGAGCCGCCTCTGCATCCGCGCGGCGCTTGGCTTCCGCTGCTGCATCGGCGCGGGCCTTGGCTTCACGCGCCGCGGCCGCAGCCTGCGCTTCATCTTCCGCCTTCTGTTTCACCGCCATCAGCCGCGCTTCTTCCGCGGTCTCGGTTGCTTCCTTGGCCGCGGCTTCCACCGCCGCCTTGTTCTGCTTCTGCCGGTAGACTTCTTCCGCGTGCAGCAACTGCTGCCCCGCCTTCGAAAGAATCGATGCTGCGTACTTATCGGCCGCCGCAATATGCGCGATGCGCACGGCGTTCCGCGCCTCAAACAGTTCCAGCGGAGTCTTGCTGTCGATACCGAAAATCGCATCCTGAATGTGCGTGTTGGTCGACGAATAAGTGCCCCGCGTCACCAGTTCATACTTCGCGTCGATGACCTCGCCCGCGCCACCGTTCACCGAAGCGCTCTCCATCACCACCATGTTGCCCGGCTGCGTCACCGCAAAATAGGGCTCGGCCGTAACGATCATTCCGAAAGTCTGCAAGTCGGTGTATGCCTTCAAATGCGCGCTGCCATGCTGATCGAGCGACAGCTCGCCCAGATTCACCGGACGCCCCTGTGGCGAAACCGCCCACGCCACGTACGTCAGAAATTCCAGACCGAACTTCGTGGCATCTTCCAGGCCTTCGAATTTCGCGTCGATTTCGAAATTGGTTTTCTTGCCTTCAACCCGCGCTTCGCCCGAGGCGCGTTGCAGTTGATCCGTCCCGCGGAAGTTCACTTTGGTCGACCCGCCCTGCAGGCGATAATGCACCGCCTTGGTTGTGCGCGAGACTGTCATCGCATCAGTCGCGGGGGCGGCATTCGTAGGAGCAGAGGTCTGCGTCTGCGCTGAAGCCGCCGTCATCGCGGCAAGCACAAAGATAACAATGGCCAGAAGTAGTCTTTTCACAGTGTTCTCGATCTGGAGGAGATTAAGAGCTGACTAATCTTCTTAATCTTCGTTGATCCACCGCCGAATGCAAAGAACAGGAAGATATAGCCCTTTAGTCACCCAGCGGGCTCCCCGAGACATGGCTTGGGATGGAGCGAAGCAGACTAAACAAACATCCCGCAAATGCATGCAACCGTGGAAGAGCGGCGCTTCAGCACCGCATAAGCATTCAGAAGGATGGTGGGCTTCAGCCCCTGTGGTTGTTTTCCCAGCCCGCGAAACTGCTTGCGAAGACTATGGAATCATCGCGATCGCACCCTTCGGCCCGACCACCAGAACACCGCCCTCTGGATACGCGCTGGCCGCATTGAACTGAATCCCCATCTGCTTCTTCCCATTGATCCGCCGTGGATTCCTGGGCGGCCGAAAGTCGAACACAAAATCCTGACCAACAATGAAAATCCGCTCCGGAGCAACTGCCTTCACCCGCATCGCTCTCTCGACCTCCGCCTCCCGAATCGCCTGGTCATTTACTTTCCGGTCATAAGCCACGGCCGAAAAATAGGCCAGCGGATGCAGCGGCGAAAGCGTCCACGTCTTCCCTCCATCGTCAGTAAACGCCAGGTTTGGCCCGTCGTCGTTGGGATGCTTGTAATCCCCTCCAGCAATCACTCCATGCATCGCGTCGCGGAAGGCGATCGAAAAAATGCCCGCCGAATCCGGCCCGTGCACCATGGGCGTGTCGACCACCTCCCAGCTCAGTCCGCGATCGCCGGAGTGAAAGACGCGCGCCGTCTTGCCGCCCGTAGCGAACCACAGGTTCGCATCCAACCCCCCGGGCACGATCGCCAGGCACGTGTTCGAGGCCGCAAACGCCCCCTCGCCCTCCATCGCAGCCGGAAGTTTCGCCGACGCAACCGCGCGCCAGTTTTGCCCGTCCTCCGTCAGCAATAGTTCAAACTTAAGCGCCCCAGAGTCGTCGGGAATCGGATCGCCCAGCACCGTCCCGTGCTTGGAATCCCAGAACACCATCGAATCGAAGAAGCCCTTCGGATTTGTATTCGTAAACTGCAGCTGCCAGTGATTCCCGGCGTCGCCCGTGTGGTAGATCCTCGACTGCTCTCCCGGACCGGCCGACATCAGAAAAGCTTCGTCGGAAGAGAATGCCACTACCGCCCGAAAATCCAGCGCTTCGGCGCCAGCCACCTGCGCCGGAGTCCACGTGCGCCCGCCATCCGTCGTGCGCAGGTAAGTCCCATGCGTCCCGCTGGCCCACGCCACGGTTCGCGAGACGGCGCTCACCCCGCGCAAACTTTCAGTTGTATGAGAAATCTGAACTTGAGGCTGAGATCGATCGGCGGCAACCGTCTGCAGCGTGAGAGCCAACAGAGAGAGCAACGTGAGCGGGAAAAAGAAAATAATCGGAAGCGGGCGCATCCAGAGATTGTAGCGCCGGCATCCTTTCGACTTTCGCTCAGGGCAGGCTTTGCCGGCTGTCGCGGGAGCGCTCGCCCCCGCGGCGGGCGCCCATCACTTCGCCGTGAAGTCGGCAAACGACGCGGCTTTCCCCATATAAATCCGCAGCGTGCAGCGGGCGCCCACATGCGCGAAGGCCAGTTCCAGCCCCTCCGACGGTTGTTCCACCTGCGCCGTCTCCATCGCGGCGCGCGCAATGTCCTGCTTCTCATCGTACGCCGCACCCGGCGTCACATTTTTATTTACCACCACGGTCCAGTGATCCTTCGCTGGTATGGGATACAAAGTGTACGCGCCCACAGGAATTACCGAACTCCCCAGCGTCAGTTGCGCTTCGGTGAACAGCGTCATGGGCGTTCCACCCGGGGCCCAGGGCTTGCCGTTGGCCGGCTTCTCTTTGCTCGAAACCGGAATGAACCGCACGTAAACCTGCCGCCCGTCCTCCAGATTGCACGTGGTAGTAGAAGTCTGTGCGCCGCCCGCTTGCGCGTTCAGCCAGGGCGTCCACAACAGTGTCAACAATAACGATATGAGTACAGCTCTCCAGATGAATGAGCCGGACATGGTGGGAAAGCCTCCGCGCAGAAGTGTAGCGCGCACAGCCTCGAAGGGGAAGCCTTTTGCAGAAAAGAACCCGTCGCCGTCGTGAAGAACCGCCGCATCCGTCGTTCAGAGGTTCCGATTTCCCTGGGCTCTGCAGCAAGTCTCAGCGCTGGTTTCGAGAAGGTCACCGCTGGCTGGGTTTGGGAAAGGCACGGCTTCAGCCCCTGAGGGCCGCCGCCCCGCTAGTCCCGTTCGTCGTGCGTCTTCGGTGACGTTTCCCCGGCCCCCGGCGGTTGCTACCGTCACTAGCAGGTACTGGTGTGTCAGGTACCACGAACCACGATTTAATCGAGGGGACTTTAATGGCGAAATCGAAACTTAGAATTCTTTATGGCGAAGGGGACGAGGAAGTTCTGGCCGCGCACGCCGCAGCCATCGAAAAAGCCGGGCACATCGTCGCCAAGGCCGCCGGACGCAAAGCCGTTGACGAGGCTCTCAAAAAGACTTCATTTGACCTGGTCGTACTGGGCCCAACCCTGACTCGCAACGATCGTCATCACCTGCCCTACATGGTGAAGAAGGCCAACGCCGAAACCAGCGTGCTGGTCATGCACGCCGACGGCAGCCGCCATCCCTACGTGGATGCCTGCACCGACACCGGCGCCAGCCTCGAGTCCGTCCTCAACCGCATCGAATCCATGAACATCGCCGGCATGATCCCAGCAGCAGCCGCAGCAGCAGGCCGCTAGTCAAGGCTTGTGTGGGGACGGGCGCCTTCGCCCGTCCCGCCAAGCGCAGCAAGGCGAGCCGCCACCACAACCCCAGAAGAGCATGCTTCCCTTACCCCGAATCCCTGATCCTGTAACGCCACGAGTCAAGTTCATTAACAGGTGGGAGCCCTCCGCACTCTAGCCCCTTGTCTCATTCGATTTGAGCCCGACGGATGCCGAAAAGTGGGAATCGACTCGGTGATGGGATTCCTCACATCGCGAATGCAAACACCTTCGCAAAATCGGAACAGACCCTATTAGGGCGCAGGAAAACTGCGTGGCCCGCGTACCAGACTGGTAATAGTGGAATACTAACGCGGTCTTCAACCCCAAGACTCCAACCCGTCAGTCCAAAAAACTCCGCGAAGTGGGAACTAAGGTAGCGTCCGCGGCGCCGGCTGCCCCGCCGCCTTGTAATCCTTGGGATATACCACCAAACACCGTCGCATCCCTTCACCCTCGCTCTCGGTCCGCAAGTCGGCCTCGTCGCGGAGCGCGAGATGCACAATCCGCCGCTCCCGCGACGACATGGGACTGAACTGATACGGCATCCCCGTCTTCCGCACCTTTTCGGCGGCCACGTTCGCAGCCGTTCTCAGTTCCTGAATGCGCAACGACCGGTGATTCTGGCAGTCGAACGAAATCTTTTCATGCTCGCCCGAAGGCAGCCGCAGCATCTCCAGCGCCAGCAGTTCCAGCGCCCGCAGCAGTTCTCCGCCCCGGTCCAGCAGCAGCGCTGAGTCCGGCCCGGCAAAATCCACCAGGATTTCGGGCTTCTCCCAATCGCGGTTCTCCGGCAGCGGCGGATCCACCACGATCCGGTATTTCAGTCGTAGTCCGCCGTGGGTCACGACGGCCTGTAGAAACGTATTGATCTTATTTGCAGCGGCGAGTTTATCGGGAATGGACATGGATTCAGCTCTCAGCTATCAGCCGTCAGCTTTCAGCTGGGCTGATTAGGGTATGACGCTTCTTTGCTCCCCAAAATCTTGGCGAAAATACAAAACTCGATTCGTAGATGTCCGCGATCGATGCTCGAGCTGATAGCTGATGGCTGATGGCTGACAGCTATTTATCCTTCTTCCGCGCCCGCTTCGCCAGCATCTCGCGCATTTCGCGTCCCAGCGAAGTGCGGTTCATCACCGCCTGCTGCGCGATCGAAATCAAGTTGGCCTCGGCGTAATAAAGATTCAGTCCTGCAGCCAGCCGGAAGAAGATGAACCCCATCATCAGCGGCATCATCACCGTCAGCATTCTCTGCTGCGCCGGATCCATCCCAGCCTGCGGCGTCATCCTCTGCACCACCAGCATACTCAGAACCATCAGGATGGGCAGAATATACGGGAACGGTTCCGACGCCGACAAGTCATGAATCCACAGCCAGTGCGCGTGCCGCAGATCCAGCGCCGCTCCCAGCATGCGGTAATACGCAATCAAAAACGGAAACTGAATCAGCGTCGGCAAACATCCCCCCGCCGGATTCACTCCTTCTTTCTTATAGAGCGCGCTGATCTCCTCGTTCATCGGCGCCTTGCGCGGATCGCGCAGGCTGTACTTTTTATACTTCTCCTGGATCGACTTGATCTGCGGCGCCACGCGCTGCATCTTCAGGATCGACTTCATCTGCGTGATGCGCAGCGGCAGCAGCGCCAGGCTGATGATCAAGGTCTGCAGTATGATCGACCATCCCCAGCCGGAACTCCAACCGGGGAAGATGTGGTTATGAGTCCATTTGAGCCACACAAACAGCGGCTTCGCGATCAGGCTCCACCAGCCGAAATCTACCAGCCCGTTCAAATCGTTGTCGGCCCCGGTTAATCCCGGCACCGAAATTTTTTTCAGAACTTCCAGTTCCTTGGGCCCAACGAAAATCCGCTCCGACGTCGCCCCGCGCAGGTTGCCCACCGCCGCCCCCAGCACGTCGACGTTCACCATCTCTTTCGACTCCGGCTTGTCGGGGTCGCGCGCCACTGACATCGAATTGCGCAGCGTCACCATCGCCGCCGAATTCGGATCGTCGGGAATGAACACCGCCGCGAAATACAGGTCCGTCGGACCCGCCCAATGAAACGGTCCCGAGATCGTCTTCCCGCCGCTAATGTCGGTGCACTTCGAGAACACCGTAAATCCGCACCGGATGGGCAGCCGCACAATGTCTTTATTGAACTGGTAGTCGATCAGGGCAGAGGCGTAAAAGGCGGGCGTCGTCTGGCTGCCGAATCCCGAAGGCCACGCCGGCAGTGCCGCGACCGCGCTGCCTTTGTACGTGACGCTCGTGTCGACAGTCACAATGTAGGTGCTGTCGAACGTAAACTTCTTGCTCACCACCAGATCCTGGTCGGCGTATTCGAACATGACCGTGGTCGGAGCTTTCAAAGTCTGACCCGCGAGCTCTCCTTTGGAGCTTGCCACGGTCATTTTCGCGAGTGCGTCCCCAGCGGGGCCAATTGCGCTCGGAACATACAGCGCCGAACTCAGCCGCCCGCGCAGGCCTTCGTCGTAAGTCCACAGCGACAGCGGATATCCATACTTTTCCGCCGCCGCGGGATTCACCAGATCAAGCGGCCCGTTCTGCGCGTCGTTATCGAACTTTTTAAGGATCCACGATTTCACCTGCGCCCCGCGGTTAGTGAACGTGATCCGGTAAAGATCGTTCTCGATGACCGTCTCGGCCTCGCTGGCCGCCTGCTTGGTCACAACATTGCCCGGAGTGCTGATAGGAGCAACGACTGGTGTAACCCCTGATGTCGGAGTCGACGCAGCCTGCGGCTCCGCAGCCTGGCTCTGCTGCGGCGGCGTGACCGCCTGCGGAAAATATTTCTTGAGCAGCGGTTGCATCGCGAGCATCGCGATGAACGCCACCAGAAAAACCAGCATCAGCCGCTTCTCGCTGCCGGGCTCGTGTTGTGGATTCTGAATGTCTGGCAAAGTTACCGTTCCCTCAGTTCGCCCTTTTGGACAGCGAAGCGACCGGGTGCCCCATTTCTCGCGTACTTTGCGAGAAGTGGGGATTTTGATCCTGCTTTGAACTTTGATCCTGCCTCGAAAGGGCGCGGCTTCCAGCCGCGCCGTCAGCCTCCGAGCAACATTCGGGCTTTAGCCCCTGCCGAATGACGGGGTCATATCCCCCGTGGGCAAACGGATGACATCGCAGCAGCCGCATCAAAGCCATCCACCCGCCGCGCAGCGCGCCATACCGTTCCACCGCTTCCATCGCATACTCCGAGCAGGTCGGAACAAACCGACACGCCGGCGGAAACATCGGCGAAATCGCCCACTTATATCCGCGCAGCAACTGCAGCACAACGAATTTGGCGATTTGGCGCATTCTGGATTTTGGGTGGCGCAGCGCTTCAACGCCGCGATCGGCCCCTATTTACTCCAAGGGCTTTAGCCCCTCGGCCTTTTCTCGCGAACTTCCGTCCCTGCGGCCTTCCCCGCAAGCTTCTGTTCAATAACTACGAAAGCGCGACTAACTTCGTTCACTACCGCGGCAAACTCCACCGTCAGCAACGACTTCTTCGGATTGATCACCACATCCGCGTTCGGCCCCGCGGCCGGCCGTGTCATCCGCACCGCCTCGCGCAAACGCCGCTTCATCCGGTTGCGCACGACCGCGCCGCCCAGCGCGCGACTCACAGTAAATCCAATCCGCAGTCCCGGAGCTATCGCTGACTTAGCCGGGGAGCTGGCAGTCGACTTAGCCGCGGCGCTCTTGATACCAGCTTCGCCCGCCTCCGCCCGCTCCCAATAAAATACGGTCATCGACGCGGAAAAATGCCGCCGCCCCAGCTTGTACACGCGCTCGAAGTCGGCATGACGTAACAGCCGCGCACTGCGGGGAAAGGTCGCAGTCACAGTGACTCTAGTTTCCAGATCGCTATTTCCAGATGTCTGAAGCAACATGGCTGAAGCAGCATGACAGGCGCAACAGCGGATGGCGCGCACGGCTTACCCGCGCCACTGGACTATTCGCGGAAACCTGGTTTCACCGAGACCCGTTTGCGCCCCTTGGCGCGCCGGCGGGAAATTACCTTCTTGCCGCCCTGGGTCTTCATGCGCGTGCGAAATCCGTGTGTCTTCGATCGCTTGCGCCGGTTGGGTTGGAATGTACGCTTGGGCATGAAAAGTACTTGCTCCTGATTCGTTCGACGGTCTTAGGGCAAACCGTAAGTATAAATCACTTTCGCCATTACCTCCAAACCCACATTCCCCGATGCTGCCTATCTTTCGGTTCGATCTTCGTAGAGACGTAGCTCGCTACGTCTCTCTAACCACGAGCAACTAGCTTCGAGCATGACCGCGCCAACCAAGAGATCACTCATGTCAATCCAGCCGCGAAGCGGCGAAAGAGTGCAGCCCACGGCGCAAGCCGTGGGGTCGCGTAAAAACCACTCACAAGCACCGGAGGCGCGAAAGAAAAACTAGCGCACAAGTACCCGCGATTCTTCGTGGAGAATCAACCCGCGCGATCTCGCCCCTGCACCGTCTCCGCGGCAGTTACCACCGCGCTACTTGACAGCGCCATGGATTCGGGTTCTGAATAGTGCTTCGCGGAAAAATTCCAGCCGAAGTTTTCCACACAACAAAAAATTTTGTGCTAGTATGCCGATCTGATCTTGCTTTCGAAATTCTTGTTGCTTTCAGCAGCCGCGCACTGAGATTCCGATCGCATTCCGCAGTAAACTTGATGGTTCCGGCTACTTCGTAAAACGGCAGTTTTAACAGGCGCTCTCTCCAGCCGCCGGAGCGCCGCGGTGAACATTTCATATATGTCAGTCCCCAGCACAACTCTCTCCCCCAATCCGTGGGCGCGCATCCTCGATGCGCTGGAAAAGAAAATCAACCGCCATTCCTACGACACCTGGCTCAAGCCCACCCGCTACAGCCACGCCAGCGGAGGCATTCTCTTCGTTCGCGTTCCGACGGTTGAATTTCGCCACGCCGGCGACAAATATGCCGACCTCATCCAGGAAGCCATCGACAATCTCGGCCTAGGCTTCAACGACGTAAAATTCGTCACGCCTGAGGACGATCCCGCAGCAACTCCGGTTCGCCACGATGGCGGCCTCACTCCACCGGCCTCGGCCGCGGGCCCATCGCAATCCCGATTCGACTGGGACGGCGCCGCGCAACTAAATCCCCGGTACACCTTCGACGCCTTCGTCATCGGCAGCGGCAACCAGTTTGCCCACGCCGCATGCCAGGCTGTCGCCGAGCGCCCATCCAAGGCCTACAACCCGCTTTTCCTCTACGGCGGAGTCGGCATGGGCAAGACTCACCTGATGCAGGCCA
>Ga0187855_10002881_pt1 | contig 12861 bp, 10 predicted proteins | sample June2016WEW_8_10_2_FD_132969 | JGI IMG/M metagenome (GOLD analysis project Ga0187855, IMG submission 132969) | Peatland microbial communities from SPRUCE experiment site at the Marcell Experimental Forest, Minnesota, USA - June2016WEW_8_10 | ecosystem: Environmental > Terrestrial > Soil >...
CCTGCAAGAGCTCTACGATCCTTCCAGCCCGTCCTACAAGCATTACGTTACGCCGCAACAGTTTGCCGAGAGATTTGGAGCCAGCCAGGAAGACTACGACGCCCTGATCGCTTTTGCCAAGGCAAACGGCTTCAAGATCATTGGTGGCTCGCTCGAGTCCCGGGACGTCCAGTTCTCGGCCCCCGTGGCGAACGTCAACAAAGCTTTCCACATCACCATGGGGCTTTATCAGCACCCCACGGAAAATCGCGCCTTCTATTCTCCTGACCGCGAGCCCAGCGCCGATCTGCCGATGCAGCTCTGGCACATTACCGGCCTCGACAACTATTCCATACCGCATCCCTTGCTCCAGCGTCGACCGAAGTCCGAAGTATCCCAAGCCACGACTGGCTCCTGTCCTGAAGCATCGTTCTGCGGCAGCGACATGCGGGCTGCTTATTACGAGGGAACTTCCCTCACTGGCTCCGGCCAGAACCTCGCCCTGCTCGAGCTTGCGGGCACAGATTTGACCGATCTGACCACCTACTACCAGGGCGCGAAGCAGACCGAACCTTTCACTCCCACGCTCATTTCCACGGGCGGGTACACCACGACCTGCCTCGCTTCAGGTGGCTGCGACGATACCGAACAGACCATCGACATGACTCAGCAGATGGGCATGGCTCCGGGCGCGAAGATGCTCTATATGTACGTATGCGGCAACGCCTACGGCACTGGAGAGTTCAGCGAAACCGACTGCTACGCCGCGATGGTTACCGACAAGGATGCTCCCTTGAGCGATCAAATTAGCGTTTCGTGGGGCTGGGATCCGGCGGATCCTTCCACCGACGACCCGTACTACGAGCAGATGGCGTCACAAGGCCAGAGCATCTTTGTAGCGGCCGGCGACAGCAGAGCCTGGAACGAGAATAACTTCCCCTACCCATCGGAGGATGCGTATGTTATTACGGTCGGCGGCACGGACTTGACCACCAAGGGTGCTGGCGAAGGCTGGGCTTCGGAAACTGGTTGGGGAGAAACCGGCGGCGGAATTTCCCCGGATGAAATTCCGATTCCCAGCTGGCAGCAACTGTCAGGCGTTATCACCAAGACAAACGAGGGCTCCACGAAGTATCGGAACGGCCCAGACGTGACGGCAAACGCGAATTACACCTTTTACGTCTGCGCCGATCAAACTGGCCTAAGCGGGTGCAGTGCCAACGAATACGGCGGGACTAGTTTCGCCGCGCCTATGTGGGCCGGTTACATCGCTCTCGCCAATCAACAGGCGGCTTCCAATGGCGCGCAGCCAGTCGGCGACATTAATCCGGCCATCTATCCGTTGGGTCTCTCGTCAGGCTATGCCGCCGCTTTCCACGACATCACCAGCGGCAATAACGGCTTTCCGGCAGAACCCGGCTATGATTTGGATAGCGGTTGGGGCAGCCCGAACGGAGACGGCTTGATCAACGCACTGGTCGGTAGCGGTGGCAGCGGACCGGTCGTCAGCCTGAACCCGACGTCGCTCAACTTCGGCACCAAACCCCTCAACAAAACCAGCGCAGCGAAGAAGGTAATTCTCACCAATACCGGAACCGCAACGCTCAACATCACCTCGATCGCAACCAGCGCGCCCTTCGCGCTCAAGACGGTCAAACAGACCAAGAAGGTAACCCCTTGCGTCAACGGTGGCACCGTGGCCGCCGGCGCCACTTGCGAGATTGAAGTCGACTTCACTCCAACCGAAGCGCAAGTGTACAACGGTGACGTAACCTTCACCGACAACGCGAGCCCCAATACGCAGCAGGTATCGCTGACCGGGACTGGCAAATAGTACGCAGAAACTGAACCAGCGGGCGGGGCTTCGGCCCCGCCCTTTTTCTTGCCGTCAAAATCTCACCGCATTCCTGGTAGTGGGTCAGTTTGATTTCGTTTTGAAAGGGCACGGCTTTACAGTTTGCTGAAAACCTCGATTTTGGCCTTGCTTTTGGGTGGCGCAGCGCTTCAGCGCTGCGGTTAGTGCACCGTTTTGAGTGCGGCTTTAGCCGCCGAGGTACCGCTTCCTGCCTGGGAGCCAGTCTTTCCGCAGCCTGTTTAGCCGCCGGGGAAATGCGCCGTCCAAACTGACCCACTACCCGCATTCTTGTCTCATCCGACCTCTGCCTGCGATGAAAATAAGCTTTGACAATTGGAGCAATACACCTGCTATCGGGTGGCTTTTTACTGGCAAATTGCCCGTTCTGCCCTAAATCGCGGGCAGTGACATGGGCAGATCCCGGTTCCACCCGGTATTACCTCAGTAACCCCGCGAGTGTTCTATTCTTTTTCTGGAGTATTCCGTGTGATATAACGCCGTTAGCTGTTCGTTTGGGGTGAGTTGGGATTTTGTGGTTGTCCGGCTCGGTTATCTGCCTGGTTGTCCGGGAATTGGTTTCCGGAGTTGGACATCCGGAATCGGACCAAGCCACACAGCTACAGCCGCTAGGAGGAATCGTGAGCGAAGCGCGTACCGGAAAAAGGTTTCCGCTGCATTTGCCGATTAAGATTCATAAGGAAGATACCGGGGTTGAGACCACCGGCATGACCGGAGATCTCAGCGCCGCCGGCGTTTACATCCGCGCCGATGCATCGCTCGAGGTCGGCTCGCCGGTAGAGTTTGAGATCACCCTGCCGCCCGAGGTCACGGGCGGTAAAGACAATGTTGTGATCCAGTGCCGCGGCCGCGTCGTGCGGACCGACGAGCCCCATGACGGCGCCGGCTCCGGAGACAACCGGGGCGTCGCTTGCGTAATCGATTCTTACGAATTCGTGCGCAACAGTTAACTGGTAGCGATCGAACTGGGAGCGATTCTATGCTGAAACTTATTCTGGCCGACAATCAGGCGATTTTCCGAGCGGGCATCGCCAAAGTTCTTGCCGTAGAAGATGAAATGCGCATCGTGGCGCAAGCCCAAACCGCCGAGCAGATGTTCATGGCGCTGGATAAATTTCGCGCCGCCGTCTTGATCATCGCTGGCGGCTTTCACTCCGACTTCAACTCCGTCCTCTCCGCCGCCAATAAGAATAAGACTCGCGTGGTCGTCCTCGCCGACACCGGCGAAAGCGCGCAGCGCTACATGGCCGCGGGCGCCCATGGCGTGGTCTATCGCAACGTCACCAGCCCGGCGCTGGTCGACTGTGTGCGCAAAATCGCGCGTGGCGAAAACTGGGTACAGGATATGGCGGTGCCGAGCGAGTTGACCGAAAACGATATGGTCGGGCTGCGTGTCCGTGACCGTTTGACCGCCAAGGAACTGCGCATCGTGGCGCTGATTGTGCAGGGATACAAGAACAAAGAAATCGCCACGCAATTAGGAACCACCGAGCAGGTGATCAAGAATTATCTGCGCAACGTCTACGATAAGATCGGCGTTTCGGACCGGCTGGAACTGGCGCTGTTCACCATTCACCACCGGATCTTGAACGAAGCTGCAGCCGCTACCGCAGCCGCCGCTGTGCCGCCGCAAGCGCCGCAGACACCGGCATCACCAGTTAACTAAACCGCTTTCGCTGGAACCATATCAGGCCGCCCGACAGGGCGGCCTGTTGCATCTCTAGCGGAAAAATAAGGGCCCTTGGCAACCGTCCGCAGCTTGCACCTGGCAGTGGGCGCCGCCGAAGCCGCCGTCCAATCACGAACCCGCCCGCGCCGCCTTGCTTTTTCCCTCACTCCCCGCGGACGCGCTGGTTGTCTCCCGCCCCGACGCGATGACTTCGGGAACGTCATCCCAAAACGATGTATTCGCATCGACCGGAGCAACCCCGATCTGACCTGACTCCGCAGTATTCGCTTCCCCTGCCCAGGCCACTCGAAACCGCTCCGTCTTATTCATGCGTGAGAGAGAAATAGTATCGCCCGGCCGTAATGTCCCCTGGACGCCACTTAGCATGGCTCCGCGAAGACTGATATTGACGGTCATCACCTTTTGCTCGCGAGCATGCCCGCTGGCGTCGGTCGCAGTGAGTTGCACCGGCAGCGCCACCGCGACCCGGGGGTCTCTGCGCCCGATTTTGAATTGCTCGATGAGTCGCCGCAGTTGAGCAAACGTCGCCACCATATGCTGCGATGCTTTTTGCGCATCGGAGGCGCCCTGCGCCGTACCTTGGGCCGCTTGCGCCACGCCCGCAATATTGCTGTTGACTTCGCCGCTGCTGGTTGCTGCTTCGCTCACGTTGCGCGACATCTCGTTGGTCGTGGCGTTCTGTTCTTCCACCGCGGTCGCGATCGTGCTGGAGATGCTGCTGATCTGGTGAATAACGTCGGTGATCGTGCTAATCGCGTCCACCGCCTGCTTGCTGTCCGCCTGAATCGCTCCGATTCTCCGGCCGATTTCCTCGGTGGCTTTGGAGGTTTCGCTGGCCAGCGCCTTCACTTCGTTGGCCACCACGGCGAAGCCCTTGCCGGCTTCTCCGGCGCGCGCCGCTTCAATCGTCGCGTTCAAAGCCAGCAGATTAGTCTGCTGTGCAATCGAGGTGATGACTTTTACCACCTCGCCAATCTCGGTCGAGGATTCACCGAGTTTAGAAACCGCTGTCGTGGTGGTAGCAGCGACATCGACTGCCGAGGTTGCGAAGTTCGCTGCCTCGGTCGCGCTTTTGGCGATCTCGCGGATACTGGCTCCCATCTCTTCGGCGCCCGTCGCCACCGTCTGCAGGTTATGGCTGACTTGTTGCGCCGCATTCGCAGCCAGGCTCGCCTGCGCCGACGTCTGCTCGGAGTTAAGCGTGATCTGCTGGCTGGTGACATTCAGCGCCTCACTGGCGCTGGCTACCTGCAGCGCGTTCTGCGAAATAGCCCGGATCATTTCGTCCAATTGGGCCATGAAAGCATTGAACCACTTCATCAGTTCGCCAATTTCGTCGGCGGACGTCACCTCGATCCTCCTGGTCAGGTCCCACTCCCCCTCGGTCGCGTCCTTGAAGCACTCGACAATGTAACGCAACCGCTGAATCATGGATCGCCAAAGCGCAATGCTCACGGCAATTAGAGGAATCAGGCAAGCCAGGGCCAAACTTCCAGCCTTCAGGGCGCTTTCCCGCCAGGCGCCATCAACATCGTCAATGTAGACACCGGTTCCGATGATCCAGCCCCACGGCGCAAAACGCTTGACGAAGGAAAGTTTGGCAACGGGCTTCTCTTTACCCGGCTTCGGCCACAGGTAGTGCACAAAGCCACCGGATGGAGTCTGCGCCGCCTGGACAAATTCGACAAAGACGGCTTTTCCCGTAGGGTCCTTGAAGGGGGTGAGATCGGTGCCGTCCATCGCCGGTTTCATCGGATGCATGATCATCGTCGGATGATCGTCATTAATCCAGAAATAGTTGCTGCCGTCGTAGCGCATGGCCCGAATGATTTCTATCGCCTGTCGCTGAGCCCCCATGCGGCTGATCTTGCCTTCGGCCTCCAGCCTGTATTGGCGCTCGATGATGGCGTAGGGCACCTCCACCAGATTCTGTATCTTTTCCATCTTGGAGGAGAGCAGGGCCGCATGTTGGCTTTGAATCCAAAAGCCGGCGACCGCAAGCAGTCCGGCAGCGGAGACCGCGGTCATCATCTGCAACTTGGTTTTGAGCTTCATGCTCGTTTCCTGTAGGGCATGGCGATTCTATTGATACTTTCGGCGAGAAACAGGGTGACTTGAGGAACCTCTTGGATGAAAGAGAATGGAGCCGGAAGACGCTTACTTATTGTCGCGTCCTTTTGGTGGGTCGAGCGGCTCGCCGACAGGGTTTGCGCTTTTCGGGGACACGGCCGAACGGCTGCGGAAAAACTCGATCTTGCGCTTGCTTTTGGGTGGCGCAACACTTCAGCGCTGCGCTTCCTTTTTGGGTGGCGCAACACTTCAGCGCTGCGCTTCCTTTTTGGGTGGCGCAGCGCTTCAGCGCTGCGGTAACTGCACTTTTTTGAGTACGGCTTCAGCCGCTGAGGTAACGCGTTCTGCTTGGCAGCTAGTTTTTCCGCAGGCTGCGGAGCGTGCCCATCCCAGTTTTGTTTTCCCTATGAGACCTTCTCGCCCACGCTTTTCGCTTGCGTGAACAGCGCAAGATAATCGGGTCCGCCCGCTTTCGAATCGGTACCCGACATATTGAAACCGCCAAACGGATGCGCGCCTACCATCGCTCCCGTGCATTTGCGGTTCAGGTAGAGATTGCCGACGTGGAACTCGCGCACCGCGCGGTCGAGTTTCTCCCGCGAACTGGAGTACACCGCGCCCGTCAATCCGAACTCGGTGTCGTTGGCGATTTCGAGGGCGTGGTCGAAATTGCGCGACTTGATCACAACCAGCACCGGGCCGAAAATTTCTTCCTGCTCCAGCGTCGACTTCGCCTGAATGTCGGCAATCACGGTGGGTTGAATGAAATATCCCTCGCCGGCACTGGTATCGCGCGCGCCCCCGGTGATCAGCCGTCCATCCTTCTTGCCAATCTCGATGTACCGGAGAATGTCGTTCATCGAACCTTCGTTGATGACAGCCGCCATGTTGGGGTTCAGCGTGGGATCGCCTACGGTAATCCGCTCGACGCGCGCTTTCAGCTTCTCAAGAAACTTGTCGTAGATGCGCTCGTCGATAATGGCGCGCGAGCAAGCCGAACACTTCTGCCCCTGGAAACCGAAAGCCGCACTGGCTACGCCTTCCACGGCGGAGTCGATATCGGCATCGGCATCCACCACGATCGCGTCTTTGCCGCCCATTTCGAGCACCGTGCGCTTGATCCAGATCTGGCCTGGCTGCTGTTGCGCCGCGGTCTGGTTGATATGCAATCCAACTTCGCGCGAGCCGGTGAAGGCGATATAACGAACCTTCGGATGTGCCACCAGCGCATCGCCAAAGCTGGCGCCGCCTCCGGGACAGAGGTTCACCACGCCTTCAGGCATGCCGCATTCTTCCAGTAGTTCGACGAACTTTGCCGCAATCGTCGGAGAATCGCTCGAGGGCTTGAGCACAACCGTGTTGCCGCTAACAATCGAAGCCACAGTCATGCCCGCCATAATGGCGCTGGCGAAGTTCCACGGCGGAATCACCGCGCCGACGCCCAGCGGAATGTACATCAACGTGTCGCGCTCTCCCGGCAGTTGCACCGGCGGCTCGGCTTTGGCGAAGCGCAAAGCCTCGCGCGCATAGAACTCGCAGAAGTCGATGGTCTCGGAGATATCGGCATCGGCTTCAAACCAGTTCTTCGAAACCTCAAACACCAGCCATGCCATGTATTCCAGCTTGCGCTCGCGCATCACATCGGCAACGTGAAACAGTAGCGAAGCGCGCTCTTCGACCGAAGTGTTGCTCCAATGCCCGAAGGCCTTAAGCGCGGCCTCAACGGCCGGCTCAACATGCTCTTTGCCGGCTTTCTGGTGAATGCCCACTACTTCCGAAGGCTTCGCCGGATTAATAGAGCGAATCTTGTCGGAGGTCTTGATGCGCTTGCCTCCAATGATCAAGTCGTACTCGCGGCCCAACTGCCCGCGCACTTTCTCGATGGCGGCGCGCATTTTGCGCACGTTGTCTTCTTTGGTGAAATCCACGAACGCTTCATTCTTGAACGGAGTTTGGTGAAGACGGATTTGCAGACGGGGTGGCGCTTCCATGGTTGCCATAGGGAGATCCTTTCCGGGGCGAAATTATTGGATGTTAGCGCGGAGTTTCGCGACCCATAATTTTACACCCCGCCGAACTTCCTTCGTTGGCAGGCAGAACAGGCTTTCCCGTCGCCTTACTTACCGGCTTCGCCCATCGGAATCTGTGTCGACAACTGCAAATTAATCAGAAGATCGATACGGCGATCGATCTGGTACCACAAGGCCGTCTTCTTCGGCGAGAGGACCTTCTCAAAAACCGCCACATACCTCAGCCGCAATCCGATGAGTTCCTCGTCCACCGCCGCCCATCTCTTGATGTAATTGTAGGCCTGCGCATCGGTCATGGTGCTGTGGTTCGCGGCATAATCCTTGATCACCGCCCAGCGTTCGTCATTCGGTTTGATCGCTTCTTTTCTATACTGCTCAAAGATCGGCCAGAACTTCGTTGCCTCGTCCGGGGTCAGGTTCATGTTTTGCGCGACGATCTGCTTCCGCTGTGCCCGTATGTCCGCCCGCAGCAGCTCGATGTCCTGGTCGGAAAGGCGATGCGGTTGTGCATCGGCGTCCGAAGCCGCTTGCGCTGCCGGTTCAGACGCCTGCGCGAACATCGATGTGTTGCCCGCCAACACTACGCTGAGGGCAACCAGGAGAGTGTGGATACTCTTCTTCCGCATTGTTGTTTCCCCCGATCTCTAAAGGATAGTCCGCCGCGAAAACAACCGGCAAAGAATGTTAACACCAGCGGCGGGCTGCCCCACTCTTCCGCGCTCGTTGCGACGCAAGTTAAGGTTCACCCTTCCACGAACGGATGGTCAAAAACACTACCATCGTCCCAAAAAGAAGTCCTAAGCCCAGCAGCGGATGCTGGCTATCCACCCGCAACAACGGAGATATACCCACGTTAGTGGCGCACCACACTCCATCCACCAACCACCCTTCCCAAGTCACCGCCATCCTGGCTCCAAAAAAGGGTTTGGCCCCATACCAGTACCGTTTCATGCCTGCAAGTGTGCGAGTACCGCCACGCCAACCGCAACATGACCAACGTAATGCCGTCCAAAAGATGTCCCGATTCGCAGCGTCGGTCCGAATAGGACTGGTTGGCAGGCAATTCGTCGGATCACACACAAAATCCTAAACCAATACACCTGACCGCCCTCCCATCCCTCACCCCGCCAGATTCTCCTCTATCCGGAGCGCAATGATCGCCATATTTCTCCGCAGCTCCTCGTGACTCAGTGGTGGCTCACTCGCAAGATATGCATTCATGTCACGCGCCACATGCTGCGCTTCCCACATATGCATTCCATGCCGCTCCCGAACCGCGCGTGCGTTCCGCTTCAGGTTCTCCGCCATCTCCCCTTGGAACCCCACCGCCTCATCCTCCAGTTCGTGCCCCAAGTCGTTTCCCGACCACGGCGTCATCCCCAGCGGCGTCTCCGCCACTTTCTCCGGATCCACCACAACCTGCGCCGGACGCGGCTTCTCCGCCGCCATGTGCTTCAAATTCGCCCCCACAATCTGCAACGCATACAGCACCCGCCCCGCTTTTTTGTCGTCGATCTTGTCCTCCAGCATCAGCATCACCACCTGCCGCACCATCGTCTGGAGCGAGTGCGCATCCTCGAACACCGGCACCAGAATCTCGCTCGTCTTCCCATCCGCTCCCTTAACCGTCACCCGCTCCGCACGACACTCCTGATGGTGATAACAGAATCTTCCCTCCCGTAGCGCCGGCGATCCACACTGCGTCCCATTCGTCTTGATATGCTGACACCGCCGCACATCTACTGGATACCTTCTCAACATGTCTCCCTCCGACTCCTGCCTTAACAGCCCAAAATTCCACGAAAACCAACATCTGAGACCAACCCTGAAACCTCAGACCAAGAAAAAGCGCGGCCCAATGGCCGCGCTGATTTTTTTCTCTATCTAATTCTATTATCTCATTTTCGACCGCCGCACCGGACATTTTCCCCGACAAAATAATGCCCACGCTTGCAATCACTTAGCCCAATTCGTGTAGTTTCTCCCTATTGACAAGATTCAGTCCCACCAGTCGCCATCTAACCCCTTATTTATCAGAGGCTTGGCAAAAAACTTCCCGCAAGTTATTGATTCCAAAAGATCACCAAGGGAGGCTCTCCGATACCAACTAGTAAACAATCAGTCCTAATGCGCTGTCGCCGCGATTGGCGCTTCCTCTGGCTCCAGCCTCGCAGTGAAGTGCCGCAAAAACGGAGCTTCATAGGTGAGCTTCATGCCGTGAATCTGGTCGCAACTTGTTACCGCCGTAATTCGTCTTAATCAGCGTGGGTACATTCGTGATGTATTCATGTCAGACTTTGACAGGTAGGGTAAACTGAGATGCTTAATACTAGTAAGAAAAAGAAGGGATACCGCGTGGCCACGTCACGACCCAATCAAAAAACCGCCATGGACTCGTTGCTGGAGAGCATGGACGAGCTTGCGGTCGCTGCTTCCAAGAAGATGACCACGGATGAAGTGCGCGCAACACGGAAAGAGATCAACGACCTGGTAGATCGGGCCGTTGTTCGTAAACCGCGTCGCGAAACTGCCTGATCAGTTCCTTCCGCCTCTCTGCCGTCATATCCGGCTCAAGCTTGTTGATAAGCTCCACGTATTCAGGTTCAGCGTCAAGTCCCTTCTTTACCAGTTCTCGAACGCGCTGTACATCGCGGCGAAGTTTTGCTGCTTCCTCGGGGTCGCAGTATGTGCGTCCAGGATCACGGCGCGTTTTCGTCCACTTGGGTCATGGGGAGGGAGCAAAACCAGAACGGCTGCTGCCGCCGGGCATATTACCGCGTAGCAGCTCCTACTTGCACCGGTTCCGGTTCCAGCTTAGCCGTGAAGTGGCGCAGGAATGGAGCTTCGTAGGTTAAGTTCATGCCGCGAATCTGCTCGCGCTTCTTCCAGACTTCGAGGATGATTTCAACGGCATAGTCGATGTGGCTTTGAGTGTAGACGCGGCGAGGAATCGCCAGCCGGACCAAATCCATTTTCGCCGCAGCTCCAAACATCAAAGTCCCGATCTCGACCGAGCGGATTCCGCCTTCCAGATAGATCTCATTCGCGAGCGCGACCGCGGGAAAATGAGCGGATGGAATGTGCGGCAGAAAGGCTCGCGCATCGATGTAGACCGCGTGTCCGCCCGGCGGTTGCACGATGGGCACTCCCTGCTCCGCGATGTGGTTGCCGAGATACGCGGTCGAGGCGATGCGGTATTCGAGGTAATCCTGATGCAACGCCTCTTGCACGCCTACAGCAATGGCTTCGAGATCGCGGCCGGCAAGACCGCCATAAGTGGTGTAACCCTCGGTGAGAATCAGCAGATTCTTTTCCTGCTCGGCTAACGAGTCGTTGTTGGTGCAAAGGAATCCTCCGATGTTGGCCATGCCGTCTTTTTTGGCGGACATGGTGCAACCGTCGCCGTAGCTGAACATTTCCTGCGCGATTTCTTTTGGCGATTTGTCGGCATAGGCTTTTTCGCGGATTTTGATGAAGTAGGAATTCTCGGCAAAACGGCAGGCGTCGAAGTAAAGCGGGATGCCGTGCGCGCGGCAGACGGCGCTGACGGCTTTGACGTTCTCCATCGAGACAGGCTGCCCGCCGCCGGAGTTGTTGGTGACGGTGAGCATGACCAGAGGCACGCGCTCGCGGCCGACTTTCTCGATCAGACGTTCCAGCGCGGCGACGTCCATGTTGCCTTTGAACGGATGCTTCAGGCTGGGCTGACGGCCTTCGGCGATCACCAGATCGACTGCCTCCGCGCCAACGAACTCCACGTTCGCGCGCGTGGTATCGAAGTGCGTGTTATTGGGGACCACGTCTCCCTTCTTGCACATCACACTGAACAGGATGCGCTCGGCCGCTCGCCCCTGGTGAGTAGGGATGACGTGCTTGTAGCCGAAGATATCCTGCACCGAGCCGCGGAACTGCTCGAAGCTGCGGCTGCCGGCATAACTTTCATCGCCTTCCATCATCGCCGCCCACTGGTGCGTGGACATAGCTCCGGTGCCGGAATCAGTGAGGAGATCGATGAGCACGTCGTCCGCAGGCAAAAGAAAAAGATTGTAGAACGCCGCGCGGAGGAGCTGCTCGCGCTGCGCGCGGGTGGTCCAGTGAATGGGTTCGACGCTCTTGATGCGGAAGGGTTCGATGATGGTGCGAGGCATGGTGAGTTCTCTGGTTAACCACACACCTATTGGATAGGAGATGTCTGTGACTGGGATCACGGGATGTGGGAAGCGTGCGACGACAGCGATTAGTTTGGGAGAGTGAAGCTGAGGGTTACATCGGTCTGGAACTGCGTTGGGCGGTCGTTTTGGCGGTAAGGCTGGTAGCGCCAGTTGCGGACAGCATCGCTCGCGGCAGCGGCCAGCGTGGGGTCTCCGCTGAGAGTGCGGATGCTGGAGACGGAACCGTCTTCGGCTACCTGAACTTCGAGGACAACGCTGCCGGAGCGGTGAGCGGCCAGGGCCTCTGGGGGATATTGAGGCTCGGTGCGGCTGAGGATGCGGGCTTCGGCCTGCTCGGGCGCGAGCCAGACGCTTTGGGCTTTGGCGATTGGGGTGGTCGAGGATGCTTCTACGATGGAATCGCCGTTGGACTTGGGGGGAGCGGGCTTCATACGGAAAATGACTTTACCTTTTTCAGAGACGACTAACTCGTCGGCGGCAGGAGGCGGAGTTGATGAGCGAGAGGCTTTTTGCGGCGGCGCTCCTGATGACTTGAGATTAGGCGGGCGTGTCACGGCCGCGGAGATTGGATGAGCTGGCGCGATGATTTGTGGCGATAAGGCTTGTGGCGAAATGGCTTGTGGCGGAACGGCTTCGGCAATCGCTGGGCGCGAAGGGGCCGAGCGCAACCATCCGATGCGGGAGCCGATGAGAAAGCTGACGGCGATGGCGGCGAGAATGGCTAGAGATCCGAGGACGAGTGTCCAGGCTTCATAGGGAGAGCGGCGAACGGCCAACGGGCTGGCTGGCGCAAGCTCGGATGGAATAAGGATGAGCGGAGCGGCAGGCTCGGGCGCGATGACCGTGGCCGTGAGCTTGGGCTCGGTGAGTTCGATCGCGGCTTGGCGAATGCGGGCGCATTCCTCGGCGAAACCTTCGAGCAGCTTTTGTTCGGGGCTGGAGAAGGCAGCGGGAGAAGTGGAAAAGATCTCGAGAACTCCGGTAAATTGCGCGGTCTTGTCGTTTTGGTTGTCGTAGCGGTCGAAGACGGGAACGATGAGGATGGAG
>Ga0187855_10002882_pt1 | contig 12859 bp, 11 predicted proteins | sample June2016WEW_8_10_2_FD_132969 | JGI IMG/M metagenome (GOLD analysis project Ga0187855, IMG submission 132969) | Peatland microbial communities from SPRUCE experiment site at the Marcell Experimental Forest, Minnesota, USA - June2016WEW_8_10 | ecosystem: Environmental > Terrestrial > Soil >...
GAGTTGGTGAAGAACGAGGTCAAAAAGACCTTCAACCCCGAGTTCCTCAACCGCCTCGACGAGGTGATTCTCTTCCAGTCGCTCTCCGATGCCGATCTCATCCAGATCGTCGAGCTGCTCGTGCAGCAGTTGAACGCCAATCTGGCGCAGAAGTCGATCACCATCGCAGTCACCGAGGAGGCTAAGAAGTGGATTCTCGACAAGACTCTCACCGATCGCAGCTACGGCGCGCGTCCGCTGCGCCGCGCGCTGCAGAGGTATGTCGAAGATCCTCTCTCAGAGGCGCTGATCGCAGGGCAGATTCAGGACCGGCCGGCGTTTCTCGAGGTTTACCTCGATGCCAACCAGCTCTTCTATCGCCCGGTGAGCGCGGACGAGTCGGGCAGCGACGAAAAGCCGGCTGGCGTTCTTCTCTTCAGCAACTAGCCAGGTCCAAAGCCAGAAAAATGCCCTCGGTGCGCCCGGGGGCTTTTTCATGCTTGCATTGCCTGCCGTCATGCCTCCGCGTCCGCAGCGTGCTGCGAGATCTGTCGAGAGCCACGCCTCGTAACAAGGGCACGGCTTCAAGTCGTGCCGATCAGGTCAGTAAGATGACTCGGGTTTCAACCCTGCGGGACGGTTTTCCGGAATTTCGCTCGGTTTGACGAATTTTTCCACGGCCTGTTCAATCCCTCCGCGACGGCTTTTCAAAATGAGCCGCTACCCGTCGAGCTCTGCCTATTGGCCGGCATGTTGGGCAACGGCCGCGAACGTCATATCCTCGGCGCTGCTGTCATGCTTCTGGCGCCAAAGATCGAAGAGCCTTCCGTAGCTCAGTGTCAGGTATTCCGCAGGGCTCACGCCCAGGCGCTCGGCAGAGCGATCGATCCAAACAGGCGGACCTTCGAGTTCGGCGTAATTGCCAATCGGCGTCTCGTCGAGCACGCAGTGCCCCTCGCCGTCCTCCCACTCCGTCCGCCACTTCTCATAGCAAAACGCAGCGACCAGCCCGAGAGATCGAAACAGCTCCTCGAGCGCATTGCCGTCCGCAATCTCCGTCTCAGTCTCGATGCGATGCTTGTGGCGATCCTCGCCGGGGCCGTCGAGCGGCAGGCGCTTGTGCGTGAGCGTCCACCGGCCCGCGTAATTGCGAATGCGCAGAATCTCTGTCCGCGCTCGCATCTGCCGGTCCGGTGTGTCGTAGAGAACGTTACTCTCGAAACTGCGCGCGGTCAGCAGGCGGAAACCGGCGGCCTCGAGCTTCTGTCCAAACGCCCACCCATCGGCGACAGGGAATTTGATCTCAGTCTCGATAGCCATTGGTATCAGCGAGTATACCGGCAGGTGGCGATCGATTGCCTGCAACGGCGAGAATAATTGTGTGAAGACCCTGCGTCTCAGCGTTGACCCGGCCCACTTTGAGTCGCCTGACGCCATTCAAACGCTCGAGCGAGCGGCACAGATTCTGCGCCGCGGTGGCCTGGTTGCACTCCCCACCGAAACGGTCTACGGGCTCGGCGCTAACGCGCTCGACAAGGCGGCCGTCGAGCGCATCTTTGCGGCGAAGCAGCGTCCCGCCTGGGATCCGATCATCGTGCACATTGCCGATCGCGCGATGCTCAGCGGTCTTGTAGAGGAAGTGCCGGCAGCGGCGAACCGCCTGATCGAGGCATTCTGGCCCGGCCCTCTCACCCTTCTGCTGCCGCGTACCGCCGCCGTGCCCGACGCAGTCACAGCTGGGCGCAGACTAATGGGCGTGCGCATGCCGTTGCACCCCGTCGCCCTCGAACTCATCCGCCGCGCCGGAATACCCATCGCTGCGCCAAGCGCTAATCGCTTCGCGCACATCAGTCCAACCACAGCTGCGCATGTGCTCGACGATCTCGATGGGCGCATCGACGCAGTTCTCGATGCCGGCCCAACACCGCGCGGCGTCGAGTCCACGGTGCTCGATCCCTCAACCACCCCGATGATCGTCTACCGCCCCGGAGCGATAACCGCCGAACAGATTCGCGAAGTTGCAGGTCCGGTTGAGGCGTTCAAAGAGCGGGAGATTCCGAGTCAAGCACCAAAGCTGGGCTCGCCTTCGCCCGGCGTCGGACTGCGCCATTATGCGCCGCGAGCGAAGCTGGTCCTGATTGACGCACCGCACTTCGAGCTTGGCGCACGCCTGACCGAAGCTGCACATAGCTGGCGCGAAGAAATCGTCGGCCTGATGCTGCCCGATGGCATCGTCGCGCCCTCGACGATTGACGCTGCTCGCCTTTTCGCGTGGGGGCGTTGGCACGCGCCCGAAGAGCTTGCCCAAAGACTCTATGCCGGTTTGCGCGCGCTCGACGCCACCGGTTGCACGGTCATCTTATGTCCGCTGCCCGGGGCCGAAGGTCTGGGCGTAGCCATTCGCGACCGCCTCCTGAAAGCTGCGCGGAGTTAGCGAGCCGGGAAATTGGCGGCCTATTTCTTGTTCTTCTCCGCCTTGGGAGCGACGTATCCCTTGCGTGCCACCACCTCGAGACCGGGCTTGTCGACTTTGACCTGAAGCCGGTGGTAGGCGCCATCAGCCTTCACGCCATCGAGCGGGACCTCGAGCAGGTACAGGTTTTCCGGAACCGCAGTCAGCGACTCGAGTCCGCTCTGGAGATCGTTGTTGTTGTGGAAGTATCTGCCGCCCGTGCCATTGGCCACCTCCGACATGGCATCTTCTGCGGACTGCATCGCGTCTGGCCGGTCCTGCACCTGCTGGCCGGTGACCATCCCGAGCGTCGAGTTGGCCCCCTCGCTGGCATCGACGTTCCCCACGTAAAGGCCGCGCACATCGAGAGCGTTGACCACGACATTCGAGGCGGCCGCCGCATCCATGATCTGCGACTTCATCAACATCGATTGGCCGGACATCGAAAGAAAGCCCGGAGACAAGAAGACCAGGAGCCGTTGACCGGGCAGCTTGCCCATGACACGGACGATATTGAGAAGAGATGCGAGCGTCTCCCGGGCATCTTCGTCGCCGACTTCAAGGGCGTGCGCAGCGGCGGCCATGGCAGCTTTTTGAAAAGGATCGGTCGCATTGTCGAGGCCCGCGTAGATGTTGGCCGATGACGGAGCGCTGTAGGTTTGAAAGGCAGAGCATTGTTTCGCCTTGTCGACTGCGACCTGAAACTCCATCGCGTCATGCTGGTTGATGATCTTGTCGGCGGAGTAGTAATCGACGTCGGGACAATATCCCGTGGAGCTTTTGAACACCTCGTGCACGGTCAGCTTCATGATGGCGGACTGCAGCACATCACGATCGCGCGTGACGCCGGAATTAACCCCCATGAACGACAGCACATCGAAGTAGTCGTTGTCGGGGATTGGCTTTTCGAGCCACTTCTTTGCGGCTCTTTGCACCTGCGCCAGGTCTGAGGTACCAAGGTGCCGATCGTCGAAGAGAAGAAGGATGAACCTTCGTTCCGCCTGCGAGGGCTCGCTGATCTTGGCCGGGGCTGCGCTGGAGGGCGCGCTATCCGCCGGAACAGCCGGGTTCTTCGCGATCGGGCCGGCGCCTGCGGGCGCAGACTTCACCAGCGTGAAGCCGGTGATCGTCTGATGTTTGCCGCTGTCGAGGACTACGAAATCCTCTTTGCCCAGCCCGCCGACAGCATGCCCATTCTTGTCGAGAACTACCGCAGGCACGAGCAGCGAATTCACGTTCACATGCAAAGTGAATTTGCTCTGATCCGCCGGAATCTCCGGTGCGGGTACAGCAGCCGGCGTTGAAGCGGCAGAGGGTTCCGCCGGCACCGCAGGGGAATTCGACGGCGATACAGAAGAGGCTGCTTTTCCGTTTGCGCCGGCGTTCGATGCGGGCGCCGCCGGTTCTGCAATCCCCGTGGGCGCTGGCGGCGCATCCAGCGTCGTCTCTGCCCCCCCAGGCTCCGGAGCTTTCTCCGCGCCCGGTCCCGCGAGTTCGGCCGGTTCCGCCACGCTGGCAGATTGCTGCCGGCTCGGTTCCGCAACAGCGGCAGCCGGCTCCGCTTCGGCAGGCGCGGCCTCCGGCGTAGGGGTGCTCGCTGCCTCCATCACCCGCGCGGTCGAAGCAAACCTGTGATAGCCGGTGAATCGAGTTTCGTTGAGCCACTCCGTCGCCGCGTCTCCTGCCATGGTGTCGGCGGTCGTGGGAGTCTGCGAAAGCGCCAGGCTTCGCACCGGACAAATAAAGCTGCTGCCGCTGATCGCGATAGGCCCATATTCCACCAGCATGGCAGCCCGGCTATAAGGCAGATCCTTGAAGCTGTCGGCTTCCATCGTCACGCGATAAATGACGCCGTCTGCAGGGTTGAGCCAGATTGACCCGTGATAAGCAGGTGTCGACTTGACCATGCCGACATTGGTGGAACTCACATTTGGCTGCATGGCGACTCCAGAGATTCCGCGAGCATTCGCGGGTCCGCGGACCGCCTGAATGTCGAGCGCGCGCTGGAACGAGCTGATGATTTCAAAATGCGACGCGGGGGCCGGAACTGTATAGGAGAATACTGCCAGAGTGCCCGATGCCGTCCGCTCCCAGTGGCTCCAGCTCATGGTGCCTTTTTCCGAATCAGTGAGAATCATGCCCAGCGCCGAACCGAACTCGCCGCCCGATACAAGGCCGAACCCCGACTTCCATACCGCGGTATCCTGCGTGGCGGGCTGGTCCTCTCGTTCACGGCTCACTGAGATTTCCCCGTGCGAAACGCCTGCCAGATGCAACCCTGCACGCGTTGGCCACGCGCCCGGCACCACCGGGTGAGGCGTATCGTCGTAGTGGTTGATGGTCCGAGTGGCCAGAAAGTTGGGCAGCCGCGGAAGGCTCTCGGAAACATAGTTGTGCGCAGCCTCAATCATCTGCGCCTGTGCGGCGCTATCGGGTGCGGCATCGGCCGCGATTTCGGCCGCAGGCAAGGGCAGAAACTCCGACTGGTCTGCAAGCAGCTCGAGCGCCAGAAAAACCTGTGACTTCGGATCGAAGTGCGCACTCAGCCGGGCAAGGTCTGTCTCAGTCATTCGCTCGGTGAGCGTGACCCCCGCAATCTGCTTTACGATCTCTTGGTCCTGCTGGTGCTTCGCGGCGTCAGTCGCCAGCATCTGCTCCAGCTGCGCCACGCTTAAGCGCTTTGCAGCTTCAGCGGGCAGGGCCGTGAGGGCCAGAAATCCAAGGATCAACAGCCAGCGCAACCTGCATCCTCCACTCATGTCAATTCCGGCATCGAGTGAATTGAACCGGAGAAACCTCACTCTAGGATAAACTCCCAGCGCCCTCGAAACTGCATCGCAGGTCGGAGTGGCGCAGTCTGAATCGGCTTTGAAAGGCCACGACTTGAAGACGTGCCTTAGCCGTCCCAAGTAACTCGGGGCTTTAGCCCCTGAGGGAAGTCTCTTGATCGCCCGAGGCTGTTTACGCCCGGTTCTCGCTATTGGCTACCGGCTCCAAGCTACAAGCTCCCGTCTCCTGCTTTAGCATCGCACCATGGAGCAGGATGCTGCGACGCCGCCTGAGCGAATCGCGCCTTATCCCGAAGGCAGCAAGCGGCGCGCGGCAATTGAGATTGCCCTCGCCTACCTTCTCATTCTTTCCGTGGTCTGGACGCCGCGGCCTTTGCAACGGTTCCTTTGGATCGCGGCGGCTGTCGGGATTGCTGTCATGGTCTGGCGATCGTTCCAAGGCTGGAAGCCGATGGGCTTCACGACGGCCAATTTCGCTCGGTCGATATGGATCGTGGGCGCTGCTCTCGGAGCGGCTGCGATTGCCGTAGCGATTGCCGGGCGCTGGCACACGCTGCACCTGCCGCCGGTCGGCCTGCGCGGTTTCATTGCGACGTACATCGCTTACGCCATCTGGACCGCGGCGCAGCAATTTCTGTTGCAAGGGTTCTTCCTATTTCGGATCGAGCGGTTGATGCCCGGAAAGGCCGCGGCGCTGGGCGCAGCGGTATTGTTTGCGGCCACGCACCTGCCCAACCCCATCCTGACACCCATCACGCTGTTTTGGGGCATCGCAGCGTGCCTGCTGTTTCTCCGCTATCGCAACATTTATCCGCTGATGTTGGCACACGCCATTTTGGGCATCGCGGTCGCGATGACAGTTCCCGGGCCAGTGGTCCACAATATGCGCGTTGGGCTGGGATATCTGACGTACAACCCGAATGCGCACCGGCATCCGCACCATTTCCCTTGGTCAGCGCAGCCATAGCGACCAGATGGCGTCGACGGTGGCATGTGTGACGGCGGAAGCGCCGACGCGCCGATGCTGCCGCCAGGCGCGGCCGTAGAAGATGCCGGCCACCGCGGCCAGCAGCACGTAGCGCCAGTTAAAGAATGTGGCTCGCTTGTTGAAATGCGCCAAACCGAACAGGCATGCAGCAATGAGCAGCGCGCCGTAGCGGCCCAAGCGTTTTTCCAGAAGATTTTCAAGCCAGCCGCGGAAGAAGAGCTCTTCGGGCACAGCGATGAAGAAAAACGTGAAGATCCACGCCAAGACTGCGCGCGACGGCGTAGGCCAGCCGGGATGAAAGTGGAGGAAGCCCAGGCTGAGGCCCAACGCGAGTGCGATCGGAGTGTAGAAGGCGCATTCCCGCAGGCCGATGCCGAGATCCCGCAGGCGCAGGCGGAGATCGAAGCCCGCGCCCTCGAGCCGACGGATGAGGGTGAATCCGTAAATGCCCGCGTCGAGAAGAAGAATCTTATTGAAGATGGCCAGATGTGCGGGCCAGGCGCTCTCCAGCCAGCGCAGATCGACGGCCAGGCCGAGCGCGACGAGGATGAGGAGGTCGCGCCAGTTTCCGTGCTGGATGGGGTCAACGCGGCGCGCGTCCCAAAGAGTCGCGGCAACAGCGACCGGAAGCAAAAGGTAAAACGCAAACCACGACCAGCGAAAAGCACCGCCGCCGGAAGCGACCAAAACATAGGGCGCGCAGAGCATCGCCGGCGCAGTCAGTTGGAGCCAGGTGGGCATCGCGCGGGCGCGAGCTGCAACGGCATCTGGAAAAAAGGCGACGGCAAGGTAGGGAACCAGCAGGATGAGAGCGGCAATAAGGTTGGCCGGGGTAACGTACAGCATTGCATCCATTGTGAGGCATGGGAACAGTCCACAGTTTGCGGCGCCAATGTATGATGGCGCGAGACACTAGCAGGAGAATCCAGATGCGGGCATCTTGGAACCAAGTCAGAACCACGCCGATTCATGTTTTTGTTCTCATCCTTGCCATCACACTGCTTGGCGGATGCCGCGCAAGCGAAAAGAGCGCCGACAATACCAGCCCTGCAAGTGCCGATCGCGCGCCGGGTGCACCCGCAATTCACTCCTATAGCACCACGTTTCCAAAGGCAGAAAACCCGGTCAACGAAAACGGGAATTGGAACGGAGGAAGCCTTGCCGAAACCGATTTTGGTAAACGGAGCGGCGAATCGATCAATCGGCTTTGGGGCAATGTGCAGACTGTGCCGGGAATGGCCTTCGGTGTAGATGAGCCAACCGAATTCGGCGATCCTACGGCCATCCTTACCGGTACGTGGGGACAGACGCAGACAGCCACAGCGAACGTCAAAGTCAATAAGACACCGCGAGGCGCCTGTTGCCATGAAGTCGAAGTGCGGCTGCGAACCACAATTTCAGATCGCAGCATTACCGGATATGAAGGCTATTGCAGCGTGATGCCCAGTCATCCCTATTGCCATATCGCGCGCTGGAATGGCCCCGACAACAGTTATTGGAACCTCGAAAAGAAAAGCGTAGCCGTCTATTTTGCCGATGGCGATGTGATGAAGGCAACTGCGACCGGCGCAAATCCTGTGGTGATCACGCTCTACAAGAACGGCGTATCCATTCTGCAGGCAGTGGATACGGGCGCAGCTGGAGGCGGATTTGGAGCGTATGGGCCATTCCCTTCAGGAAATCCGGGCATCGGTTTCTACGACAATCACGACAACAACTGGAAAGATTTTGGGCTCTCATCGTTCACGGCCACAGATGATCCGTCCGCGGCCGCAGCGCCCGCAAGCGCGCGTTGATTCACTCTCGCCCGTAAACCGCGCGATCGAGGACGAGCCGCTATTGGTGCACAAGGATCAAATTCTTCTCAAGTTTGGCGCGTACGGATAGGGAATCAGCAAAAGGAGAGCGGCGGCGAAAATGAGCCGTAGTAGTGAACTGCATTCTTTTTATTGTGTGCCACGCGGCGAGACTCAGGTTTCACAGCTTGCAGCTCACAGGCTATGAGGCGGCGAATCACCGATTTTTCAGCGTGGCTGAATGCGCTTTGAGCCAGGCGCGAACTAGGTCTCGAAGGAGAGCTGAACAGAAGACCAGGCGGGCACACCGGCTCTCGGCCCGGAAGCCAGCTCGTAAACCAGGCGCTCCAGAACCAGACGTTTGTCGGGCGGCGAGGAGCGCAGCTCGAGGTCGGCGCGCGCCACAAGGCGAAGTGCGCGAGTCAGCTCCCGCCGGCTCTTATAGCGCCGAGCCTGGCGAATGAGGTCGTCGGCTGCGAACGGCGGCATGCGGAAGCCCTGCCACAGCGCCTGCCAAATGGCGCGCGAGTCGCGCACGTTCTTCTCCAGAATCACCAGCATCTGGCGGAACGTGCGTGCCAGCATGTAGAGATGACCGATGGCCGCGTCTTCGCCGGCGTCAGAGCTGTTCAGCAGTCCGTGCAGCAGCGCCAGGGCGCGCACGCGATCGCGCGAGCTGATGGCGTCAGTGAGCTCGTAGAGCGAGCGTTGCTTGGCGGCAAGAACCATGGTCTCCACGTCGCCGAGAGTGATTCGGCCCCGGTCGACGGCATAGAGCATAAGCTTTTCGAGCTCTGAAGCGACCAGCATCATGTCGGCGCCGAGCGCGTCGACCAGCTCGCGCGCCGCATCGGGGTCGAGTCGAATGGCCGACTGCTGCGCCGTGTTCGCCGCCCAACGCATGGCATCTTCCTCCTCCACTCGCGCCAGTTCCACCACGCCACAGTGCGCACCGAGAGTTTCGTTCAGGCGCTCGTAGCGGTTCTTGTCGTCAAGCTCCATACGACGCGCATCCGAAGGGATGCGCAGAAAATCGGCGATAAAGAGCAGCAGTGCCTGAGAATTAGGCGAACGGAAGTAGCGATCGAGCGCGGCAAACTCGTCCTTTTTTGCGCCCCGCGTGTAGAGCTGGCGCACGTTGCGCACGAAGATCGCCTGAAACGGCGCCATCAGCGACGGCGTCTGCGCGCGGTCGAGAACTTCGAAGATGGAAGTCGTGGCGAGATCCAGATCGGAGAGAGAAAAGTCGCGGAGATCGGGGGGAACAAAAGCCTTGACGACGGCGGCGCGGCATCGATCGAGAAGAAAGATCTCGTCGCCGGCCAGGACATATCCCGGTCGAAGCTTGCCAATGCCCGATGCGGCGGCTTCAATCTCCGCAACGAAGCGGGAAACCGAGGCGAACCCTGCGCCCCAGCGCGCGCCGGTCAAGATTCTTGCTCCCCAAATACCGGCTTCCTTGCCGCCCTGCGTGACGCCTTAACCATCATGCGACTCCAGAATACAGCGCTCTGCGGCGTGTGGACAGCAGGAAAGTGAGGACGTGTACCTGGGAATACTAGGGTCTGTTAGGCTCTCGGGTCGCCGGGTCAAAATCCTTCGAGCACGTCGGCTACGAGCTGGCGTGCGAATTCGCGCGACAGGCGCTGGATCGCCGCCGGATCTTCCTGGATGAAGGTGGGCAGGTCGGTTGTCGCTTGGTATTGTTCGCGGAAAACGTAGTTCTTGTTCTGGTAAAGTACCCTGCCGTCTCTGCCAGTGACCACGACCGAAACAACGATGGTGATGACGAAGCTTGACGACTGCTGCGTTGCGGCGTTGTAGGTGAGCGGTGTGGTGGCTTGTTTCAGGATGGTTCCGTGCAGCACTGCGTCGGCATCCGAATCGGCGTTGGCAGTCACGCGGAAACGCGTGCGAGCGGCAAATTCGCGAATCACAGCATTCGTTAGCACTGTCTCAGTGCCGCCGGCTTCAGTGCGTGTGGCGAATACCGGCACGGCAAGAGTCTTGACATCGGGCGGCAGATGCGTGGCCGACCCCAGCGTGTGGTAGCCGCATCCGCCGGCGATCAGAACGAGAAATGCGCAGCACGCCGCGGCGAGACGGACCATCCGATGCATGCACAAATCTTACCGCGCTCCCCTGGGGTCGCGGCCGTCACACCCAGGCGGTGGCCAGCATGCCCAGGCCGGGTGTAGGTAGCTTGAGCCCATCGCTGCGGCCGGAAAAATACATCGCGTTGAGCATGTCCCCATCGCACTGCTCCGTGCGGTGGAATCCAGCCCGGCGGAGTTCCGATTCAAGCTGATCCGGAGTGAAGAAAAGCTTGAAGGGCTCCCCGGCAGCAGCGACCCGCCGGGCCAGTGCGTCAAACGCCATGCGGCGCAGCAGGCTGAGCGATTCGCGCGCGAGCCCATAGTCGAAGCTCACACCGGTTCCCGGCGGCAGCGCGGCGATGGTTTCGAGTGTCGACCGAAACGCTTCCAGCGTAAGGTAGGGGACCACGCCGAGCCAGCCAAAGAATGCCGGTCGAGAAAAGTCGAATCCGCCATCGCCCAGGCCTTCGGCGAGGGTGTTGTGTTCGAAGTCGAGCGGGACAAAAGTAAGCGGTTTCGGGATGGTGATTCCTGCTGCGGCCAGCATTGCGCGCTTCCATTCTTGCGTGGCAGGAAAGTCGACCTCGAACTCCCGCAACGGCGCAAACGGGTTGCGATAGGCAAAGGTATCGAGCCCCGCGCCGAGGATCACGTATTGCGCAACTTCATGGGCAACGGCGTAAGCCAGATGATCCTCGGCATAGCGGCTGCGAGCGGCCATATAGGCGCGGAATGCGCGCGCAATCGGGTGCGCCTCGCGGGCTTGATCGAAGGTGAACTGCGGCCCCAGCAGCGGCACGGCGACGGGATCGTTGAGCACAGGGGGCCGATCGAGAATTTGATGGATGGCGCGGCGTTGCGCCACGCGGAGGGCGGTTCTGCTGGCGCGGCCGGTTTCCATGAACTGGAGTCTACAAGACCCGCGGAAGAGGGGATAGGGAAGTGGCCGCCAACCGGCGCGAGTGCCGGTGTGGTCAGCGGCGCGTATGCTGATTGCCATGAACTGGACATCAAGTTGGATTGGATGGGCGCTACTGTCTGCCGTGTTTGCCGCGGCCACGGCCATCTTGGCCAAAGTAGGCGTGGCGCATGTTGACTCGAACCTGGCCACGGCGCTGCGCACCACTGTGGTTGTGGTCTTTGCTTGGGGCATCGCGCTGGCGCTGGGTAAACATGGCGAGATTCGCTCCCTTGACCGGCGCACCCTGCTGTTTCTCGCCCTCTCGGGGCTTGCCACCGGACTCTCGTGGCTGTGCTACTTCCGCGCTCTGCAACTGGGTCCGGCCTCGCGCGTGGCGCCGCTCGACAAGCTCAGTGTCCCTCTGGTCATGCTGTTCTCCTGGCTGCTGCTGGGCGAAACGCTGAACGGCATGGCATTGGCCGGCGGATTACTGATCACGGCCGGCGCGGTGGTAATGGTGATGTCGTGAAGGAGCTGGGAACAGAGGGCAGGGAAAAGAGAACGAGAGAGCAGACAAGTGCATTGTGATCTTTGGCGCGGTTTCCGTTTTCTTGTTCCCTTGCTCCCTCGTTCCCTCAGCCCCATCTTTTCTATACTGATCGAGTGACTACGGCAAATCAGCGTGACGATGCGGCCGCGCAGGCGCCGAGGCGCATTGTCCTCACCGGATTCATGGGCTCGGGCAAAACGACCGTAGGTTCATTGCTGGCGCGCCGGCTCGGTTGGCGGTTTGTCGATGCGGACGACGTAATCGAGGCAGAGGCCGGCTGCTCGATCGCCGAGATTTTTTCGCGCGAAGGTGAGGCCGCGTTCCGCCTGCGGGAGCGCGCCACGATTGCCCAACTGGCAGGCGGCGACGCGTTGGTGCTGGCGCTTGGTGGGGGCGCTATCGAAGACGCAGAAACGCGTTCGCTGCTGAGCTCGATGACCGACGGCCGGCTGGTTCATCTCGAAGTCCAGCTGGCAACGACGCTTGCCCGCTGCCGCGGCACCGAGCATCTGCGCCCCATTCTTGCCGATCAGGCCAACCTGGCACGCCGCTACGAGCGCAGGCTTCCGCTTTACCGCGCAGCGCACGTTTCGATCGTTGTGGATTCACTGACGCCAGACGAAGTGGCGGACGCGGTGCTGCGCGCCGCACGGCCGGCGTCATCCGGAGCGACGCCAGGCGGTGACTGAGGCCAAGCACCCGCGTCGCCCTTCAGGAAATGTTCATCCATCCCATTGTGGAATAATCTCTAATCATCTCGATCGCAAATTCCTGATAAGACGTTGAAGAATCGCCGGACGGAGGAGCGATGCAAAGGTTGGAAGTCAGCCGACTCCTGGGTGAGATCGGCATTATTCCGTGTGCGCGAGTCAAAAAGCCGGAGCACGCACGATTCGCCGCTGAGTCTTTATACGAGTCGGGAATTCCTGTGCTCGAAGTGCCTTTGACCGTGCCTCAGGCCACGGAACTGATCGGGGATCTGGCCACGCGCTATTCAGACCTCATCGTTGGAGCGGGAACGGTGCTCGACGAGCAGTCCGCGCGGCGGTCCATCGACGCCGGCGCCAGATTCATCACCAGTCCGGGATTTGTTCCCGAAGTCGTGGCTTGCGCGAAGCAGGCGGATGTCGTGGTCTTTCCGGGCGCATTGACGCCTTCTGAGGTCATCGCCGGTTGGAATGCGGGCGCGGACTTTGTCAAGATCTTCCCTGCGGACACGGCGGGGGGGCCCAGCTATATTCGTGCGCTCAAGGTTCCTTTACCGCAAATTCCTCTCATCGTGACGGGCGGCGTGAATCAATTGACTGC
>Ga0187855_10002886_pt1 | contig 12851 bp, 10 predicted proteins | sample June2016WEW_8_10_2_FD_132969 | JGI IMG/M metagenome (GOLD analysis project Ga0187855, IMG submission 132969) | Peatland microbial communities from SPRUCE experiment site at the Marcell Experimental Forest, Minnesota, USA - June2016WEW_8_10 | ecosystem: Environmental > Terrestrial > Soil >...
CGGTTAATCTGGGGATAATTCTGGCACATCAAATCGCAGGATCGGCAGAGCGACACCACGTGATCGAGCAACCCACCGATATAGGCGTGGTGAAGAGTCTTGGCGGCAGGAGCGTTGCGATAGGGTTCCGCAATCTCGGGGTCGGACATGAAAGCTTCTACCAGCGCCTTGAGATGGGGATCGCGAAAGGAAGCAATGAAAGTTGCCAGGGTCTGCCACAGCTCGCCGATATCTTTGGTCGTCTTGGGCAAATAATCCGAGAAGTCGATTTCGGAGTCGCCGAGGCGTCGCAGTTTGTGAATGGTGATCTGAAAACGGTTCTTATATTTGTTGAGCAGGCCTTTGATTTTGAGGAAGTCGTCCTGCTCGAAGGCGTCGATAGCGTCCTCGACGTTGTCCCACATCTTGGCTTCGAGCTGGCCGGTTCGATCGCCTAGAATCAGCGCCAGATATGGTTCGCCGCTCTTCTTGGGCTTAACTTGCTTGGAGACGACCACGAAGGTCGAAGTGATGATTTTGTTTTCGTGGTGACCGCAATCCGATAAGAAGAATTCCTTCATGGTCCATTGCTCCGGGACGTGTGGCACGGTCCGCGGGCTAGACTCAGTCCACGCACTCCGCCGGTTCAGGCCAAGCTTAAACTAAAAGATGCCGAATTTTTTCTTCTTTTTGAGATCTTTCGCGCTGGGCTCTTTATTCGCGGTCTCGATAGGCTTGGTCTGGTTGGGGCTGGCGCCCGCGTCTTCGTAGCCGGTCTTGATGTCTATGAATGCGTCCTCGCGCAGTTTTGTGAGGTAATCGCGTAGCGCGGGCTGTAGCTTTTTCATATAGAGCGCATCCTGGATTCGCGGTTCGACTTCGCTGAAAGCGGGAACCCCGGCATTGTGATGCTCGATGACCTTCAGGATGATGAATCCTTGCTTGGCTTGGATTACGTCTGTTATTTCGCCCGGCTTCATGGCAAAGGTTTTCTCTTCGATCTGCTGGGCGAGCGTACCGTGTTTAAATTCGCCTAGGTCGCCACCCTGGGCCGCCGTGGGCCCATCGGAGTTTTTCTTGGCGACGTCTTCGAATTTGGCGCCTTTGCGAATCTGGGCGAGAAGGTCGTCTGCCTTCGCCTGAGCCGTTTTGATCCGCTGCGCTTCGTCGGTGGTATCGTTCGGCTTGGCGTCGGTCGAGACCAGAATCTCACTCAATCGAATCGTCTCCGGCTGCTCCATGTCGTTCTTGTGTTCTTCGTAGAATTTTTGTTCGTCATCTTTGTTAATTACCAGTCTCGAGCCAACTTCTTTTCCGATAACTTGCTGGGTAATGATCTGATTGCGCATGTTCTGCTTGAAATCCTCGAAGGAGACTCCCTGGGACTGAGCGGCTTTTTCCAGTTCCTCCATGCTGTCGAGTTTCATGTCCTTGCGCATGTCGTCGAGCTTCTTGATGACTTCGGTATCGGCCGTTATGCCCAGGTCCTTGCCTTTTTCCAGCAGCAATTCCTGATCGATCAGGTCGCGAAGCACGTCTTTGTCGCGTTCGGCGACGATCTTGTCGGCATTTACGGGATCTTGCTGCTGTGCTTCCTTCCTTAATTCTTCTCTGCTGTGCATGTACTCGCTGCGGGTGATGATCTGGTTGTTGACGCGTGCGACAATCTCTTCGACAACCTCATCATCTGCCCTGAGAATGACCGACACCGCAACGAAAGAGAGCACGAGAAAGTAAGGGAGAAATTTTCGCATAAGAATCCTGTAGCCTGAACCACAGCCAGAAGGGCCTGGCGGGCTCGCGGCTTGCCACCTTTTGTAAATTGTACCTCCGGATGTGTGGCCGCGGCTACCGCGCGTCCTGCTATCATAATCCGTTTTCGGCCGCATCGGCATGGGAGGAAGAATCATGAAACTCACCGCCTGTTCTATTCTTGTACTACTTATGGGAGTGACGAGTGTTTCAGTGAAAGCACAAAAAAGTGGAGCGCTGCCAGATCTGGCCCAACTCGACCTGATGGCAAGCCGTTTCGCACCGACGCCACTAAGAGTCGACACCTCGAGACTCTCCTCGGGGGATCGGCAGGCGCTGGTAAAGCTGATCGAGGCTGCGAGGGTGCTGAACGACGTCTTCATGCAGCAAATGTGGGACGGCAACCTCGCACTTTACGGTCGGCTGCAGAAGGATGCTACGCCACTGGGCAAAGCACGGTTGCATTATTTTTGGATCAATAAGGGACCATGGTCAGATCTTGACGACTACAAGGCTTTCTTGCCGGGCGTGCCTCCACGCAAACCGTTGGGAGCGAATTTCTATCCCGTGAGCATGACCAAGGAAGCTTTCGAGAGCTGGGTTGCGCAGTTGTCGCCAAAGGAGCAGGAACAGGCAAAGAGCTTTTTCACTGTGATTCGTCTGCCGGACAATAGCAAGGCGCCGAATAGTTTCTTAGCCGTCCCCTATAGCCAGGAATATGCTGACGGCCTTACGAAGGCTTCAAACTTGCTTCATGAGGCGGCGGCCTTGACGGACAATGCCTCGCTCAAGAAATTTCTTAATCTACGAGCTGATGCGTTTCTCACGAATGACTATTACGAAAGCGACATGGCGTGGATGGACCTGGATGCGCCACTGGACATCACGATTGGTCCGTACGAAACCTACAACGACGAACTTTTCGGCTACAAGGCGTCATTTGAGGCTTATGTAAATCTGCGCGATGATGAGGAGTCCGCCAAGCTCTCGGTTTTCACGCAGCATCTGCAGGACATCGAAAACAATTTGCCCATCGATCCGCAGTACCGTAACCCGAAGCTGGGTGCGGGAGCGCCGATTCGAGTCGTAGACGAGATTCTCAGCGCAGGCGATGGCGCTCACGGCGTGCAGACCGCCGCATACAACCTGCCTAACGACGACCGCGTGGTGCAACAGAAGGGCAGCAAGCGAGTCATGCTGAAGAATGTGCAGGAGGCAAAGTTCCGCAGCGTGCTGCTGCCCATTGCGCGGCGGACATTGTCGCAAACGGCCATGGTGGATGTGAGCTTTGAGCTGTTCTTCACGCACATTCTGGCGCACGAATTGATGCACGGGCTGGGACCGCATCAGATCAAAGTTCAAGGCCGCGATACGACGCCGCGCGAAGAATTGAAAGACTTGTACAGCGCGATTGAAGAGCCGAAAGCCGATGTCACGGGACTATTCGCTTTGCAGTACATGATGGACCATTCGAAGGAAATGGGGCTGGGCGCGTCATTGCCATCCGATGAGGCCGCGCAGCGGCAACTTTACACGACGTATCTGGCTTCTGCATTCCGCAGCCTGCGCTTCGGGCTGAACGACGCTCACGGCAAAGGGATGGCAATGCAGTTCAATTATCTGATGGATAAGGGTGCGTTTGTCCAACACCCGGACGGCACTTTTTCCGTAGACATGACAAAGATAAAGTCCGCAATCGCGGCGCTCGATCACGATCTTCTGACCATCGAGGCCGAGGGCAATTATGCCGGCGCGAAAAAGATGTTGGATGAACTCGGGGTCATGCGCCCCGCTGTACGCAAGGCGCTGGATGGTTTACAGGGAATCCCCACCGACATCGAGCCTCTGTTCGTGACTGCCGACGAACTAGCGCCAATCGCGAATCGGCCGCCGAATGCGGGGCCTGCGCGAAAGAAAGCTCGGAGCCGATAGACCGGCGCGTCGAGATCGAGCGGTCTCTCATGGAAAAAGAAACAGCGCGCATCGAAGCCTTCTCTGACGGCGTTTTTTCCATTGCCATTACTCTACTCATTCTCGAAATCAAGATTCCGACTGCCGGCAGCGGAAATCTTACCGTTCAACTTTTGCGCCAGTGGCCCTCTTATTTTGCCTTTGTCTTCAGTTTCGCCTTCATCGGGATTATGTGGATCAATCACCATCGCTTGTTCACCCACATCAAGCGGTCAAATAATGCGCTTCTGTTTTTGAACCTTCTTCTTTTACTGGGTGTCACTGCGGTTCCGTTTCCGACGGCCGTGCTGGCGCAACATCTCGGCCAAAGCGATCAGCGGGCGGCGGCGATTCTTTATCACGGAACCTATTTCGTCATTGCCGTCTTCTTTAACCTCTTGTGGAGATATGCAAACCGCCATTTGTTGGGGGATAACGTGGATGTCGCTGCGACTGACAAAATCTCGGCCAAATATGCGGTGGGACCAGCGCTTTACCTGGTATGCATTGCTTTGGCATTCGTAAACGTACCGCTAAGTCTGCTCCTGAATGTAGCGTTGGCGGTGTTTTTTGCCTTGCCTTTACATCGCGCATTGCGGGTCGGAGGCAAATGAGTCAGGCTCCTTCCGCTAAACGGGGAAGGAGCCGACGATGCTCCTCAGTCTTCAGCAAAGATCTGGCTATTTCTTGTTTTGGTCCGGGGCTTTGTCTTGACCTTTGTCCTTGCTCTGGATGGAAATCAGTTCCACTTCAAAGATAAGGGTAGCATTGGGGGTAATGTCTGGCCCTTGACCGCGCTCGCCGTATGCCAGGTCAGAGGGAACGAAGAGTTGCCACTTCGATCCTACAGGCATCAGTTGAAGGGCTTCCGTCCAACCCTTGATGACGCCACTGACTGGAAATGTCGCGGGCTGACCGCGCTTGTAGGAGCTGTCGAATTCCTTGCCGTCGATGAGTGTGCCGCGATAGTTGCACACCACAGAGTCGCTCGCTGTCGGCTTCGGCCCTGTACCGGGGGCCAGGATCTTGTACTGCAGACCGCTGGGCAACGTGACCACGCCGTCTTTTGCTTTGTTTGCAGCCAGGAATGTGGCGCCTTCCTTCTTGTTTGCCTCGCCCTCCGCCTGCATTTTCTCCTGCATCTTCTTGCGCATCTCGGTCTGGAACTCGGTGAGGGTGGCGCGCGCTTCATCTTCCGAAAGGAGCGTTTTGCCTCCGGCCATGGCGTCTTCAAGGCCTTGCTGCAGCACTTTCGGATCAACGTCGACCGATTGCTTATGGAGGGTCGTTCCAATGTTCATCCCAATGGCGTAGCTGACTTTATCTTTTTGCGTCTTGAAGGGGGAAGCAGTCTGGCTTCCCTCCGCAGGAGTCTGTTGAGTCGTTGCCGGGGGAGTCTGCTGCGCCAGGGCGTTCCCGAGCAGCATGATCGCAGCGGCCATTGCACTTGCCAGCGTAGTAATAGATTTTTGCATTTAAGCATTGTGACACCGACTACGAGCTTGGGCAAACCGGCGCGCTCCGTGGAAAGCCCAACAAAAGTCGTTTTAACGGTGAGTTCTTACGGATTTCGAGCCAGGGCGAGCGCAGTGGCGTCGTTGTGGGTGCGTGAGTTCCCCATGAACAGCCGCATCTGGTCAAGCACGGATACGCAGATTTCTTTGGCGCCGCCTCGATTGGATTTCCGAAGCGCTTCCTTTACTCGTTGCATGCCAAACTCTTGCGATTTCCGTTTTCCCTCGACCACGCCACGTGACGCGAGAAGAAGCGCGCCGCCGGGCTCGAGAGCGACCATGGGCGCGTCAGAGGTCATGTGGGAAAAAAGCCCCAGCGGCAGACCGGTGGCGGGAAGTTCGCTGATCCCCTTGCGATCCCGGATAAGTCCCGGGGTATGGCCCGCGTTGAAGTAACAAATTATGCCCAGATTTTCGTCGTAGGAACCAGCGAAGGCCGGGCACGAACGAACGCCGTCGGCGGCCTTTAAGACGGCCTGGTTCAATTGCAGACATAGCTCCATCATGGCGTCAGCTTCGTTCATATCCCGGCGGGCAAATAGCTCAATCCCGGCAGTGCGGAAGGTGTGTTGGGCCGCCGTGGTGATGGACCGGGTGTCGTTCAAACCGCCAGCGACATCGAGGAGGCCGAACAGAACGCGGGTGGGACCAACGCGGATGAAATCACAGAAATCGCCCGCCATACGGAGACCATAATAGGCCGAGGCAAGTTCAGCTCCGTGAACTTCCAATACTTCGGAGTGGACAGAATCACGCACCGCAACAGATCGAGACTCGCGAGAACGGAGGAGCGCGCGCATGGGAAATCGAGCCGAGACGTTAGCACAGAATGCGAGAAAAAACCAAACAAAAAGCGGAATTCGGTGGCTCAACAATGAATCGGCGGGTAGGAAAGCGAGCAGATTTCAATCGAGGGTAGCTTTGAAAGGTCCGCCCTTCGGGTTCGCCGCTAATTCCCAAATTTATTAATGAGGTATTTGCCGACTTCTGCTTCCAGCTGGCCATAATCTGAGTGAATGGTGGCGCGCAGGGCGGCTTCTGTCGAACTTCCCTGTCCCAGTCTTTCGAGAATCCGTTGCAGATCGCTCATGCCGTAGGTGTCGCTGATGTATTGCACGGCGGCAAGGGATTCTTCATAGGCCACGGTGGCCTGAGTGCTAGAAAACTGCATGAAGCTGCCCTCAAGAGCATTTAGCGGGATCTCGTGTTGGCTACGAAACAGATCAGCCAGAAGCCGACCATTCGCGATCTGCTTGGGTTCGACCGCCTGAGCAATACCCTCGTTGAGCCACTGCGGACAACGTCCGCCAGAAAGCTGGCGAATAAAGGAGTGTGCAAGTTCGTGTTTAAGCACGCGCGCCAGTTCGGGCGTGACGGAGGTCAAACCGTTGATGGGAATGCGTAGCTTCCCATCAAAAACCGCCCCACTCCATGAAGGCGCCTGGGTGACGTCAAAGAAGGACTGCTCGGTGTAGAGAACCACGGGTATGTTATTACGCGGAGCGATCCCGAGTTCCCGCACCAGATCATCGTATTCCGACTCCAGAGTAGCGAGCAGTTGGCCGCGCAGGGCCTCCGATGTCTGTTTGCCTTCATATTTCAGCGTGAAGTGAATGCTCTCGTGTTCCGTGTAATCAGCCTCGGCAGTGACATCGCGCTGCGCCTTCTCCAGGTATTTTTGCACCGTGGCATCAGGACGGAGTTCCAGAGAGTGTTTCCAGCTGCGTATGGCGTCCTGAGTGCGGTCGGCAGCGAACTGGACGTAGCCCAGCACGGTGAGCGCGTCCGGCGAATCTGGCGCACTGCGGACAGCTCGCTCGGCATAAGGCAACGCTTCGGGGGCATTACCGGTTCTAACCAGCAGGGCGGCGTAGTAATTCAGAATCGTAGGATTCTGCGAATCGAAACGCAGGCTGGCCTCAAAATAGGTCCGAGCTTTGCTGAAATTTCCGTGGTCGAATTCATGCTTGCCCGCGATAAAGTAGCCAGCGGCCGTCGCGGTGCCGTTGCCCCCCTGTTCCAGGGCAGACAGCGCATCCGGATCGACCCGGTCGTCCTGAATGATCTTGGCGATGAGCGTAGGATCATTTTTCAAGTTGTCGGCCGGAGCGAACTCCGGCAGATCGTGGGTTTGTTTGGCGGTGCCGTCGTCGGGAGCATACGCAGGCGGGTTTCCGCCAGCGTCGACGCGATCCACCAGCGCCTTGGGAATCGCGTAGGTGTTATCGCCGAGATCGTATTCGATGTGGGTTCCGGTGTCTCGAACGTGGTCAGCCCAGATCGTGCGGCCGTTCTTCAAATGAATGACTTCGGCGGACGCGCAAACCGTTGCCGCGGCCAGCAGCAGAGCCGATAACAGGGAGCAGATGACAGTGGTACGCACTAAAGCGCATTCTAGAGGGTATTAAGCCGCACGCGTAGGTGACCAGGGTAATCTAAAAATGCGGACAGGAGTTCTTCCACTAGCTTGGTTGTTCTTGGTTTCTGCCGCTATGGCGCTGCCTCTGAACCAGGATGCGTCCAAAGCTGCCGGCGCGGCGCAGCTCAATTCCGCTGAGAACCTTTATCTACAGTTAGGCAACACCGCTTTGAGCAAGGCCCGGGTTTTTCGCGTGCGCGATGTTTCCATCGATCGGGCAGCAATTCAGATTACTCTCAATGAGGGCACGATTGCTTTTACCGAGGACGTCGCCGGTCGAGTTACAGGAGCCTTTTTTGAGGGGGATGGAGAAGTCTTGCTGTCTCCGCCTAACCGGTACGAGCGCGCTTCGATGGCCTTATTCACCGAGGAGGCCATCTTGGAAGAACAGTTCGTAACCGCGTACTTCCGTTTTAATGACGATACCTTTTCGGACTTGCGACCGTCCCTCATGCCAGCGGATAACGCGGACGCATTCCTGGCGCAATGGAATGAGACTGCCCGCGGTCTGGCCGACGTGGATGCGCTCCGCCTGTTCATGACCTTCAGCAAGTTTCTGCCTGTCGAAGGCGGAGCCACCGAAGATGCTGCATCGCCCGTCGTAGCCCAAAACAACCAGGACCGCTTTCTGCACGCCCACTTGCAGGGGTTGAGACTAGGAGGCTTTGATCTTTACTTTGACGAGGACACGCCTGAGCAAGTCTGGGCCGGTCAGTTGAAAACGACGGAGGGCGTCAGCTTCTACGACGTATGGACTTCGTTCTCTTCCGCAGAAGTGAATCAGGGTGCGGAAGCTGTCAACGCGACGGTCGGCGAAGGTGGAAAGCCCGATTCAATCGCGATTTCTCGCTACACGATTCGAGCGGACATAAAACCGCCCACTCAAATCGATGCCGAAGCGTCTCTCGAAATGGAAGTGCGACAGGGTGGTCAGCGGACGGTCTTGTTCGAATTCTCTCGCGCCCTTCAAATCAAGCGAGTGGAGGCGGATGGCCACTCGATCGAGTTCATTCATAATCCCGCAATCGAAGGAACCCAACTGGCCCGACAGGGCAACGACCTGGTTGCTGTGGTCTTTCCCCAGCCCTTGCGGACCGGGCAACGCATGGAACTGCGCTTTGTGTATGGCGGCGAGGTGCTTGCAGAGGCTGGAGCCGGCTTGCTCTATGTTGGTGCGCGAGGCATGTGGTATCCAAATCGCGGACTGGCTATGTCCAACTTCGACTTGGAGTTTCACTATCCGGCCGGTTGGACATTGGTAGCGACCGGAAAACGGACCGATGCCAAGTCTTCTTCGAACCCAGGCGATCAGGTCTCAGCCGGCGCTTCATCAGCAGGTGGACAAGTCAGCCGCTGGATATCCGAACGACCCATCCCTATCGCTGGATTCGATCTTGGGAAATACGATCGCGCGGTGGCCCACGCCGGTGATGTGACCGTCGAGACCTACGCAACGGCAGTTATGGAACGCGGATTCCCGACGCCGTCAATCAAAAGTGCGATACCAAACCCGATCGAACCAGCCGGTCCGCACCACCCCCCGCCGATTCTCGTGCCTTTGTACCCTTCCCCTGCTCGGAATGCCCAAAATGTCGCGGACGCCTCCGCACATGCGATCGATTTCTACGCGCGCCGTTACGGCCCATTCCCCTACAGCGATCTGAAGCTGGTGCAAATGCCCGGAGCGCTAAGTCAAGGATGGCCCGGGCTGATCTTTCTCTCCAGCGCTTCGTTTCTTACAGGCGCGGAAGAGTCGCAACTGCGCTTAACTCCGGTTGAGAGGACGCTCATCACCCAGGTGATTGCGCATGAGACCGCTCACCAGTGGTGGGGCGATCTGGTGATGTACAGCGGCTACCGCGACCAATGGCTCGTAGAAGCGCTGGCGAATTACAGTTCGATGATGGTTCTCGAATCGGAGAATCCAGCGAAGTTTCGCGCCGCGATGGAGAAGTACCGGGATGACCTCTTGCAGAAAAATAAAGCTGGGCAGGAGTTGATGGAAGACGGCCCGGTAACCTTGGGCACGCGGCTATCCTGTTCCCAATTCCCCAGCGGCTACGAAGCAATCAGCTACGGACGCGGAACGTGGCTGTTCCACATGCTGCGTTTCATGCTGCGCGACGCCGAGCGGACCAGCACTGGAAGCGCACGAGGTGATGGCAAGATTGGGCAACCCGATGAGCCTTTCGTTCGAGTGCTTCGCGCGGTCAGGGAACGCTACCAGGGAAAACCCATCACCACTCGCGAATTATTACAAGCCTTCGAGAATGAGTTGCCGCGCTCCTTGTGGTACGAGCACCACAAATCGCTGGAGTGGTTCTACGAAGGATGGATTAACGGCATCGCAATTCCTCGCTTTGAATTGCACGGGGTGAAGTATTCGGACAATCCCGGCTCAACCACGATCAGTGGGGTTATCGCACAGAAGGATGCGCCCGACGATTTGGTCACGCCGGTTCCGCTGTACGTTTCAGCAGCAGGAAGGATGGTGCTGCTGGGGCGAGTGTTCGCCGATGGACCCGAGACTGCGTTTCATTTGACCGCGCCTCTAGGCGCACGGAAGGTCGTAGTTGATCCCGAGCAGACCGTTTTGTCACGACCTCGATAAGCCTGGCCGGTTCGCGCTTCGACCGTTTTAGGACACATTTCCCGATAATTTGGAGGGTTCTTCCCAAGACGGCTATTCACCGTCCGTGTTTAAGGGGTTCCAGAGTTCGCATTGATACCTCTTGTGACGGTAACTCGCAGTGCGATATAGCATCTTGTGCTTTCGGGCATGAGCCGTTCCGGATGGAAGGGTGGGTGCTAATACGTTTTCGTGCTGGGAGGACAACAGTTTGAATCACACACAATCACCCACGGAAACAGTCCCCGAATCGGTATCCTTCGCCCGGGGCACTGATCCACAACGAAATCATGGAACCATTTTGCTTGTGGAGGATGAAGAGTTCCTCCGTGAAGTGACTTGCGAGATTCTGGAGTCCGCCGGCTATCGGGTGTTCAAGACTCGCAACGCGGCGGAAGCGACATCCGCTTTCAGCGAATACAAATCCACAGTACGACTCTTGCTGACGGATGTAGTTCTGCCGGGACAGAATGGCCGCGACCTTGCAAATGACTTGCGGGCTGTGTGTCCAACACTGAAAATTCTTTTCATCTCCGGCTATCCGGAAAATGTGGTGACGCGGCATGGAATCCAGGAAGACGGAATGTTCTACCTGTCAAAACCATTTTCGCTGCAGTCGCTTACCCGAAAGGTAACGCAGGTCCTCGGGCAGAAGGAGACAGCTAACGCCACGGTCTGAATTGGCTTGTCATTCCTGAGTGGCTTCAAGATCTGCTGCGTGAGCGCTGTAAGTGTATGGCGCGTCGGGCGGCCGAGGCTCTTTCACGAGACGAGAAGCGATCGACGGGCCGCTAGTGATCGGGTTTCACACAGCGTGAGGTATGCGGCGCTTAATGCACAGTCTCGGGCGGACGGTTTGGAGCAGGATCGGGTTCGTGTTTTCCCACGACCACCACATCCACGCGGCGATTGAGAGCGCGCCCGGCCTCTGTGCTGTTGCTGGCAATAGGATGATATTCTCCGTAACCACCCGCCGATAATCGTTGCGCAGCAAAACCGTATTTGGTGATCAGCAAGCGGATCATTTCGGTCGCGCGCGCCGTTGACAGCTCCCAGTTGGAGGTAAATTGGTTATTGTGGATACGCACATTGTCGGTATGGCCCTCGATGCGAAGGTTGTATTGGCGCTCCCCAAGCAGTGTGGCCATGCGGCTGAAAGCCTGCTGAGAGCCGGCTTTAACGCCGGCTGAACCGCTGTCAAAGAATCCAGCTTCTCGCAAGCTAATCACCAGGCCCTCATGTCCACTTCGCACTTCTACTTCGCCCCGGGCAATCTCCGGTGCCAAAGCGTGCTCCAGTTCCTTTCGCAGTTCAGTCAAATCGCGGCTTTCGTCGCTAATGGGCGGTGGCACAACCGGGGCAGTCTTGGGGACGACAACCTCTGGTTCGATTGCGACGATGTCCGACGTGTCCGCGGTTGGGTACGCTCCCAACTGTTGGAACGCGACCTGTATAGCGGTTGCAAGCCGGTTCACTTTCTTCTTGTCAACTTGCGCAGTCGAGTACATGACTACGAAAAAGGCGAAGAGAAGGGTGATGAAATCCGCATACGACACCAGCCAGCGGTCGTGGCCAGCATGAACGACATGTTTTTTCCTGCGCCTCATTTGGTTGAAACCGCCACATCCTTCGGCGGCGATTCAGGCTTGCTTTCGCCGAGAAACCCCAACAACTTAGTTTCCAGCATGCGTGGATTCATACCTTCCAGGATGGAGACCACTCCTTCCAGTGTCATCTCGCGCAGTACCTGTTCTTCCCGGATACGAATTCGCAGCTTGCCAGCGGCCGGTAGGAGGAACAAGTTGGCGGCGCCGACACCGTAAATGGTGGCTACAAACGCAACTGCGATGCCCCTCCCGACTTCGTCAATCTTGTCCAGATGCTGCATGACCTGAATTAGACCAAGCACTGCGCCGATGATTCCAATGGTGGGCGAGAAACCACCGGCAGATTCGAAAACCTGGGGAATTGTGTCTTCGTACTCGGCCTGATTGTCGAGTTCGAGTTCCATCATAGAACGCAATTCCTGCGGCTCCGTGCCGTCTACAGCCAGCATCAACGACTTCTTCAGAAAGGGCTCCTTAATGCTTTCCAGTTCTGAGTCGAGCGAAACAATTCCTTCGCGCCGGGCTCGGTTGGCGTACCTCACAAGTTCCTGCACCATCCCACCCGGATTATGATTCGGCTGAAAAAACACCTGGGCCAAGCGTCGAACTGCTGCCACCACGACCGCAAGCGGAAACTGGAGCAGCACAGCTCCGCCTGTGCCGCCGAAAACGATCATCGCGGCGGTGGGCTGCAATACCTGGGTGAGATGGCCGCCCTCAAGCAGCAATCCACCCACAATCCCGCCCAAACCAAGCAACACCCCGCCCCAACTGGCCTTGTCCACAAGCGTTTACCTCTCGGCCTCTAGGTTTGGCGTCGCCGGTTCGCCATCAGGCGGAGCGGCCATCGCCGGGATATGGGCTGTAATCAACGCCGTCCCCTGAAGCACGGAACGACGGAATTCGACGATCCGATTCAGCACCTCTTCCGCTTTCTCTCGCACCAGGATCTTCTCTCCGTTTACCAGAGTGATGACGGTGTCGGGAGACTGCTCGACAAA
>Ga0187855_10002887_pt1 | contig 12844 bp, 7 predicted proteins | sample June2016WEW_8_10_2_FD_132969 | JGI IMG/M metagenome (GOLD analysis project Ga0187855, IMG submission 132969) | Peatland microbial communities from SPRUCE experiment site at the Marcell Experimental Forest, Minnesota, USA - June2016WEW_8_10 | ecosystem: Environmental > Terrestrial > Soil >...
CGCCGCGCAAACGGCCGCGAGCATTCTCACTTATCGGGCGCCTGCTCGCCGAGCCGTTTCAGGAAATCGGTGAACTCGCCCTCGGGCGGATGCTGCAGCTTCTGCAGTTCCTGCTGCTCCCGCCGCGCCTTGTCCATCTGGCCCGAATTGCGATAGGCCAGCATCAGGCTGTAGTGCGCGGTTTCATTGCGCGGCTGAAGCGCGACCACACGTTCCAGCAGCGGGATCGCCTCGGCATACTGCTTGGCCTGCACGCGAATGCGGCCGACGGCCAGGGCCGCTTCGGCAAAATCGGGACTCAGCTCCAGCGCCTTCTGGAAACGCCCGAGAGCTTCATCGCGCCGTCCGCCGGCGTCCAGGATCTGCCCGATCTGGAATTCGGCCGCGGCGTCCTCGGCGTTCAGCGCCAATTCGGCTTCGAATTCCTTTTGCGCCTTGGCCATGGCTTCCGGGCTGTGCGACTCCAGCAAAAGCGCGCGGCCCAGGCGGAAATGCAGGTTGAGCGCCCGCGGGTTCTTCTCGATCGCCTTGCGATACTCGGCGGCCGCTTCGGTAAACTTATTCTGCGTTTCGAAGATCTCACCGGAGAGCTGGTTCACCCGGTACGAGGCGGGCGTCTTCTCGAACATTCGCCGCGTCGCGTCGTTGAAGGCGCGCATGTGAACGCGGGCAGCCTGATAGAGCACGTCGGCGTCGTCGGGATACTTGGCTTCGAGTTGATCGGCCATCGCCACCGCTTTGGCCGTGTCGCCCTGAGCGCCGAGACACTGTGCCAGGGCCAGCCCGGCGAGGCGCGCCAAGTCCCGATTCTCCGACTTCTGAAAACGGTCCGTAAGATCCAGGACCGCTTCGGGGCAGTGGCCGGTGGCCGCGCGCGTTAGCGCCAGGAATGTGCGCGCATGTTCGTCGCGCGGGTTGCCGCGCAAGGCATCCGCGAGCAAGCGGCTCGCCTGAACATAGTGGCCCTGTTGAAATGCGATCACGCCCTGCTCGGTGGGCGAGTCGGCCCCTAGTAGCGCTCCAGCAACCAGCACCATGATTGTGGGGCAGGCTCTCAGCCTGCGCGGGGCTCTCAGCCCCGCTCGGGAGGCGGCCTGAGAGGCCGCCGCAGGCCGAGGGCCTGCCCCACAATGCGGCAAACCGCAACCGAAACGCGGGCTGAGAGTCGGCGCGGCGGGTCTGGAGACCCGCTGCAGGCGTGGACGCCCGCCCCACGAGAATCGTCGCGGCTCGCGAAGAAGTTGGTGGACAGTAGTACAAGAAAGGCTAGTGTCCGGCATCATCGAGCATCAGCTCCGCATTGGAAAATCGATGCCGCTGTTGTCCTTCGTAATACCGGAACGACAGCAGCGGAGGTGGTCCCGGCGCGATCTCGGCCGGCGGGGCCACGCGCTCCGACGGCGGCGTGGCCAGTTCGACCGCCTGCCCGGAAACCGCAACCTCTTTCGTCAGCCGGTCGAGATTGCCGCCGCTCGCAGCCAGCATGAAACAGATCGGGATAATCATCGTTCCTCCAACTCCCGCAGCGCCTTCTCAGCCAGGGGATAGCCCGGTTTGCGAACCAGCAACGCGCGCATCACTTCACGCGCCTTGTCGCGCTCCCCCAGCCGCACCCACGCTCGCGACAGGTTCAAGTACAGTATATCTACGTCCGGCGCCACCTGGATGCCGTACCGAAATGCGGCAATGGCGTCGTTGGCCTGGCCCAGATTCGCGTACAGCACTCCCAGGTTATTGATGGCCGAGGCATCGTCGCGCTGCAGCGCGATCGCCTGTTCGAACAACCGGCGCGCTTCGTCGGTCCGCCCCGCCTTGGCCAATAGCAGCCCCAGTTTATTAGCGGCGTCTCCGGTGCGCGGATCGGCCGCCAGCGCATGCCGGTACAGCTTCTCGGCTTCCGCCGTGTTGGCCAGCTTTTCCTGCTCCTGGCCGGCATTCACCAGCGCATAGGGCAGGTCGGGGTTGATCGCCAGAGCCCGCTCGTACATGCGCATGGCTGCCGGCGAATTGCCCGCAGCGGATTCCACGCCGCCCAAATCGTTCCAGGCCTCCGCCAATCTTGGGTCCAGCCGCGTGGCCCGCTCCAGCGCCTCCCGTGCCGGCCCCAATCGGTTTGCCTCAAGCTGGATGCGGCCGATAGCCACCAGAATCTTGGTATTGTCCGGGGACCGGCTCAAGGCCTCTTCCAGATACGGCAGCGCCTGCTCGCCGTAACCGGCCATCCACATCGCGCCGCCGATCTTGAAGTAGTCCCGCGTCGGCTGACCGTAATACACGCCGTCGAATGGCATCGAGCGCGTATCCGGCACCGGCCCATCCACCGTTCGCAGGTCGGCCTGCACGGTAGCCGCAACCGGCGCCTCGGCATAAATCTTGCGCACCCGGCCAGCCGAATCGATCAGCATCCAGAGCGGCGTTTCCAGGTCCACGCGATGGTCGAACAGATAGCGCCGAAAAATGGCGTAGGCCGCCACCAGTTCGGAGGAAGCGCTGCGCAGATCCAGAACCTGGGTCGGCGTTCCATACTGAGGCAGTGGCTCGCCCGCATGCAACACCAGCAGCGCCGGCCCGAGGCGCTTCTCCGGTAGCGGCACTGGCTCCCAAAACCAGGTGGTCTGCAGGCGGGCGCGGTTGTCGGTCGGGAACCCGGCATCCGCCGGCCATTCCTTTCGCGGCGCGAGAGGCTTCCGCCGCACCTCCGCGCTGCCCTCGGTCACTTCATAGAGAAAGCCCGCGGCGAGAGGCGGCAACTCCTGCACCTTTCCCGAAGGCCAAGCGATGCGAACCTTCTCCACGCGCTCGCGAGCGCCCAGCCCGAAGTGCAGCCGCTTGGTGTGCTGCGAAAGATATGCCGAGCCGGCCGCCAGCCACTTCGCCTGCCCATCCACTTCCACGCGGGCGCCGATGGCGTCGCGATTCGATTCCGTTCCGCGCAGCGACAGGACCATCGTCTTACGGGCCGCTCCGCAATCGTTCTGGAAAATGCGAACCTGCGGCCCCAGGCGGCTCTTCAGCACGATATCGAGGTTGCCGTCGCCGTCGATATCCGTGAAGGCGAACGCGCGGCTGTCTTCGGCCCGGTCGAGTCCACTCACGCCGGCGAAATTGTAGTAGCGCCCCGCGCGCCGCGCGAAGAAAAGATTCGGCTCGGGAGCCGCCCAGCTATAGTCCTGGCGGATGAGCTGATTGATAGCGTTCCACCCATTCTCGTATTCCGGCGCAGGCTTGTCGCTCACCGGAGACTTCGCCACCACCTGGCGGTAAAAGTAGCTCATCAGATCGGTCACGCCGCCGTTGTTCAGCATGCCGCAGGCGATATAGATCTCGGGACTGCCGTCGTTGTCGAAATCGAAACCGTCGCAGGACCACGACCACGGGCAGATTTCGATACCTTGCGAATCGCCTGTGTAGGTAAACGTCCCGTCGCCCGAGTTGTGATAGAGCGAATTGCCTTTCACGTGGCTGCGGTAGGCCTGCAGCAGCGCTGGATCTTTCTTAGCGGGGCCGAAGGCAGGGTCGTTCACGATGCGCTGGCCGCTCGCGCTCCACATGTTGGAGACCAGCAGATCGGGCCGGCCGTCGCCATCGTAATCCAGCCACGCCGCGCTCATGCCCGGGCCAAGGTCCACCACGCCGGCCTCCTCGGACACATCGCGGAAATGGCCGCGATCGTTGCGGTACAGGTTCTTGCGGCCGAAATCGTTGGTGACGTACAGATCCGGCCAGCCGTCTCCGTTGTAATCGCACCAGGTCGCGGCGAAACTGAAGCGGTTGTTGTTGTGGTCCATGCCGGTCGCGGCCGTGACGTCTTCGAAATAGGGCGGGTCGTGGTCCAGCCGGTTGTGAAAGAGGAAGTTGGGCGGACCGTTCCGCGCGTCGTGGTAAGGCACCGGATAGCGGTATTGCGCCTCGGTCTGAAAAAAGATGTAAGTGCAAAGGTACAGATCCAGCCGGCCGTCGCGATCGTAATCGGCTGCGGCCAGGCTGGTGAATGCGCCTTGCGGCGGCGTCGCAAAACGAAAGCCATTGGGAACGTGTGTGAACCGGCCCGTGCCGTCGTTCAGGAACAACTCCGGCTGGGTGTTGCGCACCAGCACCAGGTCCTGATGGCCGGAGTTGCGCAGATCGGCAAAAAGCGCGCTGGGCGTGTTGTCGAGGATATCCAGACCGGCTTGCCGGGAGATATCGCGCAGCCCGCCGTGTCCGTCGTTCTTATACAACCGGTTGGGCAGTCCGCCCGGCTGCAGAAGATATATCTCATCCCAGCCGTCGCCGTCGATGTCCGCCACCGCGATCCCCAACTCGCCGTAAAGATCGATGCCGCAGGCCGGATCGAGACGCGACCGCCAATAAGGAATGCCGCGCGCGAGTTGCCCCGCAAAGGAAGGTTCGCCGGCGAAGACTGAGCCAGTAACATCCCGGAACCAGGGCTTGTCCGCGTAGGTCAGGATTTCTTCGACTGGCTCCAGGCGTGTGACTTCGCCGTTGTCCCAAGCCAGTCTCCAGTAGCCTACGCGGTACTCAAGACGTCCCGCGTTGCGCCCGCGGATCTCGTAGCGCACGACCTCGCCTGGCAGGGAATAGAAACGCGCTCTGTCGATTTCGCCGAGAGACGCCCGCCACTTCTGCCAGCCGGACGCGACGGCGGTATCGTCGCCGAAGACCGCGTGGGCCACGCCGGGCGCGACTGGGCGATATTCGCGCACGGCCGGAGAAATGCCGCGGCACCCCGAAGCGAAAGCTGGATGGCCGCTCAGAACGCCTTCGCGCAGGCGCGCTTCGATCTCCATGGCGGTCTTCTCGCCTGGAAACTCGTCGAGCCCCGGCTCAACAAAACCCAGCGCTGCGGCGTAGGGCGGCGGCTGCCGGAACTTCACTGGGAATGGCGCGCTGGCGTGTCCCCTCGAAGCCCAAAAACCAGACGCTGCCAGCGCGGCCAGGAACTCACGACGCTTCAACAAATCTCATCATACCCGATAATAAAGAAAAGGCCCGGTCGAAGGATCGACCGGGCCACGATTCGAAACCGCTCCCTGACGGTCGCGGCTCGGTAATGCTCTACTGAGCCGCGCACGTCAGTAAGCGGTGTGGTTAGAACAGGAATTTCAGCGAGAATTGAATGTGCCGCTCAGTCCCGGCCAGCGTGCTGGTGATCTTGCCGAAGTCCGAGTCGCCATAGCCGCTGTCCGGGAAGCTGAACTGCGGCGTATTGGTGAGGTTGAAAATCTCCGTCCGGAACTGCAACCGGAACCGCTCCGTAAACGCGAAGTCCTTGAATATGGAGAGATCCATATTATGAAGCGGCGGGCCGTAGTTCTTGTTGTCGCCGATAGTGCCCTGCGTGAGCGATGCTGGGGCGCTGAAGTTTGAGGTATTGAACCATTCCGAGGGTGTCCGGCCTCCGGAAGGCGCTGCGTTGGGGTCGCCCGAAATATCGGGGAAGCACCCGGCCCAGACGCCTTGGCAACCGCCCGCGCTAACCGTGAACGGCTGGCCGCTGTGCAGCGTCAGAATGGTGTTGATCTGCCAGTTGCCGAGCGCGATATCAACGGCTTTGTTCATGCTGCCGCCAAACTGCTTGCCCCGGCCGAAGGGAAGATCGTAAGTAAGACCGGTGGTGAAGTTGTTGCGGATGTCCCACGCCGCGGGGGAATAGTCCAGGCCGTAGTTGATGTTGCTGATGGTCTGGAAGTTGTTCGAACCGCTGAGTGTGGTGCCAGTGTTGGCCATGGCCTTGCCCAGAGTGTAGGAGCTGATGAACTGCAGCCCATTCGACATGTGTTTCTCCAGCTTCGCGGTGAAGGCTTTATAGTTGCCGTAACCGAACGAAGACGTTCCCGAAATGGAGCCGATGTCGGGATACAAGCGGAGGGAATTGCAGTTGATGCTCGAATCCAGCGTCGCGTAGTTCGGGCACGGGTTGTCGTCGGGCTGGAACAACTGGTGCGACGAATGGTTGCCCTGGTAGCCGAGTTCGAGGGCCATCTGGTGCCCCAGTTCCTGCTGCACCGCGATATTCCACTTCTGCACCATGGGATTGCGGAAGTCTTGCGACACTTCGCGCATCTGGAGCGAACTAACGGGATATGTGGTGAACACGGTGAGCGGATACCCATAGGCAATTCCGCCGGTGGCCGCTCCGTTGGCAAAGTATGGATCGGGCTGGAAGTTGCCGACGCTCCCCGGCCGGTTCAGTTGCGGAGACTCGTTGAACGGCGCAGACTCGCCGCGGTTGGGGTTGCCGCCCTGCTGTTCCTCGCCGCCATAGAAGATGCCATACGCGGCGCGGATCACGGTCTTGGGTCGCATGTTATATGCGAAGCCCAGGCGCGGGCCAAAATCGTGCTTATCCCACGGGATGAGGTATTTGGACACACAGCCCCGGCATACCTTGATGTTCGGGAAATCGGCCGGGAAGGTGACGCCGTTGAGCGTATACGGTGTGTTGAAGTTCGGAGGCAGCGCCGCGTTGGAACTCGGCCCGTTCGGAATCTGCAATGTCAGCGTGTTGTAATCGAAATTGGACTGGCGTCCGAACGACTCGCCGATCGGCGACCATAGTTCGTAGCGCAGGCCATAGTTAACGGTCAGCTTGGGCGTTACCTTCCAGTCGTCCTGGGCGTAAAAGTCGTAGGACTGCCGCTTGGAAGAAATGAAGTTGGTGGTCGAGATTTGCCCGTTATCGATTGCTCCGATCAAGAAAGAGGCAAAGTCGTCGCCCGTGTCGGCGGCGAAGTTACCGTTCCTGCCGCCGGTGTCTGTGGCAGTCGATGGGAAGGCGGTTTCGTTCCTTGAAAAGTTCATTTCGCCGTGCGGGAAAGGCACCTGGAAGAAGGGGAATCCGATGGGCTTGACCTCGGCGCCAAACTTGAATGCATGACTGCCCCTAGTAATGGCAACGTTCTGGATAAAATCGTAGACGTTGCTGAATTCCTTGGTGGGCAGCCAGTCGTTAGCTCCAATCTGGCTGTAGTTCCCCATGCCGAACTGCGGCAGTCCGCCGTTCAGCGTGGTGGTGGGGTCCAGGCCGCCGATACCGTACGCCTTGAATTCGTCGGTGTCGGCGTTGCCCTGGGTGCGCGCGGTAACCAGGCGGCTGTAGGCAATGCGCGTTTCCGAAATGAACGTCGGAGACCAGATCCGGGTATACCCTATCTGCGCATTACGGCCGAGATCCTGTTCGCTGGCTCCGTAGAAATTGGCGCCATCGAGCGCGCCTGCAAACGGCGCCGTATTGGTCTTGTTGGTATCGGCCCAACTGATACTGCCGAAGAGGCTGTCCTTGTCGTCGATCTTGTAGTCTACGCGACCGTCACCCTGATCCGTTCTCAAGCCTCCCGGACTGACCACATAGAAATCGTTCTGGGGATAGTTTCCGTTGACGACTGGCTGGTTCGGGGATGGATACAGAGCCGCGATCTTGGCGGCCGACGGGTCCATGGCACTCGATGGAATGATGTTCCCGGGGTAGGGAGTTCGCGTGCAGTTGGTGGCCGTCGTACAAGCGCCGGAGGTGGTGGTCGGATCGAAGATCTCGTTCTGCATGATCTCCGTGCCGTTGACGCTACCGATGGACGGACCTAACAGCCCGGAGAAGTCGCCCTTCACCATGGCTTGAGTGGGAATCGTATAGTACCCGCCAAACCCAAGGTTCTGAACCACGCCGCCCGCAGTTCCAATTTTGGTGCCTTGATAATCGCCGAATATGAACAGCTTGTTCTTGATGACCGGCCCCCCGGCGGTAAGGCCGAACTGGTTCTGCTTGAGCGGGGGGCGCCCCACGCCCGCAATGTTGTTCTCCCAGCGGTTGGCATTCAGGTCGGTGTTCTGCAAGTACTCGAACAGCGAGCCGTGCAGTTCATTGGTGCCCGATTTGAGAGACACGTCAATCACGCCGCCCGCGGCCCGCCCGTACTCGGCGTTGTAGCCGTTGGTCAGGATGCGCATTTCGCCGATGGCATCCAGCGAGGGTCCGATCACGTACGAGGTCTGATTGATAAAGTCGATGTCGTTGACGTTGTTGTCGACGCCGTTCAGCAGGAAGTTGTTCTCCCCGGTGGACCGCACGCCGTTGGCGGAAAAGCCGCCGTTCTGCGCATCGCGCGCGCCCGGTTCAGCTACCAGGACGCCCGGCGATAGCCGCGCCAGATAGGCAAACACGCGCTGGCCGCCCATCGGCAGTTGGTTCACTTCCGCGGCGTTCAGATCGGCGCCCTGAGAAGTATTCTCGGTCTGCAATACCGGTGCGTTGGCCGAGACTTCAATGGACTCGCTCAGATTACCGACCGGCAGCGTCAGCGGGACGCCGATGCGGTCGCCGGCGGTGACCAGCACATTCTCCTGAGCGACCCGGCGAAATCCTTGCGCTTCGGCCGCCACCGTGTAAGTGCCCGGCTTCAGCGCCGGACGCACGTACTCGCCGGATGAGTTGGAAGTCAGCGTGTAGCTTTCATTGGTGGCAACTTCGGTAATGGTGATTTTAGCGTTTGGTATAGCGGCGCCCGTCGGATCGGTGACGGTGCCCGCAATGGTACCAAGATCTCTTTGAGCAAAAACGGCAAATACGAGGAGCAGTCCCAGAAGCACTGCTCGAATGCCCGCAACACGGCGCATAGTTTTCCTCCCTGGTTACCTAGATAGAAGCAAATAGGCCCGTATAAAACCACTAAACTGCATAAAAATGCAAATAACCCCTTGCGGCTCGGGCGGCTCCCACTCGGAGTCGCGCAAAGCCGGCGCAAATGACAACGTTTGCAGTCGATTTTATGCGAGTCCGCGCCCGCTGTCAAGGGTTTTTAATATTTTTCTACTAAAACTCTATTTCGCCCCTTGATTGTGAGTCACGGCAGAGGTATAAACGAGCCTTGAGACCTGTTACGCCACCTTCGAATCGGCGTCCGCTTCGGCGCACCATCCATGAGGTAGCTCGGCGCGCGCGCGTGTCCACGTCCACCGTATCCCGCACCATTAACAGCCCCGCTCTGGTCGAAGCGGAAACCGCCCGGCGAGTCTGGAAGGCCATCAAGGAGTTGGAGTACTATCCCAACACCCAAGCCCGCTCCCTGGTCTCGGGGCGCAGCCGGATTATTGGCCTGATTGTATCGGACATCACCAATCCCTTCTTTCCCGAGTTGGTGAAAAGTTTCGAAGACGTTGCCGCGCAGCATGGCTACGACATCCTGGTGAGTTCCACCAACTACGATTCGGCCCGCACGGCTGCTTGCGTCAGGCGTATGCTGGAACGCAAGGTAGACGGGGTTGCCATCATGACTTCGGAGATGGACGACCACCTGATCGCCCAACTGGCGCACGGCAAGGTGCCCATGGTGTTTCTGGACACAGGGCCCATCGGCGAGCACATCAGCAACATTGTCGTGGACTACGCCATGGGGGTAAACGAGGCCGTGGAGCACCTGGTCGCTTTGGGCCACCGGCGCATCGGGTTCGTCAGCGGTCCATTGGGATTGAAATCGGCGCACGTCCGGCGGTCGGCTTTTTTGCAGGCATTGGAACGTTACGGCATTCGGGAGGACGAGGCCCTGGTACAGGAGGGCAACCACAAAGTCGACGGCGGCATTAAAGCCATGACCCGCATGCTGGAGCAGACCAAAGCTCCCACGGCCGTGCTGGGGTCCAACGATCTCACGGCGATCGGCATGTTGAGCGCGCTCCGCCGCGCCGGTTTGGAGGTGCCGCGCGACATCTCGGTTGTGGGATTCGACGATATCTGGCTGGCTCAGTTTACCGAGCCTCCGCTGACTACCGTGCGGCTATCGCAAAACGAGATCGCCGACAAAGCTTTCCGGGCGTTGCTGGCGGACCTTGGCGCGGCGCCGGAGGGAGCCGCCAAGCCCGATTGCACCATGGAGACGCACCTGGTGATCCGGCAGACCACTTGCCAGGCGGACCCAGCCAGGACTTTTTCCGAGGTGCTAAGCTCTCACTAGGAAAAAGCTTTGCTGCCCTTATGTCTGCTCCTATTGTGGGCTGGCCAAACTTCGTTCGAAACTTTGTTTCGTTCGGGGCTGGCCGCGCTCCAGGATAACCAGGTTGCGACTGCGCAGGCACAACTGGAGGCAGCCTCCAAGCTGAAGCCGGACAATCCCCACGTCTGGCTGGCGCTGGCCCACACCTACCATAAACTGGATAAGGCCGCTGCGGCGGAGTCCGCCATCGGAAAGGCCGCATCGCTGGCGGGCAACGATCCGACAGTGCTGAAGGGGCTGGCGTTGTTCTATTCCGAAACCGGCCAGTACGAGCAAGCCGCGGAGTTTTCCGAGCGGCTCGCGCGACTTGCACCCCAGGACGCCGGCGCAATGGCGCGCGCAGCGGAGCTATACCTGAAGGCCCGCAGGCCTGAGCCCGCCATCGATTTAGCAAACCGGGCGCTGCAGATCGAGGACCGCGCGGATCTGCGCGCCCTGCTGGCGACCGCTTATGAGATCGCCCAGCGGCCCAACCAGGCGGCCGAACAAATGGAACGCGCCATCCACCTGAACCGCTACGAAGAAGACTACTATTCCCGCGCGGCACGCGACTACCTCCTGGCCGGCAAGGCGCCGGAGACTGTTCGGGTGGTCGAGTCCGGCAAGAAGATCTTCGCCCGCAGCGCGCAGTTGGAGTTGATTCTGGGCATCGCTTACTACGCCCTGGAACGATACGCGGAAGCCCTCGACACATTTCTCAATGCGATCGCGATCGATCCGACAGTGGAGCAGCCCTACCTTTTCATCGCCCGCACCATGGACCATACACCCAGCCGCTTGCCTCAGATCCTGGCGGCGTTCAAGGCGCTTGCCGGCCACGACCCGGACAATTACCGGAGCAATTATCTGTACGGCAAGGCCCTGCTGATGAGCGGCGACGACGACAACAAGGCCGAAGCGCTGCTGCGCAAATCGATTTCGCTGAAGGGGGACTCCTGGGAATCGCGCTTGGAACTCGCCAAAGCGCTGGGGCAAAAGGCCGACCTGGAGGGTGCTCGGCTGGAATTGCGGCGGGCCATCGAACTAAACCCGAAAAGCGCGGAAGCGCACTTCCGCCTGGGCCGCGTGTATGACCGCATGGGCCAGCCCGAAGACGCCAAAAAGGAATACGCCATCCAGACGCAGCTCATCGATGCGGAGGAGTCCGCGCCGCGCCATTCCGGCACGCTGAAACCGTAACGCAGGGCCTTGGAGGGCGGGATTTATCCCGCGCGGGGCTTGAGCCCCGCAAACCTGCCCCACAGAGAAGCATAGCCGCAACCAAAGGGGCGGCCTGAGAGGCCGCCGCAGGCCGAGGGCCTGTCCCACGAAAATCGGCGCAAGCTGCTAAGATTCTGGCCGGTTGCAATACACCCCGCTACGCCAGCCATGCGACCGCCGCGGCGCAAAGATCCGCAGCAGCCAGCCGGCTGCCCGGCGGTATGAACTCCGGCGGCGCCACAATCAGCACACGGTCCAACTCAGGCGCAGCGAAGATCGCGGCGGTGCGCGCAGCCTGGCGGCCGGCTTTCAGATAAACGTATTCCGCCAGCGGACGGATGTCCATCAGCGACCCCGCCGGGTCGGGTTGGTCCGGTGTCGGATTCGCGCGGTTCTGATCCTCAAACAGCACCACGCTGCTAAACGGCTTCAGTTTGGAGCGGATGCCGAAACAACAGAAAAGCGCCGACGGTTGGACGCGCCGCAGAGCCTCCGACGCGCCCCACTCGACAAACGAATTCCCAAAAAGCATCGTGCCGTTGCCGCTCAAAAACAGGGTCCGCACGAATTCGCGAATGCGCGGCGTTCCCAGCGGGGCGCCTGCCTTGAAGTCCAGCCGCCGCAGATCGTCGTAGGTGGCATCCATGTCGCGCAAGTCCTTGTGGATCGCGTTCAAGCGCTTGAGGAACTCGCGGCGCACCGGGCCGAGCGCGTCGAATGACAGCGCCACAACCTGCGCGGTGGCCTGCATTTGCGTCATGCGGCTGTCGCACTCAAAGGCCCACGTGCGCTCCAAAGTCTCCGTCTCCGCGCGTGGCTTGCGCGCAGCCACCGCAACCACAAGCGGCTCCAGCATCGTCCCAAACGGCGCATTCAGCGCAATCCACCGCCCCTGCCTTTCCAGGCGCGGCCAGAGCGGGCCGGATGCGAGCGGCAGCCCCGCGGGCAGCGTACACACCAGCAACCGGTTGGGCAGCGCCTGAGCGCGCCCGTTCAGTATCCCGGCATCGATCTGCTCGAAGACTTTCTCGACGGCCACGCGCCACTGCGGATAATAAGGTGAGCGCACCAGGATGCTGGTGTCGTCGATGCTCAGCCGCTGCGCGTTGAGGTCCCAGGCAGGCAGGTCCATGCGGGCTTCCAGGTGCTTGATCGGCTCGAAGAGCTTGTCGAATTCCGTGCCAGGCTGACGCGCCAGCCAGTCGAGTTGGGCGCGAATGGACCGTTGCTCGGCTGGGAACAAAAGATCCCAACCGCGCATCTGCTCGTTCAGCGCGGGCACGAAGGTCCGCGGCAAGCGCGCCAGTAGTTCTTTGTCGACCTGCATATTACACCGCGAACTCCCGCAGGCGGGCGCCGGTAGACGCACCGCAGTGTACGCCGAACAAAGCGCCGAGGGAAGGCGCCACGTCGATCTGCCGGACCTCCCGCTCGATCACCGCGGGCTGCCCGGCAGCCTTCCCCAGCACCATCATCCAGGTGAGCCGGCACATTTCGGTGTTGCTGCGGTGATTGAAAAACCCATTGGTGCTCGATCCATCCGGATCGCGCCCGAATTCGGGCATCACCACCATGGTGGTGCGGTCCCGGTACTCCGGCAAAGATTGCAGGAACTGCCACAACCGGTGGATCAGCAGGTCGTCGCGCCGGATGCCGCC
>Ga0187855_10002892_pt1 | contig 12835 bp, 6 predicted proteins | sample June2016WEW_8_10_2_FD_132969 | JGI IMG/M metagenome (GOLD analysis project Ga0187855, IMG submission 132969) | Peatland microbial communities from SPRUCE experiment site at the Marcell Experimental Forest, Minnesota, USA - June2016WEW_8_10 | ecosystem: Environmental > Terrestrial > Soil >...
CCAGCAGCAATAGCGTGAGCGCCACCTGGGCTGCGACCAAGAGGCCATGGATGCGCTTGCCTCGCACTCCGGCAGTCATGCGGCGCGTGCTGGCCTGCATAATGCCGGCCAGATCCGGACGCGACAAATGCAGCGCCGGCGACAGGCCGAAGAGCACGCCCGTAGCAAGCGCCAGCGCGACGCTGAAGGCCAGCACCGGCAAGTTGATCCCAATGGCGGCTTCGTGAGGAAAAGAATTCTCGGGCAGCCATTTTACGATCAGATGCACGCCCTGGTAAGCCAGCAGCGCGCCGAGCACGGCTCCGGCGATCGCGAGTTGCAGCGACTCCGTCAACAATTGGCGCACGATGCGGCCACGGCCGGCGCCCATCGCTCCGCGAACCGCCAGCTCGTGCTGGCGCGCGGTGCCGCGAGCCAGCAGCAGGATGGAGACATTCCCGCAGCCGATCGCCAACAGCAGCCCGACGGCCCCGAAAAGCAGAAAAAGAGTGGCGCCAAGCCGCTCCACGAACTGATCGTTCAGCCCCTGCAGCGCGACATGGAACGTCGCCGGAAAATGCGCAGGCGTGTCCTTGGCGAACTGCTGGAGCAACGACTGCAGCTCGGCATTGGCGGTGGCGCGGCTGACGCCGGGTTTGAGCCGCAAGTGTGCGCCGAATTCCGCCGTCGGATCGTTATTCAGCTTGAGCGGCAGGTAGACATCTCCATCGCCCCAGGTGAAGCGCGAGGGCATCACGCCGATTATGGTGTAGGTCTTGTGGACAAGCTGCAGCGTCCGACCGACCACCTGAGGGTTGGCGGCGTAATGCCGCTGCCAGTACTTAAAGCCGAGCACCACCACCGGCTGTGGATCCTGGCCGAAAGGCGCGTCGGAAGGGATGAAGCCGCGGCCGATCAACGCCGGCACGCCGAAATGCGTAGTGGCATTGGGCGTCAAATAGTCGGCGGACACATCTTCCGGAAGATCTTCATCGGTGGTGGTGAGGTTCCACCCATTCTCGCCCACCACGCTTTCGATCGATCGGGCCTCGCGGAGTTGGCGAATCTGGGGGCCGGTCAATCCCGGCCAATGCTTATTGCCGGCTTTGTCTTTGAGCACCAGGTGCACCATGCGGTCCGGGTCCTTGTACGGATACGGATTCATCAGGACGCCGTAAACCACGCTGAAGACAGCCGTGGTGGCCCCAATGCCCAGTGCCAGCGAGAGAATCGCGGTGATCGCGAAGCCTGGACTCTTGCGCAACTGCCGGAAGGCGAAGATGGAGTCCTGGAGCAAAACACGCATTTGTAGATCCTCAATGGTGAGACGCCAGGGTACGCGTAAGGTTAGTGATTTCTTATTATTGGCCCGATTCCCGTCGTAGCTCTTCCCATCGCTGCAGCAGCTTCTTGCCTTCTTCCGGGTGACCCGACTGGATCAAAGTGCGGCCCAGAAGATAGTGCGCCGAAGCATTCTTGGGGTCCATTTGCAGGGCGCGGCGCAGCATACGTTCGGCTTCCGGCAGGTCGCCTTGCTTCTGATAGGTCTTGCCCAACAGGATGTATGGCCCGCTGTACGTGGGATCGAGCCATACGGCGCGCTGTAGCGGAGGCACGGCATGTTCCCAATCCTCGCGCCGCGTGTAAGCGTCGCCCAATCGGTAGTAGGCCATCGCAAAACCGGGGTTGAGCGCGATTTCGCGGTTGAGTTCGTCCACGGCGCGTTCAATCTGGGCGCGGTAGATGGCGATTTCGCCCAGCATGAAATGCGCTTCCGGGAGCTTCGGCTCGTGCGCCAGGGCGGCTTCCAACTCGGCTTGGGCATCGTCTTCGAATTCCAAACGCATCAGCATCTGGGCGGTGAATAAACGGGCCGCACCGGATTCGCGCGGCACGCCGTACAGATCGGCAAATGCGGCACGGGCCTTGGGGATTTGATGCGCTTGCAGGTAGCTGTTCCCCAGCATGAAAAAGAACTCGTTGCCGTGGGCGCCGGCGGTCCGGGCTTTCTCGAGCAGCGGAATGGCTTGCTGGATCTGGCCCGCCAGGTACTCCTTACGCCCGCTCAGCGGGGGAGCGGGCGGCTTGGGATCCGGGACTGCCAACGGCTTGGAAACCTGTTCGAGCAGTTGGCGGATGGCCTGGTCTTGCGGGTCCATCTGGAGTGCATGGCGCAGGGCGGCCTCCGCGTCACCCAGGTCGCCGCGCTTCAGGTATGCCTTACCGATCAGCGCGTAGGGCCCGCTGTGATTGGGATTCAACCAGATAGCGCGCTCCAGAACCGGAATCGCATCATCCCAAGCGCCGCGATTCGCAAGCGCGTCCCCGAGACGATAATAGGCCAGAAAGAAGCTGGGATTGCCCGCGATTTCCTGTTGAAACTCGGCGGCCGCCTTGCCGTCGTCGCCCAGGCTCAGAGCCGCCAGGCCGAGAATGTAGTGTGCCTGTGGCGTATGCGAATCGAGCGCCAGGGCGCGGCCGGCTTCGATGGCGGCGTCCCGCGGCATCTTCGCGCGCAGCATCATGCCGGCGGTCACCAGATGCGCCGCCGCTGAATCGGGTGCGGCTTGCATCAGTTTACCGAAGGCCTGCACGGCCCGATCGTTCTGGTGCGCCTGCAAACAGGCATTCCCGAGCATGAACTGCGCGACCAGCGCCTGCGAACCGCCGGCCGCGGCCTTCTCGAAAAATGGAATGGCCTCCGCGAAGCGGTGCTCGCTATAAGCCTGCACACCCGACTGGTATGCGCTCACCTGCAGAAACAATAGCAGCAGCGGGCCCATGTCAGCGCTCCGGCTGCTCCAGCCGGGCGCGCGCGGCCTGCAGATTGTGCCTGGCCGTCTCCAGATTCGGATCCAGGCGCAGCGCGGCTTCGAATTCGGGAACGGCTTCCCGGATGCGGCCGAGGCGAGCCAGCAGCGTGCCCAGATCGCTATGCAGCAGGGCATCGTCCTCCCTGAACTGCAGCGACTCGCGCAAATGCGCGGCAGCTTCTTCGAGACTGCCGGCCTTAGCGTTCTGGTCGCCCCACAGGCGTAGCACTTCGCCCAGGTGCTGCCGCGCTCCCGCGTCTTCAGGATTCTCCGCGAGCACTTTGCGGAATTCCGCTGCCGCCTGTTCCCAGCGTTGCTGTTCGGCTTGGGCGCTGGCCAGGTTATAGCGCGCGTTGGTGTAACGGGGATTCGCTTTTAGCGCGCGCGCGAATAATCCGGCCGCGTCTTCCAAGTTTCCAGCCGAAAGCAATGCCGCGCCCAGCGTATTCAACGCCACGGGATGATCCGGCCGCGCCGCCACCGCGCCCCGCAAGTAAGTGACGGCGTCTGCGCGGTCGCCGCGGGCCAGCATGAGCGCGCCCAGGTTGAACTGCGCGGTGAATTCCCCTGGATATTTTTCCAGGCGATGGCGCATGATGGCTTCCTGCAATTCCATGCGGCGATCCCCGGCGGCGCGCGGCACAACCTGCAGCCAGAGGTGCGCCATCTCGTCGGTGGCCTGATTGCCGCCGCGCACACGCTGGGGAGGTTGATTGGGATTGCGCGGATTGCCCGTCGAATTGTCGTAATGGTAGCGCATCGAAATCACGCTTCCCTTGGGCAGAAAGACGGGCTCCGTGTAGCGGTAAACGGCTTGCCAATTCGGGTCCCAGTCCGGAATACGGATCAGCCACTTGCGCGTCCCGCCGGGCAAGGTCGCGTATCCTTCCAGCAATCGGCCCAGGTAATGCGCGTGCGGATAGACTGCTAGCAGGTCCATGTCCATGGGCGCCACAAAGTCGTCGCTGACGAAGAAGTCCGTGGCGCCCGCTGGAATATCCAGCGCGCCGTCGTCTTCGAGTTGCACCAACATGGGATATTTGGTGGCCGGCCGATCGGTGAAATACAAACCGATGGATGGTTGCACCCATTCCTCTTTGCCGGTCGGCCGCATGTGGACATTGAGGACCAGATCGGTACCGGGATCGGCGCGCCAGGCCATACCGGGCGGCTCGACCCAGGAAGTCCCGCCGGGCTTCCAAAATAGAAAATGACTATCCGGATCGAAGGCGTCCGATTCGATATTCAGGTCCATACCCTCGAAGCCGGCGCCTGGCGTCTTTTCCTGCATGCGCGCGGAACGGGTCCGATCGATGAGCACGTTGGCATGGTGTACCGCGCGTAGATTCCCGGGGCGGATTTCGATGGCTTTGACCCAGCGCGTAACCGTGCCGCTCAGGGGCAGCACGAAGTTCCAGTATTCGTCCGGGCCATCGGCGCGCAGCCGGTAGGGTGCGGGAGACTCGACTACCAGATCCGGCTCGCCCAGTTGCCAGCCGGGAACGAACTTCGGCAGGGGCGGCGCATCGGCCGGCAAGCCCGCCGGCATGCCTTGCCGTACCCATTGCTCGATGGTTCGGATCTGGCCGGGCGTCAGGCGCCGCTGTTCCTGAAAATCGCCGTAGCCCGCCTCCGGCAGCCAGGGCGGCATATAATGCCGCTTGATGACCGAGACAATCTGCGGGCCATGCTTTCGCACGTCGATGTAGGTGAGGAACGGGAACGGACCCGGCTCGCCGGGACGATGACACGGCGCGCAGGAGCGATACACGATGGGCGCCACGTCTTTATAGAACGAGACTGGCTGGGCCTGTGCGGCGGATGCGGCCAACGCAAGCAGGGCAAACAGCCGTTCCATTGACATATTATCCCAGAACGCCCGTGGCGCACGCTTCAGCGGGCAGCGGCGAACTTCAGTTCGCCGTAGCGGGGCTAAAGGTCCCGCCGGAAGCGGGACTTAAAAGTCCCGCCGGCACGCTGAAGCGTGCGCCACGAAACAAAAAAGGCCGGCGGAGCATTTGCTCCACCGGCCTTTGGTTGTTCGCCGAGATTTTCTCTAGAAACGGATGGTTCCGGAGAATTGCAGCTTACGCATGCCGTAACCGTTGTTGCCGCCGAATGCGATGCTGGTGATCTGTCCAACCTGCGGACTCTGCACATCGGTATTCGGTCCGCCCAGGGCGGTGTGGTTGAAGAAGTTCGTCGAATCCATGCGGAAACCGAAGGTAGCCCTTTCCGTGATCCGGAAATTCTTCATGATCGAGAAATCCTGGTTGATGAAATGCGGACCATACAGCGTGTTGATCGGGTAGTCGCCGAATGTGTTGGATGAGGGGAACAGGTACGGACCGGTGGTGCAAACCCCGTCCGGGCAGCCCGTCATCCACTGGTTGCGGTTCTGGGTCGAAGGATAGAGCGCCCCGCTGCCGGTATTGGGCCTGTTGTTCGGGCCTACGTTCGGCTGCGTGTTCGCTCCGTAATTCTCCAAACTCGGCTCCATCGGAAGACCGCTATAGAACGTGGTGATGCCGCTGAGCGTCCAGCCGCCCAAGGCGGCGTCCACCGCGCGGCTGGAACTGGAACCGTACTTCCGTCCATGGCCGAACGGTATGTCGTAGTTCTGGGCGATCGTGATCTGGTTGCGCGGCAGGGTATTGTTATAGCCCTGGCCTTCAGCTCTCGTCACCGGTACCGGTCCGATCCCGCCATAAAGGAAGTAGTAGTTGGAATCGTAGCCCCAACCGTCGCCGAACTGGCGCTGGTAGGTGTAATTCCCCTGCACCGTCCAACCCTGCAAGGCATTGATTTTCGCCGTTGCCTGGAACGAATTGTAGTTCTCGTTCGAGCAGTTGCAGTAGTAAGACAGACCTTGCGTCCAGCCGTACAAATTATAGTAAGGCTGATCCAGGTTCGTGTTGGTTTGTCCGGGATAGAAGATCGCCTCATTCGGGTTCACTGACTGGCCCGTGCCGATGAATCCATGCCGGTCCGCGTTTCCAACATAGCCGCCGGAAACCACGATCTTGTTCGTTACCTGCCGCTCGAGAGTGACATTGTATTGGTAGATCGTCGGTACCGTGACCGTATCCGGGCGGAACTTCGGATTGATGCCGTTCGGCAGCGGGAAAGTCCCGTTCGAACCCACGGTGATGGTCGGCGGAGCCGGCGGGCCCTGCGCCAGCGTAAACACCGGAAGGAAGTTTACACCACCCGGAGTGCTGGGGCTCTGATAGGTCAGGACTGGCGGGTTCTGGGTCACATTATGACCGAAGGTGGAACCAAATGTTCCCAGGTTATACGACCAGCCGTAGCCGGCGCGAATGACCGTTTTGGGATCGATCTGGTAAGCGATGCCCGCCCTGGGCGCCAGCAGGTGCCAGTTCATGGTCTGGATGCCGTGGTCGGACACGCCGCCCACGCCAAAAACATACATCAAGCCGTTTTGCAGATCGAGCGTGGCGCCGTTGCCGGCCGCATTCACGCTTTCGGGGAAGATCATTTCCCACCGCAAGCCGAGGGTAACCGTCAGCTTCGGGCTGACGCGCCATTCATCCTGCCCATACCAGAAGAAGCGGGGCTGGCGTTCCTGGGCGTTCGTGCTGGTGCTGACGTAGCGGCCGAAACTGGACACATCGCCGAGCAGGAAGCTCGCCAGGCCCAGACCGTAACTGGTGCCGCCGCCGGCGCTAAGAACATCGCCGGTGTTGCTGCTGTTGAAGTTTAGCTCGCCGGCGCGGTGCGTGTCGCTGGGTACCCGGAGATTCTGGGCGTAGCGAAGATCGGCGCCGAACTTGAAGCTGTGGTTGCCGTGGATCTTGTTCACATTGTCGATGAACTGTAGCTGGCGCTCGGTCTGCGTCAGCGGGCAGTTGCACTGGTTCACGCCGAGAGCATATCCGAGTTCAGCCGAGGGTCCGGTCGGGTTGTTGATGTAAAACGCCGGCATGCCGGAGGTGTACGTCGTGTCCAGGTTCAGGCCCGGAATGCCGGCCGTAGTCGCTGGATCCGTGCCGTAGCCGTTCGGAACATCGAAGATGTGATACCGCATGTAGCCAACGCGGAATTCGTTTACCAGCGTGGGGGTGATCGTCGATGTCCAGCCGATTGCCAGACTCTGATTCAGGCCCTTCGAGTTGCCTGCGTAGTTGCCGATGGTGGGACCGCCGGCTTCCAGACCAAAAGCTCCCGGAGCTTGTTCGGTGTAGGCTGCGTAGCTATAACGGCCGAAAATGGTGTTCTTTTGGTTCAAGTAATAATCCCACCGGGTGTTCCAGAGGTTTCCGGTGATGCCAACCGCGCCGCTAGCGCTGTAGTTGTTGGTATACGTGGTGCCGGCGACATTAGTGTTCGGCAGGGGGAAATACGCCATAATTGCCGCGGCCTGGGGGCTGATCATGGCAGTCGGGATCTTGTTGCCCGGGAAAGGCGTACGGCCCGTGCCGTCCGCGTTGCCGGTGTTCGGGTCGTAAATCTGGTAGTTCGGGCTGGCCGCCAGCCAGTCGCTCAGGTCGCCGTTGCGCTCGGCCGCGGTGGGCACGGTGGTGAGCACCGAACCGCCCTGCGACTGCCGGTTCAACTGCGCGTCACCGAAGAAGAACAGTTTGTCCTTTATAATACGTCCGCCGGTCGATCCGCCAAACTGGTTGTCGTGGTAGGTCGGGGCGACGCCGGTGAAGGGGTTACGGGCGAAGTCTGTGAAACCAGGGGTATTGGTTTGCAGATACTCGAACGCGTCCCCGTGGAAGTCGTTCGATCCGGACTTCGTGGAGTAGGTGGCAATTCCGCCGCCGACATATTCAAATTCGGCGTCGAAGTTCTGGTTGGCCTGCTTGACTTCGGCCAGCGAATCGAAGGTCGGGTTGATCACGATGATGCCCAGGATGGGGTCCTGATTCGTGGTGCCGTCCAGCTCGTAGCCCATGGCGCTGAATAACTGGCCGTTCACTTCCATCTGGACGCTGCCTTGGGGATTCTCGTCGGAAGCGTGCGCCCAACCCAACCGAACCGTCCCGGGATTCAGGAGTTCCATGGCCTGAGCGTTGCGGCCGATGCTGGGCAGCTCTTCAATTTGTTGAGCTGTAAAGGTTTGCGCAACGTCAGCGCGGTCGGATTGAAGCAGGGGCGCGGCGGCCGTTACTTCCACTTCCTGGGTCACATTACCGACCTTGAGGGCCACGTCGTAGCGCGCCGCAAAGTCGACCTGGACACTAATAGGGGTAGAAACAGCCTTTTGAAATCCGGAGGCCTCAATCGAAACCTGGTACGTACCAGGGATCAATTGGCCTTTGTTATAGTTGCCCGACTCGTTGCTGCTCACCACCGAAGAAGTCCCCTTGGTGGTTTCAGTGATGGTGACCTTGGCCCCGTTCACCGCGGCGCCGGTGGGATCGGTCACGGTTCCGAAAATGCTACCGAAAACCTGTTGCGCGCTAAGAGTTCCGCTAAAGCAGACCAGCGCGAAAAAACTGCAAACGGCGAACAAAGCCATTTTCCGCAAACTTTGCATGATCAATCGTCTCCCTGTTGTTGACAAATACCACATTGTTTTGATGCAAAACTAACCATTTCCTGGGGCCATTCTGACTCTGTGGTACCCAGGCGCGTGCTTTTCTTTGCACGGCTATCGTTGATTGGTTGAATAATAGATCTTTATTAGAGCCAGGACAAGTGCCAAGAGCGTTTGTTACGGTTAAACGTTACAAATCATGTATTTTGTTATGCTTACAATAACGTTACATCCGTACATTAAGCGTTACACGTGCGCTCGGCGGTATTTAGCGCAGGGGGCCAGGGGGTCGCAAAGGCAAGGTTTGAACCCGGATGCGACCAACGAGGACGAACGGCAGCATGATTCGCGGCCGGGCGTTGAACTGCGACGGATCGGGGTGCCATAATATGACTACGCGTCTGGCTTCGAATGGCCCATTGCCGTTCCAGACGATCCTTCTAACCCATGCTCAAGCCGACCCCTCGTCGTCATGACTAACGGACGGACCGCGATTCCGCGCCGCCGGTTCATCCGGTCATTGTGTGCCGGCGTGCCGGTATTCTCCTTCGACCAGCTCATGCTGGGCCTGCCCTTAGGCGTGCGCTTTGTAAACGTGGCACGGGAGGCGGGTTTGCGGGCCAAGACCGTCTTTGGAGGGGAACAGAAGAACAAGTTCCTGATGGAGACCACCGGCTGCGGATGCGCCTTCTTCGACTATGACAACGACGGCTGGCTCGACATCTTCCTGGTAAACGGCACCCGCTTCGAAGCGGATTGGAAGCCGGATCAGGCGCCCGTCAGCCGCCTGTACAAGAACAACCGGGACGGCACGTTCACCGACGTCACCCTGAAGGCGGGGATTGGACGGACGGGTTGGGGGCAGGGCTGCTGCGTGGGCGATTACAATAATGACGGCCACGACGATCTTTTCGTCAGCTATTGGGGCGATTGCGCCCTATGGCGCAATGAGGGCAACGGCACATTCACGGATGTAGCCCGCAAAGCCGGCGTCACCACGGATCCGGGCAACGGGCGGCGGCGATGGAATACGGGCTGCGCGTTCCTGGATTATGACAAGGACGGGCACCTGGACCTATTCGTCGCCAACTACATCGATTTCGATCCCAAAACCGCTCCCCTACCCGAATCCGGACCATGCCTCTTCAAAGCCATCGTGGTAGCGTGCGGCCCGCCGGGGCTCGAAGGCGGCAAGAACATTCTGTTCCATAACAACGGCGACGGCACTTTCGCCGATGTCAGCCGGAAAGCAGGAATTCTGAAGACTTCCAGCACCTACGGTCTGGGCGTGGCGGTTTCGGACTTCGATGACGATGGCTGGCCCGATATTTATGTCGCCGATGACTCCACTTCTTCGGCCCTCTACCGGAACAATCACGACGGGACGTTTTCGGAGGTGGCGATTGAAGCGGGTGTGGCCTATAGTCCGGACGGGAAGCCGCAGGCCGGCATGGGCGTGTCTGTAGCGGACTACGATGGCGATGGCCGGTTCGATATCGTGAAGACCAACTTCGCCGGGGACACTTCCAGCCTTTACCACAATCTGGGCAAGAACTTCTTTGAAGATACGACCTTTCAGGCCGGTCTGGGGCGCAACACGCGCTTCATGGGATGGGGCGTCGGGTTCTTCGACTTCGATAACGACGGCTGGCCCGACATTCTGGCCGTGAACGGCCACGTGTATCCGGAAGTGGGACAGCCAAACGATGAACAGGGCTACCGGCAACGTAAGGTGCTTTATCACAACCTGGGTAACGGCAGATTTGCGGATGTATCGCAGGACGCCGGTCCGGGAATCCTGGAACCAGCCTCCGCGCGCGGCTGCGCTTTCGGCGATTTCGATAACGACGGCGATCTGGACGTGCTGATTAACTGCGTTAACGACACGCCGCAACTGTTGCGCTGCGACAGCCAGACTAAAAACAACTGGCTGAAGGTGAGAACCATCGGGGTAAAATCGAACCGGTCGGGTATCGGGACTCGTATCTATTGCAGACCCGAAGGCGGACGCCGGCTGATGGACGAAGTGCGCAGCGGCGGCGGCTATATTTCGCAAAACGATCTGCGTGTGCATTTCGGCCTGGGCGTCGCGCCGCAAGCCGACCTGGAGATCCACTGGCCCAGCGGGCAGGTGGACCGGATCGGCGGCGTCAAGTGCAATCAGGCCGTGACCGTGAAGGAAGGCGAGGCCGTCGCCCGGACCTTTCCGGCGAAGTAGCGCGGGCAAAGCACGATCAGAAATTGCTGGACGAGCGGGAGATGCGCTCCGCTGCCCGCATGACGCGTAACGTGTTGCCGCCCAGGATCTTCAGGATGTCTTCGTCGGAATAGCCACGCTCCATCAATCCGCGCACCAGGTTAGGGATCTTCGAGATGTCTTCCATGCCTTCGGGAAACTGATCGTCGGCGCCGTCGAAATCCGACCCCAGGCCGACGTGATCCACGCCCGCCACCTTCACGGCGTGATCGAAATGGTCGAGCAGGCGGCTGAGCGGCACGCGTCCCAGCCTGGCGATCCGCTGGGCATTCAGGGCGCGCACCGCGGGGCCCACGGCACTGCGGTCGCCGAACTTCGGGGCGCGGCCTTCGATCTGGTCCTGTTGCGCCTCCGCGTCCTTCATGGCACCCATGCTATTCGTGAAGCCGCGGTCCAGGAAGCCCTCGAAGAAATTAATGTGCACCACGCCGCCGTTCTTCGCCAGCGCGCGCAGCATGTCGTCGGTCATATTGCGCGGCACATCGGCCAGGGCGCGGCTGGAGGAATGCGACGCAATCACCGGCGCGGCGGATGTCTCCAAGGCGTCGTAAAACGTTTTATCCGAAACGTGCGAAATGTCCACCAGCATGCCCAGCCGGTTCATTTCGTGAACTACCTGGCGTCCGAAATCGGTGAGTCCGTTGTGCGCGGGGGGCTGGCTGGAAGTGTCGGCCCACGGCGTATTCCCGGTATGGGTGAGAGTCAGATAGCGGACACCTAAATCGTAGTAAATGCGCAGTATCGCCAGATCGGAATCGATCATGTGGCCGCCTTCGACGCCCATCAGGATGGCGATCTGCCCACGCTTCTTTGCCGCCAGCACCCGATCGGCGGTGGTGGCCAGCGCCAGTTCAGTGGGATGCCGCGCCACGACGCGTTTCACGGCGTCGATCTGATCGAGCGCGCGGCGGATGGATTCGGTGGGTGTGTATTTTACGGCGTCGGTCCAGATGGAAAGAAATACGCCTGCGACGTGGCCTTGCCGCATGCGCGGCACGTCCACCTGGCCGTAGTCGTGACGTTGGGTTAAGTCGTAGCCCTCGTCGAGAATCATCTGGGTGGTGTCGTCGTGCAGATCGAGCACCACAGCGCGCTCCAGCAGGCGATCCACGCGTTGCGGATCGACTTTGGTCTGCGCCAAGGCGGAGCCAATTACAAACACCAGCGCGCCCAACCGGCCGGCGCAGCTCACTTAAGCCTCTCTCTTTCGGAGCACCGCGCCGACCACGTCTTTGCCGCGCTCGTAGGCGGCCTGGTAGGCGTCCTTTCGTTGCGCGCGCGTATAGCCATAGCCGACGCCGTGGAAATGTTCGAGCCCCTTGCCCAGAACGTAGGTGGCCGCAAAAGCGATTGCGCCTTTGGGGATCAGGCCGCCGCCCAGTGGGATAAATCCAACCAGTTCACGCGCCAAAGCCCGCCAGCCGAAGGCTCCCGCGGCGATCGAGACCAGCTCGGCCAGTTGCTTCTCGTATCCCACCTGCCGATCGCTGGCCGCGGCCACCAGAAACGCCATGCGCACCTGATTCATGGTGATAAAAGCCGTATCCGAAGCGAACTCCCCGACGGCCCACGGCAACTCCAGGACGGAGGGCACCACGTTAGGCAGTGCGCTGGCTACCGCGAAGATGGCATTCTCGCGCGCGGTGGAGGTAATGATGCGGTCCACTACCGGCTTGCGGAACGGATAGAAACTGCGCGCCAGAGTCAGCCCCAGGTCGTCGCGCGCCTTCACAATCTCTTCCACCGTGCGCCCCGGGTCGTCGCGGAAGAAAGTGAACGCCGTGGTGGGACAGGGCAAGCCCTGCTCGTAGAGCACCAGGTCGTACTTCTTCGGAATGCCTGCATCGCAGGCCCGATACACCGACTGCATCACCTCTGTGCGCTTGTCGTGGGACACTGCCGTCGGCATCAGGAAATCTTCCATGTCGGCGTAGGCCGCGCTGCCCTGCGCGACCAAGCCCACCACCAGCGGACGTTCCGCGCGCAGGCGGACTTCATTCGGACTGAGTAATGAAAGCGCGGATTTGGCTTGCTTGAGATATCGGAGCATGATAAAGATCCAGATTGCCGCTTACTTATGTGTGCGGCCTGTTACATCCGTTCGCGAATCGGTGCAGGGGCGCTCGGCTCCGCTCAAGCGGAACATCACTTGCAACCCCCTACGCCATTCTACTCCGACACCTATGCGCTGCACATCGATAGCTGGTGCGAAAAAGCTCAGAATGGTTTCGGTGGCGGGATGAAACTCGAGTGCGGGCGATACCAGGAACAGCCGCGGCG
>Ga0187855_10002901_pt1 | contig 12796 bp, 9 predicted proteins | sample June2016WEW_8_10_2_FD_132969 | JGI IMG/M metagenome (GOLD analysis project Ga0187855, IMG submission 132969) | Peatland microbial communities from SPRUCE experiment site at the Marcell Experimental Forest, Minnesota, USA - June2016WEW_8_10 | ecosystem: Environmental > Terrestrial > Soil >...
CGTAGGAGTCTGGGCCGTGTCTCAGTCCCAGTGAGGCTGATCATCCTCTCAGACCAGCTACTGATCGTAGCCTTGGTGAGCCGTTACCTCACCAACAAGCTAATCAGACGCGGGCCGATCCTTTGGCGATAAATCTTTCCCCGTAAGGGCTTATCCGGTATTAGCACAAGTTTCCCTGTGTTGTTCCGAACCAAAGGGCACGTTCCCACGTGTTACTCTCCCGTCTGCCGCTCCGTATTGCTACGGCGCTCGACTTGCATGTGTTAGGCCTGCCGCCAGCGTTCGCTCTGAGCCAGGATCAAACTCTCAAGTTGAAGAGATTTGATCTCGGCTGATCACAACGTTTGACGAGGTCCCTACACCTCCGATCACTTGCGCGATCGGCCGATGTAGAAAACCTTGAAACGTAAGACCGCCGAAGTCTCTTCCATGGCCGCTCTCTTGCGGAAAAAGCCAAGCCTTTCGACTAAACCTTCTCCGTTCGAGGAAGCGGCCCGCAAGGACTCCGCCGTCCACGTTTCTCTTTCTTCCGATTCACCTGTCAAACACCCCGGAACCTTGCGGCTCCGTCTCCGGCAAACGCCGGAGCCGCCGAAACCCCGCGCATCCGTCATGGCCACAAGATCATGGCCGGATGCTCGTTCACCGTAAACAGTGAGGGGCTTCGTAGACGCGCCATCGCGCCGAAGCGGGCGGCGCGTCCTGAGGACCTATATAGGCTTTGGGTGCCGGCATTGTCAACGGCCGCACCGCTGAAATGCACGCTGTGAATTCGTCGATGAAGCGGCATTTTTTACCGGTTCGGCGGCAGCCAGACAATCGCCGGGCGCAGTGCAGCGGCTGGCCGCGATGAGGTTTTGGCGCAGCTTGCGCCGCACTGCGGCCACATTCCTCCGCCGTTCTTTGCACAATCGTGTCGGGGACGCCGCAATGCGGGGGAACGCCAGCATCGGCTAACTTTTCGACCTCGACGGTCGGGTCGGTTGACCGGGCCGCCGCAGGGATCGTTCTGCGCCTTTAGTCAAGGCGTCAATCGAGACTTGTCCGGGTGCCGGACGTGGTTACGAACTCGGAAAGCCGCGGGGTGCGGCGGACCGAGTGCGATTGCGACTGCGGGGGACGGTGGTCTTGGACCAAACTAGGCTACGCGGCGCAAAACGGCGATCGGAAGCCGAGCCCATTCATCTCGGCAACGAGCCGCCGCTTTCGGCAGAGGGGGGCTCCGGCGCTCTCGTCGACCGGCGTAGGCTTTCGCTGCAATGGTTCAGCGGCACCATCCTGACCGGACTATGCGGCGCTGCGCTCATGGGCGGCGCCGTTTTTGCTTCGCTGGACGGTGAAACCAATTTCGCTTCGGCGCCGGAACGCGTCGAGACCGCCTTGCGCGGGGCGGTTGCCGGCATCGGCGGCCGCCTGAGCGGCATCCGCAAGACCGATCGCCTGCCCGCCATCGCCGAACCGAGCATTGCCCGCCAGATCCTGCGCCTGCCCATCACCACACGGCTGCGCGATCGCGAACTGGTGCGCACGCGCCCCTTTGTGCGCATCTCCGGCAATCTTGCGCTGTCGGTCTCGGAACTCTCCGCCAACATTCCCCCATTCAATCCGCAAAAGCTCCTCACCGAAGGCGTGGCGAGCGCCGACGATACGCCGGCGGCAGAACCGGACGCCGAGGTGTCCTTTGTCACCTGCGATTTCGCGCCGGTCGCCGCCAAAGGCCGGGTGACGCCTGCGGTCTGCGACATCAACTCGCTGTTGCCGAAGGTGAAGCCGTCGACGCTGCTGCCGCTCGACGAGGTCGTCGCCCGCGTCCGCGATGTCGCGACTGCCGCGGCGAATTCAACCTTGCTCGCCAGCGCCGATGCGACGCCCACAAGTCTCAAGCTCAGTTATGCCGCCGAGGGCGACACCGATCCTTATATCGGCTTCGAGGCGCGCGTGGTGCCGGAGAACATTACGCTTTTGCCGAAAACGACGCTCGGCACCAACGATTGGAACGAACGCGTCATCGTCGCGAAAAAAGGTGAGACAGTCGGATCGATTCTGCGCGAAGTCGGCGCCGTACCCGACGAGATCAAGCGGATCATCGCGGTGCTCGGACCGTCGGCTCGCGAGGGCGGCTTGAAGGAGGGGCAGAAGCTGCGCGTGCTCACGACCCCCGCCGGGCTCGGACACATGCGGCCGCTGCGCGTCATCATCGCCGGCGACAGCAAAATCGAAGCGGCGGCGGCCCTCTCCGACCAGGGCACCTATGTCCCGGTCGATATCCGCAATGTCGACGTCGCCGAGGCGGGAGAAGACGAGAGCAGCGACGATGACGGCAGCGGCGTGCGGCTCTATCAGAGCCTCTACGAGACCGCGCTACGCGATAACGTTCCCAACTCCGTGATCGAGGAGATGGTCCGCATCTATTCGTACGATGTCGACTTCCAGCGCAGGGTGCAGCCGGGGGATTCGCTCGACATGCTCTATGCGGACGACGAAAACGGCGATGGCAGGAACGAGGTGCGCTACGTTTCGCTGACGGTCGGCGGCGAGACCAAGAAGTACTACCGCTATCAGACAACCGACGACGGCACGTATGATTATTATGACGAGACGGGAAAGAGCGCGAAGAAGTTCCTAGTGCGCAAACCGGTCCCCATCGGAATTATGCGCTCCGGGTTCGGCGAACGTAATCACCCGCTGCTTCACTATATGAAGGTACATACCGGCGTCGATTGGGCGGCGCCCTTCGGCACGCCGATCTTCGCTGCCGGCAACGGCACCATCGACGAGATCGGATTGAAGGGCGGCTACGGCAAATATGTCCGCGTCCGTCACGCCAACGGCTACCAGACCGCCTACGGCCACATGACGGCTTTCGCGCGCGGCCTCAATGTCGGCAGCCGGGTTCGGCAAGGTCAGGTCATCGGCTTCGTCGGCTCGACCGGCCTTTCGACCGGCGCCCACGTGCATTTCGAGATTTTGATCAACGACCGCTTCGTCAATCCGATGACGGTCAAGCTGCCGCGCGGGCGCGTCCTTGAAGGCCTTTCGCTAGCACTGTTCGAGAAAAACCGCGAGCAGCTGGACTCGATGATAGCGCACGTGCCCGGACGCGTCGCCCAAGTTCGCTAGTTCGTTTTCCGTCATGCTGAGCCGCTCGGCGTGCAGTGACGAGCCGCGAAGGGGAACGGCCTCGACGCCTCGGCCGTTCATCCTTCGAGGTTCGTGGAGCCTGTCATCGGGGCGGCCACTTCGAGCCGGACCCGTTGGCTCGCACCTCAGGACGGCGCATCGGAGGCCTTAGTGACCCCAAGCATAGCCGCTGTCGACCGTATTGAGGTGCACTCCAGCCGGCTGTGGGCGCTCTTTCGTCTGAACCTGACGTGGCTCTTCTTCCCACCCCGCATGGTCGCCGACCACGTCGGGATCTCGACGAATATCGTCCGCTTCTGGCTGACGCCGTGGCGGCGCACGGATGAGCACCTGCCGATGGCGCATATCGCCGAAGTCGCGCATACGCGCGGCCTGATCTGGGACAGCATCAGCGTCGAGAGCTCGGGCGGGCTCAACCCGTTGGTTGTTTGGGGCCTGCCGAAAGGACAAGCTCGCTATTTCGTCGAGCAGGTACGCCAACGCCTCAACGAAAGCGCAGCTACGCGGCCGCCGCCGCCACCTCGCCGTTGAACTTGAGCCCCTGCTTGCCGGCGGTGATCACGACCGCCTCGCCGTCCTTGATGCGGCCGGAGAGGATCATTTCCGCCAACGGGTCCTGCACCGACTTCTGGATCACGCGCTTGAGCGGACGCGCGCCGTAGGCCGGGTCCCAGCCTTTTTCGGCGAGCCAATCCCGCGCGTTCGGCTCGAGCTTGATGGTGATCTTGCGCTCCTCGAGCAGCCGGGCCAGCCGCACCATCTGGATATCGACGATGCGCGCCATGTCCGACTTCTGCAGCCGGTGGAACAGGATGATCTCATCCACCCGGTTGAGGAATTCGGGCCGGAAACTCGCGCGCACGATCGCCATCACCTGATCGCGCACAGCCTCGGTGTCCTCGCCTTCCGGCTGGTTGACCAGAACCTCGGCGCCGAGGTTCGAGGTCATGACAATCAAGGTGTTGCGGAAATCGACGGTGTGGCCCTGACCGTCGGTGAGGCGGCCGTCGTCGAGCACCTGCAACAGAACATTGAACACGTCCGGGTGCGCTTTCTCGATCTCGTCGAACAGCACCACTTGATAAGGCCGCCGCCGCACCGCTTCGGTCAGCGCGCCGCCTTCCTCGTAGCCGACATAGCCGGGCGGCGCCCCGATCAGGCGCGCCACCGAGTGCTTCTCCATGTATTCCGACATGTCGATACGGATGAGCGCGCTCTCGTCGTCGAACAGGAATTCGGCGAGCGCCTTGGTCAGCTCGGTCTTGCCGACACCGGTCGGGCCTAAGAACATGAACGAGCCGATCGGGCGGTTCGGATCCTGCAGGCCGGCGCGTGCACGCCGGACCGCCGTGGACACGGCTTTGACCGCTTCGGCCTGGCCGACCACGCGCTTACCGATCTGCTCCTCCATGCGCAGGAGCTTGTCCTTTTCGCCTTCCAGCATGCGGTCGACCGGAATGCCAGTCCAGCGCGACACCACCTGGGCAATATGGTTGGCGGTGACCGCCTCCTCGACCATCGCGCCCCTGCCCTCGCCGGCTTCCATCGCCTTGAGCTTTTTCTCGATCTCCGGAATGCGGCCGTAGGAAATCTCGCCGGCGCGCTGGTACTCGCCGCGGCGCTGGGCGTTGGCGAGCTCGACGCGCAATTGGTCGAGCTCGTTCTTGAGCTTCTGCGCGCCGGAAAGCTTTTCCTTCTCGGACTTCCAGCGCGCCGTCAGGTCGGCGGACTTCTTCTCCAGCGTCTTCAACTCAACTTCGAGGCGCTTGAGACGCTCCTTTGAGCCCGGATCGCTCTCCTTCTTCAACGCCTCTTGCTCGATCTTGAGCCTGATGATCTCGCGATCGATCGAGTCGAGCTCCTCGGGCTTGGAATCGACCTGCATCTTCAGCCGTGCCGCCGCCTCGTCGACCAGGTCGATCGCCTTGTCGGGCAGGAAGCGGTCGGTGATGTAACGGTGCGACAGCGTCGCGGCCGCCACCAGCGCGCCGTCGGTGATGCGCACGCCGTGATGCGCCTCGTACTTGTCCTTGAGCCCGCGCAGGATCGAAATGGTGTCCTCGACGCTCGGCTCGTCGACAAAGATCGGCTGGAAGCGGCGCGCCAGCGCCGCATCCTTCTCGACGTGCTTCTTGTATTCGTCGAGCGTGGTGGCGCCGATACAGTGCAGTTCGCCGCGCGCCAGCGCCGGCTTGAGCAGGTTGGACGCATCCATGGCGCCGTCGGCCTTGCCGGCGCCGATCAGCGTATGCATCTCGTCGATGAAGAGGATGTAGGCGCCGGCCGCCGACGTCACTTCCTGCAGCACGGCCTTGAGCCGCTCCTCGAATTCGCCGCGATATTTGGCGCCGGCGATCAGCGCGCCCAGATCGAGGGCAAGCAGCTTCTTGTCATGAAGGCTTTCCGGCACGTCGCCGTTGACGATGCGCAAGGCCAGCCCCTCGACGATCGCGGTCTTGCCCACGCCCGGCTCGCCGATCAGCACCGGATTGTTTTTGGTTCGGCGCGACAGGACCTGGATGGTGCGGCGGATCTCTTCGTCGCGCCCGATTACCGGGTCGAGCTTGCCGTCGCGGGCCGCCTGGGTGAGGTCGCGCGCGTATTTCTTCAGCGCCTCGTAAGCGTTTTCGGCCGAAGCGGAGTCGGCGGTGCGGCCCTTGCGCAGCGCCTCGATGGCGGCGTTGAGATTTTGCGGCGTCACGCCGGCATTGGCGAGAATTTTGCCGGCCTCGTTGCCCTTCTCGAGCGCGAGCGCAAGCAGCAGCCGCTCGACGGTCACGAAACTGTCGCCGGCCTTCTCCCCCGCCTTCTCAGCGGTATCGAAGACCCGCGCCAAGGCGGGATCGAGATAAATTTGCCCGGCACCGCCGCCGGAAACCTTCGGGCGTTTGGCGAGCACTGCCTCGACGGCGGACAAGGCCTGGCGCGAATTGCCGCCCGAGCGGTCGATCAGCCCGGCGGCGAGCCCTTCGGGATCGTCGAGCAGCACCTTGAGCAGGTGCTCCGGGGCGAATTGCTGGTGTCCCTCGCGCAACGCGAGCGACTGGGCGGATTGGATGAAACCGCGGCTGCGGTCGGTGTATTTGTCGAAATTCATATCCTTCCCTCGGCCTATTCCGAACGCCCTGGCGGCGCGCACAGAACATCGTCACTGGGTCATGGTCGCGCAGTATTGCTCTGATCCACATGATCCGCATCCGGCATCCGGTCGACAGCACCGAAACCAGCGCACCCAAGCGGCGATCCACCGCATTGAATATGGGGGCTGCAGCGGCCGGTGGAAGAGCCGGCGCCAGCGGGCTTCGATAAAATCACGACCGAGCTTCTTTATCGGCGACAAGGTCGGTCAGCGAAATTTATGCTGGGACGCTCGCTTCGTTGAGCGTCCTCAGTTCACGCCGTGGCCGCGCGCCGCCTCGATACGTTCCTTCAATGCGGCGATCCCGACGGCCCCGAGAACCACTTTGTCGCCGACGACATAGCCGGGGGTGCCGTTGATGCCCATGGCGCCGGCCAGCTTCACGTCCTCGCTGAGCGTGGCGCCGACCTCGTCGCTGGCAGCGTCCTGCTCGAGCCGAACCATGTCGAGGCCCTGATCCTTGGCCGCAGCGAGCGCCTTCTCCTTGCTCGCCGGCCCGGCACCGCCAAGTAATTCTTGATGGAAGGTGAGATATTTTTGCCCTTCGGCATCCTGCATGCGGACCGCGATCGCGACGCGCGCCGCCTCTGCCGAGCCGGCGCCCAGGATCGGAAGCTCCTTGAGCACGATCTTCAGGTTTGGATCGTCCTTGATCAGCGTCAGCATGTCGGGCAAGGCCCGTTTGCAGAAGCCGCAGCTATAATCGAAGAATTCAACAAGCGTGACATCGCCGTGCGGATTGCCGAGCGTGACCTGATGCGGCGAGGAGAACAGTAGCGCCGCGTTGCTGGCAATCGCCTCACTGTGATCGACGGCCGCTTTGGCAGCACCGGGCGCCAGGCTGTTGCTCGCGTTCGCCGACGACGACCGGTGCTTGAGGACCCCGACCATTATTTCGCCGACCGCCTCCGGGTGCTTGACCATATAGCCTTTGACGATTTCGCCGAGCTCGTCCGGATGCGTCACCAGATAATCCTTGATGATCGCGTCGATCTCCTGGCGCACATCTTGCGCGTGGCTCGCGGGCGCTGCGGGCAACACCAATGCAGCGACGATCGCGCCGCACATCAGGACGACACGTTTCATTTGCTGTCTCCTTCACTCGCCATCGTCTATTGCCTCGATACCCCTACCGCCGGAAGAAGCCGCGGCGGCCGCCGAAAGGACCGCGGAAACCCGGACGCGGCGGAGGCGCCGCCGCGGTACCGGGTCGTCTCGGGCCGGCGCGGGACGGCGGCACGACCCCACCGCGGTGCTCCTTGTGGCCGCGCGTCCGGGGCGGCGGAGCGCTCGGCACGCACTTGCCGCGACGGCTCAGGATTTCTCCCGCCGGGCAGCCGGCTGGCGCCGGCACCACCACGCATTCGCCCGCAGGATTTAGCACCTCGCCCGGTGCGCAACCCGTCGCCGGCGGCATCGGGGCGCACGCGCCGGAGAGGTCGCGGAACTCGCCCGGCCCACACGGAGGCGCGCCGGCATTGCAGGATTTTCCATCGCGGCCGACGTAGCGGCTGTTGCAACAGCTGCCGTCCGGCATTCTCGTAAAGCCGGCCGCGCAGACTGGAACCGGGCAGCTTGTGCGGTTCGTCGGATCGACCGGTCCCGAACAGCATACGCCGCTCGTCGTCACGTTCGCAGGCGGACAGCACTTGCCGCTGGCGGTCGGAATTTGTCCTGCCTCGCAGAGGCAAAGCGGTCCGACCGGAATGAGAATGGGCGGCGGCTTGCATTGGCTTTTGTTTGGTCCGCTCGGTGTTTGTCCGCTGGGACAGCACGCGCCGCTCGAAGTCACTTGGCTGACAAGGCAACACGCGCTGCCGATCGGCTGGTAGCCATTCGGGCATTTCGACGTCGGCGGCGTTGTTGATGAGGGTGGCTGGCACTGGCCGTTGACAAGCGGCCCGCCGCAACATGCTTGGCTGCGGTTCGCCCCCGCATACACTTGGCTGCTGTTGCAGCAGAAATTGCTCGGCCCAACCGCCGTTTGCCCGGAGGGACAACTTGAGTTCGAGCACGCCGCGTTGGCCGCAAGGGCGCCGACTGTGCAGCACTTACCGCTAATCTGGATGTTGGGGCTCGCGCATTGTCCGCAGGCGCCGGTCGTGACGTTACGCGTCTGATTGGGCGGACAGCTTGGCGGAGTCGTTCCACCCGGCGGCGTCCCCGGCGTCCCCGGCGGCGTGCCCGGTGTCCCGGGCCTTCCCGGACGGGTGCCTGGCGGTCCGCCGGGTATCGTCGGATAGATCTGGAGTTGCGGCGGCGGCAGTGGCGGACAAGCGCGCACAATGGCGATGTCGCCCATGTGCCCGCGCGCCGCATCCTCGGAGAACATGTCGTCATAATCGATGAAATAGGATGCGAGCGGCGGCTCATGATCGCGCCGGACGCGCCAGGTCTCGTTGCCCTGCAAGCCGTCGACGTTGAGCGGACCCGATTGTTTGAGTTTTTCCGTCAGCGCGGCATCGGAGGCGTCGCGCAAATCTTCGCCCGTCGACCACATGAATCCGCCGCACCAAGCCGCCACGAGGTTGCCCTTGGCGTCATAGCGATAGCCGATGGCGACGCCGCCGTTGCCGTTGCGCAGATCGTGCGGGAATCCGATGGCGTATTCGTCGGGCGCTTCCTGCCAGATACGCCGACCGTCCGCCGTCGTCCCGACCACCGCATAGCGCAGCGCACGGCCGATGGCCGGAACGGCCAAAGCTTCGAAATCGAATGCGCCGGTCGGCGCCGGCCGCTCGGCAAGAAACATCCGGCCTTGCTCGTCGAACGTGATCTTGGAGATTTCGGTCGGGCCAGACGCGGGCGGCACCGCGAATTCGATCACGGCATCGCTGCCGAATGCGCCGTCGGCCTTCAATCCGACCGACCAGACCTGCAGGCTGTCGGCCACTGCGTAGTAGAGGCGGTGCTGATAAACGGCGAGGCCGAAGATGCGGCGTTCGGGGGCCGCATAGTTCCAGGTCGCGGCTTGCGTACTGTCGAACTGCGGGCTCGTGATGTCGACGCCCGCTTGCGAATTCCAGCTCACCGGCGGCAGCCCTTGCGCCGCGCGGCCGGTGACGCCGTGGTCGTAACGGCCGAGTTCGTGCCCGTCCATCCCGAAGCGATGAATGAAACCGGTCTCGCGGTCGGCGACAAGAAGCGATTTTGAATCGGCATCGAATGCCAGCCCGCCCAGCGCCGGGCCGGAATTGCTCCGGTCGTCGAGCATCACATTGGCAAACAGGCTCACTTTGCCGGTCGCCCCGTCGATCTTCCAGATCGATCCGGGACCACCCTTCGGGCCCCACAAGCCGGGCATATAAGCCGCGTGGGGCGCGCCGACTTTGATATGTTGCGGCTGGCCGTCCGGCCCCGGCGCGACGATTGGGAGCCCATAGGCCGAGCTTGCCGCGGCGTAGATGTTGGGCGGCGAGCTGTCGTCGAGCGCGACCCCGAACACTTGCCCGACTGACGCCGCGCTGAAGGTGAAAGGCTTGGGGGCGCCGACGAACTGCGCCATGGGCGGCCCGCCCATGTGCTGCAAATCGACGACGCGGAGCGAGGGTCCGTTCAGATCGATGAAGGTTTTATCGCCCGGAACGGCGCCAGGCGCGATTTGAATGGGCGGCAACGCGCCGGAAAAGCCGGTGACGGCGGCATTGCCGAGCGCGACCAGGGCGCTCGGCGGCTGTTGCGCGTTCAGTTGAGCGGGAAAGCCGGCGAGAAGTGCGAAACCATAGATTGCGGCGAGCAAAAATTGAATTCCGCGCCAGGCTAGACGGCAATTCAGGAGACGGATTTCGCGCCCCGGTTCCATCGCGCGCCTACTGTGTCGTCTCTTGCTGGGTGCAGGTCCCGGTCGCCGGATTGGGAACCATTCCTGCCGGGCAGCACTGGCCGCACGTGGTTTCTTGATTGGGATTGCAACACGTGCCGTCCGGCGTCATCACCTCGCTCGAACTCGTGCAAGGCGTGACGCATTTGCCGTTGAAATTGATTTGTCCCTTCGGGCAGGGAAGTCCGGTCAAAAGTCCAGGGCACGGATTGTCGATCGTCGCGCCATACCCCGCCATTGTTGGCAGACCGGTGTTCTGGCAGACACAGACATATTGCCCGGCGTCCGAATTCGAAGCGAGCTTCGAACCCTGCGGACATGTGCAAACGAAGACCTGGCACGCTGGATCGCTAACGATATTCGACCACTCCGCGTAGCCACTATTCGTAATCCAGTTACCGGTCATCGGCGCCGGGCAGATGCAGGATTCGACCGTGACCGTGCCCGAGGCGCTGGCTCCCTCAACCACGCTGACAATGGTGCCGTTACCGCTCGCCGACTGCGACACCGGCGGGGCGTCGTCGCCCGATGGACAGCGGATAATGGCGTTGCCGGCCAGATTGGGATCGCAAGCGCCAGTCTGGGCGTTGCAGGGATTCTGCGTGCAATTGGTCGGCACATTGTCGATCGTGCCGGTGCAGGAGCCGAACAGGCTCGGATCGAGCTGATTGGCTAGATTTTGCAGATCGCAGAGCGCATCGACCACACACGAGCCAATATCACCGCCAACCTGGGTTATGTTGTTCGATAAACCGCAGGCGCATTCAACGACGGCCAAGGCGTCACCCGCGCTGCTCAGCACGCTCAGTACCGAAGACAAGAAGCTCGCATCAATTCCGAGATTGTTGAGCTGGGTGACCAGACTGTTGCCGTCGCCCTGGATGTTGGTCAGCTGGTTCTGCGCGTTCTGTACCTGTTGGCAGAATTGCTGGCTTTGCGAGATGCCGGCCATCACCCCAGCCGCGGTGCCGACCGGCGCCCACAGCGCCGGATCGGCGCTCACGCCGGCGCAATTGCTCGACGAGATCGTGTTGAGCGTGTTTTGCAGGGCGTTCCAGATATCGGTGATGCTGCAATCGGGATGGGCTTGGGCGGACGCGGTTGGCAACAGCATCGCCGCCGCCGTGACCAACGCCGCGCCTATCGTCCGTGCAATGCGCCGCCCTGTCGCCATGGGACAGCCGTGCCAGTTGCAAGGTCTGAGGTACCGCCCAGTTCCGGCCAAAACGATACACCGAAACCTAAACTTCGCACAATGTGGAGGATCGGATCCTGACCTAGCCGCGCGCAGTTCCCGCGCGCACGACAAGCCAGCCGTCGTGCGAATCCGGCGACACAACAGTGCAGCGGCTTTGCTACCCGAAAATGCGGTCGCCCTGCAGGTCGATGATCTGCCGCGCTTTGCTCAGCGCGAAGTTCGCCGCATCGTCGTAAGAGGCGAACGCGTCGGCGCGGATGAAGCGGTGCTCCTTGCGAACGCCGCCGATCTCCCGCTCGATGGTCCCCGCCGTCTGATATTGGCCTTCGCTCTTGTAAGGCGCGGCGCGGATGATGAAGCCCTTGTATTCGACCGGCTCCGGGACTTTTTCGGCGCTGGCGGGGGCAAGCCGGCCGAACAACGCGCTAAGAAACGACATCACCGGCCTCCGGGCTTTTCTCGGGTCAACGCGGAGGTTACTCCCACATCACGACCCCGAAAAGCGTCGAGGCAGCCGCGGCCACCTTCCTCGCAATCCGCTCGCACTCGATTGACAATGCGTTAAGCTTGTTGCCGTCGCCGCGCCGACGCGCGTGCCTTTGACCGGAGTATGTCATGCCGAAAGCCTATTGGGTGGTCTCATATCGCGCGATTTCCGATCCGCAAAAACTTGCGGCCTATGCCAAGCTCGCGCCCGCCGCGACCGCTCCGTTCGGCGCCCGCTATCTGGCCCGTGGCACGGCTGCAGCGGCTTTCGAGGCCGGAGTAAAAGAGCGCATCGTGATTACCGAATTTCCCAGCGTCCAGCAGGCCATAGCCGCCTACGAAAGCCCCGCCTACCAGGCCGCCTTGCAAGCGCTCGGCGACGGCGCCGTGCGCGACGTGCGCATTGTCGAGGGCTTGGAGTAGCGGCGGCGCGGCGGCCCGGCCGCCAGGCTAAAAACGGCCGGCGGATTGCAAAATGCCCCAAACATTGTTATATGCGCGCCATTCGCGATTTAGCCGCCTTGACGTCTCGCCCCAACGGGCCTTTCCCAAGCAACGCAAAATCCGGATTGAAGACCGTGCGAATGGTTCGTACGGCCACAAAACGCGTTATGCGTTTCAAATGGAGGCCATCATGGCACAAGGTACCGTAAAGTTTTTCAACGCCCAGAAGGGTTTCGGCTTCATCGTCCAGGATGCGGGCGGCCCGGATGTGTTCGTTCACATCTCCGCCGTCGAGCGCGCCGGGATGTCGAATCTCAATGAGGGACAGAAGCTCTCGTTCGACATCGAACCGGACCGCCGCAGCGGCAAGTCGGCTGCGACCAATCTGCAGGCGATCTAACTCGCCACTTGGGCGCCGGCGCCACATTGGCGCCGGCGTTCTCGGTTTCTCTCCGGCGCCACAGCATGATCCCGACAGGTGGGCGCCGGGTTCGGAAAAGATCATGCTCAAGCAAAAATCGAGAGCCCGGCTCCGAGCCTGTTCGGCCGTCAAGCTCTCAGGAGAACA
>Ga0187855_10002902_pt1 | contig 12796 bp, 9 predicted proteins | sample June2016WEW_8_10_2_FD_132969 | JGI IMG/M metagenome (GOLD analysis project Ga0187855, IMG submission 132969) | Peatland microbial communities from SPRUCE experiment site at the Marcell Experimental Forest, Minnesota, USA - June2016WEW_8_10 | ecosystem: Environmental > Terrestrial > Soil >...
CGTCCCGAACAGAGCTTTTTCCATTTCCGGCCCAGGCCGAAGCTGATCCAACCGCGCTCTTTGACATCGCTCTTTGGGTGCCCCACATCTGCCCGGTGTTGGCAGATGCGGGATGTCACGCTCCTGACATCGCCGGCTCCCAGCTCCGAGCTCCCGGCTCCCGCCCGGGGTAATACCTGATTTACGGTACCTTCTCGCCCTTGCAGAATGAATGGCTTGCCACACCCCCAGGGGGAGGGGGGTGGGGGGCGCGGAGGGCACGTAGCTTGCTCGGCGACCACCGCGGCCCCAGCGAGCCCGCGCGGCGATGCCTTGACGCCGCGCCCTGCCGCACCGGATAGTGGGAGTTTCTTCCCTCATTCCAGGAATGCATGAGGCAACGATGAAGCGAAGTTCGATAGCGCTGGCGGGTTTATTGTGCGGAGCGATGGCGAGCGCGCAGACGCCGGCGAAGATCTCCGAGACCCTCCAGCCGTTTGTGAAGATCGATGCGCCGGTCGTTGTGCTCGAAAACGTGCGGGTGATCGACGGGACCGGCGCGCCGGCACAAGAGAATCAGATGATCGTTCTCGATCACGGCAAGATCGTTTCTGTGGCTGCGCAGACCGGGGACCAGCTGATGCCGACGGGGGCGAAGGTGATCGACCTGACGGGCAAGACGGTTTTCCCTGGACTGGTCGGGATGCACGAGCATCTTTTTTATCCGCTGCCAGATGGCGGGCCGGGGCTGCTGCCGCTGTATGGCGAGATGGCGGACTCGGCGCCGCGACTCTATCTCGCCGGCGGGGTGACGACGGCGCGGACGGCGGGCAGCCTCGAACCCTACACCGACATTTCGGTGAAGCAGGCCATCGATGCCGGTCAAATTCCCGGGCCGAAGCTGTTTTTGACCGGTCCTTATCTTGAGGGAGCGCCGGCGATCGGACCGCAGTTGCACACGCTCACCGGCCCCGACGATGCGGCGCGGCTGGTGGACTACTGGGCGGCGGAGGGAATGACGTCGTTCAAGGCGTACATGCACATCACGCCGGAGGAACTGAAGGCCGCGGTCGATCACGCGCACGAGCACGGGCTGAAAATCACCGGGCACTTGTGCGCGGTGGGCTTCAAAGAAGCAGCGGGGCTGGGCATCGACAACCTGGAGCACGGGCTGGTGGTCGACACCGAGTTCTATTCGCAGAAGAAAACGGGCGTTTGCCCGGGACAGCATCCGCCGCAAGCCGAGCTGGCGAAGATGGACGTGGAGGGACCGGAGATTCAGGGGACAATCAAGTACCTCATCGACCACCACGTGGCGGTCACTTCGACGCTGGCGATTTTCGAGAGCTTCGCGCCGAATCGGCCGCCGATGAGTGAGGAGATGCGCGTGCGCACCTCGCTGCTGCCGGATGCGTGGGGCAGTTACGCGACGACGCGCGCGGCCATCGCGGAGCGGGCTCAGGACGAGCCATCGGAAAGCATCTCCGGCCACCTGCTGAAAATGGAGGAGCGGTTCGAGCTTGACTTTGTAATGCGGGGCGGCGTGCTGATGGCCGGTTGCGATCCGACCGGATACGGCGGTGTTCTCCCCGGCTTCGGCGATCAGCGCGACCTGGAGCTGCTCGTGGAATCCGGATTCTCGCCAGAGGCGGCAATCCACATCGCGACGCAGAACGGGGCCCAGTGGCTCGGCGAAGACGCGCGGCTGGGGACGATTGCTGTTGGCAAAGCTGCGGATCTGGTGGTGGTGGACGGGGATCCCGCGAAGAACATCGCCGACGTGGAGAAGGTGGAGACGGTGTTCAAGGACGGCGTGGGCTACGACCCGCAAAAGCTGATTGCCTCGGTGCGTGGGCTGGTGGGATTGCGGTAGCGCAAGGCATTTCTGGAGCACCCCAGCCAAGGGGGAGTCCGCCCCAGCGGGTGTTTACTGGAACGCCACCCTTTTCTTTCCTGTTGACCTTTGCCTCCGAATCGAGTATCCCTTCCTTTCCCCCTAAAACTAAGAAATGAAGGAGATCAATCAACATGATGGGACACGGGATTATCGCCTGGATCATTATCGGAGTGATTGCAGGCTGGCTGACGGGAAAACTGATGAAGGGCTCGGGCTTCGGCTTCCTGATGGATATGGTGGTCGGAATCGTGGGCGCGCTGATCGGCGGCTTCATCTCCAGCCATCTCGGCCTTGGGGGAATTGGCCAGCACGGCCTGATCATGAGTATCGTGATCGCCGTGATCGGAGCCGTCATTCTCACCTGGATCGTCCGCCTGATCACCGGCGGCCGAAAAGCCAACCTCTAACCGTTCAGTGATCCGTCGCGCCGGCGACAGAGAAAAACCAAGCCGTGCAGGCGCAAAGCTGAACCTGCACGGCGTTTCTCTTTCGGCCGGATGCGACTACGCTTCCTTATAAAGCGCAGCGCCCACCAGCGTCCCGAGCAGACACCCGACCAGATCGCCCAGCGTCGTGTACAGCGTCAGGTGGCGCGAGTAAAGGTGCGCCACGTACATGAACGAGATATTCGGCAGCAGAAATCCGACGACCCAGACCGCCAGCCCAGCATAGATCGCCGTCTTCGGTCCGGCGCCGAAGCGAGGACGGATGGCTGCGTAAATCCAGACGGCGACGAGGCCGACGAAGATTCCCACCACGTTGTATTCGACGATTTGCGTCGACCCCATGGCAGGCTGGCCGAGCCGCTGCAGTCCGGCGTTCCAGCTCGAAGCGAGCAGCACGCCATCCACGAGGCTCCCAACCAAATCCCCAATAATGCCCGCAATCACACCACACAGAATCCAGCGGGCGGCATTGATCTTTCCCATGTTGCCTCCTTTTTCGGGGGGATTGCGGAAGTATAACGATGCACCAAATTTTGTGCAATGAGAAACTTGCGGGGAGATTTACTTTGCGGCGATGCGTTCTTCCAGCAGCACCGCCACCGAGTCGCCGGCGCCTTTCCCGATCGCTTTCAGGATGTCCGCCTTCACAGGCAGCTTGTGCCTGCCGTCGCCCAGAGCCATGAACGAGCTGCGGAAAGAAACTCCATCGACCTTGCCGCGAACCTTCACCTGGCCGCGTGTCCCGAAGAATTTCACCGAATCCGGCCAGATCACATAGGTCCAGCCGCCTTTGCTCGGACTTTTTTCGAGCTTCGCGGTGAAAGATTGGTTGAGTTTCATGCTCAGACCTTCGGGAGTGATGCGGCTAATGTAGCAGCCAGACCGCGACTCTGGTCAGGGCGGTAGCACGCTGGTGCGGGGCTCGGCGATGGCGCAAGCAGATCCCTCGCTCACCAGAGCGGGGGGATGGGCTGTTCCTGAAATATCGGTTTGGGGCCACCCTGATTGGAGAGAACGATGGTGGAGAGGAATGGTTTGACCTGCGGGTCGTAGAGGACGGTGATGCTTCCACCGCGTCCGTCCGGCCCACTGAAACCGTCTCTGCCGTCGGAGCCGTCTTGTCCCGCTTGTCCATCGGGTGTACCGGAGCCGCCAGCGCCTCCATGGCCTCCGCGGCCGCCCTTGCCGCCGGATCCGCCGGGACCGCCATTCGCCGTGACCGTCAGAGAACCGCCCTGGGGATCGACGAGGTAGAAGTGCTCCTTGCGGCCCGGTGCGGTTACTGCGATCTGCAGGAGAGGATGGGCTCCCGGACGGAGGGTCGCCTGCACCTGCACCGGCGGCGCATCTCCTCCGGGGTCTCCGTCCTGGCCGTTCGAGCCGCCGCTGCCGGCGCTGCCGTTTCCGCCGGGGGAAGGGTTGTTGGGATCGGTCGAGCCGGGACTTCCGGAGACGCCGTCAGTGCCATCGCTGCCGTTCAGCCCGCTGGAGCCCGCGCTGCCGGAGTAGTTCGCGACGAATTTGTAATTGTAGCGCAGCGGAATATCGAGTTCGGCGTGGAGATCGGGATGGCTGGGCACGGTGATGGCGAGGTGGCCAGTTTTGCCGTCGCTGACGCGGGGATCGTGAGCCAGTGAGACGACGCCCTTCTTGTTGACGGTGACGACGCTGGCAGCGATGGCGAGGTCGCTCCACAGAACCTTGCCCTTGCCCTGGCCCTCGGTGACCAGTGTTTTGCCATCGGGCTGGGTGAAGGTGACCACCAGCGGGGTTTTCTCTCCGGGTGCGATCGCGGGATCCTTCGGGAGCGTGGCTTCCATCGAGGTGATGGGGAGTTTGTCGAGACGCACTCTCATGCCGAGGTGAACCTTGATGCTGCTGCATCCGGTGAGAGCGAGTGTGGAGACGAGGCCGAGGCAGGAGACGAACTTTGAAATGCGCGACATGGCGTGCGGGACCCTTTGCGATTCAATCAGGCAGACGGAAGAGCGGGGCGCCGGGTTTCGTCCTGGCGCAAATCTTCCGTCACCGAAGTCATCGGCACGGGGCAGCTTCACTACTGCAGCAGCGAAATCGCTACGCTGGTCATCGCCGTCACACCGGTGCGGATGGTGGGTTCGGGCAGCGGCTCGAAGTGGCTGGTGTGCGGGCCGGGCAGCTCTTTCCCCGCGGCGTGCGCGGCGGCAAACTTCACCGGATCCATCGCGCCCAGGATGAAGTAGGTTAGGGGAATCTCGTGGTTCGGCAGCGCGAAGACTCCGACGTCCTCGCTGGCCATGGCTCGCGGTATGTCGGAAACGTTGTCAGCGCCGAGGGTTTTCACCAGCGTCGCCCTCACCATGGCGGTCTGTGTGGGATCGTTGTAGAGCACCGGCGTCGACTCGTTGTCGAGCACGGTGACGGTCGCGGCTTTCTCCGGAGGCAGGCCTGCGGATGCGCTGATGCCGGCGGCCATCTGCTCGAGGCCTTTGATGACGGTGTCGCGGCTCTTTTCGGAGAAGGAGCGCGTCGTCAGCTCGAGCTTGACCTGGTCGGGAATGATGTTGCGCTTGGTGCCGCCTTCGATGTGTCCGACGGTGATGACGGTGGGATCCTGCGGGTCCTCTTCGCGGCTGACGATGGTTTGAATTTGCGTAATGTAAAGCGCGGCGAGCGTGACGGGATCGCGCCCGGCGTTCGGATACGCGCCGTGACCGCCGATGCCGCGAATCACGACGTCGATGGACGTGGAACTGGCCGCCGACGCGCCGCTGCGCACGCCGACGGTGCCCGCCGCAAGGCCATTCGTATCGTGCAGACCGACGATGCGGTCGGGACGGCCGAAGCGCTCGTAAAGATGGTCGGCGAGCATCGCTTTCGCGCCGTCGATGGTTTCTTCAGAGGGCTGGCCGACCAGGATCAGCGTGCCGTGCCACTGCGACTTCATCGCCACCATGGCGCGCGCCGTGCCGATCATCACCGTCGTGTGCACATCGTGCCCGCACGCGTGCATCACGCCGACGGTCTGGCCCGCCAGGTCCTTCATAGTGACGTGGCTCGCGTAGGGGACGCCGGTTTCTTCGACGATGGGCAGCGCGTCCATGTCGGCGCGCACCATCAGCGTCGGTCCCGGTCCGTTCTTCAAAACGCCGACGACGCCGTAGGCCTGCGAGCCGTCAGGGTAGCGGCCCACGCGCTCCGTGACCGTATAGCCAGCGGCGCGGAGAGCCTCGGCCAGGATGTGCGAGGTGCGAGCTTCGAAATGCGACAGCTCGGGGTGCGCGTGGATGTCTTTGTAGGTGTCAACCAGCGCCGGCGTTTCGGAGTTGACGAAGGAGGGGATGTCCTGGGCGGCGGCTGAGAGCGAGAGACACACCAAGACTGCAATCGCGAAGCTTCGCACGGGTTCTCCTGGGGGAAAGATTTGGGGGCCAGTATAGCGTGAGGGCGCGAAGCCTACGCCCCAAACCGCCGCACCGCCAGCACCGCGTTCAACCCTCCAAACGCGAACGAACTGGATAACGCCAACCCAGGACTCGCTGGCTGGTTCGCGGGCAGCACGTGGTCTAAGCCGAGTGCAGGGTCGACGCTCGTCTCTGCGAGCCCCGCGTTCGCAGGCAGCAAATTGTTCCGGATCGCCAACATCGTGGCCAGCAGCTCCATGGCACCGGAGGCACCGATGGCGTGTCCATGGAGTCCTTTAGTCGAGCTGATGGGCAAAGTGCGCGCGCGGTCACCGAAGACACGATGGATGGCTTCGGCCTCAACGCGGTCGTTCACGTCCGTGCCCGTCCCATGCGCGTTGATATAGCCGACGTCGGCGGGCGAGGCGTGTGCGTCTTCGATCGCGCGCAGCATGGCTGCGGCGGGTCCGGCGGGCGTGGGCTGCGTGATGTGGTGCGCGTCAGAGGACATGCCGAAGCCGACGATTTCGGCGAGGATTTCTGCGCCGCGGGCCTGGGCTGAATCGAGCGCCTCGATGGCAAAAACGGCTGCGCCTTCGGCGAGGGTCATGCCATCGCGATCGGCGGCAAAGGGCCGGCAGGCCGTGGGCGAGACAACATGCAGGCTGTCCCACCCTTTCAGGAACGCGTAGGTGAGCGGAGCTTCGTGAGCGCCGGTCAGCGCGGCTCGTGCGGCGCCTGAGCGCACCAGGTGAAAGGCGAGCCCGATGGCATGCGTGCCCGAGGCGCATGCCGTCGTCACCGTAAACGCCGGGCCGGTGAAGCCGTGCTCCATCGACACCAGGCTGGTGCCGGCGCTGGCCATCACGCGTGGCACGGTGAGCGGATGAATGCGGCCGCCGGTGGTGTAGAGCTTGCGATACTCCTGCTCTTCCGTGGTGCGGCCGCCGGTGGAGCAGCCGAAGATGACGGCGATGGAATCTCCCGAATAGGCCGCCACCAGGCCCGACTGGCTCACCGCCTGGCGCGTCGCGGCAATGGCAAACGCCGAGGAGCGCTCGGCGATCGGTCGCTGGCTTGCGGTGAGCCATTCCTCCTCGCGGAAGTCCTCGACGCCACCGGTGCGGGAGAAGTGCAGTTCGGGCGGGCGATCCGTGATCTCGCGAATGCCGCTGCGGCCGGCAAAGAGACTCTTGGCGAAGCTGGCCACATCCTGCCCGATGGGCGTGATGCACCCCGCGCCGGTGATGACCACGCGCGTCATGCGGTTGCGGAGGGGTTGGCGCTCTTCCGGCGCACCGCTTCTTCGATCCCGGTCACCATGTCGTTCACAGTCTTGATCTGGCCCAGCTTCTCTTCGGGAATTTCGATGTCGTACTTCTCTTCGAGGTCGAAAGCGATGCTGACGCGGTCCAGCGAGTCGAGAGACAGCTCGTCAAGGGTGCTGTCGAGGCGGATTTGCTGGGGCGATATGCTCTTTTGTTTCGCGATGAGCGCAATGCACTCCTCGGCTATCGGGTTCATCGGCCTCTCCGTGCCTGCTTGGTGGAGGATACATGGTCAGGATGCCCGGCCAGGGCGCGCCGGATCAAACAGGCCGCCGCGGAGACTGCGCATCGCGAAGCAGCTCCCCGCCAGGGGGCGAAGAAGAAACGAAGATTCGCGGTAGAATAGGCGGATGTTGTCGCCGGTGACCCCAGTCCCGGAGAACCTTCCGGACCTTTCCGTTCCCGAGAGCCTCAAGTGGGCGCACCCGCTGGTGCAGGAGTGGTTCGTGCGCCGCTTCTCGACGCCGACCGAGCCGCAGGAACAGGGCTGGCCCGTGATTCTGGCGGAGAAGCCGGTGCTGATCTCCGCGCCGACCGGGTCGGGCAAAACGTTCGCGGCGTTTCTCATCTGTATCGACGGGCTGATCCGGAAGGCGATCGAAGGCCGCCTCGGCTGCGAGACCGAGGTGGTGTACGTTTCGCCACTGAAGGCGCTCTCGAACGATGTCCAGAAGAATCTGGAGACCCCGCTGCGGGAAATTCAGCAACTGGCGATGGAGCGTGGGTTTCTGTGTCCGCCGGTGCGGGCCGCCGTCCGGACCGGCGACACGCCAACGGCGGAGCGGCGCGCCATGCTGAAGACGCCGCCGCACATCCTGGTCACGACGCCGGAATCGCTGTACATCCTGCTCACCGCCCAGCAGAGCCGCGAGCATCTGCGGCGCGTGCACACGGTCATTGTCGATGAGATCCACGCCATCGCGGACGACAAGCGCGGCTCGCACCTGGCGCTGAGCCTGGAACGGCTGGATGCGCTGGTGACCGGCGAAAACGCGCTGATGGCGGGAGCGAGTCTGCTCAAGTATCCGCCACCGTTACGAATTGGCCTGTCGGCGACGCAAAATCCCATTGAACTGGTCGCGCAGTTCCTGGGCGGCGCGCGCGGCGACGAAGTGGAGATTGTGCAGGCGGGGCAGCGGCGCACCCTCGATCTGGCCATCGAGGTGCCAACCGACGAGTTGGGCTCCGTTGCGACCATGGCGATCTGGGAGAGCGTCTACACGCGTCTGGCTGAGCTGACGCTGGAGCATCGCTCGACGCTGGTGTTCGTCAACACGCGTTCGATGGCAGAGCGGCTGGCGTTCCAGATGGGCGAGCGGCTGGGCATGGAGAATGTCGCATGCCATCACGGCAGTTTGTCGCGCAAACTGCGACTGAACGCGGAGCGGCGGCTGAAGAATGGCGAGATTCGCGTGCTGATCGCCACCGCGTCCCTGGAGCTGGGCATCGACGTTGGGACAGTAGATCTGGTCTGCCAGATTCAGTCGCCGCGTGCGATTTCTGTCGGCATGCAGCGTGTGGGCCGCGCTGGCCACTGGCGCGGGGCCACCCCCAAAGGGCGATTTTTTGCGCTGACGCGCGACGATCTGATGGAGCAGGCCGCGCTGATCCGAGCCATGCGCTCCGGCGTGCTGGACCGGCTGGAGATTCCCACGAAGCCGTTCGACGTGCTGATGCAGCAAATCGTGGCGACGTGTGCCGCGGAGCCGTGGGAGGAGCGGACGCTGTTTGAGGTCTTCCGGCGGGCGCAGCCGTATCGCGACTTGCAGTGGGCGGAGTTCGACGAGGCGCTTGGCCTGCTGACCGAGGGGATCGAGTCGAGCCGCGGGCGCTACGGCGCGTATCTCCTGCGGGATCGTGTGCAGGGGCGCGTCCAGGCGCGGCGCGGAGCGCGCACTACTGCGATCACCAATGGCGGCGCGATTCCCGATACCGCGCTTTTCCCGGTGATTTTGCAACCGGAGGGCGTACAAATTGCGACCCTCGACGAGCACTTCGCGGTAGATTCTTCTCCTGGTGACGTGGTGCAGCTCGGCAATGCGAGCTGGCGTATCCAGCGCATCGAAACCGCGGGACGCGTGCTGGTGGAGGATGCGCACGGGCAGCCCCCGACGCTGCCGTTCTGGTTCGGCGAAGCGCCGCAGCGGACCCGCGAGCTGTCGGAGTTTGTGGGGGAGCTGCGGGAGGAGATCGACCGCCGGACACGCAACGTTCTGCCGGGGTACGTCAGCCAGGCTGTGCCGGAGGTGGCCGGCGCGGCGGCGTTTCTGAAGGAAGAATGTGGCGTCGACGACGCTGGCGCGGAGCAGCTGATTGCCTACGTGGCTGCGGGACGCGCCGTGTTGGGGGTCGTTCCTTCTGTAACAACCATTGTTGCAGAACGCTTTTTCGACGAAGGCGGAGGGATGCAGCTGATCCTGCACGCGCCGTTTGGAGGGCGGATCAACAAGGCCTGGGGCCTCGCGCTGCGCAAGCGCTTCTGCCGGGGATTCAATTTTGAGCTCCAGGCGGCCGCGACAGATAACGGGCTCAACATCTGCCTGGCGGAGCAGCACAGCTTTCCACTGAGCGACGTTTTCCATTTCCTCACGACCGAAACGGTGACGGAGCTGCTGGAACAGGCGTCGATCGCCTCGCCGATCTTCAAAACGCGCTGGCGGTGGGACGCTTCGCGGAGTTTGCAACTGTTACGGTTTCAAAAAGGCAAGAAGGTCGCGCCGCAGGTGCAGCGGATTCGCTCTGACGATCTGCTGGCCGGCGTTTTCCCGCAGGCGGCGGCCTGTTTCGAAAACATCGAGGGCGATATTCAGATTCCCGATCACCCGCTGGTGAAGGAAGTCATGCGCGATGTGCTGCAGGAGGCCATGGACCTCGACGGACTCAAGAATTTGTTGGCGGCCATGCACCAGGGCCGGATCCGGTGCATCGCGGTGGACACGACCGCGCCATCGGCGTTCGCGCATGAGCTCATCAACGCGAATCCGTACGCGTTCCTCGACGATGCGGGGCTCGAGGAGCGGCGGGCGCGCGCGGTCCAGCTGCGCGGCGTGGTTCCGGATGCGGTGCTGGGCGAGGCGGGCCGGTTGTCGGTGGATGCTATCGCTGAGGTTCGACAGGAAGTTTGGCCCGATATCCGCGACGACCACGAGTTGCACGATTTGCTGTGCGCGCTGGTCGTGGTGCCGGTGGAGGTGCTCTCCTGGAATGCCGGATGCCGGGATTGGGACGTTTTTCTGGCGCGGCTGGAACGGGCTGGCCGCGCAACCATCGCGCGGACGCAGGGCAGCGCCTATTTCGTCGCAGCCGAACGAGCAGAATGGCTTAGAGCGCTCTGGCAGGGTGTGGAATTCCCTGTGGAAATGTTGAAAACGCCCGGAGATACGCCTGAGAACAGTGACGTTGTGAAGAAAACGTTACAGGGATGGTTACAAATTCTCGGCCCTGTAACTTCGGCGGGGATCGCGGAGCGACTGGGACTGGATGCGAACGAGGTTTGGAAGCAGATGGTCCGTCTGGAGTCGACCGGGACGATCCTGCGGGGCGTGTTTGAGGGCCAGCCTGGACAAGAACCTGTGCCGGACGCTGAGATTGAATGGTGCGAGCGGCGGATTCTGCAGCGAATTCACCGGCGCACGCTGAGCACGCTGCGGAAGCAAATTGAGCCGGTGACGCCGGCAGTCTACATGCGCTTCCTGCTCGACTGGCAGCACCTCGGGGAACGGCGGCAGCTCAGCGGCGAGCAGGGATTGCTCGAGGCACTGCGGGACCTTGAAGGATTTGAAGCGCCTGCAGCGGAGTGGGAGCGCTCGATCCTCCCGCAGCGCGTGGCCGGATATGATCCGCGCTGGCTCGACGCGCTGTGCCTGACGGGCGCGGTGGGATGGGGACGGATCTCGCCGCACGCCGCCTTTGCGGACGCGGCCGGCGAAAACGGGACCCGGGGACCCAGGCGAGTCGTGCCGACCAGCATGGCTCCGGTGACGTTCTTCGTGCGGGAAGAGGCGCTGTGGATGGATTTGTGCCTGTCGCAGCGACAAATCCCGGAGGCAAATCTGACCGCGTGCCTGAGCGAGCTGGCGAACCGGGTGCGGTCGTGCCTGGGCGATCGCGGGGCGATGTTCTCGGCGGATTTGATTCGCGTGCTGGGCGCGCCGGCAGAGGAAGTACATCGCGCGCTGTGGGAACTGGTCGCAGCAGGACTGGTGAATGCCGATGGGTTTGACAGCCTGCGGGTGCTGATCGACCCCAGGCGGAAGCGGGCCTTTGCCGGACCCGGAAAAGCCAAGTCCACAGGCCGCCATGCTTCGGGGCGGTGGGCGTTGCTCGTCGATCCTGGCGAGCCGTTACAGTTCGGGGCATCGAAGCCGAGCGTCGAGGCGGCCGCACAGGCTGCGGCGCGGCGCGATGCGCAGATCGAGTCGGCGTGCCAGATGCTGTTGCGGCGCTACGGCGTCGTCTTGCGCGATGTGCTGGCGCGCGAGACGACGGTGGCGCCGTGGCGGGAGCTGGTGGGGATGTTCCGGCGGCTGGAGGCGCGCGGCGTGGTGCGCGGCGGGCGATTTGTTTCCGGATTTGGCGGAGAGCAGTTTGCCCTGCCGGAGGCTGCGGATGCGCTGCGGGCGAATCGAATGCGGACGCTGGCCGATATGCCCCCCCTGACCATGGCTGCGGCCGACCCGATGAATCTCGTCGGCATCGTGATTCCAGGAGAGAGGACTGCGTCGATCGCGGGGAACACGGTGACGCTGCCGTTGCCGCCGACGGAGGCAGAGGCGGTGGTGGTGGAGATGCCGGTGGCGCGAGGCTTCGCGTTCGATGTTCCTCTACCACCCCACCAACCCAAAGACAGGGTTGGTGGGGGCCGCGGTCCGCTCGAAGGCGGCGCAATTGCCTGAGTCGGGCTCAGAGCCGCGGACAGAGCGAGATCCGGAACAAGATTCGGAACCGAAACCGCTCGTCGCAGGGGACGACTTTTATCGCGAGGGGCCGTACGTGGTGTTCACCGAGGCGTACCATCGGCGGCGCGGGTATTGCTGTGGATCGGGCTGCCGGCATTGCCCGTGGCGAGATGAGCCGAGTCCGCCGCCCATCCGCCAGGACCCCGACTCCGCCTGATCTCTACTCCACCTGGCCGATGTACACGCCGAACGGCCCGAGCTGAATCGATCCGAGCGAAGCCGGGTCCGCCGCGCCGGGGGTTTTCATCAGCGTCTTCACGTTCGTCGCGTGAATTCCTTGCCCTGACAAATCGAAGCTGACGATCTGCGGCTGGTCGCTGAAGTTGCAGGCGACCACGACCGCCTCTCCGTTGTCCGATTTGCGCAGCCAGGAAAGCACGTGCTCGTCGCTGGTGTTGAGCATGATCTCCGCGCCATCGTGCACCGCCGGATCCTGCTTCTTGAGCGCGATGACCTGCTGGTACCAGTGCAGCATCGAGTCGGACCCCTGCTCTTCCGCAGCGACATTGATTTGTTCGTAACTCGGAGGAATGGGCAGCCACGTCTTCACGCCCGAGGGTGAGAAACCGGCGTCGGGACCGTGGTTCCACTGCATGGGGGTGCGTTCGCCGTCGCGGCCTTTTTCTTTCGGCCAGCCGGTGATGCCGATGGGGTCCTTCACATCTTCTTTGCGCGTGGGCGGCGTGGTGACCATGCCGATTTCGTCGCCGTAGTACATCATCGCCGTGTCGCGCGAGGCGAAGAGCACCGTGGCGATGACGCGGCCGACGTCGTCCTTGTGGTCGCTTGCGATGTAACGATCCCA
>Ga0187855_10002903_pt1 | contig 12794 bp, 9 predicted proteins | sample June2016WEW_8_10_2_FD_132969 | JGI IMG/M metagenome (GOLD analysis project Ga0187855, IMG submission 132969) | Peatland microbial communities from SPRUCE experiment site at the Marcell Experimental Forest, Minnesota, USA - June2016WEW_8_10 | ecosystem: Environmental > Terrestrial > Soil >...
ACCGTCCACGGAACCAGCGGCAGCAGCGCGATGACGCCGTAGAGCGACGCCACGATCGCTGCCCGTCGAAATGCCGATCGCGTGGAGCGCAAGCCGCGGATTCGAAGCACATACCAAAATAGGCCCGCAAGAACGGCGGCGAACAGCAGCACACCGTCGGGGCGAAGCAGCATAGCCAGGCCGGACGCGCAGCCGGCAAGCACCAGCGCCCAGTTATCGCGGCCGCCTTCAACCTCCGCTGCAATCACGCGGCCCGTTGCGTAGATGCCGAGAGAAACAGCAAACACTGACAGAGATTCGGTCAGAGCTGTCGCCGCATAGACAGCCGTGAATGGGCACAGCATGGCCAGCGCCAGTGCGATCTCAGCGGCGCGCGGCCGCACGTGGCGGCGCGCGAAGACTGCGAGCAGCAAACCGGCTCCCATATCCGCCGCCGCTTGCGCCAGGAAAACAGCGTTCAGCCATGTATGCGGCCAGGTCCGCGCAAACAACTGCTCAAAGACAGCGAGAAAAATCGGATAGCCGGGCAGCCGGAACAGGCTCGGCGAAATGTCCGATCCCGTGCCCAGACCGTAGATGCCGTGATGCAGAAGATTGTGCCCGAGCTGCAGATAGTCCCATGTGTCGGGGTCGATAGGACGAGGAAAGTAGATGAAGACCAGGCGCAAAACTAGACCCGCAGAGATCCACAACAGCCACCGGCGCGGCAGCGCGATCAAGCGGATGAAACGGGGCATGGTTGGAGGATACAGGACAGATGTCGGAGATCGTGGTCAGTGCTCGGAAAGGTGAAAAGGCTCAGCATGGATCCAGTATTTGAGTACAAATTCGCGAAAGGAGGGAGAAATCTCAATGGCCCCTTTTTTGTACTCTTTGTAATCCATGTACCACACTGACCCGAACTTGAGGCTCACGCAGAGATCTTCGCCGCTATGGCCGAAAGCCAAAGAGATGTGTTGCTCATAGAATTCCTTCATCTCAGGAATTTCTGCGTACGTTTCCAGCATGGACGCGCGATGGCGACCAATCGGCCGGAACGGGAGCATGCGATCGCTCGGGTCAAGAGAAACAGACATGAACCCGTCAACCTTCAAGTTGTCCAGATCGTCGCGGGACGTTTTGTGTGCCGGATTCCCGCAGGACATGATGCAGCCCTGAGGACTCCGGCTTCCGCCGTTATAGCGGAGGTAGAACTGAACGAGATCGTCTTTGCCGGGAAATGAAGTAGCAAAGATCGCGTCGATGTCCGCTTCAGAAACCGACGGACCAACGATCGCAAACCGACTTCCTGCTTCTTGAAGGTTTGGCTCTTCAAACATCCGCACCCCGCTCGTAGAGCAGTGTAAGGTCTCCTAAGTAGTCAAATACCATAGCTGGTCATCCTGAGCGGAGTTTGCTGCGCTTCTTGCGGCAAACGGAGTCGAAGGACCTGCATCTTGGATACTCGTATGATGTCTCAACAAATTTCTGAAGCACGACATTAGCTGGCTACCAGTGCCGGCCTGCGACGCGACTTGAGCAGCGGCAGCACCTGCGCAAGCGCAGCCTCGACGGTCAGGCCGTATTTTGCGCGCAGAGCGTCGACCTTGCCGTGCTCGATGAACCGATCGGGCCAGCCAATGCGGACGACGGGAACTGCGCGGCCCATCTCGTCTAATTTCATTTCTTCTAGCGCTTCGACAACCGCCGAACCAAAGCCGCCCATCTTCACGTGATCCTCAAACGTGACGAAGGCCGCTGCACGCAGTGCATAGCGCGCCAGCAATTCGCGGTCCAGCGGCTTGATGAATCGTGGATTGATCACCGCGGCCGAATAGCCTTCGTGATCGAGCGCCACGGCAAGTTCTTTAGCCAGCGCGATCATGGGGCCGAGGCCGAGGATGGCAACGTCGGAACCGTCGGAAAGCACTTCCGCTTTGCCGATGGATAGAACCTGCGCCTCCGCTTTGCGCGCAACTCCGGCAACCGCGCCCCGCGGATAGCGGATGGCACTCGGCCCGGCCAGCGTCAACGCGGTCTTCATCATGTCCGCCAGCTCGTCTTCGTCCTTGGGCGCCATCAGGACGATCTCCGGGATGCCGCGCAGATAGGCGATGTCGAACAGGCCGTGGTGCGTCGGGCCGTCGTCGCCCGACAGGCCGGCTCGATCCATGCAGAAAAGCACCGGCAGCTTCTGCAGGCAGACGTCGTGAACTACCGGGTCAAAGGCGCGTTGCAGGAAGGTGGAGTAGATGGCGCACACCGGCCGGTAGCCGCGCGTAGCCATGCCTGCGGCGAAGATCACGGCGTGCTCTTCAGCGATGCCCACGTCGAAGTAGCGCCTGGGGTGGCGCGGGCGGAAGAGATCGAGACCTGTCCCGTTGGGCATGGCGGCGGTGATGGCCACGATGCGCGGGTCCGTGGTGGCCATGTCAGCCAGCGTGTTCGCAAAGACCTCGGAGTACGTCGGCACGCCCGCAACAGTTTTGCCTGTTTCCGGATCGTAGGGGCCGAGACCATGGAATTTCTTCTGCCCGTCGATAGCCGGCTGAAAGCCCCGGCCCTTTTGCGTGAGCACGTGCAGCAGAACAGGGTGATCGAGCGTCTTAAGGAACTTGAAGGACTCAACCAGCAAAGGAAGATTGTGGCCGTCGAGAGGACCGAAGTACTCCAGGCCAAACTCCTCGAACAGAATGGACGGCCAGAGCATGCTCTTTGCCGCTTCCTCGGCGCGACGCACAACTTTCATCGCCGTCTTGCCGCCGAAGCGTTCGATCAGCCGCGTGGCCCGATCATGCAAGTGCTGATAGTGTTCGTTGGTCACGATCCGATGAAAGTAGCGAGCCACGGCGCCCACATTGCGGTCGATCGACCACTCGTTGTCGTTCAGTACCACGATCATGCGCTTCGTCTGCTCTGCGATATTGTTCAGCGCCTCGAACGAGATTCCGTTGGTGAAGGCGGCGTCGCCGGCAACGGCGACCACGTGCTCATGGCCGCCGGCCAGATCGCGGGCTACCGCCATCCCCAGCGCTGCCGAGAGCGCTGTGCCTGCGTGGCCCGCGCCATAGCAGTCATGTTCGCTCTCCGTCCGCAGCATGAAGCCATTCAACCCGCCCGGCTGGCGAATCGTGTCCATGCGGTCGAGGCGCCCGGTGAGCATTTTGTGCACGTAGGCCTGGTGGCTCACGTCGAAAAGGATTTTGTCTTGCGGAGTTTCGAAGACCGCGTGCAAAGCAATAGTGAGCTCGACCACACCAAGATTCGGGCCAAGATGCCCGCCTGTCTTCGACAGGGTCTGGATGAGGCACTCGCGGATCTCCTCGGCCAGCTTGCCCATCTGTTCATAATTCAGGAGTTTCAAGTCGGCAGGAGAATGAATCGATTGGACTATCGATGCCATGAACTTCCTTCCCCCGGAAACGACGGGCCTTAAAAGGAAAAGCCCGTGCGCCAAATGCCCCTTGAACGGGGCCTTCAATTCAACGGCGTCAACTGAAACCTTGATTCCACTAAAACTAGTGAAATGTCTCTCAAATAGCTACGCGCAAGAGATGGTCATCCTGAGCGGAGTCCCGGCATTCCGGGACGAAGTCGAAGGACCTGTATTTTGGAATGTTTCGCGTGTGCCAACACAACACCAGTATACTTCGCGCCAAATCGCGACCTGTTAGACGCTCGTCCGCGCTTGTAGTTGCGCAGCGTCCAAGGCAGGGCGCTCTCCAAAACCGCTATACTTTGATCGCGATCGACCAAGGCGGGTGCGGAATGCGGAGATGCGCGATATTGCTGCTTTTCGCCGGATTCTCATTCCCGGCAATGGCGTCCAAATCCCTGCCGGTTGAAGAGTTCGAAGAGTTGCTCGCCAAGCTCCAGAACAAGCCCGACGCGCGGGTCGCGCAGGAGCTCGCGGACGTCGAGCTCACCGAACGGGTGAGTCTGGAACGGCTCACCCAATGGGAGAAAAGCTTTCCAGGAGCCAAATCCCACGAGGCTCTCATGCGTCTCGCGGACTCAGCCGCCTTCCTGAAGACTCCCGCGTTAGACCTGCTTCGCATCGCGCCGCCGGATAACGACACCCAGGAGAAAATGCTCGCTCTGGCATCCGACTACGTAAAGACCTCGATGACGCGGTTGCCGAATTTGTCCGCGTCACGCGAGACGACTCACTTTGAAGATGCCGCAGCGGCAGGCAGCGCGGCAGAATGGCACATCGGTTCGCTCGGAATCTCCCCGGGCAAGACCGAGTCGAAGCCGCTGCACGGCACGGGCAGTTCGGTCTCCACGGTGACCTATCGCAACGGAAAAGAGGTGCCTGCCGAAGAACGAGCGATCCATTCTGAAAATCGGCCGCCAACCGGATTAACAACCAGCGGAGAGTTCGGGCCTGTTCTTGCCGTCGTCATTGGCGATGTCGTGCGCAATCAGGTCACCTGGAGCCATTGGGAACAAAGCTCGGGTGATCCGATGGCGGTCCTCACTTACGCCGTGCCTGAGGACCATTCCAACTTCGAGGTGCAGATACCCGTCGGCGCCAGGATCGAGAACGTGTATCCGGCTTATCATGGCGAGATCGCAATCGACCCCGCGACCGGCGGCATCTTGCGTCTCACGGTCGTGGCCGACTTGATGGGGCCATACCAGTCGATGCAGGCGGCCATCGTGGTCGAATACGCGCCGGTCGCCATCGAAGATCGCACCTGCATCTGCCCGGTGCACGGCGTAGCGCTCTCCAGAATCCCCACGCCGGGCGCAGCCCAGGGCGAGCACGGCGGCGCAATGCAAACGCAAATGAACGACGTGGAATTTACTCACTACCATCTGTTCGGCTCCGAAGCGCGAATCATCGCCGGCGACGAGGGCCATGCCGGCCAACCCACGCCACCTGCCAACGCCAATGCGACACCAGAAGGCTCGCCGCCAGATTCCCATCAGGTGGTCAGCCCGGCAGCGACCGTCCCTCCTGCCGTGCCCGCAACAGCCCCGCCAAAGCCCTAGGAAACGAGTTGTGGGAGCCCACTGCCTTCACTCCTTCACTTCTTCACTCTCTTCGCTCCTTCACTTCTTCACTTCCTTCACTTCCTTCACCGAAGTTGTACGATGAGCGCAGACACTCTAGCGAAAGTGGGGATTGGAACGTGGCGCGATATAGGCATTTTCTTTCATGTCTCTTTGTGCTCTCAGGGCTGTTGATGGGAATGTGGGCTCGCCCGACGCGGGCCCAGCTGCCGGTGCCCGGCGCCTCGGCGGATGCGCCCAATCCGTTCACCGATCCGACAGTAAAACCGGGAAAGATGATCCTCTTCGATCTCGAGGCGCGCTTCGCGAAAGATGTGCTCGAGCGCGGCGGCGCTGGATTCGCGGCCTGGTTCGCTGACGACGGCGTCGCGTTGGGCAACGGCGCCCAACCTCTTATCGGCAAAGTCGCGATCGCCAAATCGGCCGCTTGGTCCCCCAGGGACTACCAGCTGACCTGGACGCCGACCGATGCCATGATGGGACCATCGGGCGACATGGGATACACCTGGGGACATTACGAGGGGCGCAGCAAGGACTCGAACGGCAATCCTGTGCTCACCAGCGGTCGCTACATCACCACGTGGCGCAAAGAGCCGGATGGGAGCTGGAAGGTCGTCCTCGACGCCGGCGCTAACGAGCCGCCTGAAGCCGGCGACTGCTGCAAATTGCCCGGACATTGATCGCACAATCCCATGGCCCAACCGCATGAAATGATCTGCCGTCTGGACGATTCAGTCTCTTGGTAACCTTCGAACCGCACCAAAGGTAACGCCGCAATCGAACAGGAATGTCCGATTCGGCAATTACCTGGGTTGTACATGAAATTCACATCGTTGACTCATTCGGGGAAGAGCCAAGGTTGTCAATCTCTTGAAATACTGACAACGGGTACCTCTAATTATGTGCGCGTTGCTGGGTTCGCAAGCAGGCGAGAACCAGGAAGGGTTTTTGCGGCCGGAGTGGAGCTTCTTCGACCGTAATCCCGATCCCGCATTGGACGAGCTGGTCGAGCTTGCCGCCGTCCTGTGCAACGCCGACTATGCCTTCCTCGGTTGGATGGACTATAGCCGCCTGTGGTTCAAGTCGCGATTCGGCTTCAAGGCCACCGATCAGCCACGCAACGCGGCGGCGTGCCAATGGGTGCTCGAAAAAGGCGAACCGCTGTTGATCGCCGACGCCAGCCAGGATTCGCGCTATCCTCCCGCCGGCATTTCCCTTCCCAACGCCGAGCCTTGTTTGTCCTACGCGGCTGCGCCTCTCATCGCCAGCGACCAGGAAACCATTGGAGTGCTAGCGGTGCTGGCCCGCAAGCCCAACCAGTTCGCGCCGGAGCATCTCACCCTCCTCGAGATTCTCGGCCGCCAGACAGTCACGCGCCTGGAGCTGTACCAGCGGGTGCGCCTTCAGGAACAAGCCCAGAGGCAGCGGCAACGCACCGAGCGTGCGCTGGCCATCGAGCGTACCTTTGTGTCGGCGACCCTCGATTCGATTCCCGCATTGGTGGCCGTGCTCGACACCGCCGGTCGCATCGTTCGCATGAACGATGCATGCACTCAAATGACGGGGCTCAGCGCCGCCAACGCCGTTGGCCGGCCGTTTGTGGATGAGTTTCTGGCTGCGGATGACCGCATGTGGGCGGCCGGCAAGCTGCACGAGGCTGTGCAAGGCCAGGTCTCGGGCCCTCACGAAACACCCTGGCGTGCTGTGCGCGGTCCGGCGCGTCGCGTCAGTTGGACCCTCCGCCCGCTGCAAGGGCCGAATGGCGATATCCAATACCTCATCGTCAGCGGCCAGGACATCACCGACCAGCGCGAGGTGGAGAAGGCTTTGTTGTCGAGCGAGGCCCGCTATCGCGAGGTGGTCGAGCACAGCCTGGGATTCGTCTTCACCTGCACCATGGAAGGCCGCTTGACCTCGCTCAATGCCTTTACCGCTGAGACTCTGGGCTATCGCACCGAGGCGCTCTTGGGCCGCAGTGTGGCCGAGCTTACCGACGCTGCCGGAGCGTCTGAATTCGAAGACTGCCTGCGCACCCTGGAAACCGAAGAAGAATGGCAGGGCGCATTGCCGCTGCGTCGCAGCGACGGCGTCTATCGCCGCATCGCATTGCGCAGCCGCCGCATGCAGACGCCCGGCGAGCGCTCGTTTGTTTTGAACCATGGCATGGACGTGACCGAGCAGTACGAGGCCGAAGAGGCGTTGCACATGGCCACGCGCCAGCGCCAAATGATTCTGGAAGCTGTCGGCGACGGCATCTTCGGCATCGACCTCGACGGCCGCATCACCTTCATCAACGAAGCCGGAGCCCGCATGCTGGGCTACGAAACCATCGAGCTGACCGGCCGGGATATGCAGGATCTCATTCGCCAGAGCAGCGCCGAAGGTGCCCTCTATTCCAAATCCACCAATCCCATCCTGCAGGCCATGCGCCGATCTGAATCCACTCGCATGCGCGACGAGCTGTTCTTCCGCAAGGATGGCGCGGCGATTCCCGTCGAATACAGCGCCAATCCCCTCATGGAAGATGCCAGCATATCGGGCATGGTGGTCGCCTTTCGCGACGTCAGCGAGCGACGCCGCCTTGAAAGAATGAAGGACGAATTCATCTCCACGGTGAGCCACGAGCTGCGCACCCCCCTCACTTCGATGCGCGCCTCGCTGGGCCTCATCGCCTCGGGCTCGCTCGATAAGCGGCCCGAAAAGCAACTGCAGATGGTTGAAATGGCCATTGGCAACTGCGACCGCCTCATCCGACTGGTCAACGACATCCTCGATTTCGACAGCGTGGAGCGCGGCCGTCTGGCGTTGCATCGCGAGCCGGTCGAGCCCATGATTCTCCTCCGTCGCGCCGCCGATGTGGCGCACGACGCCGCCCAGCAGGCGCGCATCGAATTCAGCATCACCAGCAATGCCCCGCCGGTCTACGCCGACGAGGAACGAGCCTTGCAGGTGTTGAACGAGCTGGTCACCAACGCCATCAAATTCTCTCCGCCCGGAACGACAATTCGGCTCGCCGCCCACCCCGCCGGCGTCAATGCCGAGGGCGTGAGCGAAGTCTCCTTCATGGTCGAAGACCAGGGCCGCGGCATCGCGCCCGAAAAGCTCGAGCGCATCTTCGAGCGCTTCCAGCAGGGTGACGCTTCCGACTCGCGCGACCTGGGTGGCACCGGCCTTGGCCTCGCACTTTGCCGCAGTATCGTCGAGCAGCACGGCGGCCGCATCTGGGCCGAAAGCGAAGTGGGCAAGGGCAGCCGGTTCCTCTTCACCCTCCCCGTCGCGCCATAGTTTCGCGTTTTTCACTGTTCTCTGCTCTCTGTTCTCTGCTCCGAAATCCCTGACACCTGAAACCTGGTCCCCGAGACCTCCCGTGAGACAATTCCCTCGGCGGCCTTCCCCGCTCTCAGTCCACGGCCGCAGGTCGATCCTTCATGGGCGTATATACACAAGGGCTCCGGCTGCTCCTCGGGCGGCCTCTGGCCACCAGCGAGGAGCGCGCTGAGTGCATTGGGCCATTGGCCGGGATTCCGGTGTTCGGCCTCGACGCTCTGAGCTCGGCTGCATACGGACCAGAAGCTGCGCTCACGCTGCTCATCCCGCTCGGCCTGATGGGCGTGAAGTACATTGTGCCGGTGAGCACGGCCATCGTCATCCTGCTCATCATCGTCTACTTCAGCTACCGGCAGACCATCGAGGCCTATCCGCAGGGGGGCGGGTCGTATACCGTGGCCAGCCAGAACCTGGGCGAGGGTGCAGGACTGCTGGCCGCGGCGGCGTTGATGATCGACTACGTGCTCACCGCATCTGTAGGTATTTCAGCCGGCGTGGGCGCGCTGATCTCCGCGGTGCCCAGCCTGCAGCCGCACACCCTCGAGATCTGCCTCATCGTGCTGGCCCTCCTCACCTTCGTAAACATGCGCGGCGTGCACGACACTGGCATCGTCTTCATGATTCCTACTTACCTGTTCACAGCGACGCTGCTGATCGTGATCGCGGTCGGCGGATGGCAGACCGTGCACGCCGCGGGACATCCGCATCCGCTGGCGCCGCTGCCCTCGATACCGCCGGCAACCGCCATGGTCACTTGGTGGGTTCTGCTGAAGGTGTTCTCCTCGGGTTGCACCGCGATGACGGGTGTTGAAGCGGTGAGCAATGGCGTGATGGCCTTCCGCGAGCCGACGCGCAAGAACGCCAAGACCACGCTGACCATCATCATCGCTCTGCTGGCCGTGCTGCTGCTCGGCATTGCCCTGCTCTGCCGCGCCTACGGCATCGCCGCCACCGATCCCGGCGGCCCTGGCTACGAGAGCGTGCTCTCCATGCTGACGCGCGCGGTGATGGGGCATGGCTGGTTTTACTACCTCACCATCGCTTCCGTGCTGCTGGTGCTGGCCTTGAGCGCCAACACTGCCTTCGCCGATTTTCCCCGTCTTACCCGCGCCATTGCCGGCGACAACTACATGCCGCACGTGTTTCTCATCCGCGGCCGTCGCTTGCTCTACTCCTGGGGCATCTACGTGCTCGTGGTGCTGACGGCGCTGCTGCTGATGATCTTCGGCGGCGTCACCGACCGCCTGATCCCGCTCTACGCCATCGGCGCGTTTCTCGCGTTTACCCTTTCGCAGACCGGCATGGTGATGCACTGGAAGCGCCAGGGCGGTGCCCCCGTGCGCATGATTGTGAATGCCGTGGGCGCCGTGGCCACAGGCATCACCACCCTGGTGGTGCTGGTGGCCAAGTTCGTTGACGGCGCATGGATCACCGTGTTGCTGGTGGCTGCGATGATCTTTTTCATGCGCGCCGTTAACCGGCATTATGTGCGCGTCAACAAGGAGATCGATCTCGACAGGCCGTTCGCTCCTGCCGAGCCTGGCGAACCCATCGTCGTGGTTCCCATTGACCGCTGGAGCCGCATCAGCGAAAAGGCCCTGTCATTCGCGCTTTCGCTGTCCTGCGATATCCGCTGCGTGCACGTCCGCACCTCCGACGATCCCGATCCATTCAGCGACTCCTGGGACAGGGACATCGTCGCCCCTTTGCGCGCCGCTGGGCGATGCATTCCCAAGCTCGTCACCCTCAAGTCGCCTTACCGCTACATCCTCTACCCTATCCTGAACTACGTGCTCGACGTCGAGAAGGAGACCGAAAATCGCAAGGTCTGCGTCCTCATACCGGAACTGGTGGTGCGCCATTGGTGGGACAGCTTGCTGCACAATCGGCGCTCCGACCTGTTGAAGGTGATGCTGCTGGTGCGCGGCAACCGGCGCATTATCGTCATCAACATTCCCTGGTATCTCGAAAAAGGTTGATGCTTGCCCTTGAGCCAGGTCGAGTCGTTCGCGCGCTCGCGCTCCGCTGCGTGTCCTTTTTCCCCCCTCGTCGTCAATAACTTGAGCTTTTCTCGCCCCGCCGGGCTTCGTAAAAGCCGGGGTCAGCCTTTACTCTAAGTAGGTATCACCATTGAGCCAGAGAACCCGCTAAAACCGCTCTAATCCCACACCAGGGTGCGGGAAGTTTGCCGCGGATAGAGATCAAGGGAGCTTTCAAGTTGAAGAGGACGTTGTTTCTTTTCCTGTTGGCCGCGGCCTCGGCTGCGCTTTTGCCGTTGGCCGCAGTTGGCCAGGTTAACCCAGAGGCCGCACCGGGTCCCGAAGAGGCCGCGCGTTCCAAGTACGAGGTTTACCTGGGAGGGGCCTATAGCCGTTTCAGACAGGATCCCGTGGGGTATAGCGGACTGGTGGGCGGAAAGGCGTCAGTGGCCCGCGATTGGGGAAAGTATTTTCAGCTCCTCGGCTCGGTCGACTACTACCGAATTGGCGTCGGCCACCCCGAAATACCAGATAAAGGCAACCCGTCGGTGTACACGGTCCTGGTTGGGCCGGCCATCCACGCTACACTCTACGAAAACCTGAGCGTCGTGCTCTTCGCTCAACTGGGCGCGGAACATACCGGAGGCGAGGGCATTACGCCCGGTCTTTCCGTCGCCGGCGGCTTCGGCGGAGGCTTGAACTATAGCCTGTCCCGTAACTTTGCCGTGCAGCTTACCGGCGACCGCGTCGGCGCATCGTTTTCGCTGCCCAACAACTCGCCGGAGCTCAATAACTCTACGCTCCTGACCTGGAATGCGCGGGGAACCCTCGGCGTGGTGTACCGGTTCTGAAAAAGCCCGCGCACCATGCCGCCTACAATAGAAGAAGACATAAACCCCGAGGATCGACATGCCGCTTTCCGGAGAAGCTATTCGCCTGATGAACTACATTGACGACGTCGCCGTCACCTTGCGCCGCATAATGGCCGCCGTTCCCACGCTTTCCGCAGAGGAACGCACCAGGATCGCCGAGCATCTTCTTCAGGCGCACCCCAGCGCCCAGGAAGTGGCCAACGCCCTGGCCGCGAAGTAAAACTAATTCTTGACCGCCGTCGCCATCATCGGAGCCGGTCCGCTCGGCCGCTCACTTGCCCTTCGTTGCGCCCGCGCCGGCTTTCAGGTTTTCCTTGAGGACTTGATGCCCGCCAACCTGCAACACGCGCGCGAGTCGATCGTTCGCGAGCTGGGGCCGGAGGATTTGCCGGGCGTTAGCTTTGTCTCGTCGATCGAAGATGCCGTCCGCCACGCCGATCTGGTCATCGACTGCGTACCTGACGAGCTGGAATCGAAACTTGAGATCCTGTGGCTCGTCGATCGCATGGCGCCCCCGCGCACCGTCATCGCCACACCCACATTGAATCTCTCGATAGCCGATCTGGCCGGTTGCACCAACCGCCCCGAGAAGTGCCTCGCCATCGCCGCCCCGCTCGCCAACCTGACCTCCGGCGCATCGCCCGCACTCCTGCTGCGCGCCGCGCCAACCACCAGCGAAGAAACAGTCTCCCTCGTCACCGGTTTCTTCCGAGAGCTCGGTCTCCAGCCAACCGTCGAACGCGTTTCCGCGTAAAACGGGTGCCCCAGGTCTCGATTTTGAGACCTGGGACAGCGCAAACCCAACTGGCGAAGTCGAGAGCCGCTCACAACCTGCAGATCAGCAGTTCCCGCTGGTAGATCATCTCCGGCGGCAAATGATCGTGCACATCGATAAACAGCTCTTCGTGACCGATCAGCTCCTTGCGCCACGCGGCCGGGCTCACTTCCTGCATCGCGTCAAACCGCTCGCGTGGAAAGTCCAGCCCCTTCCACTCCATATCCTCGTAGTAGGGTGTCCAGCCGATGGGCGTTTCCTTGCCCTGGGCGCGCCCGTGCACGCGGTCCACAATCCACTTCAGCACTCTCATGTTCTCGCTGAAGCCCGGCCACAAAAACTGGCCGTTTTGGTCCTTGCGGAACCAGTTCACGTGAAAGATGCGCGGCGTCGAGCTCAGCGTGCGCTGCATCTTGATCCAGTGTCTGAAGTAGTCACCCATGTGGTATCCGCAGAACGGCAGCATCGCCATCGGGTCGCGCCGCACCACGCCCAACGCACCGGTCGCCGCCGCCGTGGTCTCCGATCCCATGGTGGCGCCTACATAGACACCCGAACTCCAGTTAAACGCCTGAAACACGAGGGGAATCGTCGTCGACCGCCGTCCCCCGAACACGATCGCGCTGATCGGCACGCCCTCCGGGTCTTCCCACGCCGCATCGATCGAAGGACACTGCGACGCCGGCGCTGTGAATCGCCCGTTGGGATGCGCCGCCTTCGCGCCGGTCTGTTTCGCGATCTCCGGTGTCCACTTTTCCCCGCGCCAATCCAGGCATTCGGCGGGCGGCTCGTCGGTCATTCCTTCCCACCACACGCCGCCATCGGGCGTCAACGCCACGTTGG
>Ga0187855_10002905_pt1 | contig 12792 bp, 7 predicted proteins | sample June2016WEW_8_10_2_FD_132969 | JGI IMG/M metagenome (GOLD analysis project Ga0187855, IMG submission 132969) | Peatland microbial communities from SPRUCE experiment site at the Marcell Experimental Forest, Minnesota, USA - June2016WEW_8_10 | ecosystem: Environmental > Terrestrial > Soil >...
CGGCCGATCGTCACCGAATTGAACGACCGCTCGCGCGAGATCTTCCGCCGCATCGTCGACGCCTATGTCGAGACCGGCGAGCCGGTGGGCTCGCGCACGCTGGCGCGCAAGGGCGGGCTCGATCTGTCGCCCGCCACCATCCGCAACGTCATGGCCGATCTGGAGGAGCAGGGGCTGCTGTTCGCGCCCCATACCTCGGCGGGCAGGCTGCCGACCGAGGCCGGCCTCAAGCTGTTCGTCAACGGGCTTTTGGAGCTGGGGGGCCTGGGCGAGGACGAACGGCGCAACATCGAGGGCCGCTGCGCCGCCGCCGGCAAGAGCCTGTCGCAGGCGCTGGAAGAGGCCACATCGGCCTTGGCGGGATTGTCGCGCTGCGCGGGACTGGTCATCTCGCCCAAGATCGAACGGCCGTTGCGCCACATCGAATTCGTGCCGCTGGCGCCGGGGCGCGCGCTGGTGGTGATGGTGACCGAGGACGGGGTGGTGGAAAACCGCATCATCGACGTGCCGGCCGGAACCCTGCCCTCGACCATGGTCGCGGCCGGGAATTATTTGAACGCGCGGCTGGTGGGCCGCACCGTCGAGGAAGCGCGCGCGGCGATCTTGAACGAGATCTCGGCGTGGCGCGGCGAGATCGACCAGCTGACCGCGAAGCTGGTGACGGCGGGTCTCGCCTCCTGGGCGGGGGGATCGGAGCAGAGCGCGCTCATCGTCAAGGGCCAGGCCAAGCTGTTGGACGACGTGACCGCGCTGGGCGATCTGGAACGCCTGCGCGCGCTTTTCGACATGCTCGAGACCAAGGAGGCGATGGTGCGGCTTTTGGACGCGACGCGCACCGGCGAGGGCGTCCACATCTATATCGGCGCCGACAACCCACTGTTCGGGGTGGCGGGATGCTCGATGATCGTCGCGCCCTACAGCAATTCACGCGAGCAGGTGGTGGGCGCGATCGGCGTCATCGGCCCGACCCGCATCAATTACGCGCGGATCATTCCGATGGTGGACTATACCGCCAAGGTGATCGGCCGGATCCTGGGATAGAAGAGATGAGCGACGAAACCGAAGATCAAGCGGCGCCCGCCGATCCCGCGCCGGAGGCGGCCCTCGAACCGGCGCCCGAGGAGCGCATCGCCAGGCTCGAAGCCGAGCTGGCCGAATCACGGGACAAGTTGCTGCGCGCCTTGGCCGAAAGCGAGAACCAGCGCCGGCGTTTTATCCGCGAGCGCGAGGAATCGCTGCGTTTCGCCGCCGCGAATTTCGCCAAGGAGCTCTTGAACGTCGCCGACAATTTGCGCCGCGCGATCGAAAACGAGGGTGCGATATCCAACGACCCGGCGGCCAAGGGCGTGATCGACGGCGTGGCCGCGACCGAGCGCGAGCTGTGGGCGATCTTCGAGCGCCACGGCGTCAAGCGCGTCGAGCCCGCCTTGGGCGATCCCTTCGACCCCCATCTCCACCAGGCGATGTACGAGGTCGGGACCGGCGACTACCCGCCCGGCACCGTCGCCCAGGTGATGCAGCCGGGCTACGTCATGTTCGACCGGCTGCTGCGCCCGGCGCTGGTTGGCGTCGCCAAGCCGCCCGCGCCGGCGAACGACCGGGAATAAGGCCGCGCCCGCCTATTTCTGTTGCTGCGGCGGGTTTTTCAGGCTGGGATCGAGCTTCACCGCCATGTCGTAATCGGCCTGGGCCTGGTCGTGCTGGCCGAGCTTGTCCTCGGCAATGGCGCGCGAATAATAAGTCTGGCCGACATGCGGGTTGAGGCCGATTGCCTGGGTGAAGTCGGCCGCCGCCTGGGTCCATTGGCTCTTGGCGTTATAGGCCGCGCCGCGATTCTGATAGGCGCGGAAACTCTTGGGATCGAGCTTGATCGACTGGCTGAAATCGGCGAGCGCCTTGTCGAAATCCTGCTTGTCGAAATAGTCGGCGCCGCGTTTGTCGAAGGCCTCGGCGTCGTTGGGCGTGAGCTTCACCACCTGGCTCAGATCCGCGATCGCCAAATCGTATTCGGACTTCAGGCTGTGGGCGAGGCCACGGTTGTAATAGGCATTGGCCAGATCCTGGCCGGCGAGATTGCCCTTCAAGATCACGGCGGTGCAGCCGGCGATGATCTGGTCGAAGGAGGCGTTGTTGCGGCCGTGGCACGCGTCGCTGTCCGGGGCGGATTGGGCATGGGCCGGGGCATAAACCGCCATCAGAACCACGGCCAAACCGGCCGCCATTGCCGTCCGTTTCATGCGCGAATCCTCCTGCTGCTCTATAGGGGCGGGGCGGCACTCTAATCCCCGGCAGGCATGCCGCTCAAGCCGGGATTGGGCCGGTTTCGGGCGCCCATCGAGCCTTGCAGACCGGGTGCTTCGTCCATATATAACCCCTGGTTTCCCGGGGATAAGGGGGGCCGGATGGGGAGTTGGCGCGGCGCCGTTTTGGGCCGCGAGCCGCTCCGCCCGCAAGGAGATAAGGAATATGGCCAAAGTCATCGGCATCGATCTCGGCACCACCAATTCCTGCGTCGCCGTCATGGAAGGTAAGCAGGCCAAAGTGATCGAGAACAGCGAGGGCGCGCGCACCACGCCCTCTCAGGTCGCGTTTACGGAATCGGGCGAGCGCCTGGTCGGCCAGGCGGCCAAACGCCAATCCGTCACCAACCCCGAGAACACCTTTTACGGCGTCAAGCGCATGATAGGCCGCCGCTTCATCGATCCGATGGTGAAGAAGGAGATGGAGCTGGTCCCCTTCAAGATCATTTCCGGCGACAACGGCGACGCCTGGGTCGAGAGCCGCGGCAAGAAATACGCGCCCGCCCAGATCAGCGCCTTCGTGCTGCAGAAGATGAAGGAAACCGCCGAGGCCTATCTGGGCGAGACCGTCACCGAGGCGGTCATCACCACGCCGGCCTATTTCAACGACAGCCAGCGCCAGGCGACCAAGGACGCCGGCCGGATCGCGGGGCTCGAAGTCCTGCGCATCATCAACGAGCCCACCGCGGCCGCGCTCGCCTACGGGCTCGAGCAGAAGAAATCCGGCGTCATCGCGGTCTACGATCTGGGCGGCGGCACCTTCGACATTTCCGTCCTGGAAATCGGCGACGGCGTGTTCGAGGTCAAGTCGACCAACGGCGACACCTTCCTGGGCGGCGAGGATTTCGACAAGCGCGTGATCGATTACCTGGCCGACGAATTCAAGAAGGAACAGGGCATCGATCTCAGGAGCGACCGCCTGGCGCTCCAGCGCCTGAAAGAGGCGGCGGAGAAGGCCAAGATCGAGCTCAGCTCCTCGATGCAGACCGAGGTCAACCTGCCCTTCATCACGGCGGACCAGAACGGCCCCAAGCATCTGAACATAAAACTCACCCGCGCCAAGCTCGAGGCGCTGGTCGACGACCTGATCCAGAAAACCGTCGAGCCCTGCCGCAACGCGTTGAAGGACGCGGGCTTGAAGGCGTCCGAGATCCAGGAGGTCATCCTGGTCGGCGGCATGACGCGCATGCCCAAGGTGATCGAGACGGTGAAGCAGTTCTTCGGCAAGGAGCCCAACCGCTCGGTCAACCCGGACGAGGTGGTCGCCGTCGGCGCCGCCATCCAGGCGGGCGTCTTGAAGGGCGAAGTGAAGGACGTGCTGCTGTTGGACGTGACGCCGCTTTCCTTGGGCATCGAGACCCTGGGCGGCGTGTTCACGCGCCTCATCGACCGCAACACCACCATCCCGACCAAGAAGGGCCAGACCTTCTCGACCGCGGAAGACAGTCAGACAGCCGTGACCATAAGGGTCTTCCAGGGCGAGCGCGAAATGGCGGCCGACAACAAGCTCTTGGGCCAGTTCGACCTGGTCGGCATTCCGTCGGCGCCACGGGGCGTGCCGCAGATCGAGGTCAATTTCGACATCGACGCCAACGGCATCGTCTCGGTCCAGGCCAAGGACAAGGCCACCGGCAAGGAGCAGCAGATCCGCATCCAGGCCTCGGGGGGCTTGAGCAAGGACGACATCAGCAAGATGGTGAAGGACGCCGAGGCCCATGCCGAGGAAGACAAGAAGCGCCGCGAGCAGGTCGAGGCCAAGAACCAGGCCGAAGCCTTGATCCACGCGAGCGAAAAGACTCTCAAGGACAGCGGCGACAAGATTCCCGCCGATGCCAAGCAGGCGATCGAGACCGCGATCGCCGAGCTCAAGGGCGTGATCGGCGGCGGCGATTTGGGCCAGATCCGGTCCAAGACCGAGGCGCTGGCCCAGGCCTCGATGAAGGCCGGCGAGGCGCTTTACAAGGCGCAAACCCCGCCGCCCGGCGGCGCGCCGGGCCCGGACGGGCAAGGCGGCGACGGCGGCGCGCAAGGCCCGCAAACCGGCAGCGAAAAGGTGGTCGATGCCGATTTCGAGGAAGTGGACGAGAAGAAGAAACGCGGCTCCGCATAAGCCCATCGCCACGGCGAAATTGGGGAATTAGCAGCAGGCGATGGCCAAGCAGGATTACTACGAGCTGTTGGGGGTTGCGCGCGGCGCCTCGGCCGAGGAACTCAAGAAGGCCTACCGCAAGCTCGCCATGCAGCATCACCCGGACCGCAACCCGGGCAACAAGAAATCCGAGCAGCACTTCAAGGACGTCAGCGAAGCCTATGACGTCCTGAAGGACGAGCAGAAGCGTGCGGCCTATGACCGCTTCGGCCACGCCGCCTTCGAGGGCGGCGGCGGCATGCGTGGCCATGGCGGCGATGCGGGTTTCGGCGCCGGCTTCGCCGACATCTTCGAGGAGATGTTCGGCGATTTCATGGGCGGGCGGCGCCAAGGCGGCCAGGGCGCCAATCTGCGCGGCAACGACCTGCGCTACAATCTCGAGATCGGCCTGGAAGAGGCCTATGCGGGCAAGCAGACCCAGGTGCGCGTCTCGACCCTGGCAGCCTGCGAGACGTGCAAGGGCAGCGGCGCCGAGGCGGGATCACGCCCGATCAATTGCCCGACCTGCCACGGCAGCGGCAGAGTGCGGGCGCAACAGGGCTTCTTCACGCTCGAGCGCACCTGCCCCGCCTGTCACGGCGCCGGACGCGTGATCGAAAATCCCTGCCGCGCCTGCGGCGGCCAGGGCCGCATCCAGAAGGAAAAGACGCTGTCGGTTTCGATCCCGGCGGGGGTCGAGGACGGCACGCGCATCAGGCTCGCCGGCGAGGGCGAAGCGGGGATGCGCGGCGGCGGCTCGGGCGATCTTTACATCTTTCTCCGGGTGAAGCCGCATCGTCTGTTCCAGCGCGAGGGCGCGAACATCCATCTGCGCGTGCCGATCGCGCTGCCGGTGGCGGCGTTGGGCGGATCGCTCGAAGTGCCGACCATCGACGGCACCCGCACCCGGCTCACCATTCCCCCCGGCACGCAATCGGGCCACCAGCTGCGCCTCAAGGGCAAGGGGATGTCGGTGCTGCGCTCGGGCTCCCGCGGCGACATGTTCGTCGAGGTCGCGGTAGAGATTCCGGTCAATCTGTCGAAGCGCCAGCAGGAGCTGTTGAAGGAATTCGAGTCGGCGGGCGACGCGCGCAAGACCCAGCCGCAAAGCGCGGGCTTCTTCGCCAAGGTGAAGGAGTTCTTCGGCGATCTGAGGGAATAACCATCCCCGGCGGCGCTCGGGCGCCAAAATCTTGAAGACGCGCAGGACGCGTTCCGCTAAACCTTCACAGTCCGGGCGGCCTTAGCCGCCCTTTTCATTGGCGAAGGTCGGCATCGTGGCCAGGAAACTCTTCATTCCGCTCGCGCTCCTCTGGCTCGCGGGCAACGGCTTGCGCCTGACCGTGCTGGCGGTGCCGCCGGTCATTCCGCTCATCCACCACGACCTGCATCTGAGCGAGACCGGCGTGGCGCTGCTCGGCAGCCTGCCGCCGCTGCTGTTCGCCGTGGCGGCGGTGCCGGGCTCGCTTCTGATCGCGCGGCTGGGCGCCGCGCGCGCGCTGATGGCCGGGCTGTTGCTGACCGCCGCGGGGGGCGCCGCGCGGGGATTGGCCGGCGACGCGCTGTCGCTTTACGCCGCCACCATAGCCATGGGCGCGGGCGTCGCGGTGATGCAGCCGACGATGCCGCCCTTGGTGCGCGAATGGGCGCCGCACCGCATTCCCTTCGCCACCGCGGTCTATACCAACGGGCTCCTGGTGGGCGAGACCCTGCCGGTGGCCTTCACGCTGCCCTTGGTGCTGCCGCTCTTCGCCGGCAGCTGGCGTTGGGGCCTGGCGTTTTGGTCGCTGCCGGTGCTGGCGACGGCGCTGGCGCTGGCGCTGTTGGGCCCGACGCACGTTCCCCATCCCAAGGGCGCGCCGCCGCGGCGCTGGTGGCCCGATTGGAACAACGGCCTGCTCTGGCGCATCGCCATCATGTTCGGCGGCACCAACACGCTTTATTTCGCCACCAACACCTTCCTGCCCGATTATCTCGAGGCGGTGGGGAGAGGCCAATGGATCGGCGCGGCGCTGACCGCGCTCAATTTCGGCCAGCTTCCGGCCTCGGTGCTGATGCTGGCCTTCGCCGGGAAACTGGTGCGCCACCATTATTCCTACATCGGTTTGGGGCTTTTGATGGGGACGAGCGTCGCCGGCATGCTGCTGATGCCGGGCGCGTGGGTGGTGTGGTGGGCGGGGCTGGCGGGCGGCGCCACCGCCGCGGTGATGACCCTGCTCCTGGCCTTGCCGCCGGTGCTGATGCCGCACGGCGACGTGCCGCGATTCACCGCCGGCATCTTCACCGTGAGCTATTCGACCGCGGTGGTGACGCCGGTCCTGGCCGGGTTCCTGTGGGACGCGACCGGCAATCCGGCGATGGCGTTCCTGCCGGCGGGGCTGGCGGTGCTCGCGATCATCGGCGTCGCGCCGACCGTCGGCTTCAAGCGGATGAAATAGAGAGCCATTCCGTTTGCTTCGCTCTGATCGAGCGACTGTTTTCTTGCTTCGCTCTGATTGAGCTACGCGCGCGCTATTCTGCCGCCACCGTCTTGCGCGCGCGTTTGCCGGCATCCTTGGCGCCCGATTCGAGCGCCTTGGTCAGCCGGGAGCGGATATCGCGCAGCCGGTCCGGCTGCTCGATCTTGTGGCCGAACAAATCCTTCACATAGAAGACGTCGACCACCTTCTCGCCGTAAGTGGAAATCTTGGCGCTCGAGATCTGCAGATTGAGCGCCGTCAGCGCGCGCGTCACCTCGAACAGCAATCCCGGCCGGTCGGGACCGTTCACCTCGATCACGGTGTAGGTGAGGCTGGCATTATTGTCGATGATGACGCGCGGCGGCACCGCGATGGTGCGGGTGCGCGGCGGAATCGCCTGCGGCTTGGCGAGCTCGACATGCGGCAAGATGCGGCCCGACAGCACGTCCTCGAACAAGGTCGCGAGTTTCGCCAGCTTCGCGGGCTTATCGAAGGCGCCGCCCGCCTGGTCCTGGACCCAGAAGGTGTCGAGCGCCATGCCGTTTTGCATGGTGAGAATCTTGGCGTCGACGATGTTGGCGCCGGCCAGCGCCAGGGCGCCGGCGATGCGCGAGAACAAGCCGGCATGGTCGGCGGTGTAGAGCGTGATCTCGGTGACCGACCGCCCGGGATCGACGCGGGTCTCGAGCGTCAGCGGCCGGCCCGACCGTTCGGCCTCGCGGATCAATCGCGCGTGGCGCGCCTCGGTTTCCGGATCGAAGGACAGCCAGTAGAACGGGTAGCCCTTGGCGATGAAGGATTCGATGTCCTCGCGCGAGAAATCGGGCAGCAGCTTCACCACCGCCTCCTGGGCCTGGGAGACGCGCTGCATCTGTCCTTCCTCGACGAGGCCTCCCACCATCAGATCGAAGGCGCGGTGATAAAGCTCGCGCAACAGCGTCGCCTTCCAGTTGTTCCACACCTTGGGGCCGACGGCGCGGATATCGACCACCGTCAGCACCAGCAGCAGCTTCAACCGCTCGGGCGATTGCACGCGCTCGACGAAGTCGCGGATGGTCTGCGGATCGTCGATGTCGCGCTTCAACGCGGTGGCGCTCATCAGCAAATGCCAGCGCACCAGCCAGGCGGTGGTCTCGATCTCCTCCGCGGTCAGTCCCAGGCGGGGGCCGAGCTTTTGCGCCACTTCCTCGCCCAGGATCGAATGGTCGCCGCCGCGGCCCTTGGCGATGTCGTGCAGCAGCACGGCGAGATAAAGCGCGCGGCGCGAGGAAATCGTCGGCGCCAGCGAAGTCGCCAGCGGCAGCTCGTCCTTGAACTCGCCCTTCTCGATCCTGGCAAGCAAGCCGATGGCGAAGAGCGTGTGCTCGTCGACGGTGTAGATGTGATACATGTCGAACTGCATCTGCGCCACGACGCGGCCGAAATCGGGCACGAAGCGGCCGAACACCCCGGCCTCGTTCATGCGGCGGAGCGCCACCTCGGGATCCTTGCGCGAGGTCAGAATCTCCATGAACAGGCGGTTGGCCTCGGGATTGGCGCGCAGATCGTTGTCGATCAGCTTCAAGGATTGCGTGATGAGGCGCAGCGCATGGGGGTGGATGTCGAGCCCGTGCTCCTCGGCCAGATGGAACATCCGGATGAGATTGACCGGATCATCGCGGAAAGTGTTGTCCTTGTCGACGTCGATGCGGCCCTGCGCCACCTTGAATCCCTCGAGCTTCTTCTCGCGCCCGCGCCAGCGTTTCCAGGTGAGCAGCGGCTCCTTGGTCTGCTCGGATTCCAGCAGCGCGCAGAAGATGCGGGTCAGATCGCCCACGTCCTTGGCGATGAGGAAATAGTGTTTCATGAAGCGTTCGACGCCGCGCGTGCCGGCGTGGTCGGTGTAGCCCATGCGGCGGGCGATTTCGGCCTGGTATTCGAAGGTCAGGCGGTCCTCGGCGCGGCCTGAGAGAAAATGCAGGTAACAGCGCACCGTCCAGAGGAAATCCTGCGCGCGCGCGAAGCGTTGCGCCTCCTTGGCCGACAGCACCTTGAGATCGACCAGGGCCGCGACGTCGTCGACGCGGTAGATGTATTTGGCGATCCAGAACAGGGTGTGGAGATCGCGCAGGGCCCCCTTGCCTTCCTTGACGTTGGGCTCGACCAGGTAGCGCGAATCGCCGAGCCGGCGGTGGCGCTCGTTGCGCTCGGCGAGCTTGTCGCGGACGAATTCGGCGGCCGTGCCCTTGGCGATCTTGGCCTCGAACGCCTTCTTGAGATCGTCGTAGAGTTTTTGCTCGCCCCAGATGTAGCGCGCCTCGAGGATGGCGGTGCGGGTGGAGAGATCGGCCTTGGCGGCGGTTATGGTCTCGTCGATCGAGCGCGTCGCCTGCCCCACCTTGAGGCCCAGATCCCACAGCGCGTAAAGCACGTATTCCACCACCTGCTCGATATGCGGCGTCGCCTTGTAGGGCAGCAGGAAGAGGAGATCGATGTCGGAATAGGGCGCCAACTCGCCGCGGCCGTAACCGCCGACGGCGATCAGCGCCATCTGCTCGCCCGAAGTGGGATTGGGCGCCGGATAGATCCGGGTCTGGGTGAAGTCGTAAAGCGCGCGGATGATCTGATCCATCAAGAAGGCCAGCGCGTGCGTGGTTTCGGTGCCGGAGGCCCCGGCTTCGAAACGCTTTTGAACCACGGCGCGGCCGGAGACCAGCGCCTCCTTGAGCACGGCGCTCACGTCCTTGCGCGCGGGCGTGCCCGAAGCCGTTTCGGTCAGCGCTTCGAGTTTCGCCTGAATCGCGCGGCGGTCGATGATGTCGCGCGGGTGGGGGACCGGGTTCATGCGGTCATTTTATACACCGGCGGGGGCCGAGTGTCGCTTGGCCTTCTCAGCCGCGTTTCTCGACCAAGTTCTTGATCCGATAGAGCAATTCGAGCGCTTCCTTGGGCGAAAGCTCGTCCGGGCGCAAACCGGCCAGGAGCTTCTCCGCCTCCGACGGCGCGGGCGCGGATGCGCGCGGCGGCGGGCTCGCGGTAAAGAGCGGCAAATCCTCGGCGAGCTTGGTCAACTGCCCGCGCTGCTCGCCCGTCTCCAATGTGGCCAGAACCTGTTCGGCGCGCGCGATCACGGCTTGCGGCAGGCCCGCGAGCTTCGCCACGTGGAGGCCGTAGGAACGGTCGGCGGCGCCGGGCGCGACCTCATGCAGGAACACCACGTCGCCCTGCCATTCCTTGACGCGCATGGTCCAGCAGGAGAGATCCTCGAGCTTGCCCTGAAGCGCCGTCAGCTCATGGTAATGGGTGGCGAAGAGACAACGGCAGCGATTGACCCCGTGCAGATGCTCGAGCGCCGCCCAGGCGATCGAAAGCCCGTCGAAGGTGGAGGTGCCGCGTCCGATCTCGTCGAGGATGACCAGCGAGCGTCCGGTGGCTTGGTTGAGAATGGCGGCGGTCTCGACCATCTCGACCATGAAGGTGGACCGCCCGCGCGCCAGATCGTCGGCGGCGCCGACGCGCGAGAACAGGCGATCGACGACGCCGAGGACGGCCGATTCCGCCGGAACATATCCCCCCATCTGCGCCAGCACGGCGATAAGCGCGTTCTGACGCAGGAAGGTGGATTTCCCCGCCATGTTGGGGCCGGTCAAAAGCCAAAGCCGCTGGCCCGGCTTGAGATCGCAATCATTGGCGACGAAGCCTTGCGCGGCCTGGCGCTTCAAGGCCGCTTCGACCACCGGATGGCGGCCGGCCTTGATCGAGAACGCCAAGTCATTTTCGATAACAGGTCTGCGGTAATCCTGTTCGACCGCCAGCTCGGCCTGGCTCGCCGCGACGTCGAGCCAGGCCAGCGCCGAGGCCGCACGCTGGATCATTTCCGCGCGCGCGCGCGTCTCGTTCACCAGATCCTCGAACAGCCGGAGTTCGAGCGCCAACGCCTTGTCGGCCGCCGAGGATATCCGGCTTTCGAGCTCGCCCAATTCGGCCGTGGTGTAGCGCACCGAGGAGGCGAGCGTCTGGCGGTGGATGAAGGAAGGCCCGAGCTTGGCCGCGTGATTGGGCGAAACGTCGATGTGATAGCCCAGCACGTTGTTGTGCCGGATTTTGAGCGAAGCGACGCCCGATTCGCCCGCGTAACGCGCCTGAAGCTCGGCCACCAGGCGGCGGCCTTCGTCGCGCAAAGCCCGCAGCTCGTCGAGTTCGGGCGCGTAACCCGAAGCGACGAAGCCGCCGTCGCGGGCATAAAGCGGCAGCTCCGCCGCGAGCGCCCGCGTCAAGCGGTCGACGAAAGCCGAATGCTCGCCCAAATCCTTGAGGGCTTGGGCCACAAGAGCGGGCGGCTCGGCCGAGGAAAGCGCCGCGCGAAGACCCGCGCTTTGCTCCAAGCCGTCGCGCAACGCGGCCAGGTCGCGCGGGCCGCCGCGGCCCAGGGAGAGGCGCGCCATGGCGCGCGCCATGTCGGGACAGCGCCCGAGGATGGCGCGGCTGTCCTGGCGCAAGCGTTCGGATTCGGCGAAGAACCCGACCGCGTCGAGCCGCGCCGATATGGCGCGGACATCGGTCAGGGGCGCGGAGAGATGTTCGGCCAGCAGGCGCGCGCCCGCGCCGGTTTTGGTGCGGTCGATCGCGGCCAGGAGACTGCCCGAACGCTCGCCCGACAGGGTCTCGGTCAGTTCGAGGTTGCGCCTTGTGGCGGGATCGATCGCCAAAAAGGCGCCGGACGAGAAACGCCGCGGCGGGCTCAACGCCGGCAGCTTGCCCTGTTGGGTCAAATCGACGTAATCGAGCAGCGATCCCGCCGCCGCGATCTCGGATCGGGAAAAATCGCCGAAGGCGTCGAGCGCCTTCACGCCCAAAGCCGTCTCGATGCGCTTCCGGCCGTTCTCGGAATCAAACCGCGCATTGGGCAAGGACGAGAGCGCGGATTTCCAGTCGTTCAAGAGTTCGAACAGCTCAGGCTTCTGGAGGAGCCGCTCGGGCAGCAGGATTTCGCCGGGCGCGAGGCGCGCGAGATCGCCGCCCAGATTCGCGAGCGCCACCTCCTGGGTCCCGAAATCGCCGGTCGAGAGATCGAGCCAGGCGAGCGCCAGCGCGCTTCCCGCCTCGGCCAGCGCGGCCAGGTAATTGTGGCGCCGCGCATCGAGAATGGTCTCCTCGGTGATGGTGCCGGGGGTGACGATGCGCACCACCGCGCGTTTGACCGGCGGCTTGCCCGGGCGCTTGCGGGCCTCGGCCGGGTCCTCCATCTGCTCGCACACCGCGACGCGGAAGCCCTGGCGGATCAGCTTGGCGAGATAGGCCTCGGCCGTGTGCACCGGCACGCCGCACATGGGAATGTCCTCGCCCTCGTGCTTGCCGCGCTTGGTGAGCGCGATGTCGAGCGCGCGCGCGGCCTTGACCGCATCCTCGAAGAACAGCTCGTAGAAATCGCCCATGCGGTAGAACAGCAGGCAATCGGGATGCTGGCGTTTGATATCGAGATACTGCGCCATCATCGGCGACGCCTCGGTCATCACGGCGGGCGCGGATGCTTGCGTCGGAACGGCTTGGCCGGGGCGGGCGGGCGGCATGGCCCGCACGCTAACACCCCGCCTTGGCCTTAGGGAACCGGTTGGGCGGACGGTACTTTGAGACCTGCCTCAATGCCCGGCGAGGGGTTACAATCGCCCATGGGCCGATACGGTAAAACCGCATGAGAGTGTGGCTGCGTCTGGCGCTCGACGCCTTCATTCTGTCCACGCCCGCCTTCGTGCTGCTGGCGGGGCTGGGCTATCTCGGGCTGATCGCGCCGCGTTTCGCCTGGCTTGACGCGATGCTCGTCTTCGCGGCGGTGGCGGTGCTGCTGTATCCGCTGATCGCGGGGCTGGCCGCGCTGGCATCCGCGCTCGAGGCCATGGCGGCGGACGAGGCGGCGGCGCCCGAGGTC
>Ga0187855_10002909_pt1 | contig 12788 bp, 17 predicted proteins | sample June2016WEW_8_10_2_FD_132969 | JGI IMG/M metagenome (GOLD analysis project Ga0187855, IMG submission 132969) | Peatland microbial communities from SPRUCE experiment site at the Marcell Experimental Forest, Minnesota, USA - June2016WEW_8_10 | ecosystem: Environmental > Terrestrial > Soil >...
GGCGTCCAGCAGATGATCCACGGCCTGGCGGAGGACTGCGGCATCCGCAAGCGGGTCTACCCCCACCTCTTCCGGCACAGCTTCATCACCTGGCAGCTCCGAACCGGGACCAACCCCATCGTCCTCTCCCGGATCGTCGGCCACGAGAGCCTGACGATGATCAACCTGGTCTACGCCAATCTGACCGTGGACGATGCCCACGACGCCCTGATGAGGTCGCTGGTCGCCGAACGGGACGGGTAGCCTCCGTCGATCCGACGTCAGGTCAATCGCCCAGTACGCACCTATCCTCGCGTACGCGAAGGCAGGAACGCACGTGTACCCGCAGACGCTGCACAACTACCGCACTGGTACGCGCCAACACCCCCAACTGCCGAGGATCGGGTACGCGGCGTTTGCCGCGTACCCGGCGATGGCGCCGCTTCCGGCCCTGCACCTGTTCGCCGGTGCTGTTACACGGCCGGTGGGCGTTCAGGTCAGGTGGCGCGGGTATTGCCTCTACTGCAGACGGAGGCTAACGGGGATCTGAAGCAGCATCACCAAAGATCCGATCACCACGAGCCGACGGCACATTGGTTGATCTTCGTTGTCCACAAAAACATTCTTTTGACGGGGGTGCATAGGGTACGGTATCCATGGACAGCGCGCGATCGGAGCAGGCGTTCGGTGTGCCGGAAGAAATGAGGCCGGGAGAGCAGCGAACGTGGCGGCGAGCTGGGAGCGTGCTGAGGACGGGATCATGCCGGTGATGACGAAGCGACGGATGGTGCGTACGTGGGTAGGGACGCGTTCCGAGGCCGGGGACGCTGTTCCGGACGCGCTCCCGGCGACGGAGGCCGGCGGCGTGGTCAGCCGCGTCCCGCTGAAGGCCATGAGCGGCGGTCAGTCCTCCTGCCCACCCGCCGCGGCCGGCCCACCGCCGTGCTGGTTTACCGCGACAGCTGGGCCGAGGGGGAGCTGCTCGCCGCCGAAACGCTCGCGCCGCGCGGCGCTTGGTGACGAGGACCGAATGGCGGGTATGCTGGGGGGCGATGCCGTTTCCCCACGTATGTAGGGCGATGCCCCGGGCCACGGCACTACCTGGAGACTGCTGATGAGCGAGGGTTACGTCGTCGTGCTCGAGCGGGAGGGGACTGTCTACGGTGCCTACAGCCCCGACCTGCCCGGGTGTGTTGCCGTCGGCGAGAGCCTTGAGGAGACGGTGCGCCTCATGCGGGAGGCAGTCATCCAGCACGTGACCGCCTTGCGGCGTGCTGGGGACCGGGTGCCGCCTCCCACGACCCGCCTCGGCGCTCCTGACCTGGAGCTGCCGGCGACCGCGGTCGGGATCGTGGAGTTGGAGCTCACTCCTCTGGCGGCATAGGGCGCCTCTTCTCCCGCTGGGCTCCTCCCGAGCGGCCGAGCTCAGGGAGCCCGGACTGCCTGCGGATGCTGCCCAACACGCCCGCCGGCACATCGATGCCGGACTTGCCGGCAATCGTGACCTTCCCCGGCTTGGTGGGGTGCTCGAACTGGCGGTGGCTGCCTTCCTGGCTGGTCATCCGCCAGCCATCAGCTTCCAGGTCGGCGATGACGTCGCGCACTTTGGGCGGCACGGTTACGTCTGCCCAGGAGTGCCTGCCCCAGGCCGTGGAGGCGGAAGCACCGGCCGGAGCACCGTGCCTCGCACGACCCGTGGCCCCCCGCTGGCGAGTCTGCCGACCGCCGGTGTCGCTCGGGCTGACGCCTCCAACTCGGACCGCACCGACTCCCAAACCTCCCGCAGCCCCTGCTGAAAGCCGCGAACGTACTCCGGCTGCTGGGCCTGGTAGGTCACGCCCACCGAGGCGAGCACCCCCAGAACCGCTTCGCCCCATCCAGCCGGCCGACCCAGCGAAGCAGACACCGCACTCTGGTGCCAGAACTTGATAGTCGTCATGGCCCCGCCAAGGGTTGAGTCGGTGTCCGGAGCGGCCGCAGCGGCTCGGAGGTCGTGGAGGGAGGCCGCCTCTGCTGCCCACTTCCGCCCCATCCACACACCGCGATCGAACAGCTCCTCCGCGGGGGTGCGGGTGCGGCGGAGGCGCTCGATGATCTGAGGTCGCAGGTCTCCCTGCTGCGCGGCCTCAGCGGCCTGGATTTCCAACAAGAGCGCGGCCTGGCAGACCTGCGAGACGTTGACCGTCTCCTTCACGCGCCGCAGGCGCTCCCCGAGATCGTCTGGCAGATACACAGACCATTGCATTTCGGCGGAAGCATATCATGATCCTGCGATATCATGATACTGGTCGCGCTGGCGCCGATGACCTTCCCCCGGACCCGCACTCGCCTTTGACACGCTTGTAGGCTTGTCATCGCATGCATAGCGAGCGTACACTTGTTTGCCATGCTGAGCTCCAGCTCGCTCACGACCCGGCCGGCACCGACCGGCGAGAACAGGTACCGCTGTCGGTCGACGATGCCCGAAGCGTAGAGGCGGCGGGCCATCGGCAGCACGCCGATCACGCCCCGCCCCCCATCGAGCGCCAGCTCACGATGCAGGCGACGCCGTCGAGGGGCAGCTCTCGCTCGGTGCGCAGCAGCGCCACCGCGATTGCGACGTAGAACGCTCGATGGTTCCCTCATTCTTGACCGGCGAGCCTATGCTGTTTTCGAGTTCCTTCCCCTGCTTACCCATGGAGGCGACACCCTGCCTGACGAGATCGTTCAGCTAACAGCACGGATCGACGCGGGGGTGGTTGTGACAGGGCGCCTGCAGATCGACGTCTTCGTGAACCTGGCGCGGGACCATCTGCGTAGTGCGTGCCGCCTCACCCGCTTTGCCTACGCTCTGGAGAACGGCACCCCTAGTCGTGAAGCGGGCCAGGAGCGGGTGGAGCATGACACCTTCGTGATCGGTGCTCTGATCTTCGCCGGCGCGTTTGTCGACGGTGAGATCAACGCTTGCTATGCGATGGCCGCAGAGGGGTCTGATCCCAACGCACTGCCGGAGCCCATGCGCGGGCAGCTACGCGACGATATGGCTAACTTCTTCGGCACGAAGGAACACCGGTACGTCGGCACGCTTCGCAAGTATCAGCGGCTGATGGAGCTAGCCGGGAGGACGCCACTGGCGGAGAAAGATGCTCCATACGCACGTGTCCGCCTCCTCCTTGATATCCGCAATGCCCTTGTCCACTACGGGCAGGGACCCGTAACAACGTCAACCGGCGGACCTGATCCCGCCCCGCCGGGACGCTTTGAAGACGAGGTTTCGGCACTTGGTATCCCGAAGTCCCGATGGGCGTCTGTCGGTGACCCCTTCTTTCCGCGCAGCATGCTCAGCCACGAGCTCGCGGCAACGGCAATCGCCTGGGCGGTTGCCTGGGTCGATGCCTTCTACGCGCAACTCGGCGTGACGCCCTCGCCCCTCGAGGGTGTGCGATCCGAAATCCGCACCCTGCCATGAGCCTGGCGCCCGCCTAGCGGGATAGATCAAAGCCGCTCCCCTCCTTGGGGACCTCGGCAGGCACAAGGGTACATTGACTACTCCGTGGGCCACCGACCTGCCCCCAGGTAGCCCGCCCCGGTTACGTCACTCGGCCAGGACGCGCAAGGCGCCAGCCATATCAACCAGGCGGGCGGACAATCCATCCAACCTCTGCGCGAGCGCCTCGATCTCATGCACCTCCGTTGCAGTCGCCTTGATCCCGTCCACGGGTAGGCGATCGCGCTCCAATCGGTCCAGTCTTTTGCCGTCGCGCCCCGGCACCAGCCACACGGCGTGAACGAGCTTTCCACGTTCGGTCATCGCCGTCCGTGCGTCGCTGCACCAGGCCTTGAAGTCCCCCTCCACCTCTTTCGGCAGCGTCGCACTCGCCAGGCGATCTAGGCGGCTGAGTGTCGTTTCAAAGCCGTCGGTACCCATCAGGACCTTCGCCGTTGTCATAGGGACGCCGGACCGCGAAACCAACTTGTAGAAGACGAGAAGTTCGAGCCAGGCCGAACTAGCAACGAGCCACCCGAGGGCGCGAAACAGGCGCTCCTGGTCATCTGCTGCGGTGCCGGTCATTTAGCCCACCCCTCCCCTACGGCATTGGCCGCAACACGGCGGCCGACTAAACTGGACACTAGCACGAACACACGTGCGATTCCTCATGGGAGGCCCCTAGACTGTTCCGGGGAGGGTCTGACCCCGTCTCCTGCTGTCAGGCTCCGAGGCGAGTTCGAATGATCTCGCCCAGCGCACCTCGGAGGCATCGTCGCCCCGTCACCGTCGCCATGTCGCACCCCCCTGGACGTCGTAGCTCAGATGTTTCTGGTCCCGCGCCGACGGAACCGCTTCACGCCATCCTTCCGCATGGCGATCATAGGGATGACGTAGCCGCCGGCTATCACGGACACCGCGAATGAGGCGGCCGCAACAAGCGCGACCCAGTTTCCGACGTTTACGGCACCCAGGTCCTGCATGGCCTTCCCCAGAATTGCGACGCCGAATGAGCTGAGCGCCACGCCACCAAGTCGGACCCCCACGGGCGTCGGATATGCGCCCGTTCGCCACCAATGCCTAAGGAATCTGACACGTTCCCTCGCGGCGAACCGGGTGGTGTAACCCCTCCAATCCCCCGCCGCAGTCAGCCCGGCGATCACGATCACAGAGGCGACAACTGCGACAGCTATGTAGGCGGCGGACATCACGCGCTGACCGTCCGATAGCCGTCAATCCCAGGCCGCGAAGTGAGCAACGCAACCTGAGTGGTCCGCAGCCATCGGGTGCGATACGGAGCGAACAGCAGATCGAGCAACAGGACGAGGTTGATGGTCACAGCGCCATCATCGCCTCCAGCGCCCTTCCGCGCTTCAGTTGTTGTTTCGCCGTGACCCAGGCGTCATGAGAGTTCCAGGGTCCGTGTGACCTCCCTCTCGACGTAGATGCCTCCCACGCCTGGTCACGGGTGGTCGGATGGAACACGGATCTCAACCCTGTTCCCTTGGAGGTCAGGTTCTATGTGAGCGTGGCGGGAGCGGGAGCGGCCTCAGCGTGTGCGGGGGTTGTGCTCGACGAGGCGATGAGGATGGAGGAGGATGAAGGTGTTGTCGTCGGGCCAAATGCTGCTAGCAGAACTACACGGGGATGGCCCGGAAACTTTCTATCCCAGCCATTTCCTGACGTGGCAGGCGGCCCCTCCGTTGCAGCATGCTGACGGGGCAGATGGTGCATCTGAACTCGTGAGGTACTAAGCAACCGCCTAATCAATGGAACAGCCGCCTTCTAAGCGCGCAGGTCGCATGTTCGAGTCCTGCAGGGGGTACTGGCCGGTGTATGGATCCGGCTGATCCTCGCCAGGCCTTCGTGTGATGCCTGACAGCAAACGCTGCTGCCTGTTACGCCCACGGGGACGGCCCGAAACCCCGGACGGGCGGGGTGGACGGCGCAAGATGATGTACTCTTACATCATGATTCGGACCCAGATTTCCCTTACCGACGAGGACCGACGCCTCTTGGACCACGTCGCGGGCCGAACGGGGCGCTCCATGGCTGGGCTCATCCGCGACGCCATCCGGGCCGCTTACGGAGCCTCCCACTCCTCGGAGGACGACCTCGCCGCCATGCGGGGGGCATTCGGGGCGTGGGGTCACCGGACCCGCGACGGCGCCGCATACGTCGACGAGCTCCGCTCTGGCCGCCGGGTGCGGAGGTGAGCGCCCTCGTCGACACCTCGGTGCTGGTCGACTATCTGCGTGGCGACCAGGCGGCCGCCGTCACGCTCGAGTCCGCCCGCGGGTTGGGGCCCCTCCACGCCAGTGAGATCACCCGCCTCGAGGTGGTGGCGGGCATGCGGCCGCGCGAGGCGGAAGCGACGAACGCCCTGCTCTCAGCGCTGGTCTGGCACGGCGTGGATAGGGACGTCGCCGAGGAGGCCGGGTCGTTGGGGCGCCGCTGGCTGCGAACGCACGGGGGCATCGACAGCGCCGATCTCGCCATCGCGGCGACCGCGCTCCTGTACGACCTTCGGTTGTTGACGCTGAACGTGCGCCACTTCCCGATGTTCCCCGGGCTGCAGCCACCGTACTGAGGTCACGAGCGGGTCATCGGACCCCTCTGCATGGGAGCAAAGGCACACTGAGGTGGCCCGGGCTGACCGCGCCAGGCAGACGCTGCGTCCCAATTCACAAAGTACTATGCGAGCGGCAAACAAATAGGAAGGCCGCCTTCTAAGCGCGCAGGTCGCAGGTTCGAGTCCTGCAGGGGGGTACTGGCGGCCCCGGTTCAGTTGCAGGCCGCCTGATCTCGGAGAGACTTGGGTTCAACTAGGCGGCGAGCAGGGCGTTGGCCCGGGCCATGATCGCAGCGAGGACCCGGTAGGCGGCGGCGAGGTCGTCGGGGTCGAGGCCCTCGAAGATCTCGGCTATCTTCGGCCGCACTTCGCCGTTGAGGCGGGAGTAGAGCTCTGACCCCTGGGCCGTGAGGCCTACCGCTTCAGGAGCGTTGTCGATGAGCCCTTGGGCGCGCAGGTCGGCGATGACGGCGAGCACATGGGGCTCGTCGATCTTGAGGGAATTCTGAAGCACAGCGGCGAGCTGTTCCTCGATCAGCGGTGCCGGGCTCATGCTCACCACCTGCAGGGCAGCCCAACCGTGGAAGTCGAGCCCACTGCCTATCAGTATCTTGTTGAGCAGGGCGCGAAGCGAATTCTCGGTCTCTCCGATCATCTTAGGATTCAAGACTGGCTTGTGGGACATGGATCTATCTCCTTGTCTTGCTGTTGTTTCCTCGGGTGTGGAGCGAGGGTTCGTGGGCAAAGAGGGGACCGTCGAGGAGCGCTCGCACGTCCCGGATGAAGGTGTGGGTGCGCTTGGACGAAACCCCACCCAGAGGCGAGGTGAACTGTCCCATAAGGTCGGCGACGATAACCACGGCCTGGTCGGCCACCTCGGTCCCCTTCTCGGTGACGGCCAGGCGGACCGCCCGGGAGTCGGCCGGGTCGGGGCGCCTCTCGATCAACCCTCGGCCTTCCAGAGCGCGAACCAGCTTGGAGATGAACATGGGCTCGAGCCCTGTGTGGTCGGCGAGCTGGCGCTGGCTCGGGTACAGACCGGCGCTGGAGAACCCCCGCAGCGTGGATAGGACCGAGTACTGGGCGTGGGTCAGCCCGAGCGGGCCCACCGCGCTGTCAACGGCGGTACGCAACTTCGTGGCCAGGCGCCACACCAGGTAACCGGGAGTCGGTCGCAGCGATAGGTTGGGCATGGACTCCAAATATACATGATTACTATATCCATGGCAACTAACAGCCGCCAGGTCGTGGCCTTCGTGCGGCTGGTGACGCACCCTCGGCTCACCCAGTGGCGCGGACCGTGATTTCCAGGCCATTTGTCGAGGCAGACGCTGCGCCCCAATTCAGAAGGTACTATGCGCCCGCCAAATATAGGGAGCAGCCGCCTTCTGAGCGCGCTCGTCGCAGGTTTCGAGTCCTGCAGGGGGTAGTTGGCCGGTGTATGGATCCGGCTGACCCTTGACGAAAGAGCTCCGGCTGATCCTTCACCGGCCTTTGGGTGATGCCTGATACCTACTTCGGTTGAGCCTTGACACTCCCTCCCATGAGGGAACTCCCAGCTGGCCCGCCCGTCCGGAACGCGAAGCTCCAGGGCGTCTGGCCCAGCGCGATTGTCGTACGGTCGACTTGTACGTGACGGAGGACACGAAGGTGGCTGAGATCCGGCGAGAGCAAGGTGGTGACGTCGTCGCGATCCGCAACGTCAATGACCGAGCATTCGGCCGACCCAATGAGGGGGCGGTGATCGAACGACTGCGCGGCGCCTCCGAAGGACTCCTGTCGCTCGTGGCCGTGGCCCAGGGCCAGGTGGTTGGCCATATCCTCTTCAGCCCCGTCTACCTCGAGGCAAAGGACGGCAGGGAATGGTCGGGTGCGGGACTTGCGCCCTTGGCCGTGTTGCCCGAATGGCAGCGCCGTGGCATAGGGAGCGAGCTTGTCCGCGCCGGGCTGGACAGCCTTCATCACACGCTTTGCCCCTTCGTGGTTGTCCTTGGTTCCCCCGAGTACTACCCCCGCTTTGGGTTCGAGCCGGCCTCCAAGCGTCGCATCCGATGCACGTGGGACGTGCCCGACGAGACCTTCATGATCCTCGTCCTAAACGAACGCGGCATGCGCGGCGCATCCGGGTTGGCCCGGTACCGCGCCGAGTGGGACGCCGCGACCTAGGGGTGCCGTTCCGGGGTACCCTGCGGTCGGGTCAACAGCTGCGAGCAGATCTGCACGGGGATGCGGAGACCGAACCCCGGACGGCCTCAGCGTCGCCGATCACGTCGGCCACAACCGACTCGAGGACGACCGTCAGCGGGAGACGGGGCTCGAACCCGCGGTCCGCTACCCTTCCCCCGCTGACCGTAGGATGTCCTCTATCAGCTGGGAACCGTAGACGCGGACTCCCTCCATGACACCCTCTTGCGCTCCGGCCCGTCCCTGGAGTACTGCCTCCCTGAGGACTTGGACCGTCTCCATGTAATCAGGGCCGTCTCCACCGCGGGGGATCGCCTGCGGGATGGTTCTCAACAGGTTGATCGCCATCTCGGAGGCCATCTTGCATTTCGCCATGTCCGAGTCCCAGTCGTCGAGCATCTGAATCGTGTGGTTCGTGAAGACCGCCATGGCGGAGTCCGTCGCCACGAAGCCGGTGGTCGTATCCGCCTCGACCTGGACGGTCACACCGTAGTTGAACGCCCCCTGTCCGGTCAGCTGCACCGTCAGCGAGTCGGTGAAGAGGTAGCTGACCGTCGTGTTCTGAAACCCGAGATTCATGGTGAGGTCCCCGGGCTCGGGAATCGCCGCCGCGACGCTCAGCGCGACCTCTCCGCTCGTCCCTGTGAGCAGCACACCACCTAGAGTCCACTTGTAGCTCGGGTTCTGTCCCAGGAAGTGCGGCGTCGCCGTGTACGTGATCTGCTCCTCATCAGTACTCTCGGTATACGAGTAGTCCTTGGCCTTGCAGAACTTCGAGCCCGGAAAGTGGTACGTGCCGCCACCGATCTGCTGCTGATCGGTCGTGATGTCGTTCGTCAGCGCGAGCACGATGCCGCGCACAGGCCCGGGTGCCGGCCGGGCCTTGACGGCCACCGTGCCGAGAAGCGTGAACCTCTCAGGGAGTACATCGATGCTCGAGAGAGTGAACCCGTTGAGCCCGACTTGTTCTGTCGCGCCGAGCCCTACGTTGAGTCCCGGCGCCAAGACGGGGACGAAGGTGAATGCCAGCCACTCGACGCTGATCAGTATCCAGATGGCAAGAAGGGCGGTAATGGGCGACGCAGCGAGGGCCGCGGCGAAGTAGAGGAGGAAGCAGAACCAACTGACGTCCACATAGGACACGATGTGAGGGGGGTTGGGATTGATGCTCGCGCTGATCGCCCCCTTGCTCACGCTGAAGCTGAGTTGCGTGTCGAAGTTGGCGACCAGCCGGAAGCAGTAGACGTCCGTCTTGCCCTGGATGGCCGTCCCATTGACCTGAACGTACCCAGTCTCCAGGCTGCTCGAGATGTTGGTGAGCTTCAACCCGCCGGAGAGCGGGACATAGTCTGCCGTGCCGCAGCCCGAGGGCATCTGCGAGTTCACGATGGCGGCGAACTGGTCTGGGGTCTGAGTGCTCGGATCAAACTTCGAGACGAGGCTCTCGGTTATGGCCGGACAGAAGATCAGCTTCTGGAAGCACGCTCCTGAGAGGCTCATCGCTGCGCCAAGAGGCCCTGGGAGTCCCGGGTCGGAGCGGACCACCGACGAAGGAGTGTCGTTCGCGACGAGCATCATGCAGAAGAGCCCGATGGTCGTGGAGTCGATGTTCTGTACGGTGACCGAGCGGAACCGGAGCCCCGTCTTCCCCAGAAGGCCGTCCTTGCTGTCGTCTTCGTTGAAGGATATGCCCGCGCTTGGCTTGTTGTTGGAGATCGCCAGCCAGGTGGCGGTCTTGATGTTGCTCTCCATGGAAGCCCTGTCCGAACTCGAGAGCGTTCCCAGTGCGTTCTGCGTGTACGAACCGGAGTCCCAGTCGATGGACACGCCGGTTGGGGGAAGTAGCAGCCCGATATCGAAGAGCTTGTTCGTCGAGTCGGTCTCGAACTGGTCTATCGTCCCGTTCAGTTGGAGCACACCCTTCACAGGACCGACCGCTTGTCCGTTGTAGTAGACCGTGGTCTCATCGAACGGGATTGAGATGGAGATGCCGTTCGTACCTGCGCCGAGCGAGAATGTGACTGGGTCGAGAAGGATCGCGTCAATTCCGTTGGTCGTATCCCCGACGACGACCTCTGCCGGCGGGCTAAGCGTCGTGCCCCCGAACGGGGTGCTGGCGATTGCGTCCTCGATCACTTTGGAGTTGATCTCCAATACGAGGTCAAAGCCAGCCAGGATAGTCATTGCGATTCCGCCGTCCCTGGCCCCGCAGGAAGTATCCCGTCGATCCTGACCTCTATCTGCATCCCTCCGGTTGAGCTCAGCAGCAGGTCGCGCGTCAGCTGGGGTAAGGTCGGAAGGGACCCGCCGAGGAGGTCCTCCCATTCGACGACCGCCTCGTCGGAGAGAACCATCCCGACCGAAGCAAGTGCGCCGACGGGGTCCATCAGAAAGAGATGAGCGGACCTCGGTGCTTCGCGTAGACGCGCCACCGCATCAGGCTCGACCTTCCTCAGCTCTGCGAGGGAATCTATCTGAATACTGGAGGGCGCCATGTCTGAAAACCCTATCAAGTTTCCAACGCCGGCGCCACGACTTCGCTCCGAGCCGTCGCGCCTTCGGCGCAAGTAGGCGGTGCCCCTGAATTGGAGCCGCCAGCCGGAGCTGTGAGACATTGGTGGGGCGTCTGCCGTAGCCACCGACATCCAATTCAGATTTCGCTCGCGTCGATCAGCGTGGTAGCGGCCGTGAGCGTGAAGAGCCGCCGCGACGGTCGGCCGATAATCGATGGAGGAATGACACGTGAGCCCCCGTCACAGCGCCTGGTGACCTGGAGGTGTGGCGTCCTCGCCGAGGGCCACCAGCCTCGCCTCCAGATCGGGGTGACACGCGAATCTGCTGATGAGCTCGAGCGGCCCGCCGACGCACGTCCAGTCGTCGTCCCACAGCGTGGAAACGAGCCAGGAGTGGTCGGCGGGGAAGAGCACGTTCGGCAACGGACCTGGCCACGGGCCGCCCCGGCGCCAGGTGGCGGCCTGCGCCGGCCCCGCCTCCACCAGCACGTAATGCCACCCGGCATACATCATCACCTTCGGCGCGTCAGGGAAGACGATGTCGTGGGCGCCCGTGTCGAGATAGCCAAGCCACCACCGCTGGTCTGTTGACTGCTCGCTGAGCAGGGTCAGAATGGCCCGGGCATACCGGTCCCACGCTTCGACGGTCGTCGGGAACACAACCGTGGCGTAGGCCTCGAAAACGGGCGGGATGGCCGAGGTGATGGCCCGGCCGCGGGACGTACCATCGGTGATCCAGGCGACTTCGGCTTCTGTGCCGATCCGCCAGGCACGGCCATCCCTGGCCCGCTCGACCATGCCGCGAGCTTAGATGCTGTCCGCCGAGGCGCGCGAACCCCGAACACTTCATCGCCTCTGGGCCGATCAAAGCGTTTGGTTCAAGTGGGGTGATAGGACGCCGGGCTGGCCCGGCCTGACCACGCCAGGGGTGTCACCGGGATTTCCCGGCCATTCTGCAGGTCGGGGAACTCGATGGCCGGATCTACGCGATCGAGTGCCGCCTTCCGGAGTGGGCGGTGCCCCCAGGACGCCGTCTCGTCAGAGGAGGCGGACCGGCTCCGTGGTCAGCTGGCTGGGTGTGTCCCCGGTGTTGACCGTGGCCCGGGGCTCGATGAGGAGCACCTCCGCACCCTGCGTGGAGATCGGCTGGTGGCGGCGCCCTCGCGGCACCACGGCGAGCTGCCCCGGACCGAGGGTCAGTTCCTCGTCGCCGAGGCGGATGACCAGCGATCCGGAGAGGACGAGGAAGAGCTCGTCGGTCTCGGGATGTGCGTGCTCGGTGAACTCGCCACGGGTTTTGACCACGCGGACGTCGTAGTCGTTGACGGCGGCCACGGTGTGCGGCTTCCAGGGCGAGTCGATGGTCGAGAGGATGGCGGCAAGGTCGATGGGGCGGGTCATGGCCTCAGTATGTCGTGGAGGCCTCCAACCACGCTCCGCCCGCCTGTCGGCGGGGTCCATCATCGAGCCGCCGCCGGTGGCGACCTCCTGACGAGCGTCTCGTCGGCACCGGGTTGCAGCTACCCGCCTGTAACCACGAACGCCGGATGATGTTGCGCCAGAGCGCTCAGGAAGTCCCTGGCATCGAAGATGGCACCAGGGGCCTGGGCCCCGGTGTCGCGGACCTTCGCGTCAATGATTCGTTGAACGGCCTCACACACAAGCGGCGCAGTGAACGCGTAGATGTCCCGACCTTGCGCGCTGATGCGGCGCGTCCCGTCCCCTCTTTGCACAACAGCCTCGACCAGGAACCTCTGTGTTGAACGGCCCGTTTCGTCCACCGGCTTTGGCGGTGGCGTCGTGGGATCGCGGACATCACGGAGGGCGTTTTGGGTGAGGTAGGTGTGGAGCCCTGATGTGCGCAGGTGTCGCGCAATGACGATTGTCTCCGAAAAGGGGAGTTCGATGACGGCTTGCCGCGCGAACGGCTCCGGGAAATCCCAGTCCGTCTCGGGTGCGGGTTGAGGCAGCGGCACGAGCAGCCCATCGGCGACGACCATGCGCTGGGCCGTGTTCCGTTCACCGGTGGCCCGCGTGCCTGGCGTCGGATGCCAGCTGTCGAGCGCAATGCCGA
>Ga0187855_10002910_pt1 | contig 12781 bp, 9 predicted proteins | sample June2016WEW_8_10_2_FD_132969 | JGI IMG/M metagenome (GOLD analysis project Ga0187855, IMG submission 132969) | Peatland microbial communities from SPRUCE experiment site at the Marcell Experimental Forest, Minnesota, USA - June2016WEW_8_10 | ecosystem: Environmental > Terrestrial > Soil >...
CGAGCGACCTTCCACGAGTACTGCTGTCACCGCGTACTTGGCCAAATCCATGGGCACCTCCGATAGGGAAGTGTCCCAGAAACTGTGTTAGATGCTGTCCCAGAAACTGTGAGACCTCAGACCCCCTCGCCCACGAGTTGAGATCCAAAAGAACTCAACGCCTCACGGCTTCGAGCGGGAACTAGACGCAGTCCGCGAACATCTTGGATCCCCACAGATGGGCCACGACGGACGGAAAATCTGTGGCGCAGAGCGGTAACGCCGGCGACCAGATCATGAACCACCTGCCCGTCCCAATCTTGTTGAAGACGCCGAAACTGCCACCGTCTTGAAACGAGATCTCGGCCTTGAGACTCGCCGGATGCACCAAACTGAATGACGCGATGGCCCACTCGCGATGATCGACGGCGTCGTAGGCAATATCTACCTTCCTCCAACCGTTGGGCGAGTTGACCGAGTCCCAGGTGATCCGGTCGGTACCCAGCATCTCCTTGTGTCGAATCTTGAAATGTAGGAACGCCGCCTTGACGCTCGCCAAGTCGCCGGCCGTAGCGTCGATGAAGTGAGAGACTTCCCGCGGGGCAGCCGAAGACTCCGCATGACGGTTCACTCCATTGATTACCGTGACCACAATCCCGACCGAAACGACGATTTTTAGGGCCGATCGCTTCATACAAAGCGAACGTAGTGCAGATTCGTCGTCAGTCCGAAAGGACCTCGCGAGGACTTCAAGTCCCCCCTCGCCCACCACTGTGAGACAACGAGCCCGGGCCAAAGTGCTCGCGCACGACGACGTTGGGACCGATCAACCGAGCGCATAACGAAGAGCAAGAACCGCCTCGGCCATCGCCTGATCGGCAGCGTCGACTGTGCCACTCATCCCGAAGAACGCATGGATCATCCCGTCGTAGCGCGTTGAAGTTACCGGAACGCCCGCTTCCGCGAGTCGCTCGGCGTAGGCCTCGCCCTCGTCGCGGAGGGGATCGAACTCCGCGGTGATGACGAGGGCCGGAGGAAGTTCCCGGAGATCATCGACCAGCCATGGTGATAGATCCGGGTGTTTCGGATCGCACCCGCCAAGGTAGTGATCGTAGAACCACTTCACGCGATCGGCGGTGAGTAGATAGCCTTCGCCATTCTCCACGTGCGAAGGCATCGAGCACGTCATGTCCGTGCAGGGATAGATCAAGAGCTGGAACGAGATCGAGGGTCCGCCGCTGTCACGGGCTCGGCGTGCAATCACGGCGGCCAGATTCCCTCCCGCACTGTCGCCGGCGACGGCCAATCTCGATCGGTCCGCGCCGAAGTCCTCGGCGTGATCGCACACCCATCTGACCGCGGCCTCGCTGTCATCAACGGCCGCGGGAAAGGGGGCCTCAGGCGCAAGCCGATAGTCAACGCTGACGACGACGGCGGGCACGCCGACGGAGAGACCGTGGCACACGGCGTCGTGGGTCTCGATGTTTCCGCCCACGAATCCGCCGCCGTGGAAGTAGACGATGACCGGCAACAATTCGTCGCTCTCGGGTCGGTAAACCCGGACCGGAATCTCCCCACCCGAACTGGGTATCACATGATCCTCGGTCCGCGCTGCGTTGGTAACCGGCCCCTTGATCGACGCCAGACCAATCAACAGGTCGCGAAACTGTTCGGGTGTCTCCTCGGACAGTGGCCGTTGCGGTAGCGCGGCCATCGCGTCGAGAATCATCTGCGCTTGTGGATCGACCGCCATAGCGTCCCTCCATTTTGATCACGTGAACGCTAATCGACCACGGTGTCCTGAACATAACGCAAAGCGCCACGACACCGTGGTGACCGAGTGGTCCAATCGGACCTCACCGGGATTCCAAGTCCCCCCTCGCCCATCACTGCGCGGCCCAGTATGGCCCGGCCGATGCGTGAGGGCCCGACGCCCGGACTCAGCGCCGTGCGACGTCGAGGTTCTGAGATGAGAGATGACCGAACGAGGATCGCCCGCGATTACTCGTTCGCTAGCGCTAACTCCGCGAGGTGTTCTAGGGCCAGCTCGTTGAACTCCAGATATCGCCCGAGAGCCGATTGCATCAAGGGATCGTCAAGGTGGTCGAAGAGGCCCCGAGCCACGTTGAGTCGCGAGCGATCCATCCACGAAGCGATATCCGGTGTCGCGCCCCACATGGTCTCGGCACGTTGCGAGGTGTTCGTCGCGCGTATCCAGTCGACCGCTCGCTCGGGATAGGGATTCGGCGGACAGAGCCGGTTCTTCTCCGCGTCGTCATCCCGGCTCGATTCCACGAATCCGATGAGTGCCGCGTTGAACGTTGGCTGGCACGTCCGCATCGGTTGCAGTGTTATTCGGTCCGACTGGAAAATCGGCCGAGCGGGCCCGCGCGGAAGACCGTCCCCCGTGCAATCGACGTGAATCTGTTGCGCATCGGTCGGAATCGAACCGTGCTCCAACTCGATGCGTTCGGCGCCGATGTGCGTCACCCGACCGTGACGAACCACGTTCTCAATCCTCCGGAGGTTCTCGAGCTCGGATTGGCTCACCGTGGCGCAACGGAACATCGTCGGTGCAATCGTTGCGTCGAGTCGCATCAAGAAACCACACGCTTCCAGGCGAGCGAAGAGATCTCCCACGTCCTTTGCGGTGGCGGCGGCTTCGAGTGAGAGGGACACGCCTTCCATCAACCAGCCGACTAGTTCGAGTGGCTGAAAGAATTGGCGATTGTAGAGCCACGCCTCGCGCGGCCGTATCCACGTGATCGCCGCGGGCGACACCCCGTTGTCGAGGAGCCACGTGCACGCGTCCATCGCCGTCTTACCGGCCCCAATCACCGTGTAGCCGCTGTTCGGCCCGAACGACGCTACGAGACCGTTGACGGCGACGAATCGCGCCAACGGATCCAGGCTGAACGATGGACTATGGGTTGACGGCACCGACGCCTCGAGGTACGTGGCGTCGACGACCTTGCGACGCACCGCCACGGTCGTCGTCTCGCCGGTGAGCCGCGACGTGAATCGGTGCTCGCCCGTCGACGACAGCTCGTAGTCACTCATCGCGAAGAATCGCACCCGTCCCGAAGCCAGGAGTACTTCATCGAGCACCCGCTGGAAGTAGTCGACGATCTCGGCGGCACTCACCCGTTCGTACCATCCCGCATTTGGTCCATCACTGTCGATGGCGGCGGTGCCGAGCACGCGGGAATTGACGCCGTAGAACGCGGCCGGTTGATGGAGGCGGACAAAGGGATAGGCACTGTTCCAGTGACCGCCGGGCGCGTGTCGTCGATCGACCATCACCACGTCGACGTCCGATTCCGTTATCAGCGCGTCGGTGAACGCCATCGCCGAGGCACCGGCTCCAATGACGAGGTAGTCGGTCTCGATCGTCGCCACTCACGAGATGTTAGTGACGTCCTTAGCCTTAGTCACATGGTCGACCTTTCTCAAACCCCGGACCAAGCAATCACGGAGACTGCGCCAAAGTACGAGGCCGATCCCGGCGACCCCAGCGGGCCTGCGCATCACGGGCGGGGCCTTACCAGGACCTTCGGTTCATTGGCCGACGATAGGGTCGCGTTAGATGTTTAATTCCGACCAATCGACACTCAAGGTGTCAAATCTTCGAGTCGTGCGCAAGGGCAACGAGATTCTCAAATCGATCTCGTTTCAAGCAGCACCCGGCGAGCTGATTGGACTTCTCGGGCCAAGCGGTAGTGGCAAGAGCACCCTGATGCGTTCACTCCTCGGTGTCCAGGCGATCACCAGTGGAACGGCGCAGATCATGGAATCGGCCGCGGGGTCGTCGACATTACGTGGCCGACTTGGCTACATGGCCCAAAGCTCGGCCGTTTACCTCGACCTCACTGTCGAGGAGAACATCCGCTACTTCGCCGGGGTCCTCGTGCAGCCTCGTGCTGAGATCGCGCGGGTGATGGACCTCGTCGCGCTCGCTTCCTTCTCGGACCGACTCGTTTCATCGCTGTCCGGAGGTGAACGGACGCGCGTATCGCTTGGTGTCGCCCTCTTGGACTCTCCCCCGGTCTTGATCCTGGACGAACCAACCGTCGGCCTGGACCCGATCTTGCGTCGTGATCTTTGGGGCACGTTTGACGAACTCGCCAAGACCGGCGTGACCGTCATCGTGTCGAGCCACGTGATGGACGAAGCGGCTCGTTGTGCCCGGCTGCTGTTATTGCGCGGCGGAACGCTCCTCTTCGACGGCACACCGGCATCGCTGTTGGCCGCGTCTAGAGCAACCAGCTATGACATCGCCTTTGAGCGCCTGATCGAAGGCGACTGATGAGCCTCCGAAGGTCTCTGCTCACCTCGAGACGCATTCTCGAACAGCTTCGTCACGATCCACGAACGCTCGCGCTCCTGTTGCTCATCCCCACGGCGTTAGTTGGTCTGCTGTCGTGGTCGCTCACCAACCATCCCGGTTCGTTCGACTCGATTGGCCCAAGACTGCTCGGCGTCTTTCCCCTCATCGTCATGTTTCTCGTCACGTCGGTCATTACGCTTCGAGAGCGGAGCGTCGGAACGCTCGAGCGTCTGTTCACGCTTCCCCTGACAAAGGCCGACTTCGTGGTCGGCTACGCAATCGCTTTCGGATCCCTCGCCATCGTCCAAAGCGTGCTGGTCTCCGTACTCTCCTACACATGGTATGGACTGGCCCATCAGGGCGTGCCGTGGCGAATCAGCCTCGTAGCGCTCTGCGCCGGTTTGCTCGGCACGGCTTTCGGATTGGCGTTGAGCGCCGTGGCCCACACAGAGTTCCAAGCCGTGCAGTTCATGCCGGCGTTCATCCTGCCCCAACTGCTTCTATGCGGTCTCGTAATTCCCGTCAGTCAACTGCCGTCCGTGCTGCGCTCCGTCGCCGATGTTCTGCCGATGACGGCCGCCGTGCGCGCAATAGTCCCCTTGCAGTCGAACTCGTACTACGTTGGCCAATTTGCCATCATGCTCGCATACATATTCGTCGCACTCGTTGTCGGGGCGGCCACACTTCGCCGGGTCACCAAGTGACTCTTAGTTGACTGAGGTCGATGGGAACTCGGAGGGATGTCAAGTTCCCCGCCCCACGAGTTGCAGTCTGAACGCCGATCAACGGGGCAGGAAATCAAGCAGCAGTTCGTTGACCGCTTCGGGGGCCTCGAGCTGCATCCAGTGACCGGGTCCCTCCAGACGCTCGTAGCGCCAAGGTCCGCTGACCTGCGACGCCGATCGTGTCATCTGCCCCTCGGTCAACGCGATGTCATTGGTGCTCCATACGCCCATGGTCGGGGCCGTCACGGGCGGGAACTCAATTCGCGGTGCGACGTACGACTCCGGCGAGAGGTTGGCGCGGTAGTAGTTGAGCGCCGGGGTGAGCGACCCGTTCGCGTTCAGTAACGCGATGACCGCGTCGGCCTCGGGGTGGCGTGACCATCGACGGAAGTTGCGCCAGTCGTCGTCGGACAGCCATTGCTCGGCGACTCCCGCGAACTGGAACAGGAGCATGTACCAGGACTTCTCGAGCTGGTCGTACCCCTCGCCACGGAAGGTCGTGGGGTGGCCGACCGAGAGCACGGCGAGGTGGTCGACCCGGTCGGGCAAGAATGACGCCAGAGCCCAGGACAGCGCCGCCCCCCAGTCGTGTCCCACGACGTGGACCCGTTCGACCCCCGCGTCGTCGAGTACCGCGACGACGTCGCCGGCCAGGTTCAGCAAGTTGTAGGCGGCGACATCGGTAGGTTTGTCGGAGAGTCCGAAGCCGCGCAGATCCGGGACGATCACTCGAAAGCCATTGGTGCTGAGTGCCGCAACCTGGTGGCGCCATAGATCTCCGGTATCAGGGAATCCGTGCAACAGCACAACCGGACGGCCTTCGCCCGTGGTCTCGTAGTGGACTTCGACACCCTCGTTGGACGCGCGCATCACGTCTCCTTCCGCGCCGCGACCCGGCGCGGCTCGCCTCATACTACGGTCCCGCACTGTGACGTCCTGGCTGATCGCGGATCGACCGATTGATCGTTGAAGGACTACACATCACCCCAGGAGGCTCACATCCGCTTCGCCTCACGAAGACGTCGCGCGGCTATGAACTTCGACCTCAACTCGCCCACACTGTGGCGCGGTTCCTAGATCGTCGGCGTCAACCCGCCGTCGACGACCAGTTCGGCTCCCGTAACGGCCGACGCACGCGGCGACGCGATGAAGCAAATGCAGTTCGCGATCTCCTCTGGGGTTATGAACCGGCGAAGTGGCGTACTGGCCGCAGTGGCCGCGGCGACCTCGTCAGCGGTCGAACCACTCAGCGCAGCAATTTGACTCGCAATCCCGTCCGAGCCCAGCCACATTGGTGTCGCCGTTAGGCCCGGGGACACCGTGACTACCCGGACCGCCCTGGCTGCGTACTCCGTCGCCACGGCCTTGCCGACGTTCAACAGGGCGGCCTTCGAAGCGCTGTAGGCGGCCGCGTCGTCGGCGGGTAACCGACTGTTGACGGAAGTCACGTTCACGACGACCCCTCCGCGTTCGACAAGATACGGCAGCGCCGCGTGCATCGTCCGCACCGCCGCCATGAGGTTAAGTTCGAACGCCGCGGACCACTCGTCGGGACCTTCGGAGAGGAACCCTTGGAATACCCGACCGGATGCCGCGTTGTTCACGACGATGTCGAGGCGACCGTGGAGTCCAATGACGTGATCGATCACGCGGGCCGGGGCGTCTCGTTGAGAGAGGTCGGCGATGAAGTGCGAGACGCCATCGACCAATGCATCGGGTTCGCGTCGCGAGACGCCAACGACGGACACTCCCTCCGCGGCCAGCGCCACGGCCGTCGCGCGACCGATGCCGGTACTCGCGCCGGTAACAACCGCAACCTGTCCGGAGAGTTTCAAGTCCATGGAGGACAACTTAGCGAAGGTGCTCGTTCTGCTTGCGCCGAGTAGTCGAGTGACTACGACGGGTCGTGCGTGTCGGTTCGATACGCGACTGTCGGTACCCCGGAGAAGTACGCGAGACCGGTGTTATCGTGAGCCGATGTTCGCGTTGGTCGCCCGTTCTGCATCGAATCATCAACGTGCCTGAGCAGTCCGAGCGTCAGCTCTGTGCCGTCATGTTCACTGACATGGTTGGATTCACGGCGCTCATGCAGTCCGACGAACTCCTCGCTCGTGAACGGCGCGAGAAGTACATGCGAGCAGTCGAGCGAAACCATGAGGACTTCACCGGAATAATAGTCCAACGCCTGGGGGATGGAACCATGAGCAGGTTCGCGAGCTCGCTGAACGCGGTGCTCGCCGGCGTTGGGATACAGCGCGAGCTCGTCTCTGAAGGCGTATTAGTCCGCATAGGTGTTCACGTCGGAGAAGTCGTGGTCGACGAGAACGACTTGATTGGCGACGCAGTAAACATCGCGTCACGAATCGAGTCCTTCGCGGTCGCCGGCGGGGTGATGATCTCAGACACCGTGTACGAAAATTTGCGGAATCGGTCCGATATTGACGTCGTGTCGATGGGACGGTTCCGTCTCAAGAACGTCGGTCGACCATTCGAATTGCTCGCCGTGGCGGCGGCCGGCGTCGTCGTACCCGATCCCGGAGCCCTCGAGGGCAAGGGTGAGCACTTCGCGAGTCTGCCGAGTAATTTGCCAAGTCCGAGCACGCCGCTCGTCGGACGAGAAGACGAGCTCCTGGAACTCGAAAAGCATATTCGCGACAATCGTGTCGTTACGATCATCGGTCCGGGTGGGACGGGAAAGACACGCCTGGCCGTCGAACTCGGCCGACGACTCGCCCCCCAGTTTCTCGACGGAGTCTCGTTCGTCGCGATGGCCGACGTTCGTGACCCGACGGAGTTCATGCCCTCGATCGCCGCATCGCTCGACGTGAAAGAGACCGACGAACGCACCCTCGCACAAGGCGTCGCAGATCTCATCGGTGATAAGCGCGCACTCTTGCTGCTCGACAACTTGGAGCAACTGGTGACCGCCGCGCCCGATCTGACGACACTGGTCGCTCGCTGCTCCGGACTGCGGATCGTGGCCACGAGTCGTACGCCCCTGCGGATCAGCGCGGAACAGGTGTATCCGTTGTCCACGTTGTCGCTCCCCGCCCCCGGTACCCCAGTGTCCGCGACTTCAGTTCTCGAGTACTCGGCGGTGACGTTTTTCATCGATCGCGTTCGCTCAGCCAAGTCCGACTTCGTGTTGACGAACGAGAACGTCGAGACGGTCGTCAAGATCTGCCAACGGCTCGATGGCCTGCCTTTGGCGCTCGAACTCGCGGCACCGCGACTCCGACTCCTTTCTGCACAGGTGCTGTACGAGCGGCTCGGCCACGCTCTCGACACGCTCGAGTCGGGCACACGTGACTCGCCCGAGCGACATCGCACGCTCCGAGCCACGATCGGTTGGAGTTATTCACTCCTCGAAGAGTCCGAACAGAGACTGTTCCGTCGAATGTCCGTGTTCAGTGGCGGCTGCACCATCACGGACCTCGAAGCGGTGGCGTCTGAGTCCGGAACGTCCTTGCTCAACGATCTCCAGTCCTTGGTGGACCACGCGCTCGTACAGGTGAATGCGACCGTCGATCGATACACGATGCTCCAAACGGTTTCGGAGTTTGCGGCCGAACGACTCACTTCTTCGGACGAAGAAGGAGACATCAACTTTCGACACGCGCAACGATACGTCGCGGTCACCGAAGAGCTTCGCGATGACATGCAGGGAAACAGATTGATTCCGGCGCTCGAACGCGGTGGCTTGGAGGAGGGAAACATCATGGTCGCCCTGGAGACGTTGCTGACGTCGACCAGGGCGGGCGACCCGGCCGCCCTCGAGCTCGGTCTCCAAGCCTGCGGCAATCTTGGCATGTATTGGCATATCCGAGGGAAGAACGTGAGTGCCCGGGAGCAGACCATGAGGTTCTTGGTCGAGGATCGTGAAAAGAAAGTGACCGTCGGTCGCAGTAGCGCCCTCATCACAGCCGGACTCGCGCTGTGGATAACGGGAGACTTCGATGGGGCGATCAACGAGTGTGCCGAAGCGAATCAAATCGCGAACGATCTGAACGCCCCGCGATGGCAATGCATGTCCTTGCTCATCTTGGGACTCGGGTTCCTCGGCTTGGGCGACGAATCCGGGCGTCGATTCGCCACGGAGGCCGTCGAGCTGTGTCGGGAAGCTGGCTTTCCCTGGGGGGAGGGCTACGCCCTGTCGACTGAGGGAATGTTCCTCTCGGTCGCCGGAGAATCCAATTCAGCGGAGGAACGGTTCGCGTCCGCACTCCTGATTTTCGAGCGCCTCGGTGACGAAGAAGGGAAGGGTCTCGCACTAGGGGGCCTCGCGGCATTGGCCGCCGGGCGCGACGCCTTCGACGTCGCGCTCGACCTCTACCGTCAATCGTCCGAGGCGTTCGCGGCTTGTGGCGACAGAGCCGAGGAGGCGAGAGTGGTCGCTGAACTCGCGTGGTCGCAGCTGCGGCAGGGAAGCATCGGACGGGCGCGAGAGTACTTTCTCGCCTCCGTCGACGCGTACACGGACGTGGGCAGTGTCCGTGGCGTCGGTATCGCGCTCACCGGGCTTGCCGCGGCCGCGGCAGCCGAGCGCAAATTCGAGCAGGCCATTCAGCTCGCGAGTGCCGCCGAGGTGTACGCGATGGAAGAGGGAATCGTGAACGTCTACTCGGAAGAGACTTCAGGTCGCGAGTTCATTGAGGGTGCGCGCGCCGCGCTCTCCGTCGAAGAGGCGGCGCGGGCAGCCGAGGTTGGGCGACGGCTCTCGATTCGAGAAGCGGTGGCCCTGGCGAGGTCGATCTAACTTCGACGCAGCGCCATCTCACACCTTCGAATCGTGTGATGATGGCGTATTCCGGATCCGGACTACGTCACCCTTCACTCGATCGTGTCGAGCCGTTGGAACGTCCCGACCGCCAGGTACATCGAGGCGACCCGACCGTCGGCGCGTCGCTCGAACCGGCACGTCTCGCCCGACGGCCGCACCCCCGGCGCGACGATGAACGTGTCGGGCGCGTCGCCCTTGAGCAGCGTCACCTTGTACGCCGGGTCGGTCGGCATCAAGACCATGAGCGCGGCGTCGCGCCACTCGACCTGGACCAGTTCGCCGTACTCCGAATCGAAATAGACGCCGAGCAGTGACCTATAGGCGTCGGGGGTCGGTTCGCCGGGCTCGATCTCCGGTGCTCGCGACGCCAGCGATTTGCGCGCTATCGCGCCGAGATCCATGGCCAAGGACGGGGCATCACCGACGCCATTCAGTAGTGCGATCGCCCCGACTTTGGCGACCGGGTCGAAGCAGACGTCGGTGATGAAACCTTGCCATCCCCCCGAGTGCTGGATCCAGATCCCGTCGTCGCGCCGAACGCCGTACCAGGTGATGCCCCACGCACGGTTCCAGAGTTCGTCCACCAGGTAGCGGGGTTTGTGCATCGTTCGCAACGTGGCCGACGACAGAATCGGAGAGTCCACCTCTGGCGCGGCGTACGCACCCAGTTGGAAGACGAGCCAACGCGCGAGGTCCTCGACGCTCGACCAGAGGCCCGCTTCGGACCACGCGAGCATTCCGTCGTAGGCGAGATCGAGTTCGTCCGAGAACGTGCGCGGGTTATATCCCGTAGCGCGCCGCGCATCGAGTTCGGGCGGCAGCGGACTCCACTCCGTCGAGGTCATCGCCAGTGGTCCGAGGATCTCTTGGCGGACGTAGTCCGCGTACGGCGTGCCGCTGACCCGGGTCACGACCTCTCCCAACAAGAGGTAGGCGAGGTTCGAGTACTTCACCTGGGTGTTCGGGGGAACCTTGGTGCCGATCTCGCTCGCCCGTCGCAGAACCTCGCCGGGGACACCTTCTCGAACGTACGTGGCCCAGTCGGTACCGGGCGGCTCCTCGGCGAGTCCCGACTCGTGTGACAGCATCCGACGTATCGTCACGGCCTCGATTGGACCCACGGAAACGTCCGCGTCCTTCAGTTCCGGCAGGTACGTCATCACTGGTTCGTCGAGCGCCACGAGGCCTCGCGCTACGAGCTGCATTATCGCGGTGCCCGTGAAGGTCTTGGTGATCGACGCGATGGCGTACAACGTGGAAGTCCGCGGCGACTCCCGGCGCTGCAGGTTCGAAAAGCCAATCTGCCCGGACCACGCGAGTCCGTCGGACAGGACGACACCTACTGAGGCTCCGGGCAGTCGGTGTTTCTTCACGAAGCCCGCCCCGCACGCTTCGAGTTCTGCCGATACGGCGTCCAGTTGATGGTCCACGTCCGCTCCTTCGCCCCACTGGACGATATCCGCACCCTCGGGCACAGGCAGATCCATCTGGACTCGTGGTGTTGCTACCACGGCAAATCGGGTGCTGTCTTCCTTTCACTTTCCGTCCAGGTCCGCAAGACTTGGCGCCTGGACGCAAGTGAGTCGCGGGGGGATCGCCACCACATGACGAATCTCGGGCCAATGGGCGCACGACGATGAGGAGCAAGTCCTTCACAATCGCGTGGTACTGGCTACGCGCGAACTTCGCGCGCCGCTGGTCGAACTTCTTGGTGATCACGCTGCTCATCGGACTGGTCGGAGGCGTCGCGATCGGCTCGCTCACCGCAGCGCGTCGGACCGATTCCTCCTTCAACGACTTTCTCGCGAGTACCAATCCGTCGGACATGAGCGTTCTGTTGCCGGGGCCAAATCTCACCTCAGACCTATCGCGACTTCCCGAGGTGCGCCACGTGGCGGCCGTGCAGTTCTATCTCGTGACATTCCCCGTCGGGTCCAACGGGGCGCCCCGGTTCAACGGTCCGATCGACACCGGAGACGTGGCCACCGTCGGCAGCCTCGGGGCGGAGTACTTCCGCCAGGACAAAGTAGCCGTCGTCCAGGGTCGGATGGCCAATCCACGCAAGGCCGACGAATTCGTCAGTACCGCGGCCGCGGAAAGACTCATGGGTTGGCATGTCGGCCAATCGATACCGATGTACTTCTACTCCATCGCCCAAGCGAGCGGCAACCTCGGCCTCGCCAAGGTGAAGCCCAAGCTCCGAATCACCGAACATCTCGTTGGCACGGTGGTGCTCAACGGCCAGGTCGTGCTCGACGAGGTCGACCGATACCCCACGTTGATGATCTTCACCCCGGCGATCACCGATCCCCTCGTGGCGTCGAACGGAAACTACATGGAGTACTACCTCCAGTTGGACCACGGGGCCAGTTCCGTTTCGAAGGTCGAACGCGAGATCATCCGTGCACTCCCCAAAGGGACGACGTACAACTTCCACGTCACCTCGATCGCGACCGAGCAGGTGAACCGTTCCATCGAGCCCGAGGCGATTGCGTTGGCAATCTTTGGCCTCATCGCGGCGATAGCGGCGCTGGTGATCGCCGGGGGCCTCCTCGCGCGCACGCTGTCGAGCGACGAAGGTGACTTCGCGGTCCTGCGCGCACTCGGGGGCAGTCCGCGAACGGTCGCCGCCGCGGGTCTGATCGGCACGTTGGGCGCCGTCATTTCCGGCGCGGTCCTCGCGGTTGTCGTCGGCGTCTTGCTGTCGCCCCTCGGTCCGATTGGACCGGTCCGGTCGGTCTACCCACACGGCGGCATCGGGTTCGATTGGACCGTGCTGGGCATCTCGTTCGCGTTCTTCGTACTCGCCTCCGGCGGGGTCGCCGTTTTCTTGGCCTCGCGCCAGTCACGTCGGTTCGCACAGCGAAAGAGGCCATTCATCGTGCCGGTGGGCTCACGGGTGGCGACCGTCCTTTCGAGAGCCGGTCTCGCTCTCACGGCCGTCGTCGGCGTGCGCTTCGCGCTGGAGCC
>Ga0187855_10002914_pt1 | contig 12771 bp, 8 predicted proteins | sample June2016WEW_8_10_2_FD_132969 | JGI IMG/M metagenome (GOLD analysis project Ga0187855, IMG submission 132969) | Peatland microbial communities from SPRUCE experiment site at the Marcell Experimental Forest, Minnesota, USA - June2016WEW_8_10 | ecosystem: Environmental > Terrestrial > Soil >...
GGCGTCCAGGTCGAGGTCGTTCTTGATGCCCTTGGCCTTCTTGGCGTTGTCGATGGCCTGCTCGAACGCCTCGCCGTCGATGTCCAGCACGGTCTTGCCGAACATCTGGATCAGCCGCCGGTAAGAGTCCCAGGCGAACCGCTCGTTGCTGGCCTGCTTGGCCAGCCCCTCCACCGCCCGGTCGGACAGGCCGATGTTGAGGATCGTGTCCATCATGCCCGGCATCGAGAACTTCGCGCCGGACCGCACGCTGACCAGCAGCGGGTCGGCCGGGTCGCCGAGCTTGCGGCCCATCGCCGACTCGAGCTGGGTGAGGTGCTCAGTGACCTCCGCATCCAGCTCGGGCGGCGTGGTCCCGTCGCGCAGATAGGCGCGGCACGCCTCGGTGGAAATAATGAACCCGGGCGGGACGGGAAGACCGATGTTGGTCATCTCGGCCAGGTTCGCTCCCTTGCCGCCCAGCAGGTCCTTCTGGTCTTTACTACCTTCGGTGAAGTCATAAACGAGCTTCGGCACTGAACGCTCCTCGTGCGGCGTAGCTGATATTCATCTCTTTATTTGGTTGGGACTCTACCGTTCCGGCAGCCAGCGCGGCAGCGGGCAAAGGTCCCCTCCCGGGAACTGATCTTGTCCGGCGTGACACGCTAGACCCGCGAGGACCTCTCGTCCCGGGCGCCCCTGATGCGCCGGGGCGCCCGTGCCCACGAGGGAGGCATAGAACACATGAGCGAGGCGATCGTCGGCCTGCTGCATCCTGGCGAGATGGGGGCCGCCATCGGGCGGTGCCTCACCGCCCAGGGCCACACCGTGCTGTGGGCGTCCCAGGGCCGCAGCCCGGCCACCGCGGAACGCGCCGCGGCCGCGGGCCTGACTGACGTGGGCACCGTGGCGGAACTGGCCGGCCGCGCGGGGATCATCTTTTCCGTCTGCCCGCCGCACGCCGCGCGCGAGGTCGCGCGGAGCGTAGCCGGATTCAGCGGCCTGTTCGTAGACGCCAACGCCATCGCGCCGGAGACCACGCGGTCCGTGGCGGCTGTGCTCGGTGCAGGCGCAACCGGGGCGGCCGACACCGGGGCCACCAGGTTCGCGGACGGCGGGATCATCGGGCCGCCGCCGCAGCCGGGCACGGACCCGGCGGCCGGGAGCGGGACCCGGCTGTACCTGGCGGGCGAGCCGGCGGCCGAGGTCGCGGCCCTGTTCGCGGGCACACCGGTCGGCGCGCAGGTCGTGGACGGCGGCATCGGCGCGGCGTCGGCGGTGAAGATGGCCTACGCCGCGTGGACCAAGGGCTCGGCGGCGCTGCTGCTGGCCGCCCGGTCGCTCGCGCACCAGGAGCGGGTGGAGGGCACGCTGCTGGAGGAATGGGCACTGTCCCAGCCGGAGCTGGTGCGCCGGCTGCAGCACGCGACCCGCTCGGCGGTGGCCAAGGGCTGGCGCTGGGAGGCCGAGATGACCGAGATCGCCGCCGCGATGGCGGCCGCCGGCCTGCCGGACGGCTTCCACCTCGCCGCCGCGGAGATCTTCGGCCGCTCACCCCGGCGCGAGCCGGCCGCGCTGGCCGGAACCGCCCCGGGTGACCTGGTGGAGCTGGTCATCGAGGCCCTGCCGGAACACTGAGGGCCCCGGCCCGGGCCGCCGCCGGCGGGTTACCAGACCGGGGCGGGTTACCAGACCGGGCGGGCTACCAGACCGCGGGGGATTACCAGACCGGGAGGCGTTCGCTCAGGTACGCCACAAGCTGGTCGATGGCGATCCGCTCCTGGTGCATGGAGTCGCGTTCCCGCACCGTCACCGCCTGGTCGTCCAGGGTGTCGAAGTCGACAGTGACGCAGTACGGGGTGCCGATCTCGTCCTGCCGCCGGTAGCGGCGGCCGATCGCGCTGGCGTCGTCGAAGTCGGTGTTCCACCGCTTGCGCAGCTCCGCGGCCAGGTCGCGGGCCTTCGGCGACAGGTCAGCGTTACGGGACAGCGGCAGCACCGCGACCTTGACGGGCGCGATCCGGGGATCGAACCGCATGACGGTCCGCTTCTCCAGGTTGCCCTTGGCGTCCGGCGCCTCGTCCTCGTTGTACGCGTCGAGCATGAAGACCAGCGCGGTCCGGTCCACGCCCATCGCGGGCTCGACCACGTAGGGGACGAAGCGCTCGCCGGGCTCCTGGTCCAGGTACGTCATGTCGACCCCGGACGCCTTGGAGTGCGTGGTCAGGTCGTAGTCCGTCCGGTTGGCGATGCCCTCCAGCTCACCCCACTCCGAGCCCTGGAAACCGAACCGGTACTCGATGTCGACCGTCCGCTTGGAGTAGAAGGAGAGCTTCTCCTTCGGGTGCTCGTACAGCCGCAGGTTCTCGGGCTGGATGCCGAGGCCGGTGAACCAGGCGAACCGGGTGTCGATCCAGATCTGGTGCCACTCCTCGTCGGTGCCAGGGCGGACGAAGAACTCCATCTCGGCCTGCTCGAACTCGCGGGTACGGAAGATGAAGTTGCCGGGGGTGATTTCGTTACGGAACGACTTGCCGATCTGGCCGATGCCGAACGGCAGCTTCTTGCGGGAGGTCTGCAGGACGTTCTTGTAGTTGATGAAGATGCCCTGCGCCGTCTCGGGCCGCAGGTAGGCCAGCCCGGACTCGTCCTCCACCGGGCCGAGGAAGGTCCGGAGCATGCCGTTGAACATCCGCGGCTCGGTGAACGTGCCCTTGTTCCCGCAGTTCGGGCAGGTCACACCGGCCAGTCCGCCCTCCGGTGGGTGACCGTGCCGCTCCTCGTAGGCCTCGACGAGGTCATCGGCCCGGAACCGCTTGTGGCAGAACATGCACTCGGTCAGCGGGTCCGCGAACTCGGTGACGTGACCGCTGGCCTCCCAGACCTCCCGGGCCAGGATCACACTGGAGTCCAGGCCCACGACGTCTTCCCGCTCCTGGACCATCGAGCGCCACCACTGGTGCTTGATGTTGTTCTTCAGCTCCGCGCCGAGGGGACCGTAGTCCCAGGAGGCCCGCAGCCCGCCGTAGATCTCGCTGGACGGGAAGACGAATCCCCGCCGTTTGCTGAGGCTGATGATCGTGTCCAGGCGGTCACTGCGCAGTGCCATCGAGGTCTCCATCCGGCTGGCGGTCGGCGTCGTTCTGCTGTGGCCCGGGCCTCCACGGGAGTCTCCAGCCGGCCAGGGCGGCCGGGGCTGCAGGGCTCGTCCTCGCTGGCGCGGGCGCCGCGTAACGGACCGTCCCGGGGGCCGGCGCCTTGTGGGCACTTCCCCCGGTGACACGCGCGGGCACGGCTGCAACCGGGCAAGGGAGGCGCGGCGACCCAAGCCTAGGGCCACCGGCCTCCCAATGCGAATCAACTGCGCCGCGGCCGGGCTAAGGCCCCGAGACGGCCCCGTGGATCCGGTCAACGTCGATGTTAAAGGTGTAACCCCCGACTCTCTGGGTCTTGTTGGCCGCGTACTGCTTCACCCGATCCGAGCGCCAACGGTTGGCCGGCAGATAGGGCGTGCCGGTCAGGTTGTTGTCGTTGTCCCACAGGGCGAACCAGAGGGCGTCCGGCTCGGCCAGGGGGTGCCCGCCGATGACCGAATTCGTCACCAGGTCGGTCACGCCGGATGAGGCGCTGGAGTAGACGCCGGACGTATACCCGCGGTCGTGCAGTTCACGGGTCCAGGTGTTCAGGAACCTGAGCACCGTATTTCGGCAGTTCCCATTCGAGTTATTGTACGCCTCCATGTCGAAGTAGATCGGCGTCCCCTTGCCCAGGCCGAAATTGACCGCGTCAGCGACGGCGGTGTCCGCGGCGGATCTCCCCTGAGCTGCCGCATTGGCCTTATTGATTTGGGCCGGGAACCCATTACACGGCGCCTGCAGCCCGACATACAGCGGCAGCAGGGACCAGCCCTGCGCGTGGACCGATTTAACCCAGGATGCGGACAGGTTACCGTAATCGCACGCCATGTTCTGGCCGCCGATATAGATACCGATGGCGGAGTACTCCGCTTTCCACGCTTTCATCGCCTGGACTGACGGCGCGGTGCAGGTGTCAAATCCGTTCAGCGACGAGGACGGGATGTCCGGCTTCAGGATCGACGCCAGGGCGCGGGCCGGCGCCGGCGCCGGCCCGGCTGTGGGCGCCGTGCTGACCTTGGGCGCCGCCGACGCCTTCGGGGTGACGGTGGCCATGACGGGCAGGGCCCGGTCCGGCGTGCCCGAGGTCGCCGCGCTGGTCCGGGCCTGGGAACCGGCTGCCGCGGTCCCGGTCGGCGGGCCCCCGCCCAGCTTGCGCAGGCCCCGGATGATGTTCTCGACCGGTGCCGAACTGGCCCCGTAAGTACCGGTCACCGACAGCTGCGAATGGGACACCGTGCCCTGGAACTCGTGCAGCTGGCTGTACTGATCGAGGCTGCTCAGCGTGGACGGGACGGACGCGATACGGCTGCCGGGGCTGCTGGGCGGCGGCGCATCACCCAGGCCGCCCTGCGCGACCGCCGCCCGCTGGTACTCCGCCTCCGGCGCGCCCGACGCGCCGGCGTCGGTAATGGTGATTGTCTGAACACGGCCAATAAGATTCGGAGGACAGTTCTGGTTGGCGCCAGGGTTGCCGAGATAGACGGCGTTGATGTCATAACGTAGGCACCGGCTTGGATCGGTATCGAGATGGAAGACCTGCCAGCTGGATGGGACGGTGATCGAATAGCCGTCGTAGTCGATGGTGGTCAGCTTGCTCGCCGGTGCGCCGGCGCCGGGCACGCTACCGCGGGCCTCGCTCCGGTCGGCCGCACGTGCGCTGGCCGGGCTCATGCCTGCTGCCGTGAACACCCCGATCGCGCACCCAAAGCCAATGACGGCCACTGCTGTGCGACGCATCAACACCCCCATGTATGACTCACCTGGCCGACGGCGCCCGTGCAGATTTCTCCGGCCCGGCCAGTGCCCCCGTCGTGCAATTACGGACGGCGCCAAACAACGTTCTGCCCAGCCGTTTACACGGGTAGTCATGCTGATTTTTTCGTGTCCGGAATTTAAATCCGGTCAAGCCCGGAATCGGGGCACACCAGGCGGCATATTCGGCGCGCCTAGTCGTATTCCGGGCAACTCAGAGATATGGAGCGGGCGATAGCCGGGTAAAAGGCCGCTTTTTTTTACTGGCCTTGCGGGCGCTGGTTAGCGAAAAATAATTTGACCGAAATTTGCCGAGGCTTCAGGCACGGCGCCCGATACGGGTACAGCTCAGTCAAAAGGAGCATTGCGGCTCCGGCGAGGCGCCGGTTACCGGCCTAACGAACCCGGGCGGACGCCGTCCGGGGGGGACGACCCCCCTGGACCCCCCGCAGCCCGCGGTGGTGCGGACCGTAGTACCGGCCACTCGCCCGGGCCTGCGGCCCGGGACTCGCTGGGCCGGTTGGGACATGCCGCCGTAACCCCGTGCCAGGTGACCGTTAGATCTCGCCGGTCCTATCAGCGGGAATCACCGCGGGCTACGGCGAGGCGCTCGTGACCGGCCTAACGAACCGGGCCTTGCGCCCGGTGAGCGGCCGGTGTGTCGGCGAAGTACTACCGCGGGGCGCGGAGCGCATCCGGGGGGTTCCGGGGGGTCGCCCCCCGGGCCAGCACTGGGGTTCCGGGGGGTCGCCCCCCCGGGCCAACACTGTTGGGGATGGCGCCGCCGTAGCGCCGGTCCCGGCTGGCGTAGATCTCGCAGGCCTGCCACAGGTGCCGGCGGTCGAAGTCGGGCCACAGCGTGTCCAGGAAGACCAATTCGGCGTAGTGCGCCTGCCAGATGAGGAAGTTCGAGGTCCGGTGCTCGCCGGACGAGCGCACGAACAGGTCGACGTCAGGCATCTCCGGTTCGTCCAGGTAGCGGGCGAACAGCTTCTCGTCCACCTTGTCCGGGCGGACCTTGCCCGCGGCCACATCGGCGGCGATCGCGGCGGCCGCGTCGGCGATCTCGGCCCGGCCCCCGTAGTTCACGCAGAACTGCAGGGTGAGCACGGAGTTACCGGCCGACATCCGCTCGGCTTCCTCCAGCTCGCTGATGACGCTGCGCCACAGCCGGCGGCGGCGCCCGGCCCAGCGGATCCGGACGCCCATCTCGTTCAGCAGATCCCGGCGCCGGTGGATGACATCGCGGTTGAAGCCCATCAGGAACCGGACCTCGTCCGGGGAACGCCGCCAGTTCTCAGTGGAAAAGGCGTACGCGGACAGGTACGGGATGCCCAGCTCGATCGCGCCCATGATCACGTCGAGCAGGGAGGACTCGCCCACCTTGTGGCCTTCGGTCCGGGGCAGGCCGCGCTGCTTGGCCCACCGGCCGTCGCCGTCCATGACGATGGCCACGTGCCGGGGTACGAGGTCGCGCGGAATAGCGGGCGGACGGGCACCACTCGGATGGGGATCGGGCGGCCGGACGGTCAAACACGCTCCACATGACGCAGCGAACGAATCGAATGCTCCAGGTGCCACTGCAGATAGGCGGCCACCAGGCCACTGCACTCTACCTGGTGCCGTCGCTCACTGCTGTCCGCGCTATCCCAGTCCCCCTGGAGCAGGGCGGCCATCAGGGCCACGGTCCCCGCACCGGGCGCCGCCGCCCCGTGCGGCCGGCAGGACCCGCACACCATGCCGCCCGCCGGAATCGCGAACGCGGGCAGCCGGCCCCGCGTCCCGCACCGGGCGCATTCCTCCAGCGCGGGCGCGTACCCCGCCACCGACAGCGAGCGGAGCAGGTAGGCGTCCAGCACCAGCCGGGGATCACGACCCGTCTCACCGAGGGCGCGCAGCCCGCCCACGAGCAGCAGGAACTGGCGCAGCGACGGCTCCTTGTCCTCGGAGGTGAACCGCTCGGCCGTCTCCAGCATCGCGACGCCCGCCGTGTACCGCGGATAGTCCGGGGTCAGCGCCGCACCGTACGGGCGGATCACCTCCGCCTGGGTGATCACGTCGAGCGAGCGCCCGGGGTACAGCATCAGGTCGACGTGCGTGAACGGCTCCAGCCGCGCGCCGAACCGGGACTTCGTGCGCCGCACGCCCTTGGCCACGGCCCGGACGCGCCCGGTCTTCCGGGCCAGGATCGTGATGATCCGGTCGGCCTCGCCGAGCTTCTGCGTGCGCAGCACCACCCCGTCGTCCCGGTACAGCTGCATGCGATCCATTGTCGCGCACCCGGGTGACAACCGCGCGCCGCCGCACCGTCCCGCCCTGAGCTGCCGGGTGACGAGGGCGGCAGGAAGCGCGACGGCCGGAGGCCCTTCCGGCGGCCACGACTTGATGGGACAATATCGGTATGGCGGACGGGGATGGGCCTGGCCGACCTGTCCTGGCCGATCCAGCCTCGCTGACGGCCGAGGAGAGGCGACTGCGGGAGGCCCGGGCTGGTGTTCGGTGGCGCGCCTGGGGGCCTTACCTCAGCGAGCGTCAGTGGGGGACGGTCCGGGAGGACTACAGCGGCAACGAAGACGCCTGGTCGTACTTCAGCCATGACCAGGCGAGGTCGCGCGCGTACCGGTGGGGTGAGGACGGCATTGCCGGGATCAGCGACGACAAACAGCGGCTCTGCCTGGCTCTTGCGCTGTGGAACGAGCGGGACCCGATCCTAAAGGAGCGCCTGTTCGGCCTGACCAACGCCGAGGGCAACCACGGTGAGGACGTCAAGGAGTACTACTTCTACGTCGATAACCTGCCGACGCACAGCTATCAGCGCTACCTCTACAAGTACCCGCAGGCCGAGTTCCCCTACAACGACCTGGTGGCGACCAACCGGGCCCGGTCCACGCATGAAATGGAGTATGAGCTCATCGATACGGGCGTCTTTGCCGACGACCGTTATTTCGACGTCGAGGTGGAGCACGCCAAGGCCGGTCCCGAAGACATCCTCTGCCGCGTCACCGTGCACAATCGCTCGGCCCAGGACGCGGCGCTGCACGTGCTGCCGACGCTGTGGTTCCGCAACGTATGGTCATGGGAAAACGGTGAGCCTAAACCCCGGCTCGCTCGCGTCGAGGCGGCACATCCGGTCGTCCGGGCCGAGCACCATAAGGTTGGCGTTTTTTACCTCCACGCCGAGCCGGAAACGGCCCTGCTGTTCTGTGAGAACGAAACGAATATGGCGCGGGTATTCGGCGCCGAGCCCGGGACGCCCTACGCCAAGGACGGCATAGGCGACCATCTCTTGCACGGCGCGGACACCGTGAATCCCGATGGCGAGGGGACCAAGGCGGCGGCTCACGTCCGGCTGGTCGTACCGGCCGGCGGCCAGGCCGCGATGCTGGTCCGGCTCACCCGGGAGGGCCCGGACGAGATCGCGGCGCCGTTTGCCGGTGCCGCTGAGCTGATTTCCCGACGGCGGGCCGAAGCGGACGAGTTCTACGAGGCCATCACGCCGCCGACGGTGACCGACGATGCGAAGACGGTCATGCGCCAGGCCCTGGCGGGGATGCTGTGGTCCAAGCAGTGCTATTACTTCGACGTGGACCGCTGGCTGCGTGAGCGCCACTTCCACCCGCTGCGTTCTCCGGCCAGGCGAGGGACCCGCAACGAGTCGTGGTTCCACATGTTCAACCACGACGTGGTGTCCATGCCGGACAAGTGGGAGTACCCGTGGTACGCCGCCTGGGACCTGGCATTCCACTGCATCCCGCTGGCCATGGTCGACCCCGACTTCGCGAAAAGCCAGATCGATCTGATGCTCTCCCGGGAGTACCTTCACCCCGGGGGCCAGATGCCCGCCTATGAGTGGAACTTCGGCGACGTGAATCCCCCGGTGCACGCCTTCGCGGCGCTGTTCCTGCAGAATCTGGAGGCCGACCTCGGCGAGGTGGATCTGCCGTTCCTGCAGGAGAACTTCGCGAAGTTGCTGCTGAACTTCACCTGGTGGGTGAACCGCAAGGATCCCTCCGGCCACAACGTGTTCGAGGGCGGCTTCCTCGGCCTGGACAACATCGGCGTCTTCGACCGCAGCGCGGCCCTGCCCACTGGCGGGCGGCTGGAGCAGGCGGACGGCACGGCCTGGATGGCGATGTTCAGCCAGAACATGCTCGAGATGGCCCTGGCTCTGCTCCCGCACGACAAGACCTACGAGGAATTCGTGCTCAAGTTCGTCGAGCGCTTCTTCTGGATCGCCGCCGCCGTGGACCCGATCGGCGATCACCCTGACGAGATGTGGGACGAGGAAGACGGCTTCTTCTACGACGTGCTGCGGCTGCCCGACGGCACCGGGATGCGTATGAAGGTGCGTTCCCTGGTCGGCCTGCTGCCCATCTGCGCCACCACCGTGATCGAGGCCGACCTCCTCGACCGCTATCCGGAGATCGCCGGGCAGGTCCGTATCTTCCTCGAGCGCAATCAGGACCTGCTGGTCAATATCGCCGACCCGACCGTGCCCGGTGTGCGGGGCCGGCGGATCCTGTCCCTGGTGAACGAGGACAAGCTGCGCCGCATCCTGGCCCGGATGCTGGACGAGGAGCGCTTCCTCGGCCCGCACGGGATCCGCTCGATCTCGCGCTGGCACCTTGACCATCCCTATACCTTCGATGCCGGCGGGACCGAGTACCGGGTGCAGTACGAGCCGGCCGAGTCGACCACCGGAATGTTCGGCGGGAACTCCAACTGGCGCGGGCCGGTCTGGTTCCCGATCAACCTGCTGCTGATCCGGGCCCTAATCCAGCACTACCGGTACTACGGCGACGACCTGAAGGTTGAGTGCCCGACCGGCTCCGGGAAGATGATGACGCTGTTCGAGGTGGCTCAGGAACTAGCACGCCGCCTCGCCAGTACCTTCCTACGCGGCGACGATGGGCGGCGTCCCGTCTACGGCGGGACGAAGCTGTTCCAGGATGACCCACACTGGCGTGACCACATTCTTTTCTACGAGTACTTCCACGGCGACAACGGGGCCGGGCTCGGTGCCTCACACCAGACCGGGTGGACCGGCCTGGTGGCCCGCCTGATTCAGAACCTCGGCCAGTTCGACGCCACGTCCGTGCTGGAGGACCATAACTGGCCCCTGGCCCGGCCCTACCGGCGGCTGGCGGCCGAGCCGATGGCGGACGTCATCACGGCTCGCGAAGCCCGCGGCGTAAGCGAGCCCAAACAGCCGGACTGACCTGGGTACTCTGCCCCGGCGAGGCGAACGGCGGAAGGCGGCTGATGAGCGAGCGGGGGGGCGCGGGGCAGGGCGACGCGGCGCACGGATTCGGGATCGTGGGCACCGGGACCATCGGCGCGTTTCACGCCGCGGCCATCGCGAAAGTGCCGAACGCCCGGCTGGTGGCGGCCACCGACATCATTCCGGACCGGGCCGAGAGCTTCGCCGCGGCGCACGGATGCGCCGCCGAGCCCAGCCTGGATGCCTTGCTGAGCCGCTCGGACGTCGACATGGTGTCGGTGTGCGTACCCAGCGGACGGCACGCCGACGTCGGCATCGCGGCCGCCCGGGCCGGGAAGAACCTGGTGATCGAGAAGCCGATCGACGTCAGCCTGGTGGCGGCGGACCGGCTGATCGCGGCCGCCGAGGCGGCGGGCGTCACCGTCACCGTCATCTCCCAGCATCGATTCGACCCCGGCCTGACCGAGTTGCGCCGCCTGATCCGCGCGGGAGCGCTTGGCCGGCTGCTGCTCGGCCAGGCCAGCACGAAGTGGTACCGCGGGCAGGACTACTACGACAGTGCAGGCTGGCGCGGTACCTGGGCCATGGACGGCGGGGCCTTGATGAACCAGGGCATCCACTACGCCGACCTGCTGGCCTGGTGCATGGGGCCGGTGGCTGAGGTGAGCGCGGTGACCGTGACCCAGGCGCACACCATGGAAGCCGAGGACTGCGCGCTGGCCGTCGTCCGATTCGGCTCGGGCGCCGTGGGGACGATCACGGCCAGCACCGCCGTGTTCCCCGGCTTCGCTCAGCGCCTGGAGATCAGCGGAACGGACGGAACGGTGATCATCGAGGATGACGCGATTATCTACCGGGGACTCCGCGGCGAACTGCCAGCACCGGGCCGGGCCGGCAACGCCCTCGGCACGGGCGTGACCATTCCGCCCGTGGCCGGCAGCGCAGCCGGCCTGGACACCGCCGGGCACACCGCGCAGATCGCTGACCTGATCGCGGCCGTGGACGAAGGCCGCGAACCCCTGGTGACCGGCGCCGACGCGCGGGCCACGCTCGAGCTCGTCTGCGCGGTCTACCAGTCGGCGCGGGAAGGCCGGCCCGTCACTCTCCCGGTGCACCAGCGCCAGCCGGGACTGAGCGCGCGATGACCATGGCCATCAGCGGCTTCGCGGACGAGATCTCGCCCGACCTGGACGAGCAGCTCACGGTGCTGGCGGCGCAGTCGATCACCCATCTGGAACTGCGCAGCGTCTGGTCGGTCAACGTGGCAGACCTCGATGGCCAGCAGGTCGCGGCCGTGCGCCGCGCGCTGCAGCGGGCCGGGGTCACGGTCTCGGCGATCGGCTCCCCTATCGGCAAGATCAGCGTGGCAGCGCCGCTCGAGCCGGAACTGGAGCGGCTGCGCCGGATCGCCGACATCGCCGGCGAACTCGGCACCAGCCTGGTGCGGGTGTTCTCCTTCTACATCCCGCCCGGCCAGCCGGCGGACCGGTACCGTACGGTGGTCGTCGAGCGGATGGCGGCACTGGCCGGCATCGCGGAAGAACGCGGCCTGCTCCTCGCGCACGAGAACGAGAAGGAGATCTACGGGGACCTCCCGCAGCGGTGCGCCAGCCTGATCGCCGCCGTGGGGTCGCCGGCGCTGCGGGCCACCTTCGACGCGGCCAACTTCGTGCAATGCGGGGTCGCGCCGCACACGCAGGCCTATCCACTGCTGCGGCCATATCTCGTCTACGTGCAGGTCAAGGACGCGCTGGCCGACACGGGTGAGGTCGTACCGGCCGGTCAGGGGGACGGCCAGGTGCGCGAGACGCTGGCCGCGCTGGCCGACTCCGGATTCGGCGGCTACCTGTCACTGGAACCGCATCTGGCCGTGGCGGGCCGCCAGGGAGGCTTCAGCGGGCCCGCGGGATTCGCGCGGGCGGCGGAGGCGCTCAAGAGCCTGCTGGCGGATCTTTCGGTGCCCTGGCAGTGACCGCGCCTGGCGGGTGCCCTGGCCGCGGGACGGGCATGGGTGCGGGCCCGCGGGGGCCGTACGATCGGCACGGTCCCCCGCGGAACCCGGGGCTGCGGCGCGGCGGGTAGCAGCGCGCAGCCAGTCGGTGGCGCGGCCGGTCAGTCGGCGGGCAGTCAGCGGGCGGGTCAACCGCGGCGGACGCGGTTGACGGCGGAGAGGACGGCACGCATGGAGGCGCCGGTGGTGTCGGCGTCCACACCCACGCCCCACAGGGTGCCGCCGTCGATCTCGACTTCGACGTACGCGGCGGCCTGCGCGTCGGACCCGGCGGACAGGGCGTGCTCGGTGTAGTCGAGCACGCGGACCTTGACCCCGACCGCGTTGAGCGCGTCGCAGAACGCGGAGATCGGGCCGTTGCCGAAGCCCTCGATCTGCCGGGCCTGGCCGTCCACACGCACCTCGGCCGTCAGCACGTGCTTGGACTCGACCACCGACGAGGAACGGTGCCCGAGTAGGGCGACCGGGCCGTCGGAGAGGTACTCGGCGGAGAACACCTCCCACATCTCGCTGGGGGTCACCTCGCCGCCGCCGGCGTCCGTGCGGGCCTGGACCGCCCGGGAGAACTCGATCTGCAGCCGCCGGGGCAGGTCGAGCTGATGCTCTGTCTTCATCACGTACGCGACGCCGCCCTTGCCGGACTGGGAGTTCACCCGGATCACGGCCTCGTA